>WNGA01001635.1_pt1 | contig 53840 bp, 40 predicted proteins | sample 5400061 | NCBI WGS metagenome assembly WNGA01 (sample SAMN13153366, study PRJNA577476) | soil metagenome | isolation source: 100 cm soil or saprolite under grassland replicate 2 | place: USA:California | collected 2016-06-15
CAATGTCATCGGCACATAAGCTCAGCCAGAAACTCCGGCAATGCCAGAGCCGGCAGCGCAGGCAGCCACATACCAGAACCCTAATCGATTGCCGCGAGCCTGTCGTCACCGCGAGCACACGTCCGGGTGAACGCCGCCCAGTCGCACGTTCAACTGTGGCGCGACATCAGTTGAAATGCACACCATGCTCTCGCTGCGCGGTAATGGATGCGGCCTTATCGGTCACCAGGTAGCTGACAAGACCTGGCTTGGACGCAGAGTAAGGCGCGCCGAACACCACGCCCTACTTGCCGCCGGTTGACGCGAGGTTGATATTCGTCCCCAGCGCTCTTGAAGCTTGTCGACCGTGGCCCGCACGCCTTTTGGGATGCGGCACTCTCGAAGCCTTGCGGGGGCCTCTCTCGTCCCGGTCGAGGATGAGTGGACTCGGCTAGTGGCTCGCATTTCTGCGCAGTCGGCGACGAGAGCTTGCGATCAGGTCATGACCGCTGGACAACCAGCAGTCGGCCCCCCGCCTCTCGGCATGGTTGCTGCGATCCGGCTGCTGATAGCCAACGATGGCGTGCCGCGCTCCGCTGTGCCCGGCCGTCACGCAGCGGCCTGGAGAACCTGTCCACGCGGATGGCGGCTATTGGCGGCCGGCTGACCACCTGTGTACGCGGCGACGGCTGGTTCGACGTGCTGGCCCAGGCACCGCTCACGTCGGCACGCACCCATCTCAGCAACACACCATTACGAAACGACGGAGGAGCCACAAATCCGGGCTAACCAATGTTTCCGACCCGGCAACAGCCTGCCTGCCGTCTGGGTGATGACCCACGGCCGACCATTAATTATCTCCCATAAAAGCATTTAGCCAACACATTATCAGCTACAGGCTGGCGGCGGGCGTTGTTTTGCTGCCGCTCACCTTTACCTGCGCGGCCAGCGCCACCACGTCCGACCGGAGCTCCTCGATCGCGGCAGCCTGCTTCTGAAGGACGCGGGCCTGCTCTGCGATCACTGCGTCCCGGGCGGCGCACGACGCGCAATCCAGTGCGGGAGGCGGCAGAACGGTCATAACCACCATGATCATCGTCGGCCCTCAGTAGTCAATCCGACACGCTGGGCTGACCCTAGAAAGAATCGCCGTACAGTCAACCCGGCACGCTACGTCGCCGAAACTCGGCCCAAACCAGCGAAAGGCACGTGAACGTTTACGCCGTACAGTCAGCCCGGCACGCTACGTCACCGAAACTCGGCCCAAACCAGCGAAAGGCACGTGAATATTTACCCTGGAGTTGCCGCTGGGAAGCATCAACTCCCATCGTCCCAGTTCAGAGGGCACTTCTCATGTCAACACGCCCCACAACGCCCCCATTTATGCGGTGGATTGAGGGGGGACATGCTCACTGGAAATTGACGGCGCCTCGGGGCATGCTCAAGAAGGATGAGGTCCACCATAGGTCGTGCAGCTAATCCTTTATGAGGACGCGACATGAACAGTGAACCCGCACAGCTGAGCATCGGGCTGCTGGGCCCGCTATCCGCACACCTGATCGAAACGCCAGTAACGCCCAGCGCCCCCAAACAACGCCAGGTCCTGGCTCTGCTCGCGCTGAACGCAGGCCAGGTTGTCACCGTGCCCACGCTGATCGAGGAACTGTGGGGAGACCGCCCGCCGCGCAGCTATGTTACGACGCTACAGACCTACATTTTCCAGCTGCGGAACGCGCTGGCAGCGGCCCTGCCGGGCAACCGGGCCGCGAGACGGCTTCTCAGCACCCGGCACTCTGGCTACCTGCTGGAGAGCGGTTGCCAGACTGACGTCGAAGAGTTCAGCCGTCTCGCGCACGCTGGCCGCATGGCAGCCGAGGCAGGTGATCATCGCGTTGCTTCAGAGCAGCTTGGCCGCGCGCTGCGGTTATGGCGCGGCCCCGCCCTGGTAGACGTGCGGATGGGGCGTGTCCTGGAACTTGACGCGGCCTCACTGGAGGAAACCCGGCTCGGGGTTTTCGAGCGGCGCATCGATGCTGATCTGGCACTGGGCCGACACGGTGACATGCTGGGCGAGCTGACGCTGGCCGCGGCCAGGAACCCCATGAATGAGAACCTCTGCGCATTCCTGATGATCGCGCTGTACCGCTCAGGGCACGTCGGGCGCTCGCTGGAGCGTTTTCACCGGCTCCGATCCGTACTCAAGGACGAGTTGGGTGTCGAGCCTTGCCCGAGAATGCAGCGCCTGCAGGCGGCCATCCTGTCCGGACATCCGACTCTGGAGTCGCCATCCTGGTCGACGACGCAGCTTCATGCCGACCTTTCGACCGCCTGAGCGAGAACGCGAGAAGGCGGCGGCCCGGAAGAGGTTGCCCACGGGATCGACGCAATGAGAAGATCGCAACCGAGGCCAGCTCGGGATCGCGCAGCATCTCCGTTAGCTGCGCGCTCATCGTTACTCACCTTCGTCTCTATGCGGGCGGATTCCCGTGCTTGCGCGGCGCCAGCTCCGGGCGCTTCTCGCTGAGCAGGTCCAGCGCTCGCGAGACCACGGCGCGCGTGTCCGCCGGGTCGATCACGTCATCGACCAGGCCTCTCTCCGGCGCGTAGTAGGGATGCATTAGTTCCGCTTTGTAGTCGGCGATGAGCTGGGCTCGCAGCTGGTCAGGGCAGCTGGCGGCGGCAAGTTCCTTGCGGTAGATCACACCCACGGCAGCCTCGGCGCCCATCACGGCGATCTCGTTGGCCGGCCAGGCAAAGGACAGGTCCGCACCGATGGAACGCGAGTCCATCACGATATACGCGCCGCCATAGGCCTTACGGACGATGACCTGCACGCGGGGAACGGTGGCGTCACAGTACGCGTACAGCAGCTTGGCCCCGTGCCTGATGATTCCCTGGTGTTCCTGGTCGACTCCGGGCAGGAATCCGGGCACGTCGACGAGCGTGACCAGGGGAATGCTGAACGCGTCGCACAGCTGCACGAACCTGGCCGCCTTCTGAGATGCATGAATGTCGAGGACACCCGCGCAAACCAGCGGCTGGTTCGCGAGGATACCCACGGTACGGCCACCCAAGCGGGCCAGCGCGCAGACTATGTTGCGGGCCCAGTATTCGTGCACTTCCATGAACTCGCCGTGGTCAACGAGCTCTGTGATCACCTCGCGCATGTCATAAGGACTCCTTGGGTCGGCCGGCACAATATCAATGAGCCGGGGACACGCCCGGTCCGGCGGATCGCCGGCCTCACACACTGGCGGGAGATCATGGCTGTTGGAAGGCAGCAGTGAGATGAGGTAACGGACGTCATCGAGGCAAGCCGTCTCATCGTCGTAAACGAAACTCGCGATGCCGGAGGTTGCCGCGTGCACCTGAGCACCGCCCAGCTCCTCATGGCTGACCGACTCGCCGGTCACGGCCTTGACCACGTCCGGCCCGGTGAGGAACATGTGCGAGGTGTCGCGGACCATGAAGACGAAATCGGTCAGCGCCGGCGAGTAAGCCGCCCCGCCCGCGCACGGCCCCAATACGACGCTGATCTGCGGAATCACGCCAGACGCGCGCACGTTGCGGCGGAAGATGCCGCCATAACCGGCCAGGGCGGTAACGCCCTCCTGGATCCGCGCCCCGCCGCTGTCGTTGAGCGCGATAAGGGGAGCGCCCGCGGCAAGAGCGAGATCCATGACTTTGTGGATCTTCGCGGCATGCGCCTGGCCGAGTGAGCCCCCGAAGACGCGGAAATCCTGCGCATATGCGAACACTCGGCGCCCGTGGACAATACCCGATCCGGTCACCACCCCGTCAGTGAAAGGCTGCCCCGCGGCCGCTGGACCGGATGCTCGCCGCCGGAAGAGGTCGAGTTCCGTGAAGGAACCATCGTCGAGCAGGCGCTCAAGCCGTTCCCTGGCCGTCAGCTTGCCCTTGGCATGCTGGCGCTCCGTCGCCAGCTCGTCGCCCCGGATCGCCAGCTCACGAATTTCCCGCAAGCGGCGGACGTGCTCGCGTGTCGTCGCCGCGCGCTGTCCCCGGTCCGGCACGGGATCGGAGGGCGACTGTGGCATGGTCATGCGGTCTCCCTGAAATCATGGGTTTTCCCAGGATGGCCGGTCTCATCGAAACCCACGACATGGCGGTACTCGTAATACCTATCCACTGCCGGGGCCTTCCGTTAGGACCGCAAACACCACCTGGTGCGGTTCGTCCCGCAAGCGAGTCGGGAATGTGGTGACCCGCGCCTGCCCGGAGCCGAGCTGATCACCTGCCGGTATCGTGACCGTCCGGATCCGCGGACGCGGCGGCGGCGGCGGCCCGATCCGGCCCCGCAGCTCGGCCACGCCCCGTGCGTCCAGCAGCGGTAACTCGCGATCTTGCCGTGGGCCGTCCGGCCGCGGTTCAGGCCGGGCGGACCGCGACCGGGCGGACTCGCCGCCGGCATATGAGCTTCCGACATTGATGCCGTGCATACATCCCAGCGTGCGGCAGTCACTGACCTGCTCCATCTCGTATCTTGCTCAACAACGCGGCCGGCGGCGAATCGCCCCGGCCTGCGTCCGGCCCTCTGCCACATTAACGCCGCCACTAGCGCGGCCCGAGCTGAACTAGATCGGACTGCGACGGCCGTGGCGCACTGTGCTGATTACGGCAGCATGCAAGGCGCGAAGATGCAAAGACGCGTCGTTATCTGAGAGGGATTATGGACAAGGCCGTGGAACGCGCGATCAAGTGCATCTGGGAACGCTACAGTGAGCCATTATCCCTCACTGAGATCGCGGGGAGCGCCCTGCTCAGCCGGTTCTACTTCGCCCGCGTGTTCAGGGCCGTCACCGGCGTCACACCGGGCAGGTTCCTTGCCGCAGTCCGTATTTACCAAGCCAAACGCATGCTGCTGAGCACCTCGATGACGATAACTTACATCTCATTCGCAGTGGGATATAACAGCATCGGCTCGTTTACCAACTATTTCACCCAGAGTGTCGGCGTCTCTCCTAGCCGGTTCCGCCATATGTCGCGGAACGAAGGTTTCGGGTTGCCCCGACCGGAGCGGAACCCGCCTTCGGCGCACGGCGCGGTAGCCGGGACGATCAGCCTGCCAGAGGGCCATGCGGGCGCTTGTGTGTACGTGGGAGCCTTCAAGACCCCGATCCTGCAGCACCGGCCTGCCACCGCCGTTATCGCGGACGTGGCTGGCGGCCGGCCATCCACCTATCGCCTGCCGGATGTTCCCGAGGGTACGTGGTTCGTCCACGCGGTAGGAGCAGGCGACAGCGCTGGCCCCGAACCGTGGACCCGCCGGACGCTAGTCGTCGGCGGGCATAACCCGGTAACGGTGACCGCAGGCACCGTCACCGGCGCCGCGGTGCGTCTGCGTCCCAGCCGGCCGGCGGATCCGCCGATCCTGCTCGCGCTGCCTGACCTCGAACGCCGCGCCTGGCGATCTGGCATTCACCGATGGCGGTGCTGCTGAGCACGATCCCGGCAGCTGAGGGCGCAGATCACGCAGTAGTCCGGCCGGTAGCGCCTGGCTCAGGCGGCGTTCAGCTCGCTGCCTCTGGGCTATTGGGAGAGCTCGCCCAGCCGGCGCCAGGCGGGCGACGAGGCGGCGAACTGCGAGGTCAGCAGGGCGACAGCCACTGGGTTGCCGGCCTTCTGGCCAGGCGGGGACCCGTTCAGCCGACGTTGCGCATCCCACTTGACCATCTCGTCGGCAAGCTCCGCGAGCCGCGGGTCGGCCGGATCCCAGTCGAACGCCTCATCGCAGGCCAGGTACAGGCGCCGGAAATCGGGGTCGGCCATGGCCGCCGCCTTCGCCTGGGCCCATTCCGGGACTGACTCCGGTGACAGCGCCACCGCCAGGATCCACGCATCACGCTCGATCTGCACCGTCCGCTCGCTGACTCCCATCGCGCAGAGCTGGTCGAGAATGTCCACGATCTCGGGCGGCAGGAACAGCCGCTCGCCCCCGCCCTCGGCCAGGTCGGCAATCCGGTGGCGGTCCCGCGTCAGGTCGCGGATCTTCTTCTTCAGTGCCTCGTCGATCTGCGCGATGGCGTCGGAGAATTCCCCGGGCGGGGCGCTGATCAGCTCCTTGATGCGGGCCAGGGGCACGCCGGCGTCCGACAAGGTCTTGATCCGGATCAGGTCGACCACGGCCTGCGCGTCGTATCGGCGGTAGCCTGACGCGTCGCGGTCAGGCTCGGCCAGCAGGCCACGCTGGTGGTAGTGGCGCACGGCCCGTACCGTGACCCCGATGTGCTCTGCGAGCTGCCCTATGGTGAGCATCGACGACCTCCCCTGACCACCATCTCGATCGTTCCGGCCAGTCTCCACGGTAGTTACGAGCGCCGGGTCCGGTCGTACAGCGCTCGGGCCCACAGGTACCCGGCCAGGGCCAGGCCCGCGCACCAGGCCACGGCGAGGGCGGCACTGTGGCCGATCCCGGTGCCCGTCAGCAGTCCCCGCAGCGTGTTGATGACCGGGGTGAAGGGCTCGTTCGCCGCGAACCAGCGCACACCCTCGCCGGACATGGAGCTGGCGGGGATGAACGCGCTGCTGATGAAGGGCAGGAATGCGGGGATGAGCGCGAGGCTGTTCGCTCCCGCGGGAGTCCTGGCGAGCAGGCCGAACGCGACGGTCAGCCAGGTGAGCGCGACGGTGAGCATCGCGAAGACTCCCGCCGCCGCGATCCAGGCCACCGGTCCGGCAGAGGACCGAAAGCCCAGCAGCAGCGCGACCCCGATGACGAGAACCGCGCTGATCATCGTCCGGACCGTGCTTCCGACGACCTGCCCGGTCAGCACCGAGGCGCGGGAGATCGCCATCGTGCGGAACCGGGGGATGATGCCTTCGTTCATGTCGGTGCAGACGTTCACCGCGGTCGCCTCGGCGGCGAAGCCCGCGGTCATCACCAGGATGCCGGGAGCGAGGTAGTCGATGTACCTGGCGCCGGCCGACGGGGCGCCGAGGGCCGCCCCGAGCGCGTGGCCGAAGACGCCCACGAACAGCAGCAGCAAGACGATCGGCACCGCCATGCCGCTGATCGTCATCATCGGGAAGCGCAGCGAGTGCCGCAGGTCACGGCGGAACATCGTGGCCGAGTCGCGCACGGCATAGGCGAGAGTGGTCATCGTGGGCTCTTCTCCTTGGCGTGGGGGCGGGCCTGATTCGGGTCGGCCCGTTCTGTCTGGGGATGGCCGGTGAGGGCGAGGAAGACGTCATCGAGGTCGGGCGTGTGCACCGACAGTCCCTCGACTCCGATCGCATGCTCGTCGAGCCGGTCGAGCAGCTCCTTCAGGGACCGGACGCCGCCGTCGCCGGGGACCTGCAGCGTGAGCGCATCCTCGTCGCGTGCCGCCGCGCCGAGGACCCGGGCGGCTTGGTCCAGGGCGCTCGCGTCGCCGAACCGCAGCAGGACGTGGCCACCGGGGATCAGGCGCTTGAGCTCGTCCGCTGTGCCTTGGGCGACCAGCCTGCCGTGATCGAGGACCGCGATCCGGTCGGCCAGCTGGTCGGCCTCCTCCAGGTACTGCGTGGTCAGGAAGATCGTTACGCCGCGGGCGGCAAGATCACGGGTGATCTGCCACATCGTGCGACGGCCGCGCGGATCGAGGCCGGTGGTGGGCTCGTCGAGGAAAACCAGGCGAGGCTCGCCCACCAGGGTCATCGCGAGGTCGAGCCGGCGACGCATGCCGCCGGAATAGGTATCGGCCACCTTTCCGGCCACCTCGGCCAGATCAAACCGGTCGAGCAGCCCGGCGGCGCGCCGCCGGCCCTCGGCCCGGCCCAGGTGGTGAAGGTCCGCCATCAGGACGAGGTTCTCCTGGCCGGTGAGCAGGTTGTCCACCGCGGAGAACTGGCCGGTGACGCCGATCGCGGCGCGGATCTTGTTGGGCTCGGTCGCCAGGTTATGGCCGGCCACGCGCACGGCGCCGGCGTCGGGGGCGAGCAGGGTGGACAGGATCTGGACGGTCGTGGTCTTGCCGGAGCCGTTCGGTCCGAGCAGGGCGTAGATCGCGCCTTCGGCCACGTCCAGCTCGATCCCGTCGAGCACCACGTGATCACCGAAGGACTTGCGCAGCCCCCTAGCCATGACTGCCGGCTGAGCGGGGGGGTTTGGAAGGGTCGTCCCCCCGCGCCGGCACTGAGCGTGATGTGTGGTCATGACGCCATGGTCCAAGGTTGACGCAGGGTCAAGGTCAAGCCGCATGATTGGCCCGGGCCGCAGGCATCGGAGACAGCCTGGCCCCGGTGTTGACGACATGATCCATAACGACGCTGCTGGGCGGGTCAAGCGCTGGCGGGAGCTGCTGGCCAGCGAGCGTGACGCCGCGGCGCCGTTTTGGAACCCCACAGGTGCGGCTGGTCACCGGCCAAGCTGAGATCGCCCGCAGCCGAGCCGCTGGCTGATCTCGGCCGCGGCGGCCATCACTGGAGCCGCAGCCTCGTGGATCCGTTCCTCGCTGAGCCGATAAGACGGCCCGGATACGCTGACCGCCGCAATCACTTCACCGCCGAGCGTTCGGATCGGCGCAGCCACCGCATTGAGCCCGATCTCCAGCTCTTCGACGGTGATGCCGTAGCCCAGCTCGCGGACGGCCGCCAGCTGCGCGCGCAGATCGTCAGATGATGTTATGGTGCGCGGCGTATAACGCTGCAGCGGTCTGGCCAGAAGCCGGTCCACGACGCCGTCCATGCGGGAGGCGAGCAGCACCTTCCCGCTTGACGTGGCGTGCGGAGGGGTGAGCTGGCCCACCCAGTTGTGGCTGGCGACGGCCGCCGGACCGCGAACCTGGCTGATGTTGATGACCCAGAACTCCTCGAGGACGGCAATGTTCACCGTCTCGCCGAGTTCGGCGGCGAGGCGCTCGCATATCTGCTGGCCCTCCCGGGTGAGGTCCAGCTGCGCAGCCGTTGCCCCGGCCAGCCGGATGATGCCTAGTCCGAGGTGATACTTGCCGTGGTCCCTCACCTGCTCAACGAGCTGGTGGCCTTCCAGCACCGAGATCAGCCGAAATGCCGTCGACTTGTGTACGCCGAGCTGCGCCGCGATCTCGGTCACTCCTGAGGCGCCGCGCTGGGCGAGGAGTTCTAGTATTCGAATCGCCCGGTCGACGGACTGGACGAGGCCATCGGTGCGGCTGCGCGACGGCGAACGTATGCCACCCGCGTTGCTCATGGCGCAACGATAACTCACTGCGCGGCGTCTTCCACGAGTTCTCGTTTCTCACGACACGGGCTCTCGGTGGGAGCCGGGGCGGGCGTGACCTGCATCGGACCTGCGTGAGCCGGGCCATTGACCCGCCCTGGCGGGACCGCCACACACCGCCACCCGTGCAGTGCCTTGTCGTCACTTTGTTTTCGCCCGGCCCGGTGACCTGAGGCTTGACGGCAACCACGGGTCAGGCGAAAATGTTGCATATAGCGCCTAAGATTGCACAATAAGCAACACTTTGTTCTGGGATTGTGGACGCCGACGGCCGGAGCTGTGCGGAGAGGACTGTAGGAATGCTCGGCGACCTGGAGATCGCCCGTGGCGCGTCGCTGAAGCCGGTGGACGACGTTGCCGAGGAGATGGGGATTGGGGTGCACCGGCTGGAGTTCTATGGCCAGCACGTCGCCAAGGTGAAGCTGGACGCGATCGAGGACCTAGCCCACCTTCCCCAGGCGAAATACGTGGTGGTGTCGGCGATTACCCCCACCCCGCTGGGTGAGGGCAAGACCACCACCACGGTCGGGCTGGGCCAGGCGTTCCGTCACATCGGCAAGCGGGCCACCATCTCGATCCGCCAGCCGTCGATGGGCCCGACGTTCGGCATCAAGGGCGGCGCGGCCGGCGGCGGTTTTTCCCAGGTGGTGCCGATGGAGTTGCTGAACCTGCATCTGACCGGGGACATGCATGCGGTGACCGCGGCGCACAACCTGTTGTCGGCGATGTTGGATAATTCGCTCTACCAGGGCAACCCGCTGGGCATCGACCAGCACCAGATCACCTGGCGGCGGGTGCTGGACGTCAACGACCGGGCGTTGCGCAGCGTCGTGATCGGGTTGGGCGGTGCGCTGGACGGGGTGCCGCGGCAGACCGGGTTCGACATCACCGCGGCGTCGGAGGTGATGGCGATCCTGGCGTTGACCACCTCGTTGCCGGACCTGCGGGCCCGGCTGGGGCAGATCGTGGTCGGGTACACCCGGGCCGGCGAGCCGGTGACTGCCGACCAGCTCGGGGCCGGCGGCGCGATGACGGTGCTCATGCGGGAGGCGATCAAGCCGAACCTGATGCAGACGCTGGAGAACACCCCGGTGCTGGTACACGCCGGCCCGTTCGGCAACATCGCGCACGGCAACTCCAGTGTGGTCGCCGATCTGGTGGGGATCCGTGCCGGTGACTTCCTGGTGACCGAGGCGGGTTTCGGCGCTGACATGGGCGCGGAACGCTTTTTCAACATCAAATGCCGAGCCTCCGGGTTGCGGCCGGACGCCGCGGTGGTGGTGGCGACCGTGCGCGCGCTGAAAGCCCATTCCGGCCGGCACCGGATCGTCGCCGGCCGGCCGCTGCCGGCCGCCCTGTTTGCGGAGAACCCGGAGGAGGTGCTGGCGGGGGCGGCGAACCTGCGCAAGCAGATCGACAACATTCGCCTGCACGGGGTGCCAGCGGTGGTGGCGATCAACGCGTTCCCCCGGGACTTCCCGAGCGAGCACGAGGCGATCGGGGAGGTGGCCCGGCTGGCCGGCGCCCGGTCGGCGGTGTGCACCCATTTCGCGGACGGCGGACGGGGCGCAGTGGAACTGGCGGAGGCGGTCACGGAGGCAGCGGCCGAACCCAGCCACTATCACCCGCTGTACCCGGACTCCGCTTCGCTACGGGAGAAGATCGAAACGGTCGCGACCAAGGTGTACGGGGCGGACGGGGTGGACTATCTGCCGGCCGCCGCCGTGCGGCTGGATACCTATGAGCGCAAGGGATTCGGCGGATTCCCTGTGTGCATCGCCAAGACGCATCTGTCGATCTCCTCCGACCCCGCGCTCAAGGGGGCGCCGACCGGGTGGCGCCTGCCGGTGCGGGAGGCTCGGGCGAACGTGGGCGCCCGGTTCGTCTATTTGATCTCCGGGGAGATGCGCACCATGCCGGGCTTGGGAACCAGCCCGGCGGCGAACCGGATCGACATCGACGAAAACGGCGAGATCGTCGGCCTGTCCTAGCCGCGCTGGACCGAGCCGTCCCTCACCCCGCCGCCGCAGGTGAGCGACTGGCAGGAGAAGCGGTATCTGGGCTCGGCCGCCATTAAAGGGCCAGGGAATGGACAATACGACCCGCACCGCGCTGCGGTCGCTGCTCGAGGCGCGGTCGGTCGCGGTCGTGGGCGCGAGCGTGCGGCGAGGCTCGTTCGGCCACTCGCTGGTGCGGCGCGTGCGGGACGGAGGTTTCAGCGGTCCCGTTCACCCGGTGAATCCCCGCTACCGCGAGGTAGACGGTGTGCGGTGCTTGCCTTCGCTGGCCGATCTCGCCGAGCCGGTGGACCTCGCGCTGCTCGCGGTTGGCCCGGATCGTATTGAGCCGCAGCTGCAGGCTGCTGCCGACGCCGGAGTGCGGGCCGCGGTTGTGTTCACCAGCCTGCGGCGGGCTACCACTGATGCCCGGCTCCGGGCGATCGCCGGATCCGCCGGGATGGCGGTGTGCGGCGCGAACTGCATGGGCTTCGTGAACCTCGAGCACTCGCTGCGGGCCTGCGCGTACGCGCAGCCGCGCGACCTGCACCCCGGCCCGGTAGCGTTCGCCAGCCATTCCGGCTCCGCGTTCTCCGCCCTGCTGCACAACCACCGAGGGCTGCGTTTCAACCTCGTGGTCTCGGCCGGAACGGAATTCAGCACCGCCATGGACCGCTACATCGAGTACGCGCTGCGTCTTCCCTCGACGCGGGCGATCGGGCTGTTCATGGAGACGAGCAGGAACCCGGCCGGCCTGCGGGACGCGCTGGAGCGCGCCGCGCAGCAGGATGTCCCGGTGGTCTGCCTCAAGGTCGGCCGCAGCCTGCGGTCACGCGGGTTTGTCGCGACGCACACCGGCGCGCTGGCCGGCGACGATGCGGCCTACGAGGCGCTGTTCGGCGCCTGCGGCGTGCTGCGGGTCGCCGATCTCGACGAAATGATGGACACCCTGGAATTGCTGACCGCTGGCCGGCGCCCGGGTCCCGGCAGGCTTGCCGCGGTGACCGACTCGGGCGGGGAACGGGCGCTGCTCTGCGACGTGGCCGAGGAGCTGGGCGTGCCATTCGCGGCCGTCGGTGAGGGCACACTGCGCCGGCTGGGTGAGGTCCTCTCGCCGGCGCTTGTCCCGGACAACCCGCTGGATGCCTGGGACAAGCTGGAGGATGCCGAACACGTGTTCACCAACTCGCTGCGCATGCTGCACGACGACCCGGCCGTGGCGGCCCTCGGCCTGTGCGTCGACCTGACCGCCGAAGAGCCCTCGGAGGTGGGCTACGTTCGCGTGGCGGCTGACCTGCATGCAGCGGCAACCAAGCCATTCTTTGTGCTGTGCCACCTGTCCGGCGCGGTTGGCCATCTCGAGGCGGCCCGGCTGCGCGAGGTCGGCGTCCCAGTCCTGGAGGGCACCCGCACCGGGCTGGCTGCCGTGCGCCACCTGTTCGCTTACCGGGACGCGCGGGCCCTCCCGAGGGCTGAGCCGCCCGGCGTTGACCCTTCGGTCACACGCCATTGGCGGGAGCGGCTCACCGCTGCCGAACGGCTGACAGCTGGCGAGTCGTTCCAGCTGCTTGCTGACTACGGGATCCCGGTAACCCGCACTCGGCCGGCGGGCAGCCTTTTGGAGGCCCTGGCCGCAGCAGAGGCTATTGGCTGGCCGGTGGTGCTGAAGACCGCCGCCCCCGGTGTCACGCACAAATCGGACGCCGGCGGGGTGCGCCTGGGCATCGAGGGCCCGGATGCGCTGGCGGCGGCCTACGCCGCCGTGGCAGGCTTGCTTGGACCGGACGTGACGGTGTCCAGCTCGGTGCCGCCGGGCGTCGAGCTCGGCCTCGGCATCGTTTGTGACCCGCAGTTCGGCCCGCTCGTCATGGTGGCGTCGGGCGGGGTGCTGGTGGAGCTGGCCGCCGACCGGGTGTTCGGCCTACCGCCGGTTGACCTGGCGCGGGCGCGTGCGATGCTGGACCGGCTCAGGGCGCGCCGGCTACTGGACGGCTTCCGCGGCGGCCCGGCATGCGACGTCAACGCTGCCGCTTCTGCGGTGGTGCGGCTGTCGGCGCTCGCAGCGGACGTCGGCGACCTGATCGACGGGCTGGACGTCAACCCCCTGATCGCGGGGTCGGCTGGTTGCGCCGCCGTGGACGTGTTCGTGGTCCGCACATGACCGCGATTTATACGGTCACGGCTATGCTGCATGCTGTGCCACGCTCGGCTGCCAGCGCATCTGCAACCACGTTCCCAGCGGGCGTTGGGCGTGAGCGTGCATCGCGGGAGGACGCGCGGCGATTGGGGGCAGGCCCAGTGGACGCCGGGTCAGCGGAGCCATCGGGACCGGCTGAAGTTGGCGCTGGGACGCGCATTCAGGCGGTCGACCGGGCCGTCGCGCTGCTGAAGTCGGTTGCGGCCGCCACCACACCGCCAACAGTGCTGGAGCTCGCCCAGGCGTGCGGGATCAACCGCAGCACGGCGTGGCGTCTGCTGCGCACGCTGGAGCATCACGGCCTGGTTGACCGCGATCCGATCACCCAGCGCTACACGGTGGGATATGGCGCGATTTCGGTCGCGACGGCCGCGACCGATGATGCGCTGGTCCGCCGGATCCGGCCGCTGTTGGAGAAGCTGGCCGTCCGTACGGGCGAGTCGGTCACGCTGGCCGTGGCCAAGCGGTTCAACCTCGTCTACGTCGACCAGGTGGACCCGCCGAACGTTATGGCGCCCAGCTGGCTCGACAAGCCGCTGCCGCTGCACGCCAGTTCTGGCGGCAAGGCATTTTTGGCCTGGTTGCCACCCGACGAGCGAGACGCGATCCTGCCGAAAGAGCTGCCGCGCTACACCGATCGCACGATCACCGACCGCGCCCGGCTGGACCGGGAGCTGGACGAGGTCCGCCGCGTCGGATACGCGCTGTGCAACCGGGAGTATGAGGAATTTTCCTCCGGTGCGTCCGCAGCGGTGCTGAACTCCCGCCAGTATCCGATCGCGGTGATCAATGTGTGGGGTCCGGCGCCGCGCAATCCGGTGAAGAAGCTGCACGAGATCGGCAGGGAAGCCGTCAGGCTCGCTCTGGAGGTCCGCGCACTGCTCGATTGAGCGGCCCCAGCTGGCGGCCCTATTGAATCGCGGTACGGACTGCCCGCCGCCACGCTTGTGACAGGCAGCGGCAGCCGTTCAGGATAAACGGCCGCGTCATTTGCTCATGCTTAACGGCTTGCGCTGGCGCGAACCACGGCCGGGTCGGTGTCTCTTGACCGCCCGGGAAATGCGCTGGTAACCTCACGATGTCAACGGATCGTTCACATAGTGAACGAAGCCAGGAGGACGGCGGCCATGGCGATCTCCCAGAAGGTCATCATCACGTGTGCGTTGACTGGCTCTGGGCACACGCCGTCGATGTCACCGCACCTGCCCTACACCGTGGAGCAGATCATTGACGAGGGCGTCGCGGCGGCGGCGGCGGGCGCGGCGGTGCTGCACCTGCACGCCCGTGACCCCAAGGACGGCAGCCCATCCGCCGACCCGGGCCTGTTCGCCGAGTACGCGCGCGGGATCAAGCAGCGCAGCGACGTCGTGGTGAGCATCTCCACCGGCGGCGGCACCGGAATGACGGTTCAGGAGCGGCTGCAGGGTGTCCTGATGCTCAAGCCCGAGCTGTGCACCCTCAACCTGGGCACGATGAACTACGGCAGCTTCCCGATGATCGACCGGTACAGGGGCCAGTTCAAGTTCGGCTGGGAGGAGCCGTACCTGGAGAGCACCCGCGCCGAGCCGTTTGTGAGCACCTATGCGGATATTGAGTACATGCTGATGGTCGTAGGCCCGGAGACAGGCACCCGGTTCGAGGCGGAAGCCTATGACGTCGCCCACCTTTACACGCTCGCGTACTACCTGGACAAGGGCCTGGTTCAGCCGCCCATCTTCATCCAGACCATCTTCGGCACGATGGGCGGCATCGGTCCGGATGTGGACCACATCGTGCACATGAAGCGCACGGCCGACCGGCTGCTCGGCGATGCCTACCAGTGGTCCACGCTCGGCGCAGGCCGCTACCAGATGGGCATCGTCACCGCCGCCGCCATCATGGGCTCCCACGTGCGGGTCGGCCTGGAGGACAGTCTCTTCCTCGGCAAGGGCCAGCTCGCCGAGTCGAACGCCGATCAGGTCCGCAAGATCCGGAGCGTCCTCGAGGCCCTGTCGCTGGAGATCGCAACCCCGGCGGAGGCACGTCAGCTGCTCGGCCTCAAGGGCCTGAGCAACGTCGGCTACTGACCGGCCAGCTGGCGCCGATGGCACCCAGCGGGCACGAGGGCATCACGGGCGTCGCCTTCGATAGCGACGCGCACCGGCTGATCGGCACCCTCTATCTCGCCCGCGGCGACGAGCCGAAGCCAACGGCGCTGCTGCTGCACGGGTGCCCGGGCGTGGAGAAGAATCTCGACCTCGCCGCAGCGCTGCGCGACCGCGGCTGGAACGGTCTGCTATTCCACTACCGTGGCTGCTGGGGCAGTGCGGGGCGCTACGATCTGCGCACCATCCCGCGAGACGTTGCCGCCGCCGTCGACCACCTGCAGGCCGGGGGGTACGAGAGTGTCGACCCGGCCCGGCTTGCCGTTATCGGGCACAGCCTGGGCGGGTGGGCTGCCGTTCTGGCTGCCGCCGACGACAAGCGGCTGCGCGCGGTCGCAGTGTGCGGCGCGCCGGCCGAGCTGGGCAGCCTTGAGCTCACCGCGGTGCAGCTGGACCGCGAGATCATCCGGTTCCTGACCACAACGCCGACGGAGTTCCTCAGCCAGCGCGAGGACATCGGCAGGCGGCCCCGGCCGCTTGACGTCGTCGCGTCGATCTCTCCGCGGCCGCTGCTTGTCGTGCATGGCAGCAACGATGAGTGGGTGCCCGTGGCGCACGCCCGGTCGCTGTATGAGCGGGCGGGGAAGCCCTGCCGCTTTGTGGAAATCGCCGGCGCCAACCACTCTTTCGCCTGGCACCGTGCCGAGCTACGTGACGTGGTGGCCGGCTGGCTGGACGAGACGGATGTCTAAAAGGAGGACACAATGACCGCAGTCACGCCGGACCAGGTAAGCCGGGTGGGCATCGTCGGCTCCGGAGTGATTGGCGGTGGCTGGGCGCTGCACTACCTGCGGATGGGCTTTGACGTCGCCGTGTACGAGCCGGCGCCACGTGCTCAGACTGAGCTGCTTCGCATGCTCGAGGAGATCTGGCCGCTGCTAGAGCGGATCGGGCTCCGCGCGGGTGCCAGCCCTGACCGGATTGCCTTCCACTCCGACCTGGGCGGCGCGGTCGCCGACGCTGACATGGTGCAGGAGAACTCTCCCGAGGACGGCCCCGTGAAGCGAAGCGTTCTCGCCGCTATTGACCGCGCGGCCCGCCCGGACGCAATCATCGCGTCCAGCACGTCCGGATTCCCGATGACCATGCTGCAGGCCGATTGCGCCCACCCGGAGCGCTGTGTGGTCGGCCACCCGTTCAACCCGCCGTACCTTATCCCTGTCGTGGAGGTCGTGGGCGGCGAGCAGACCGACCCAGTGGCTGTCGACTGGCTGACAGCGTTTTACGCAGCCGTCGGGAAGCGCCCGTTGCGGCTTACCCGCGAGCTTCCAGGTTTCGTCGGCAACCGGCTGCAGGAGGCAATGTGGCGGGAGGCGCTGCACATGGTCGCTGCGGGCGAGGCGACGGTCGAGGAGATCGATGAGTCCATCGCGTACGGACCTGGGCTGCGCTGGGCGCTGATGGGCCCGTGCCTGACCTTTCACCTCGCGGGCGGCAGCGCCGGGATGGCGCATATGCTCGACCATTTCGGCGCCGCCCTGCAGGAGCCGTGGACTCGGCTGCAGGCGCCGCCGCTGACGCCCGAGCTGCGGGAACTGATGGTTGACGGCTGCGTGAGGGAGGCCCGCGGCCGATCCATCGCCGAGCTCGAGCGGCGGCGCGATGAGTTTCTCGCCAATCTGCTCGGCCTGGTCGAACGGTTCTCGATAGGCCTGGCCGACGCGCCGAAGATGACGGTCGCGGTGGGCGACGCGTGATGCCCCGGGTCACCACCCCGCACGAGGGCAGCCACGCGGATCCCTGGCGGCCGGGCACACGGATTCCTGCCCCGCTGCGGCTGCACGAGGCGGCGGTCCGGGCCGAGTGGGTCGACTACAACGGCCACATGAGCGAGTCGAGCTACCTGCTGGTGTTCGGCGACAACTCGGATGCATTCTTCCGGTTTTTCGGCGTGGACGAGGATTACCGCGCGTCCGGGCGGTCCCTGTACACGGCCGAGACTCACCTGCACCACCTGCGCGAGGTGAGCCTCGGCGAGCGACTGACCCTCGCTCTGCAGGTTATCGGTGTCGACTCCAAGCGGCTGCACATCGCACACGAGATGTATAACGCCGCGGGCGTGACGCTGGCGACCGCGGAGCAAATGCTCCTGCACGTGGACACCCGGGCCGGCCAGGTCACGCGATTCCCCGCAGAGATCGCCGCACGCCTGCAGCAGATCCAGGCCGCGCATGCCGCGCTCGGAGTGCCCGGCTACATCGGCCACGTCATGCGGATCCCGGGGCGGTGACACGGGAATGGACTTCGAGTTGACACCGGAGCAGCGGCTCATCGTGGACACCGTCCGCGACTTCGTGGAGAAGGAACTGTATCCCCACGAGGATGAGGTGGAGCGGCTCGATGGGGTCCCCGAAGAGCTTGCGCGCTCTATCCGGGAAAAAGCGCTTGGGGCCGGCCTGTACGCGGCGAACATGCCGGCGGACCTCGGGGGCGGCGGGCTGGACCCGGTGTCCGTGGTGCTGGTAGAGCGAGAGCTCGGCCGGGCCAGCTACGCGCTGCAGATGCTGGTCGAGCGGCCGAGCAACATCCTCCAGGCGTGCCAGGGCCCGCAGCGGGAGCGCTACCTACTGCCGGCGATCCGCGGAGAGCGGCACGACTGCGTGGCGATGACCGAGCCGGAGGCCGGGTCCGACGTCCGCTCGATGACCACCACGGCGCTGCGGGATGGCGGGGGCTACGTCATCAACGGAACTAAGCACTTCATTAGCCATGCCGACGTCGCCGACTTCGTCATCCTGTTCGCCGCCACCGGGGTTGAGGAAACCAGCCGGGGACCGAAGAAGCTGATCACAGCGCTTCTCGTGGACAAGGACACCCCGGGCCTGGCCGTCCGCCGCGGATCGCGCTGCGTATCGAACCGCGGCTACCACCAGTGCGAACTAATCTTCTCCGGCTGCCGGGTGCCGGCCGCCAACCGGCTCGGCGACGAGGGCCGCGGCTTCGAGCTTATGGGCCAGTGGCTCGGCGCCACCCGCTTGACGGTGGCGGCGACAAGCGTGGGCCGGGCACGGCGGGTCCTCGAGACGGCGACCGAATGGGCGGCGCGCCGCCACCAGTTCGGCCAGCCGATCGGCCGGTTCCAGGGCGTCGGGTTCCAGCTCGCCGATATTGCTACCGAGCTGGAGGCGGCGGAGTTGCTAACCCTGCGCGCCGCGGCGCGGCTTGACCGGGGCAGGATGACCGACGCCGACGCTGCGATGGCGAAGGTGTACGCCTCGGAGATGCTCGGCCGGGTCGCCGATACCGCGGTGCAGATCTTCGGTGGCATGGGCCTGATGCGCGACCTGCCGGTGGAACGATGGTGGCGGGATGCGAGGGTAGAGAGGATCTGGGACGGTACCAGTGAGATCCAGCGGCATATCATCTCCCGGGCACTGCTCAGGCCCTACGGAGCGTGACATGGTGACTCCGTCCGAGCCGGGCCCCAGCGGCGAGCCATCGCACGGTGGTGGCGCGCCGGTGCGCACCGCGGTCGAGGGACAGACCCTGCTGATCACCATTGACCGGCCCCAGGCAAACGCCATCGACGTCACCGCGAGCAGGGCGTTGTTCGCGGCGCTCGACAGGCTGCGCCGCGACCCTGACCTGCGGGTGGGCGTCTTGACCGGGGCCGGGAACCGGTTCTTCTGCGCTGGCTGGGACCTGACGGCGGCAGCCGCAGGGGAGAGCATCGAGGCCGACCACGGCCCGGGCGGGTTCGCCGGCCTCACCGAGTTCTTCGACATCGGCAAGCCGGTAATCGCGGCGGTCAACGGGCTCGCCTTCGGCGGTGGCTTCGAGCTGGTCCTGGCCGCGGATCTGGCGGTTGCCGCAGAGCATGCCGAGTTCGCGCTCACCGAGGTGACACTCGGCCTTGTGGCTGACGCCGGTGGCCTGCTGCGGCTACCAGCCCGGATGCCGCGCGCAATCGCGCTGGAGTACCTGCTCACCGGGCGGCGGTTCGGCGCCGCCGAGGCGGGCCGGTGGGGACTGGTCAACCGGGTGGTGCCCTCCGCCGGGCTGCTCACCGCCGCGCGCGAGCTGGCCGACGCGATCTGCGCGGCGGCGCCGCTCGCGGTGGCGGCCGTGCTGGAGATCCTGCGTGAGACCGAAGGTAACGGCGTGCGTGGCGGGTATGAGATCCTGCGTGGCGGAGGCCTGCCCGCCTACCGGGCGATGCTGGACTCGGAGGACGCCCGCGAAGGGGCGCGCGCGTTCACCGAGCGCCGGAAGCCGGTATGGCGGGGCCGGTGAGCGCCAGCGGGCCGGTGAGCGCCAGCGGGCCGGTGAGCACCGGTGGGCCGGTGAGCACCGGTGGGCCGGTGAGCGCCGGTGGGCCGGCGAGCCCGCTTGACACCGGCGGCTGCACGGTGCCCGCGGACTGGATCGACTACAACGGCCACATGATGGACGCCTATTACTTCTTGGCGTTCACCGCGGCGACCGAGGCTCTCCTGGACCACGTCGGCCTCGGCGCTGCGTACCGGGCCCAGACCGCCTGCGGCATCTACACGGTGGAGAGCCACCTGTGCTTCGCCAGGAGCGTCGGGGTGGGAGAGAGACTCCGGTATTCCTCGCAGCTACTCGGCTGCGACGAAAAGCGGCTGCACGTTTTCCACAGGATGGCCAAGGCGTCCGGCGCGGAAGTGGCGACCAACGAGCTGATGTTCCTGCACGTCGATCTCACCCTCCAGCGGGTCACGCCAATACGACCAGAACACCGCCGGGCCGTCACCGCGCTGGTGGCCCGGCACGCAGCCCTGCCCGTTCCTCATGCCGTCGGCCGCCGGATCGCAATGCCCGAGCCGACGTGACCGTTGCTGCTGGCGACGCGAGAGCATTCTCAGGGGCGAGGATCCGATCACTGTGTTCGATCCGATCACTGTGTTCGATCCGATCACTGGTCGGCGGAACGGAACGGCGGCTACCTGCCATCGGCACCGCGGGATCAGGCCACGCCGATCATCACCAGCCCGGCGATAATAAAGCACACCCCGAGCAGCTGGCGGCGGCTCAGCCGTTCGCCAAACATGACCAGCCCGGCGACCAGCGGAATGGCCGGATACACGCTGGAAACGGCCGCGGTAACGGCCACCTGGCCAGCCTGGCCGCCGCGGGAGAATGCCAGCAGCCCCACCGCATCGGTCAAGCCCGCTACGGCGGCCCAGATCATGCCGGACGCGCTCCCGGGCAAGGCCTTCCGGTGGCCGAAGAACGGCAGGGCCATCAGCAGAGCCGTCACCGAGGAGCCATGGGCCACAAGCGCCGACCCGAGCCAACCCGCCCGGGCCGAATAGTCGCCGAGCAGGAAGCCGCCGACGCCATAGGTCAGCGCCGACCCGAAGGCGAGCGGGACGCCGGCCCGGGACAAGCGGCGTGCGCGGGAGGGCCCCGGCGCGACGCCTACGATCGGCTCGGCGATGGCGATAGGAAGGGTCGGAGCCGTGCCCTGCGAGCGAGCGGCAGCCATGGCCACGCCGGCGACCGCGAGCACCACCCCGCTGGTGCCGTATCCGCCAAGGTGCTCGCCGAGCACGATCACCGCCAGCAACGTGGTGACGCCGCCGTATGTCGCACTGATCGCGCTCACCAGGCCGACCGGGCCGCCGTACTCCAGCGCCCGATAGAAGGCGAGGTAGCCCAGCAGACCAAGCAGCCCGGCGCCCGCCAGACCCAGAGCCGCGAGGCCGTCGATGGCCGCAAGAGACGGATGCAGGAACACCGTCAGGAGCCCAAGTACGACCACCCCGAGACCCTGGCCACTCAGCACAGCGATGTACGTGCCGACCCGCCTGGCTGCGTTCGTGGCCGCGACCGCCGATATGCCCCACCCGATCGCGGCAACCAACCCGTAAATCACGCCCGTGTGCCTCCGCTGCCGTCACCGGACCCGTCGCTCCGCCTGGGAGCACAAGCAACCGCAAAAGCCGACGGACCGCCAGGTATAACAAAATAAGAAGAAGAACACTCGGCGCGGGATTTGTCTCAGGCCCGGCTCGACCGACCAAACCGCGCAGGTCAAGGGCCCTGATCCGGTTTTTACCGCACGGGCCAGCACTACAGGAAAGAAGGGCGAACGACGTGGCCGTCGATGGGAACCCAGGAATCCTGCTGTACACCCGGATTCGCAAGTCGCCATACTTCCACGCCTCGCGCCAGCACGGCGTGAAGCGCTACAGCGTCTACAACCACACCTACCACCCGCGCCACTACGGTGACCCGGTCAAGGAGTACTGGGCCCTGCTCAAGGGCGTGACGCTGTGGGACGTGGGCGTTGAGCGCCAGATTGAGATTTCCGGCCCCGACGCGTTCACGTTCACCAACATGATGACCCCGCGCGATCTGAACAAGTGCGCGGTGCGCCAGGCGAAGTACGTGTTCATCACGCTGCCGGACGGCGGCATCGCCAACGACCCGGTGCTGCTGCGGCTGCAGGAGAACCGCTTCTGGCTGTCGCTCGCAGATTCCGACATCGGGCTGTGGGCCCAGGGGCTCGCCTACCACTCCGGCCTGGACGTCACGATCCGTGAGGTGGACGTGGCGCCAGTTCAGATCCAGGGTCCGAAGTCCCGGGACCTCATGGCCGCCCTCTTCGGCGACAAGATCCTCGAGATCCCCTACTACCACATGTCCGAGGACCTCGAGCTCGACGGCATGCGGGTGTGCGTGTCGCGCACCGGCTACACCAGCGAACTGGGCTACGAGATCTACCTGCACGACGCGACGAGGAACGGCACCAGGCTGTGGAACACGGTGCTCGAAGCCGGGCGGCCCCACGGGCTGGAGGTGATCGGCCCTTGCCACATTCGCCGCATCGAGGGCGGGATCCTGGCTTTCGGCTGCGACATCTGGTACGACACCAATCCCTTCGAGGTCGACATGGGTTACACCTGGATGGTCGACCTCGGCCAGGAGGCCGACTTCGTCGGCAAGGACGCCCTCCGGCGCATCAAGGCCGAAGGCGCCCGGCGCAAGCTTGTCGGCATCGAGATCGAGGGGCCGCCGCTCGGCACCTACATAGACAACGAGATGATCGATATCTACCCGGTGTTGCGGGGCGGCGAGCGGGTGGGCCAGGTGACCTCCGCCTGCTACTCGCCGCGCCTGGAGAGAAACATCGGCTACGCGATGCTGCCGATCGGGCTCGCCGAGCCGCTTGGCCAGGAGTTCGAGGTCGAGACCCCCACAGGGCGTCGCCGCGGCGTGACCGTGGGCAAGCCGTTCATCGACCCGAACAAGCAGATCCCCAAGCAGTGAAAGCCGCGCGGCGAAGACACATCACCCGCGACCGCAGCCTGCGGTGGGGAAGACGATTGCGGATGCGCGGCGGATCCCGGTCAAGTGGCTTGGGGAGAGGTGGCTTGGGGAGAGGTGGCTTGGGGAGAGGTGGCTTGGGGAGAGGTGGCCTCGCGAGCGCGGCGCCGCTACTCCTGTATCCCCGGTATGAGGTGTTTCCGACTCGGACGGTCGAGCAGGCGGTGGTCGAATGGGTGCCTCGGGATATGACGGTGACCGTGACGGCGTCGCCGGGAAAGGGGCTCGAGGCGACGCTCGATCTCACCGAGCGCCTCTGCGCGCACGGCTACCGTGTGGTGCCGCATCTGTCGGCCCGGCTCGTTCTTGACGACGCCCATCTGGCGGAGATCGTCGCGCGCCTGGGCGCGTGCGGCGTCGATGACGTGTTCGTGCCCGGAGGGGACGTCGACCGTCCGGCTGGGCGCTTTGACAGCGCGCTTTCCCTGCTCGTCAGCCTGGACCAGATGGGTCACCCCTTCTCGCGCATTGGCATCACCGGATACCCGGAGAGTCACTCGAGAATCGTCGACGATGTCACGATCCAGGCGATGTGGGACAAGCGTCGCTACGCGACCTACATCGTCAGCAATCTCTGCCTGAACCCAGCCGTCGTGCGGCGATGGATCGCCCGAGTGCGGGCGCGCGGTGTCACGCTGCCGATCTTCATCGGCATGACCGGGCCACTGGACCGGGCGAGGCTAGTGAACATGGCCGCCAAGGCCGGCGTCACGGACTCGGCCAGGTTCCTGGCCACGCACACCGGGTGGCTCGTGCGGCTTGGCATACCCCATGGCTACCGCCCGGAGAGATTCCTTGACCGGGTCGGCGCGGCGCTGGCCGCTCCCGCTTCGGCCGTGGAGGGCCTGCACCTGTTCACTTTCAACCAGGTACGCCAAGCAGAGCAGTGGCGCCGGTCGCTCGTCCAGCGCCTCGCCGACCCGCAAGATCCCCCGCGCGCCGAAAGCGCCCCCTGACCCGCCAGGATCGCGGCGCGGGCGCCGGGACCTCAGTGTGCACCGCCTGGTGCCGTTTGCGGTTCGCGGAGATTGTCGACGTTCCGCCTGGCCTTTCCGCCAGAACTCGCGCTTAGCGCCACATAACAACCCGGAATCAACCTTCATGGAAGAGATTGACAGATCATATGATCTTAGGCTAGTACGGTCGCAAAGTTGCGCATCCTGCGGCTCGTTCCGCGAACCGCAACGGGCCTTTCAGCAGCGAAGGAACTTCCTGTGACCTGCATGATTCACGCCTCGCGCGCTGACTTGATGGCAGATGCTCTGACCCGTGGGGAATTGTCGAAGTCGACCCGGCGCCGCGAGTTCGTAGTCTCCATCGACAAGTGCCCACACCGACCCGAGGCGCAGCGCCGGGGCCGGCGAACAGAAGGGTCATGACATGACAGATGTCTCACGGCGGCAGCTCTTCGCAGGCGCCGCAGGCCTGGCGGTGGCGGGCGGTCTGGCTGCGGCGTGCGGTAAGAGCTCGCCATCGGTGAGCTCGAGCGGCCCGGCCGGCAAGCCCAAGCGGGGCGGCAACTTCCGCCTGGGGGTCACCGGCGGTGGGTCCAAGGATATCTTGGACGGGCAAAACATCATTACCAAGCCCGATCAGGCCCGCCTGGTGAGTGCCTTCGAGACGCTGCTCACCTTCGACGACAACTACCGGCTGACCACCAACGGCCTCGCCCAGAGCTACAGCCAGGACACCCCGAAGCAGTACACGATCCACCTGCGCCAGGGCATCGAGTTCCAGAACGGCAAGACGATGACGGCCGACGACGTCGTCTACTCGCTGCAGCGCATTGCGACGAAGGGCAACGGCCTTACCGGGTATGCCGCCACGGCCACGATGGACGTGGCCGGCATCAAGAAGCTGGACAAGTACACGGTGCGGATTCCGCTGAAGACGCCCGACGCAACGATCCCGCAGACCCTCGCCAGCTACACCTTCGGCATCGTGCCCACCGGGTACCAGGCGTATCCGCACCCGCAGATCGGCACCGGCGCCTACAAGCTCAAGTCGTTCACGCCCGGCCAGCGGAGCGTGAGCGAGCGCAACCCCAACTACTGGCGCAGCGGCGAGCCGTACTTCGACACGGTGACGATCATCGACTTCACCAACTCGACCGCCCAGGTGAACGCGCTTCTGGGCGGTCAGGTCGATGCGATGACCGACCTGCCGGCCTCGCAGGTGAAGGTCCTGCAGTCGCGCAACCTGGCCGCCCTGATCTCCAAGACCGGCGGCTGGTTACCGCTGTGCATGGCGATCGACATGCCCCCGTTCGACGACGTCAGGGTCCGTCAGGCGATGCGCCTGATCGTCGACAGGAAGGCGATGATCCAACAGGTCGCGTCCGGCTACGGATTCATCGGCAACGATCTCTACGCGCCCTTCGACCCGGGTTACGACCACGCCCTGCCGCAGCGCACGCAGGATATCGAGCAGGCGAAGTCGCTGCTCAAGGCGGCCGGCCACGCGAACCTCAGCGTCGACCTGCACACCACGAACGGCGCGGCAGGCATGGTCGAGCTCGCCACGGTCTTCCAGACGCAGGCCCGGGCAGCCGGCGTCAAGGTCAACGTGCTCAATGACCCGAACTACTACGGCAACCAGTACCTCAAGCTGGCCTTCTCGGTCGACTTCTGGGGAACCCGCGGCTACCTCAACCAGGTGCAGCAGGGCTCGCTGCCGAGCTCCCCGTACAACGAGACCCACTGGCCGCCGAAGTCCGGGACCGGGTCGAACTTCGGGTCGCTGTACAACCAGGCGCTGGCCACGACCGACGCCGCCAGGCGAATCGAGCTCGAGCACGAGATGCAGAAGATCGAGTACGACATCGGCGGGTACATTATCCCGTTCTTCGGTGGCCTCATCGACGGTTACTCGGACAAGGTCAAGGGGTTCAAGCCGAGCAAGGGCACCCTCAACCTGGATAGCTTCGGCCACGGCTACCGCACGATCTGGTTCGGCTAGCGCGCCGGGATGCGTCCGTCGTGAACAGGCTCAGATCCGCCGGCGTGTCCGGGTTCATCGTGCGTCGGCTGTTGCTGGGAATCCTCGTTCTCGTCTTGGTCTCCGTCGTGGTTTTCGTGGCGACCCAGGCGCTGCCGGGCGACCCGGCGCGGGCCATCCTGGGCCGGTCGGCGACCCCGCAGAGCCTGGCGGCCCTGCGCAAGCAGCTGCACCTCGACCGGCCGGTGCTCCTCCAGTACTGGACCTGGGTGTCCGGGCTGCTGCACGGCGACCTCGGGAAGTCGCTGGCCGCACAGCAGCCGGTGACGACGTTGCTGAGCCCCAAGCTCGTGAACTCCGCGGTACTGGTGGTGATCGCGGCCGTGGTGTCGATTCCGGTGTCGATCGCGATCGGCTCGTGGGCGGCGCTGAAGCGCGAGAAGATCTTCGATACGCTGGGCTCGAACCTGCTGCTCGTCCTGGCGGCGCTGCCGGAGTTCGTCGTCGCCGTGGTGCTGATCATCTTCTTCTCGACGACCGTGTTCAATATTTTCCCCGCCATCAGCACGATCCCGCCGGGGTCGCGACCGTGGGATGACTTCGGTGCGCTGGTCCTGCCGGCCCTCACCCTCGTGATCGCCGTCGCGCCGTACGTGGCCCGGATCATGCGGGCCTCGATGATAGAGGTCCTCGAGAGCGAGTACGTGGAGATGGCCCGGCTTAAGGGGCTGCCGGAACGCACCGTCCTGGTTCGGCACGCCCTGCCGAACGCGCTCGGGCCGGTGTTCCAGGTGATCGCGCTCAACCTCGCGTACCTCGCCGGCGGCATCGTCGTCGTCGAGTACGTCTTCAACTACTCCGGTGTCGGGAGCGCGCTGCAGGACGCGGTTGTCAACCATGACCTTCCCGTCGTCCAGGCGCTCGCCATGCTCATCGCGGCGGTGTACGTGGTACTCAACCTGCTCGCCGACGTGGCCACCATCCTGGTCACGCCGAGACTACGGACCCGGCTGTGAACCCGTTGACCGGCGCGGTCGTCGCCGAGGCGGGTGTCCCGGTACCGCCCGCCGGCGTCCGAGCCTCGTCCCTCGCGCGCCGTGCGCTGCGACTGTGGCGGACGCGCATCGGCCTCATGCTGGTCAGCGCGCTGGTCCTGATGGCGATCATCGGGCCGTTCGTCGCTCCCTACGGCCCGAGCACCGCCGTGGGGGCGCCCAACTCCAATCCCAGTGGCACCGCGGTGCTCGGGACGGACTACCTCGGGCAGGACGTGCTGAGCCGGCTCCTCTACGGCGGCCGCAGCATCCTGGTGATGGCCGTTCTCGCAACCGCGCTCGGGCTGATCGCCGGCGTGGCGATCGGCCTGGTGGCGGCATACTCCCGCAACGCCTCCGACGACGTCCTGATGCGCGGGATGGACGTGATCATGGCGTTCCCGCAGATCATGCTGGGGCTGGTCGCCGTGGCCATCATCGGCGCGCACGCCTGGGTCATTGTGGTGGCGATCGCTCTCACCACCGCGCCACGAATAGCGCGGGTGGCACGCGGCGCCGCGCAGCCTGTCGTCGAGCGCGACTTCATCGCCTGTTCCGAGGCGATGGGTTTGCCGCGGTGGCGCATCCTGTCCGGCGAACTGCTGCCGAACATCCTCGGGCCGCTCATGGTGGAGGCCAGCCTTCGGTTGACCTACTCCATCGGGGTCATCGCCGCGCTGGCGTTCCTCGGGCTCGCTCCCGACCCCAACGGCGCGAACTGGGGCACCATGATCCAGGAGAATCAGATCGTGCTGTCGGTTCAGCCGTGGGGGGCGGTCGCGCCAATCATCGCCATCGCGTTGCTGACGATGGGAACCGGCTTGATAGGTGATGGCATCGCACGGACCGCGGCCGGCATTGACCGGGGTCGAGGCGACGAATGACCGCGCCCGAGCTGGCCGGGCCACCGGTCGAACCCGTAGCGGCGGCTGTCGCCGTCCGGGACCTGCAGGTCGAGGTCGCCTCGACCGGTACGCCAGTTATCAGCGACGTGTCATTCGGGATCGCCCGCGGCGAGATCCTCGGGGTCGTGGGCGAGTCCGGGTCCGGCAAGACCACAATTGGCCTCGCGTTGCTCGGCCACGCCCGGCGCGGCCTGGCGATCGCGGGCGGGTCGGTGCTGCTTGGTGGCCGCGACGTCCTGGCGCTTGACGACGAGCAGCGGCGCAAGCTGCGGGGCTCGGTCGTCTCCTACGTCCCCCAGGATCCGGCCTCGTCGCTGAACCCGGCGCTGCGGATCGGTCTCCAGCTCCGCGAGGTGCTCGAGGCGCACGACAGCGGCCGGGGCGACGACCATTTCGAGCGCATCGCTGAGATGATGGGCGAGGTCGCACTCCCCGACGACAGCCGCTTCCTCAGGCGTTATCCGCACGAGCTCTCCGGCGGGCAGCAGCAGCGGGTCGGGCTCGCGATGGCCTTCGCGAACCGCCCCCGGCTCATCGTGCTCGACGAGCCGACCACCGGCCTGGACGTCACGACACAAGCCCACGTGCTGTCGACGGTCCGTGAGCTCGCGGCGCTACACGACGTCGCCGCGCTCTACGTGAGTCACGACCTGGCGGTGGTTGCGACGCTGGCCCGGCGAGTCGCGGTCATGTACGCCGGGCGTGTCGTCGAGCTCGGGACCGCGGACGAGCTGTTCGAGTCCGCGGGCCATCCCTACACCCGGCGCCTGATCGGTGCGATCCCGCGCCTGACGGGCGGCCGGTCACTGGTCGGCATCCCCGGCCATGCGCTGTCGCCCGGCGACCACCCGCCCGGCTGCGCCTTCGCGCCGCGCTGCACCCTGCGTATCGAACGGTGCGACGAGGCGCTGCCGGAACTGCGGCCGATCAGCGGGAGCCACGCGGCCCGCTGTATCCGGGCCGAGCTCGTCGTCACCCTAGAGCAGAGCCGGGTCGGCGACCCGATCGAGATGCCGCTGGCAGGCGAGGGAGATCTGCCCGCACTGCGCCTGGAGAACGTGATCGCATCGTATGGACGGCACGAGGTCGTCCACTCGGTGAACCTGAGCCTTGCGGCCCGCGAATGCCTGGCGCTTGTCGGTGAGTCGGGCTCGGGCAAGACGACGATCGCCCGGACGATCGCGGGCCTGCACCGCGGCTGGACCGGCACCATCTCACTGGGCGGCGCCGCGCTGCAGACGTCCGCGCGCAGCCGCAGCGGCGAGGCCCGCCGGCGGATCCAGTACATCTTCCAGAACCCGTACGGCTCGCTGAACCCCCGCCGCACGATCGGGCAGATCGTCGAGCAGCCGCTCAAGGTCTTTGGTGCGGCACGCGGCCGTGAGGCCGACAGACGGGTCGCGGAGATGCTCGAGCGAGTCTCACTGACCACGGCCTACACCCGCCGCTACCCGGACCAGCTCTCCGGTGGTGAGCGGCAGCGGGTCGCGATTGCCCGGGCCCTGGTCTGCGACCCCACCGTGCTGATCTGCGACGAGGTGACCTCGGCGCTGGATGTCAGTGTGCAGGCGGCGATCGTCGAGCTGTTGGGCAACCTGCAGCGCGACCTCGGGCTCTCGATGCTCTTCATCACCCACAACCTGCCGCTGGTGCGGTCGATCGCGCAGCGGGTTGCCGTGATGAGCCAGGGCAACATCGTCGAGCTTGGCGACGTCGGACACGTGCTCGCCGACCCCAGCCAGCCCTACACCCGCCAGTTGCTCGCCGACACCCCCTCGCTGGAAACAGCGATCGCCGATGTCGGCCTCGATGAGCCGCCAGCAGGCGCTTCCGGGAGGTGACCAGATGCCCACGGGGCGTCGCCCGAACATCCTCATCGTCATGGCTGACCAGATGGTGCCGTCGGCTCTGCCGTTTCACGGCAACCGGGTAACGCAGGCTCCGGCCATGTCGTGGCTCGCGGAGTCCGGGGTGGTCTTCGAGGAGGCGTACACCGGAAGCCCGCTGTGCTCACCGGGCCGGGCGTCGTTCATGACCGGCCTGCTACCGTCGCGCACCCACACCTACGACAACGCCGCCGAGTTCACCTCGGAGATCCCGACCTTCGCCCACTACCTGCGGCGGGCCGGCTACCGCACCGTGCTGGCCGGCAAGATGCACTTCTGCGGGGCGGACCAGCTGCACGGATTCGAGGAGCGGCTCACCACCGACATCTATCCCGCCGACTACGGCTGGACTCCCGATTGGGACCGCCCGCACCAGCGCCCGAGCTGGTATCACGACATGTCGTCGGTCGTCGATGCCGGACCGTGCGTGCGTTCCAACCAGCTCGACTTCGACGACGAGGTCGCGTTCGCGGCCGAGCGGTCACTGTTCGGCCACGTCCGCTCGGGCGACGGGCGGCCGTTTTGCTACGTGGTCTCGTTCAGCCACCCGCACGACCCGTTCGCCATCCCGCGGAAGTGGTGGGACCTCTATCGCGACGAGGACGTCCCGATGCCCGCCATCGGGTACGAGGAGGGCTCGCTGCACCCGCACGAGCGCCGACTCCGTGAGGTCTGCGCGATGAACGGCGTGGAGATCACCGAGGATCACGTGCGCGCGGCCAGGCGGGCCTACTACGGCGCCATCTCCTACGTCGACGACCACACGTCCCGGCTGATCGGCCTGCTGCGCGAAACCGGCCGGCTCGACGGCACGGTCGTCATCGTCACCAGTGACCACGGCGAGATGCTCGGTGAGCGCGGAGCCTGGTACAAGATGAGCTTCTACGAGGGCGCGGCGCGGGTGCCGCTCGTCGTCCGTGCGCCCGCGCTCTTCCCGGCCGGCCGGGTACCGACCGCGGTGTCGACGATGGACTTGCTGCCGACCCTGGTCGGCCTGGCCCACGACGGCGACTTGTCGGGCATGGTCGGCCCGCTCGACGGCCGGAGCCTGCTGCCGCACCTGTCGGGTGCCCCGGGCCACGATGAGGTCGTCGCGGAATACCTCGCCGAGGGCGCAATCGCGCCGATCGTGATGATCCGCCGGGGCCGGCATAAGTTCATCCACTCACCGGCAGACCCAGATCAGCTCTTCGACCTCGCGTCCGACCCGCACGAGCGGGTCAACCTGGCCGGCGATCCGGCGTCGGCCGGGCTGGCCGGGGAGTTCCGGCGGGAGATCGCCGCACGCTGGGACCTCGAGACGCTGGACCGTGAGGTCCGCCGGAGCCAGCAGCGGCGGTTCGCCGTCGGCAAGGCGCTCGGCATCGGTGTACCGACCCCGTGGGACTTCACCCCGACGTACGACGCCTCGCGACGCTACATCCGCAACCATATGGACCTGGCCGATCTCGAGAAGATCGCCCGCTTCCCCCCGGTCGAGCGCAGCACGCCGCTCGCCTAACAGCGTGGGCGCGATTCGCTGCGGCCAAGCCCGCCGCCCAGGAGCCCGTTCCCCCGCCGCGTCAGCGACGCTTTCTTATCCGCGACCGTAGGCAAAGTTCACCAGGTTAGACACTGCGGCGGATTTTGGAGCGGTACAGGGCTAGGCATCGAGGAAAGCTTCGACGTCGAGCGTGACGTCGACCTTGTCACCGATGACGATCTTGGTGCCGTCAGCGGCCAGGCCGAAGGTGATACCGAAGTCGCGGCGGCTGATGGTGCCGCGGCCCGCGAAGCCGATCCGTGTCTCCCCTTGCATGCCCGTCGGGTCGATGCCGAGGAACTCGATCTGAAGCTCGACCGGGCGTGTGACCCCCCGGATGGTCAGGCCGCCAGTGAGCACCCACGCGTTGCCATCTGGACGCAGCGCCGTGCTAGCGAACGTCATCGTGGGGGTGTCCTGGACATTGAAGAAGTCACCCGAGCGCAGGTGATTATCGCGCATGTCGTTGCCTGTGTTGACCGACGATAGCGCGATGACCGCGGTCGCCGCGGACCGGGACGGGTCCGGGCCGGTCACGATCTGTCCGCTCACCTCGTCGAACGTTCCACGGACCCGGCTCATCAGGTGCCGCACGGCAAAGCCCACCGAGGTGTGCGCCGGGTCGATCGTCCACGTCCCCGCGAGCCAGCCCGCAGGCACGAACTGATCGGTGATGGTGATGCTGTTCATCGGTTGCTCCATTCGTCTCGATTCGCCATGTCGCCATGGCGCCGCCCTCCAAGTGATCGGTTATGCCTGGTCATTTCGTGCGGAGCAGGGTTGTCGTCGGCAGCGCGACGAGCATGCCTGCCGTGCCGGCCAGAACCGCGTATCCACCGACGGAAAGTATCGCCGTTGAGGCCAGGCTCGATACCGCCGCGGCACCCCACACAGCCGCGTCGACCGCACCTTCGATGCGCGCCCGCTCCGATGCCTGGAGGTCGCGGGCGAGTCGGCCGCTGCCGCCGACGAAGCAAAGGTTCCAACCATAGCCGAGCAGAAACAGGGCCACGGTACGGAGCAAGGCGTGGTTTACCGATACGGTGGCGGCCAGGCCGGTCGCGATCGCCAGGGTGGCCAATCCCGTGAGCATGACTGGCCGCGGTCCTAGGCGGTCAAGCAGCCGTCCGGTCAGCGGCGACAGCGCGAACATGCCGAGTGTGTGCGCGGATAGCACGGCGCCAACCGCGCCCAGCCCTTGGCCGTGCATGTGCATGTCGAGAGGGGCCGCCGTCATGACAGCGACCATGATCACCTGCGCGGTGGCCATGACGGCCAACGCCGAGCGGGCAGTGGGCGTGCGCACCAGGTGGCGCAGCGGCACGTGCGAAGCGGTGCGCACCGCCGTGCGCGTCGGCGCGCCGACGACCGCGAAGATGGCTAGCCCGCTCGCCAGTGACGCGAAAAGGAACGGTCCCGTGATCGCCGCCCAGCCCACCCCGTCCGCGGCAGCACTCGATGGCGCCAGCAGCAGCGGGCCGCCAACCGCGCCCACCGTGGCAGCCCATACCACCATGCCTATCGCGAATCCGCGCCGCCGCGCAGGGTACAACTCGGCGGCCGCATAGCGGGACAGCTGCGCTCCGGCGTTGCCGAACCCGAGCAGCATCATGCCTGCGATCAGCCCGGGGACGTCGCCGCGTGCCACCGCGGCGACGGCGAGAGCGCCGCCCGCCGCCGCGGTGATGTAGCCCGACGTGAGGCCGGCCCGCCGGCCCCTGCGGACCATCAGGCGGGTCAGGGCGAGCGCGCCGATCCCGGTGCCGGCAATGGCGGCGGTGTTAGGAACGCCGCCCCAGGCGGTGCCGAGCCGATCCGCCGCGACGATCGTGCTCACCGCGCTGGCTGCTGCCATGGCACCGTTCATTAGGGCCGTGCCGGCGAACAGGGCGGCCATGGCACGCGCATGTGACGGCCTTGTGAGGGAGCGTGACGTGTTGGTATGGGTGCGGGGTAGCAGAGTCGTAGACATGCATCGACATTAGGAAATCATACGGCGGATTTGAATGGGCTATGAACGGCCCTCCGACGAAACTCCTTGTTGCTTGAAAGGCAATCCGGTGCGAGGCTTTGCATATGGACAAACCACTGGATCAGACGGACTGGCGGATCATCGCTGAACTGCAACGTGATGGGCGGCTGTCCTACAACCAGCTTGGGCGCCGGGTGAACCTCTCATCGCCCGCCGTCGCCGAACGGGTCCGCCGACTCGAAGAGTCCGGCGTGATCGTCGGCTATCAGGCCCGGATCGATCCGGCCCGGGCCGGCCTGCCGCTTACCGCGTTCGTCTTGATGCGGTGCGCGCTTGGGCGCTGCCTGCTCAAGAACACGACCGCCGAGGACCTGCCCGAGGTGACCGAGGTTCACAAGCTGGGTGCCAGTTCATGCTCGATACTGAAGGTACGGGTGGCAAACATGAGACACCTGGAGGGATTGCTCGAACGCCTCGGCGAGCACGGCGAAAACAACTGCCATATTGTCCTGTCGACCCAGTTCGAAGGCCGCCCGATCTCGGCACCTGACGCCAACGCCCGCCCAGTAGCGGAAAGCGTCGGTTGGTCCCGGTGGACGTCCGCATGATCGGCAGCGTTTGAGCGGTTGATCCCTGACGCCCGGTAGCCGGCTCCGAGCGTACGTTGCGACAGGAAGCGGCAGCCGTTCGGGATCAATCTCGGATGCAGCGGCGAGGAGAGCAAGTTCACGTGGCGAGCTTGGCGACCCGGATTTCACGGTCGACGACGAGACCCTTGTGGTCGCCGAGGGCATCGCCCATCGTTAATGCCCGAGGCGCTGAGCGGCCCGCACAGCGACGAACACCGGCGCGCTCGGGGGTTACGGGCAGGATGCGCTACGGCCGAGAGGGACTTCGATCTTCCGCGTCAAGTGCATCGCGTCGCGTACAGCAGCGATGTCCAGACGCAGGCACAGTGGCCTGTGGGGAATCAACCCTCCGTTGAACTGCGTGCCAGCATCCCACGAGCCCTGCGCACCCCCGCAGTTGGGGAAAGTCACGACTGGCTCACCCGCTGAGAACATCAGGAACGTAATCGCACGTGTATGTCGACTTTGAGGTTGGCGGTTACGGTTCAGACGATTGTGTGCGCGCCAATCTCGTCGGAGTTGCGCGTGACCGCGCGTCAATCAAATACGGGACATTCTTTGACAAGACGACGACTGTATTGATTGGCGAATACCGTAGAGGCACTACGCAATGAAGGTGCGAATGTGGCCTTTAGTGATCTACGCGATACACGGGCAGTCGTTGCTGCTGTCACGAGCCTTGAGCGGTAGCAGGTGCCGAATGTGCAGCGGCGTTGATTGCTGTTGACGCCGTCGCCAGAAGTTCGATTCTTCAATCGGTGAAGAGAATTCCCATACTCGGTCAAAGCTCCTGACGTACATGTCGAAGAAATCTCAGCCGTCTATGCGTCTCAGATGGAGGATAGGAGCCATGTACCCGTACATCCCGTAGACGTGCTGATTGATCAGCATTTCCTCGTCGTAAACGAATATCGACCTATACAGAGTCGTCCGCTGCAGCCGGAACTCCACTCCCGGAATGCCCACGAGGGGTGCGTAATACGTCAGCGCCATGCGAACGCGTGCCGGTATGGCGTCGAATAGCCGCTCTTCTATTCCCCGCTGAGACCGGCCGGGGCCTGATGCTGGTGGAAACGATCAGCCTACGTTGGCATTGGTATTTCCCTCACGGGATGGGTGGGAAGGCGGTGTGGACGCTGTTTGAAACGCCTGATTAACCCCATACAGTATCCGCCCAGTGGCAGCAGGAATACATACGATTCGCCAGAAACTGAAGCGTGCTGGTAATGCCAGGATGGCGCACGGTTCCAGGCCAGGAGCGGCCGTCTCGCCGCGTGTGGTCCTAGCAGCGCGGACTCCGAACAATAATGACCGTGCTATAGCCGACTCGAAAACAGCGGCACTCTACTTGCGATATGCACCGAGCCAAATACTGTTATGCCAAGCTGAATATATATTATTTCACGGGCATCGGTGGAGCACGTTAAAGGTAGGATATCTGGAAATAAGAAATGGACGTTCCTAAAGCAGCTTCACTTCTTCAGGCGCCGAGTGGCGGCAGCGTTTGGGATCACAGTCTTCCTTGAGTTCCACCAACTTGTTCGTGCTGAACCTGATCGCGGAGTTCCTCCTGCAGCCGTTCTTGGCAGTTTTGGCTATGGTCGCTGCGGTTGCCGAGAGGGATGAACGCTCACGGAGCGTAAAGAAACTGGTCGATGGCTTTCTTGCTCTTATCGGCTTCACATTATTGGCCTTCGTTCTCGGCAGCTATACGTCAACTGGGGGAACATCGACAAGCATGCCGCACCACTCCAATTAGTTCTGCCGATCTGGCCCACAATCGGTCTCCTTCCGTTCATCAGGCCTCTGTCGTCGGTTTCATCTGAGCCGGCATAGCGCCGAAGCCGCTCTTGCTCATCGATGGCCGCTCGTTCTCGCATCCCGCCGCGACTTCTGGAACTGAGCCACCACCTGACGGGCAGCGCCGAAGTTGGGGGCAGACGCCATCCGCTGAACCACGGTCCGGCGAAGTCATGGCAGTATCGACTCCTGAAGCGGAGCTTGGATGATTAGCGTAGTGGTTACTGATTCGCCACGTCACCGTCGGCCGGGGAAGTGCGCCGACCGTTAGCCGCATGAACCAGGCAAGCAACCGCTGCTCGTATGAGCAGTGCTAGTCGGTGGGCAAAGGAAGCGCGTCCGCGAGAGTTGGCGCGGCGGCGGCTTCCAGCGTGTACCTCACGGCAGCTCGGAGCGTCCGAACGCGTTGGCTTGCGCCGCCGATGCACTTCAGGAGCGTATCGTCGTCTGCTTGATCGATGAGTTCCGGCGTGCCAAACCCTGCATCAACAAGGCTGAGATAGTGCTCACGGACAAGACCCGCGTCGGCCGTCGCTAGCGGAGCAAGGTCGGCCGGGACCGAGTTCAAGCTGCACTGGCAGGAGTGCTGCTAGACGCGTCAAATCGGCACTTGGATGGATAGCGGCCGCGATTACTGCGGGTTGCTCCGCTGTAGCATGGCGTAGCCGACCGAATTGACGACCAGGCTGGCGTCGGCGAGACGCACGGAGCAGAACCTGTTTTCCAGGTCCGCGAACCAGCATCCGGAAAAGCGACAGCTCATTCAGCAGGAATGGGAGCAGCCCGGAACGCGACCATGCGGCATAAGGAGACCCAGGGCGCATAGATCCTGAGCGTGATACTGGGTCAATACATCCAGGGCCCGATTATTTTGCTGGACTTTATCGGGTAAGCGCTCGCCGCGAGATGAATGTTACCCGCTGGCTTATGGGTACTCGCATGGTCGGCGCTGCCGTAGTCCGACGATGCCGCTGCGTCGGCACCGAGGCTGCCGAGCACGAGAGCCAGAATGAGAATTCCGCGCGCCGCCCAGACCGGCGAATCGGTTCGCAGCGCTCCCGGTATGCCCTCGACTGGAACGGTTCGCGCCTGTATGGCATGCAGTATCCACCTATGAGTCTTCATAGGGACGATCCCCTCATCGGCGACTTAGATAGCAGAGTCTGCAGAATCTCTAAAAAGAGAAGCTACACCATTGTCCCTCTCGGGATGTGACATTCGGATCGATCCGCACGACATTTTGTCAGGGCGTGCTCGGTATCATCAGCGGCGCGCACATGGCCGTATCTGCTCGCGCCGTACTGAGCCGACCGCTGCCGTCCGTTTCGGCAGAAGACAAAGCGCTGGGCCGATGGCGGTGATTGCGGTTGCGGCGGCTGCCAGCGACGGCCCGGCCCGGCGGGCCGGTGGTGGCTGTGCCGTTCCGGACGGATAGGAGCATGATGAACTGCATCGCGCCGCACCAGATCTTCTGGGGATATACCGGCGGCCTATACGATCGTCGGCCCGGAACCATTGGCAGGCACCGGAGGCGGCTCATAGTTCCGGCCGCCTAAGCCCCAGCCGGGCGAGGCGAGCGGCCCACGGTGCTGCCGACCACGCCGCCGGTAGCGGCGGCCAGACGATTTCACCCGGGAACGCGGAAGTAGCACGCGGGCGATGGAGAGAGGCGCGGGCCGGGCAACTTCGGGGAAGAAGGGCCTGGGCACCGCTTCCCCTGCCGGGGATCTCCCCCAGATCCCTGCAACAACGGGCACCTCACTGGCCGCATCGTGGTACGGCAGCCTGCACCGCACCGTCTGCCACTCACCATCACCGGCCCGTCCCAGCCAACTATGCGAATAAGCCCTTCAACACGGCATTGCAGGCCGCTAGGCGGGCGGCGCAAGGAAATTGCGATGAAAATTGCAAGGCATGTTGCGGCAGAGGCCTGATCATTTTCCTGTTCCGCTAATTCCCTCAGGATACGGGTGTGAACTGCCCACAGAGGGTATTAACGCGACGGAATGTTCGGCGCATCTCGTTCAGGTGTCAGCGGCGACCCTGTCCACGAGCGGTAGAAGATGCAAGGCGGTCATGGAATTCCGGGCGCTCGGACCGATTGAGCTCTGGTCGGCTGGACAACGACAGGATCTTGGGCCAGCCAGGGCGCAGTGCATCCTGGCCATACTCCTGCTGACGCCACGCACGATAGTGCCGGTTGAGACTCTCATTGACAGGCTGTGGGATACGCGGCCTCCGCCAAAGGCCAGGGAGAACCTGTCGGTCTACATCGCGAGGCTCCGGGCGTCACTCCGGCAGGCCGTGGGCGACAGCGTGCAGCTGGTGGGGCGCGCGCGGGGCTACGTGCTCGAGGTCGATCCCGAGGCAGTCGACCTGCATCAGTTCCGCCGGCTGCGTCGGCAAGCGGATGCCCTGGCCGCAAGCGGCGACTACGATCACGCAGCCGTGCTGCTGCGCGAGGCGGACGGGCTCTGGCGCGGCCAGGCGCTGGCCGGGATCCGCGGCGACTGGGTAGCGCGGATGCGCGACGGTCTCGAAGAGGAGCGCCGGGCGGCCATCTTGGAGCGTGTCGGGTGCGAGCTGGAGCTTGGCCGGCACGCCGAGCTGGTAGGTGAGCTTCGCCATCTACTGGCTCAGTACCCACTGGATGAAACGCTCGTCGCCCACCAGATGACGGCCCTCTACTGGTGCGGTAGGCCAGCCGACGCACTGAGCCTCTACCGGGAAACCCGCAGCCGCCTCGTTGATGAGCAGGGCACAGAACCGGGACCGATGCTGTCCGAGCTCCATCAGCGCATCCTGGGCCGTGACCCCGACCTGGCCGTCACGCCCTCCGACCAGCGCCCGGGCCGGTCGGCACCGCCAGACACCCTTCCGCCCGAGACGGCGGAATTCGTGGGCCGCCACGAGGAACTCGGGTTGCTCACCGAGGAGCACGGCAGCATCCCCGGGATCGCCGTAATCGAGGGCATGCCGGGCGTGGGAAAGACCGCGCTGGCGGTCCGCGCGGCCCGCCTGGTCTCCGGGCAGTACCCGGACGGGACGCTCTACCTCAACCTTCATTCCCATGATCCCGGGAGCTCTTCGCTCGACCCAGCCGAGGCGCTGCACCGCCTGCTCCAGATGCTGTCGGTGCCGGCCGCGCAGATACCGGAAACCATCGGCGAGCGCGTCGCGCTGTGGCGGGCCCACCTGAGCCGCCGCCGCGCCGTCGTGATCCTCGACGACGCTGCCGGGCATGACCAGATCCGCCCGCTCTTGCCGGTGACGGGCCGGTGCCTGATCCTGATCACCACCCGGCGCAGGCTTCCCGACTCCCGGGGCGCCCGCACGCTGACCCTCGACGTGCTGCCCGTCGACGAGGCGATCACGCTGTTCCGGCAGATCGCGGGCGAGCGCAGGGCCGGGGACGCGGATCAGGTCGCCGCGGCCGTGGGACTGTGCGGGCGGCTGCCACTCGCGATCCAGCTTACCGCCAGCCGGATCGCGCAGGACGGCCCGCTGAGCCTCGACGGCCTGATCGAGGAACTGTCGCAATCCCCCGCGTGGCTGGGCGGCACCGGCTCGGCGAGCCCGGAGGTGATAGCGGCCTTCGATCTGTCCTACCGTGCGCTGGAACCCGACCATCAGCGGTTCTTCCGGCGGCTGGGCCTCAGTCCGTGCGCTTGTCTCAGCCTGCCGGCCGCGGCCGCCCTGGGCGGCTGCACTCTCGCCGAGGCGGAGAAGGCCCTCGTCACCCTGCTCGATTGTCATCTGCTGGCACGGGCCCCCGACGGTCAGTTCCGCTTCCACGACCTTATCCTCGGCTATGCGGCTGTGCGCGCCGCGCGTGATGACTCCGAGGCTGAGCAGAGGCAGGCCGTGGGCAGGCTCCTTGACTACTATCTGCACACAGCCGATCAAGCCGACCGGGTCCTGCACCCGTTCCGGCGCCGGACGCCCGTGCGGGTCACCCAGTTGCCAGCCGCCAGCCCGGCCCTGGGCACGCAGGAAGACGCGGCAGCCTGGCTGGAATCGGAGTGGCGCAACATCCTGCAGGCCGCGCGCCACGCGGGCAGGCGCGAATGGAAACAGAAGTGCGCCGACCTCATCCACGTGGTGGCCGACTTCATGGAAATCAAGGCGTACTGGGACGAGGCGATCGCGGCCCACACCCTTGCCCTGCAGGCTGGCCGTGATTTGGCTGATTCGGCCATGATCGCACAGGCGTCGCTGGCGCTCAGCGAGGTGCGCCAGCAGACCGGGCGGCACGACGCGGCGCTTCCCCTGGCTGAGGAAGCCGCGGCGATCTACCGGTTGCTGGCCGACCGGAGAGGCGAGGCCGAGTCCCTCGACCAGATAGGCCTAGCTCACCAGCGCACAGCCCGTTCCCGTGAGGCACTCGCCTATTTCCATGAAGCGCGGATTCTGTACCGCGCCGCCGCGGATCAGCGCGGCGTGGCCGATACCTTGAGCCATTCCGGGATCGCCTGCTGGCATCTGGGACGCTACCCCGAGGCAAATGCTTACCTGCGTGGCGCGCTTTCACTCTACCGTGACGTCGGCGACCGGCGCGGGGAAGCGAAGGCGCTCAACAATCTAGGAAGGGTACATCTGTACAACGGCTACCATAGAGAGGCGCTTGACGCCTACGAGAAGTCCCTGCAGATATTCCGTGAGATAGGCGGAACGCAGAACGAGGCGATCCTGTACCAGAACATTGGCAGCGTCCACCATTACAAGGGCAGCTACGAGGAAGGACTTGCTGCCTGTCGGCGGGCACTCGCGATATACCGTGACATCGGCGACCTCCCGGATGAAGCCGACGCGCTCAATGACATTGGTGCCATTTACCAGAGCGCGGCATGCTACGACGAGGCGCTTATTCATCACCAGAAGGCGCGGCTGATCGCCGAGGAGATCGGGAACCTGTCCCAGCAGTTGATCGCACTTCGCAGGATTGCCGACATACATCGCGGATCGGGCCGATACGGGGAAGCGCTTGATCACTACCACACCGCTCTCAGGCGGGCCCGAGAGATCGGCGACCCATACGAGGAAGGCAAGATCCTCGAAGGAATCGCAGAATCGACGCTTAATACACAGAGGCAGCCCGATGCGGCGCGGATTGTATTCAGGCAGGCGCTTGACATCTTCGAACGGCTCGGCCTGCCAGAGGCAGAGTCAGCGCGGATACGCATAGAGACCATGGACCCCGCCTTCGGCCTCCGCATCTCCTAGCGATCCTTGGTCGCTAGTCCGGCGTTCTGTTGCGGGTACCCGGCTTGCGCCGTGACCTGGGGTGCAAGGTAGGCGTCAAGGCGAGTGCAAGATGAACGTCCAGGCTGGTAGCACACGATTGTGCTGCGGTCCCCGGCATCGGGAGCCGTTGGCGGCCCGCTATCGAAGGGCGCAGCAAATGCTCCGGGTTACCGGGGAGGTCTCCGTGGGTCTGAACCAAGGTCGAATCCCTCCGGATTCTCACTGGCGTATTCCTGATCCCGGCCGGTCACACGGCCGCAACTACGGCCTGGAGCCCGGCGAGGAATCCTCCGTGGTCCCGTCTTTCCAGGCCTGCCCGGTGGCGTCGCACGAAATTGAGACCAGCTTCGCCGCTGACCTGGGCAAGCCTCCTGGCGGGCGGTCCTTGGCGGGCGATGACTCGTTCGCCCTTGACAGCCTGTTCATGAGCGCCGAGCGGTTCATCACGCTGTTCCATAGCGAGAATCGCGCGGGGCCACCCGACCGGCGGCTACGGCACGTCCGCCGCGAGATCGAGACGACGGGCACCTACCGGCACACCGCTGCTGAGCTGGAATTCGGCGCGCGCGTCGCCTGGCGGAACAGCTCCCGGTGTATCGGGCGACTGTACTGGCGGAACCTGCGGGTGCGCGACCGCCGCGAGGTCACTGCGGCATCGGACATCGCGGCCGAGTCGATCGTCCACCTGCGCGAGGCGACGAACGGCGGCCGGATCCGGCCGGTGATCACCTTGTTCGCGCCGGATGCTCCGGGCCGGCCAGGTCCGCGGATCCTCAACTCGCAGCTGGTCCGGTATGCGGGCTACGAGACCGCCGACGGCGCCGTCATCGGGGATCCGTTGAACGTGGCCGTCACCCGCCTGGCCCGCGATCTCGGCTGGCCAGGCGGCCGACCGGCCGGCCGGTTCGACATACTCCCCCTGCTCGTGCAGGAGGTCGGCGCGCCTCTCACGCTGCACGAACTGCCCGCCGACGCGATACTCGAGGTAGTCATTGAACATCCGGAGCTTGGCTGGTTCGCCGACCTCGGGCTGCGGTGGTATGCCGTGCCGGTGATCAGCGACATGTACCTGGACATCGGCGGCGTCTGTTACCCCGCCGCGCCGTTCAACGGCTGGTACATGGGCACGGAGATCGGGTCGCGCAACCTCGGCGACACTGGTCGCTACGACCAGCTGCCAGTGATCGCCCGCCACATGGGCCTGTCCACGGCCAGCGACCGGACCTTGTGGAAAGACAAGGCAATGACCGAGCTTAACCTCGCGGTCCTGCATTCGTTCAGCACCGCCGGGGTAACGATCTCCGATCATCACACCGAGTCGGTTCGCTTTCTCCAGCACATCGAGCGGGAAGAGCGGCACGGCCGGGCCTGCCCGGCGGACTGGACCTGGATCGTGCCGCCCGCCGCATCGTCCGCGACCCCGGTCTTTCACCGGTATTACCAGGATTTCGACCAGACGCCGAACTTCTACCGCCACCCGGCGTGCGCACGGCTGAAGTCGGCATCCTTCCACGATCGTCAGCCAGGCCCGGCCGCAGAATGCTGAGCCGATGCGTCGGATCAACTGCCGATGCCCCGGTGATCGGCGTGCCACTGCGTTGCTTCCTGGAATGAGGCTGCCTGCTTGCGCTCCCACTCCTCGATACCGCGCATGACACCCTCGGTGTAGGCCCGCAGGTGTGCCCGGTAGACGTCGCCGTAGGTCCGCAGATACGCCAGCTCGGCCTGGGCGGCCTGCCGCTCGCGGTCGGTCTGTGGCGGCGCCGGGAGGTTCAGCGCGGAAACCGCCGCCTCGCGGGCCCTGGCGTGACTATCTTCTAGGATCATGTCCGAGTGCTGCTGGGCCTCTCGCATGATGTGATCGCGGCGCAGCCTGGCCTCCTCGGTCACCCGGCTGCTGTAAGCCTGCGCATCGGCCACGTATCGGTCCGCGGTCGCTTGCGCGGTTGACAGTATCCGCACCGCATGTATGTGCGCATCTGCCTTACCGAACAGCACCTCCTGCGGATCGCCGTCGGCTTCTCCGACGAGAACCCGCCGGCGCAGTCGCTGAACTTCCTGCCACAAAGACGCCCGCTCGTTCACCAGACGCTCGAACTCGGCGTGCACCATGCGCAGGAACTCCTTGACCGACTCCTCCTCGTAACCGCGCCGCCCCAGCCGCGACAGAGGAAACGTCACGGTCTGCAGCTCCTCGAGAGTCAGCCGATCCTTCTCGTCGAACCACGTTGTTGTCAAGGCTCGCTCCACCCGAAATCCTCGATATGTATCTGATCCTGCGCCATGCCCGCCGAAGCCAGCCGGGTGACAGTTTCCTGGACCATCTCGGTCGGGCCGGCCAGGTAGGCATCGTGCCCTGACCAATCGCCGTGCCGGGGCACCACATCCGGAAGGCTGCCGGTCTCGCCGGCAAACCTACTGTCGGCTGACACGGCTGGCGTGACGGTCAGCCACGAGTGCTGGGCGGCCATCTTCTCCAGACTGTCCAGGTCATACAGCCCGTCAGCATTCCGCGCGCCGAAGAACAGGTGCGCCTTTGGCGGCTGCTGTAGAGCCGCCACCTGATCGAGAATGGCTTTCAGCGGGGCCAGCCCGGTACTTCCCGCCACGAGCAACAGGTCCCGGCCGGAGAGGGGCTGACTCAGCGTCAGGGCACCGACAGGAGGTCCCAGCCTGAGTTCGGTGTCAGCGATCTTGCTGCTGGTAAGCGCCATGCTCACCGCGCCGCCGTCGATCAGCCGGATATGAAACTCGAGGAGACCGTCAGGACGCGGCGCGTTCGCCATAGAGTAGTAGCGCCACAGCTTCGGGCGGCTCGGGGACTCGATCGCCACGGACTGCCCCGGCAGGTATTCCATTTGCGGCTCCGGCCGGACGCGCAGCACGGAGATATCGAACGCCCTCTGCTCATAGGCTACGACCGTGCCCCGCCACCAAGCCGGCCGCAGTTGCTCGTCCGCGGCGGCCGCCGCGGTCATGACGGAGCCGATGAGCTCGTAGGCCGCCTTCCAGTCGGCGGCTAGCTCTGGCGTCCAGGCTGGCCCGGAAAAATGCTCCAAGGTCGCTAGCAGGCTGGCGCCCACGGCTTCATAGTGCTCGGCGACAGCGCCGAACTTACGATGATCACGGCCCAGTCCCTCAAGGAACGCAGTCAGATCATCAACTTTGTCTACCTGGGAAACGATCTTCACCAGCGCATCGACGAGGTGTCCGCGCTGCGCCGCCATCGAGACTGGGAACAGCTCCCGCACCTCAGGATGCTTGATGAACAGGTCGGAGTAGAAGAACAGCGGCAGCTCGTCACCGTGCATCGCGACACGGCCGAAGTTTTCCCGCAGCCGGACAATGTCCAACGGTCCCGCCTTTCTCCGCCGTCACCACCCAGTTGACTGATCTTGGCCCGCTGACCTGCGGCCTAAGAGATCCGATCAAACTGTTGACGCTGGATCGTGCTAGCAATTGCACGACAAAGACTGCTGCAAGTTGCAGGCGGAGACATCGGTCAGGTGACGGACTTTTGAAGCCGTGACCATGACCAACGAGCCTGTGGCAGGCCTGACGGCGCCTTTGGGGTGCGGGCTGCGCGCCGCCCGGATGCGGTCCCGACTGGTTACGAGTGCCGTGGATGAATGACGGCCCGGCGAGGTCAGCCGTGCCGGTGGCAAGCGCGCCGTTGCGGAGCCGGGCTGGCCGCGACGGGCAGGGCGCCGACCGCTTGTCCGCCTCGATGAACGGGTAGATGTACGACCGGTCCGAGCGGTGGCCGCTTGTCTATCAGCCTCGTTCACCGGCGCGGCGCTACGCGCTGAGCAGGCTGAAGTACGCGCCGAGCAGGCTAAGGAACGTTGGCTAGCGGCTTTCGCCTCGCCGGGACGTCCGATCCAGGATGTTAATCTCGCGTTAATCCACGCGCGTCGTTTAGGTGTTAGTTGTTCATCCAGTCCGGTGCGTTGTTCATCCAGTCCGGTGTGTTGTGTGCCCCGGCCGCAGCCAAACTTAGGTTCGCTGGTTGGGCGGCCGCGACCGAGGCCGCGGCAACTGACGTGACCAACCCGGACATTGCGAGCGCTGCCAGAGCCGGGACGGCGACAATTCTCCTGATTCGCATGATGCCTCCCTGAGGAACCCGGAGACCGGCAACCGGTCCACGCGGTACGACTCTCCGGCACGCTGACGCTACGTGCAGGGTGTTTTACTGGGCGGCGTACTTCTTGTAACAGCCCAGTAATTCTTGGTTAAGAGGCGCCACCGTCTCCCTTAATGCCCTTTATGCACGCGAGCGAAACTCTAGTCAATTCCCAGTAAGAAGAGTAAGACTAGTTCGTTAGCTAAGAAGTCCGAACAAAATGCACTGAAAGTTGCATTGCAAATTGGTTCGGTAATTGCTAACTGCCTAGCCCGTTACCATAGTCTCTTCTTTACCCGATGATCTTCACGGGAATGACCATGCCGGGCGCGCGGCACGCAGGCGCAAACTTTCCAGAAACCTGCGATGCAAGTTGCAATGCATTTATCGCGTGTGGTACCGTCCCAAGATGCGTCCTCCCGCCATAACCGAATCAATGTTCGGCCGAGATAGCGAGTTATCCAGGCTGGTCAGCTGGGTGAACGGGGTGGCTGACGGCCAAGGCGACGCGGTGCTGATCGAGGGCGAGCCGGGGGTCGGCAAGTCCGCGCTCGGGCGCGTCGCTTGCACAAAGGCGGCCGAGTTCGGCTGCCAGGTGTTCTGGGGGGCCGGTGACGAGCTGGGGCAGGCGTTGCCGCTGCTGCCGCTGCTTGACGGGTTACGGGTACGCGAGCCAGCCGCCGACGTGCGGCGAACCACGATCGTCCGGCTGCTGCGGGGCGAGTTCACCTCAAGCCGCGGCGAGGACCTGTCGGGCGCACTCGGGGAACAGTTGCTCGCGCTCGTTGGCGAGCTGTGCGACAGATCACCGGTTGTGCTCGTCGTCGACGATCTCCAGTGGGCGGATCCGGCAACCGTCGCGCTGTGGGCCCGCATGGCGCGGTCGGTGCGCCAACGGCCGCTCTTGCTGATCGGCATGATGCGCCCGGTGCCCCAGCGGGACGACCTGCTAGCACTGCGGCGCTCGGTGGGCGTGACCAAGCGGCTGCGCCTCGCCGGGCTGGTCGAGCCCGCTGTGGCCGAGCTTGTTGGGGAGCTTGCGGGTGGCAAGCCGTGCGAGGAACTACTCCGGCTTGCCGACGGCGCGGCAGGTAACCCGCTCTACCTGACCGAGCTTGTGGAGGCGCTGGCGCGCAGTTCCTGCCTGACTGTCAGCGAAGCGGGGGTGGCCGAGCTGGGGAGCGGCCCCACGCCTGCCTCACTGCCGGCGGCGATAGCCGACCGTCTGGGTTTCGTGCCGGGCGGGGTGCGCAAGGTGCTGCGGGCGGCGGCACTGCTTGGGGTGGAGTTTTCGGTGTCCGACCTGGCGATCGTGCTCGGACGTGGCGTCGCGAACCTGATCCCGGCGGTGGACGAGGCGCGCGCCGCGGGCGTGCTTGCCGAGTCGGGCGAGGGTCTGCGGTTCCGGCATCCGATGATCCGCGCCGCGCTGTACGAGGAGCTGGCGGCGCCGGTCCGCGCCGCCTGGCACCGGGAAGCCGGCCATGCTCTCGCCGAGGCGGGCGCGCCGGTCGAGCGGGTCGCCCGCCAGCTTCTGCCGGTCCTGGCCGGAACGGCGGAGCCGGTGGATGAGTGGATGCTGGCCTGGCTGACCCGCACCGCGCCGCTGCTCGTATGCCAGGCGCCCCAGGCTGCGGCGGAGTTGCTGCGCCGGGCGGTCGCGAGCCCGCCGGCCGGTTCTGCGGCCCACGACGGCCTGACCTGTCGGCTGGCGGATGCGCTGTACCGGGTGGGCGACGTCGCCGCGGCCGAGCAGGTGGCCAGCCAGGCGCTCGCCGGGGCTGCCGACCCGGCCGTGGTGGTCGACCTGCATTGGACGCTGGCGCAGTGCCGCACGGTCACCGGCCGGTTCGCGGAATCACTCGCCGCGCTGACGCAAGTGCTTGAGTCGCTGGAGATCTCGGCGCTGCACCGTGCGCGGCTTTCCGTGCTTACCGCGCGGATGCACTTCAACCTTGGCCAGATCGAGACGGCGGGCCAGGTCGCCGCGGCCGCGCTCAGGCAGGCAACCGAGGTGGGGGACACCTGGGCAATCGCTTGGGCATTGCACGTGCTGAGCATCGTCACGGTGATGCAAGGGCAGATGGCCGACGCGCTCCCGCTGTTCGAGCGGGCCCTGGCCGTGACCCAGGCTGACCCGGCTCTGACCGACCTGCGGCTGCTGCTACTGGTGAATCAGGCCGTCGCGCTGGGCGACCTCGATCGGTACGAGAGTGCCTTCGCGGCGGCCAAGGAAGCACGGCACCTGGCGGACCGGGCCGGCCTGCTCGTCCGGCAGGCCCAGGCACACAATGGCCTCGGCCAGCTGCTGTTCGATACCGGCCAGTGGGATGAGGCGCTTGCGGAGGTCGGGGCGCTGCCCGACGACATGAAAGACCCTGGCGTGGCGTGCTGCGACCACGGTGTCGCCGCGGTCATCTGCTTCCATCGTGGCGAGGCACACGCCACGCGGCACCACCTCGGGTCTGCGGCTCCAAGCGCAAAACGGATCGGAAACAGGGTCGTCGCTTCCCTCGCGCTGGCGCGCAGTTTGGACGCCGAGCACTCCGGCGCACCGGCCGAGGCGCTCGCGGTCCTGACCGCCGGGTTCGATGATGCCGAAGAACTCGAGGAGATCGAAGACCTGCTCCCCGACGCCGTCCGCCTCGCCGTCGCCGTCGGCGACAAGCGCGTTGCGATGACCCTCACGCGCCGCGCCGAGACCCTCGCCCACGAGGCGGAGATCCCGCACCGGCACGCCAACGCGCTGTATTGCCGCGGCGTGCTCGAGCGCGATGCCACGCGGCTGCTTGCGGCCGCCGACCGGTACCGCGATGCCTGGCGGCCTTTGCCGACCGCGAAAGCGCTGGAAGCGGCCGCTGGGATCCTCGTGGCCCGCGGCGACCGCGGACGGGCACGCGCCGCGTTCACCGGCGCCGTCGATCTTTATGCATCGCTCGGCGCGACCAGGGACGCCGCACGCCTGCAGGCCAGGTTCCGCGCGCATGGCATTCGCCGCGGCCCGCACGCGAAGCACAGGGCGGCCCGATCCGGCTGGGAGAGCCTGACCCCCACAGAGTCCAGGATCGCCGCACTTGTGGCAGACGGAATGTCAAACCCGCAGATCGCCGCCAAGCTGTTCCTGTCCCGCCGGACCGTAGGGACCCATGTCTCGCATATTCTGGGCAAACTTGACGTTCGTTCGCGCATTGACATAGCTCGCGAGGCCGCCCTGCGCCAGAGCGCATAGCGCGATTCCCGGGAGAATCGATCCGGTCAGCCGCACCGGCCGAGCCCTCATCGCCAGAGGCGAGGTGCGCTGTCAGTGGCCGTCGCGGGCCACGTCGGCAGATCCGTTCCCGCCGGCATCGGCCCTAAGCGTGAAATAGACGGCCTTGCCCGTGGCCGTTTGCTCGAAACCCCAGCTAGCGGACAGGTTGGCCAGCAGCTCCAGCCCTCGCCCGTCTTCCGCGTCGGGCGACGTATGCACCAGCACCGGTGCAGACCGCGAGCTGTCGTGGACGCAGACGCGCATCCAGTTCTCGGCCGAGGTGATCACGAGCTCGATGGCCTCCTCTTCGCGGAGACCGTGCCTGAGCGCATTGGTGATCAGTTCGCTGGTGAGCAGGGCGGCGACGTAGGCGTCGACGCCGAGGCGCCAGGCATGGATGACCGCCTTGACGTGGCGGCGAGCTGCGGCTGCCGACGTCGGGTGCGCGGGAAGGCGGATGCGGTGAGTACGCAGGCGCGGCGCCGCCACGCAGTTCGGTGCTGTCATGTCCATGTGCTTTCCAGGCCTGCCGGTAGAGCCATTGCAGAACGAGCGTGCCCGCCCCCTCGTGAGGATCGCGGGTAACCACCGATGGGCCGTTATCTCCCGGCCTCGGTCAGCCCACGCGGCGACGACCGCTGCGGTATGTGGACAGGATCGCCGACGCTTCCAGTCCGAGACATCCGTCCGCTGACCGATATCGCCGACGGCTTCCAGCTACGCTCGGGCATGACAGCCCATGATCCCGAACGGCTGCGCGAGGCCGCCAGGATCCGCGAAGCCGGCGCGCGGCTCACCGTGACGATGACCCGCCCGGCGCGGCACCGGCCCTGCCGGGCACCGGCCGCGCAGCCGTTCGGGATCATGGCTTTCGGCTGCGCCGGGCACGGTCATCACGGCCCATGAGGCTGCCCCTGTCCGCCCGGGACCGGTGCACCATCGTCGGCAATGCTGCCGCGCTGGCCCAGCTCGATCGGCCAGTCGGCGTGGGGAGCGCGGCCGGCCGGACGGCCGAGGACTCAGCGGCCTCGGCGGCGGCGGAGGACGGCGCGGACGAGGGCACCAACGGCGACCAGGCCGAGGACCGCGGTCCGGATGCCGGGGGGCGGCTGCTGGCCCGGCGGTGTCACGGGCCACTGGGTCCCGCTGGCCGGGACCGTGGCTAGCGCCGTCCCGCCGTCGCCTGTGTGCAGGAGGCGGCGGCCCTGAAGGGAGAACAGCAGCGCGAAGGAGGGGCCGACGAGCAAAGCGACGACGGCGAACAGGACGGCTAGTGCGACCAGGGTGGCGTGCGGGGCGCCGGCGTTGCTCAGGGTCACCACGGTGCCGGGCAACAGCGCCGGGTACTGGGCCACACCCCATCCCCATATCACGGCGGCGACGCCGAGCGCGGCGAGGACCCGGACGCCGCGCGGCCGGCCGGCGGTGAGCAGGGCCAGGACGGCGAGGCCGCTCAACCCGGCGACGATCACCAGCGGCAGCGCCCGCCAGGTGAGGCGGCCGAACAATGCCGCATTCGAGCTGTGCAGTTCGGCCAGGGTGGCCAGCGACAGCGTCCCGGTCACGATCCCGGCGGCCTGGGCACGGCGGGCGAAGTAAGCCTGGAGGCGGCGGTCGCCGCGCCGGGCCGCCTCGCCGATGAGGTAGACGGCGGCGAGGTAGCCGCAGGCGCCGACGAACAGGAAGCCGGTCAGCAGGGACGTCGCCCCAGTCCAGGCTGACAGACTGGCGTGGCTGGCGTCGCCGGGTATCTGACCGGCCGCGATGGCGCCGATCACGGCGCCCATGAAGAACGGGGTCAGCAGCGAGGAGAAGGCGAACGTCGCGCCGAGGGCGCGCTGCAGGCTGAGCCCGCGAGCTTCCTTGCGGAACGCGAAGCCGGCGCCGCGCAGCACGATCCCGAGCACTGCGAGCCAGAGCGGCAGCGCGACCGTGGTCATCACCGCGGCGAACGCGTGCGGGAAGCCAGTCCAGAAGATGACCAGGTCGAAGACGAGCCAGACGTGGTTGGCCTCCCACACGGGGGTGATCGACTCGTCGATCAGCTGGCGCGGCGTGCGCCCGCGCCGGTCGCCGCCGGCCAGCAGATCCCACAGTCCGCCGCCGAAGTCGGCCCCGCCCAGGATGGCGTACAGGCTGACCGAGGCAAGCAGGATGCCCCCGACAGCCGCAGCCGCGATCATGTCCCGGCCCCGCCCAGAGCCCGGTCGCCCGGCCCGGCCGGCGGGCCGTAGGGGACGGTCGGCTCCTGGGCGTCGCTGCGGCGCCAGCGGCGGGCCAGCATCCGCAGGATCAGGATCGTCGCGGCGCCGAGCACCGCGTACACGACGATGACGATGCTCAGGCTGGCGATGACGCCGCCGTTGGTTGTGGCCGCCGCCGTGGTGGTCTGCAGCTGGTAGACCACCCATGGCTGGCGGCCAACCTCGGTGACCACCCAGCCGCATTCCATGGCCACGATCGCGGCGAGGCCGCTCACCGCGCCCAGCAGCCAGAACAGCCGCTGCGGCGGCAGCCTGCGGTGCCGCCACCACCCATAAAGCGCCCACAGCCCTGCCAGCAGCAACAAGAACCCCAGGCCCACCATCACGTCGAAGCACAAGTGGATCAGCCACACCACCGGCGGGCGGCCGGCGGCGGGAACGCTGTCCCACCCAATGACCTGCGTGCGGGTGCTGAACCCGGCCAGCAGCGAATCCATGCCGGGGACCCGCAGGCCACCGTAGATGTGCCCATTGGCGTAGACTCCGCCGAGCCATTCGGGGACATCCCTCGACGTGCGGGCGACGTACTCCATGGACGCGAACTTCACCGGCTGGTCGTGCGCGATGGCCCGGGCCGCGGTGTCGCCGACGAAGATCTGGAACGGGGTAAGCACCGCGGCTGGGATGAAGGCGATGGCGAAGCCGGTGCAGTGGTAGCGGTCACGCCGGCCGCGCAGGACGCCCGCCGCATACACCCCGGCGACGGTGAATCCGGTCACCATGTAGGCGGCCAGGATCATGTGCGGCATCTCATAGATGGCCGCATGGTTGAAAAACACCTGCCACGTATTGACCGACACGATCCGGCCGCCCCTCACGGTGAACCCGCCCGGCTGGTTCATCCACGAGTTGACCGCGATCACGGACATCGCCCCGAATATGCCGCTCGCCGCGATCGGCACCCCGCTCCAGAAATGCGCCCACCCACCCAGGCGCCGCCAGCCGTAGAGGTAGATCGCGGTGAAGATGGCCTCCAGGAAGAAGAACAGGCCCTCGATACCAAACGGTAACCCGAGAACCGCCCCGTACCGGCGCATCAGCCCGGGCCACAGCAGGCCCATCTCGAACGACAGCACCGTCCCGGTGACCGCGCCGACGGCGACCAGCACCCCCATCGCCTGCGACCAGCGCCGCGCCAGCGTCATCGCCACCTTGTTGGACCGGCGCAGGCCGATGAACTCAGCAATCAGCACGATCGTCGGGAACGCGATCCCCATGCAGGCCAAAATGATGTGGAACCCGAGGGTGGTCGCCATCTGAGCCCGAGCCGGGATCACCTCGTCGGCGGCCCGCGCAACAGTGACCACCACCACGTCAGCGAAGCGCATTACTATCCTCCGGCCCGCAGAAGTCTACATCTGCATGAGGCAGCGCCAATGTGCGCGCCCGGCTAGCGGTACCGGCCGGATTCCGGCTAGCTGCAATGCGCTCCGCAGGCCCCGCGGCCATGCTGGAGCCGATGACGTGGCTCCTCGTCGTCGGCGCGTGGGCCACCGCAGGAAAGGAGCCGTTATGGCAGGCCCGGATGACCACGTCATCGTCTTGTTCGGGGCGACAGGCGACCTGGCTAGGCGCAAGCTGCTGCCGGGGCTATTCCACTTGTTTGTGGCCGGGCTGCTGCCGGCCAGGTACCGCATCATCGGCTCGGCCCGGCGGGCGCTTACCGACGAGCAGTTCCGCGGGCATGCCCGCCAGTCGGTGGCCGAATTCGGGACCAGTAAGCCGACGGGTGACGCATGGCGGGCGTTCGAGCGGGCCCTTTCGTTCGGCAGCGCGGAACCCGGCGACACCGCCCCGCTGGCGGCCGCGATCCAGCGGGCCAGCGAGCAGCTCGGCGCTTCACCGCGCCGGCTCTTCCATCTGGCCATCCCGCCGGCGTCCTTCGAGCCGACGGTGACCATGCTCGGCGCGGCCGGCCTGGCCCAAGGTGCCCGCATTATCATCGAGAAGCCCTTCGGGACGGATCTGCGCTCAGCCCAGGATCTCAACCGGGCAGTGCACGCCGTCTTCGACGAATCGCAGGTCTTCCGGATCGATCATTTCCTCGGCAAGGAGTCGGTCGACAACATCTTGGCCTTTCGTTTCGCCAACGGCCTGTTCGAGCCGGTCTGGAACCGCCAGCACATCCGCTACGTGCAGATCGACGTGCCCGAGACCCTGTCGATCGAGGGGCGGGCCGGCTTCTACGACGCAACGGGCGCTTACCGCGACATGATCGTGACCCACCTCTTCCAGGTTCTGGGGTTCGTGGCCATGGAGCCCCCGACGTCGCTGGACGCCAAGCACCTGCGGGACGAAAAGGTGAAGGTCTTCGACGCTGTCAAGCCGATCGACGTTGCGCATGTGGTGCGTGGCCAGTACGAGGGGTATGGGCGGGGGTCCCGTTCTTCCTGCGCTCCGGCAAGAGCCTCGCCGCGAGCCGCTAGACGGTGACGCTCGGCTTCCACAAGCCGCCGGTGCGGATGTTCCGCACGCTCGACAAGAACACGCCGGTCGGCCGGGGGAACGAGATCGTCATCGACTTCGCTGATCCGGGTTCCATCACGGCCGAATTTCTGGCCAAGGAGCCAGGAGCCGAGATGACCCTCGGCACCGCCACGATGGCCTTCCGCTACCAGGACTCGTTCTGCACGGCCAACGATCTCGAGGGCTACGAACGGCTCATTCTCGACGCCATGCTCGGTGACCAGGCCCTGTTCACCCGGGCCGACGGCGTGGAGCGCCTGTGGGAGATCTCCGCGCCCCTGCTGGACAACCCGCCACCAGCCGAGCCGTACGCCCCAGGGTCGTGGGGGCCTGAGCCGTCGCTCGGGCGGCTGATCGCCCCATTCCGCTGGCATCTGCCAGACGCCGGCGGGGCGGCTCAAGACCTGCAACCGCCGTCCGGGCAGGAACCAACTCGTGAGTAGCTTTGCCGGCGAAGCGCTGATCGGTCACCGCACTAGCCACCACCAGCGAGGCGACGGTCACGTTGTTCTACACCCAGCTCGCCATACGGATAATCGGTAGCCCGCGGGTCGCTCGCGGCGTCGAGTACGGCGGTTTCGGCTGGGGTGAGCCGCAGGTCAGCAGCGCGAAGGTTGGTCTCGAGCTGCCCGGCCGTGCGGGCGCCAAGGATGGTCGAGGTCACCCCTGGCCGGCCGGTCACCCACGCCAGCGCGACCTCGGCCATCGGCGCGCCGCGTTCGCCCGCGACCTTCTGCACCGCGTCGATGACCTCCCAGGTGCGCGACGTGCCCCGCCGGTCGTAGGCCTCCATGCCGCGGTCCGGGTCCTCACCGAGCCGGGTGGCGCCGGCCGGGCGCTGGCCGCGCTTGTACTTACCCGACAGCCAGCCGCCGCCGAGCGGGCTCCACGCCAGCAGCCCCACGCCCGCGTCCACCGCAGCGGGCACGATCTCCCACTCGATCTCCCGCACCAGCAGGCTGTACTGCGGCTGCAGCGTCACCGGCCCGGCGGCGT
>WNGA01000608.1_pt1 | contig 53738 bp, 61 predicted proteins | sample 5400061 | NCBI WGS metagenome assembly WNGA01 (sample SAMN13153366, study PRJNA577476) | soil metagenome | isolation source: 100 cm soil or saprolite under grassland replicate 2 | place: USA:California | collected 2016-06-15
TTGACCTGAGGATCGCGGAACACGGGGCCAGGATAGGCGAGGACATCGTCGGAACGTACCTTCAGCGGTACCCGAGCTCAGTCGCAGGCCGGTCTTGCGTCTGGATCTCGACGAGGTATCGCCAGCAATCGGGTTGAGTCCCGTCCGTGTCCGTGATGCCGTACGTTCGCGCCAGCTCTGCGCTCGAGAGCACCCTTCCTGCGTAACGCGCAACGTCCGCGTCCGAAGCCAGCGCGACGATTCCGCGCGCGACATACGTCGGAGACTCGGAGATGCAGAAGTGCGGCCTCTGCTCGAGCGCGTCGCGCCAGGTTGCCTCGGTGACGCCGAAGTTCTCGAGCATCCGCTCCGATCGCAGCCAGCCCGGCGTGACCGCGAGCGCCGTGCAGGTGGTGCCGTCGAGCTCGGCGGTGAGGCCGAGGGTGATCCGCTCGACCGCTGCCTTGACGAGGTCGTAGTAGAAGCCGACGCCTTCTCGGAAGCTCTTGTTGTACTCGGACGTCCCGTCGGTCATCTCCACGACCAGTCCCTCACGGCCGCGCAGCATCAACGGGAGCGCCTTGGCGCAGGTAATGAGGTGGGTCTCGATGCCCATGCGGAGCATCCGCAGCCCGCCGTTCACGTCGTGATCCCACAGCTTCTTGTCCCACTCGGCGTAGCGGTCACCGCCGAAGATGTCGTTGACGAGGATGTCGAGCCGGTCTTGCTCCCGCTCGATCCGGCCGACGAGGGCGCCCACCTCATCGGGCTCGAGATGGTCGACGCGCAGTGCCTCGTCCTCGCCATCTGCGCGCTCCATCAACTCGCCCGTCTCCTCGATCGTCTCGGGACGGTCGATCTCCGAACGCCCGTGCACCCGGCTGCTGCGTCCGGTCGCATAGACGTACGCACCCGCCCGTGCGAGCTCGACCGCGATCGCGCGCCCCGCCCCTCGAGTCGCGCCCGCCACCATCGCGACCTTTCCCAGCAGTGGGCGACTGGATTCCTCCTGCGGCATGTCTCCTCCTTCGCCTCTAGCATCTTGCCAAAGACGCTGCATTTATGCAACGATAGTGTTGCATGAATAGATCGACCGCGACGCATCCCACGCCACGAGGCGCCCCCATCGTCGACGAGGAGCTGCGTCGCGCGACGATCGAGGTCCTACGCGAGCGCGGCTTCGAAGGGCTGACGCTGGAGCGCGTCGCGGAGTCGGTAGGCCGTGCTCGCTCGACCCTGTGGCGTCAGGGCTTGAGCCGGGACGTGCTGTTCGAGGCGCTAGTCGGCGAGCTCGCCGAGGACTTCCGGTCGACGATGTATCCCGTTCTCACGTCCGGCGGCACCGGCCGCGAACGCCTCGTGCAAGGCCTCGAGTCATTGTGCAAGCTCCTCGACCGGCACCTGCCGTTGATGCTCGCCACCGACGAGGCGTTCCACCAGGAAACCGCTCCCGGTGTGCCGCCCGACTACCTCCACCCGTTCATCCAGTTCTTCCACGAGGGAGCTCGTGACGGCTCGTTGCCGGCGGTCGAAGACGTGGTCTCGACCGCCGACGTCGCGTTCAATGCGGTCGCCTGGCCGTACGTCCATCTTCGCGGCCGCCATGGGTGGCCTGCGAAGAAGGCTCGCTCGCGCATCGTCGGAGTAGTGCTCAACGGCATCGCCGCGGCTGAATCGCGGCCCCGCGCGAAATCACGAAAGGAGTCGGAATGACGATGACCCTTCCCTACCGCGAACCGCTCGTTCCGCGCGAGCCGGCAGCGCGCCAGATCCCCGAACCGCCGCGTCGCGGTGAGCCGGGCGGGCCGCCGTGCGGGATCTGCGACGGCGGAACGACGGGAGCCGTCTGGTCGGACGACAACTGGACTCTCCATCCCCCGGTCGGAGGCAGCCTTCCCGGCGCCGTCTGGCTCGCCAGCCGTGTCCACGTCGACTCGTTCGTCGATCTGCCCGAGGCTCTTGCGGCAGACTTCGGTCGTGTCGCGGCGCGTGTCGAGCGGGCCATCCTTACGTTGGGTGACCTCGCTCGCGTCCACCTGTACCGATGGGGTGACGGCGGCGCGCATTTCCATGTCTGGTTCCTGCCGAGGCCGCTCGGGATGGTCGAGGCCTCCGGGATGATGCTGCCGATCTGGGAGGACGTGCTGGCGAACGTCACGGACGAGGAGCTGGCGGCCGCGGCGAAGCGCGTCGCCGCTGCGATGTGACGAGCCGCGCACAGCTCAGCTAGCGGCGGCTGACCCGATGGGGGCCGACCAGGGCTTTGCCCCTCGGTGGCCCAGAGAGAAGCGCTTCAACCGGGTGGGGCTCGGCGGGACGTCCCGTCGGGAACCAGCCTCTGCCTTCCGAGGACAGGATCAGCGTTCTCGCCTTCTCGCCGACGAAGGCGAGGCGACCCGGTCCCTCGAGCGTTCCGTCCCAGAGCTCGAGGCCGAGGTGCTCGAGGTCGCTCGCCATCGTCACCGGGTCTCCGATCAGGCCTAGCTCCGAGAACCCCAGCAGCTCGCCCGAGTCGAACGGGCCTTCCGCCGCCGTCTCGCCGATGCCTCGATGGGCGATCAGCTCGACGATGTTGCCGGCCGGGTCATGGATGTAGAGGGCGAGGGCGGCCCAGTTGTCGAAGTCGAAGGCCACCTCGCCGGTCTCCTGGTAAGGAAGGAGCTCGACTCGTTCCTTGGCCCACGCGAGCGCTGCGTCGAAGCGGTTCCCCGGGACGAGCAGCGCGAAGTGGTAGAACGGATCGCCGGGCGCCGACACGAACTCCAGCTCCGTCGCGCCGATCCTGAAGGTCGCGCCTGTCTGCCTCACCCCGAGTCGGTCGGCGTAGAACTCGATCAGCGCCGGGAGCGAGTCTTCACCGGCGTGTAACCGGACGCGCAGAAACTCCATTGGCTTAGATGTTGCTAACCGCCCGCAGCGTTCCAGCAGGCCGCGCCGGTGTGGCAGTCCACGAGCGCGGTCAGCCGGGAATGAAGCTGCGCGTGTGCCTTCGGCGACAGCAACCCGATCGAGTTGTTCAGCTCGTAGGGATCCTTGTTCAGGTTGTAGTACTCGAGCTCTCCGTCGACGTACTCCACATAGGTGCCCGTGGCTGTGCGAATCGCCTGGTACGTGTCGGGGTTCCCCGATCCCGGCGGAGGGAAGTCGGGATCGCTGCGGTCGCGATCGGGCCCGTGGTGCTCGACGAGGATCGCCTTTCGCCAGCTCGGGACCGCGCCTCCTCCCAGGAGCGGGAGGAGACTTCGCCCGTCGACCGCGGGCGGGATGCTCTCGCCGCCGAGCCGGACGAAGGTGGGGTAGAGGTCGATGTTCGACGCGAGCTTGTTCACCGTCCGTCCGCGCGGGATGCCGGGGCCGGTCACCACCAGCGGCACGCGGATGTCGGTCTCGAAGGCGGTCTGCTTGCCGGCGCTCAGCCTGTGCTCGCCCATGTGGTAGCCGTTGTCGGAGGTGAAGAAGATGTAGGTGTTGGAGAGCTGGCCCTTCTTCGCCTTCAGCACCGCCTGCAGGATCCCGATCAGCTCGTCCACGGACTCGACCGCCTGCGCCCGCTTGCGGAAGCCGGAGTCGATGTTCGCGACCTGCACGCCTCTCAAGTTCAGATGCGTTCGCAGCCAGGCGGGCTTGTCGCGGATGTCGGCCTCGTCGAAGGCGGGCGTCCGCGGGGCGCGCAGTCCGGGGAAGTCGCTCAGGTGGCGCGGCGCGGGCGTGTACGGGCCGTGCGGCGCGAATGGCGCGATCTCGAGCAAGAACGGCTTTCCTTCGGCGGCGGCGCGGTTGATGAAGTCGACGCTCTTGCCGGCGAGGACGTCCGTAAGGTAATCCGACGGCTGCCGTCCGTAGTGGATCAGGGCGCCGTTCTCGTTGAGGATGTAGTTGTACTCCGAGTACGCGTTGCCGGCGACGTCCCACTCGTCCCAGCCGGGCGGGATGTATCCGATCTGGTCGTCGACCGCCGCGGTCGGCGTGTAGCCGTTCATGTACTTGCCCATCATCGCCGTCAGGTAGCCGGCCGACTGGAGCCGGGTGGCGAACGTCGAGTTCTCGTGGCCGAGCGAGTGGAAGAGCTTGAAGCCGCCGTCCTTGCCGTCGTTGGTGAAGATCCCCGTGTCGTGCGGGAACTTACCGGTGAAGATCGACGCGCGCGACGGGCAGCAGAGCGAATCGGTGACGAAGTAGCGCCCGAACGTGACGCCCTGCTTCTGCATCTGCTTCACGTTCGGCATGAACCTGAGCAGGTTCCAGGACAGGTCGTCGGTGAGGACGAAGATGATGTTAGGAGGCTTCGGCGCCGCCGACGAGCCCGGATCGGCAAAGGCCGCCGCCAGCGCGAGGCACGCCGTCGCGGCTGCAACGGCCAGCACCTTCACCTTCACCCGGAACCCCATTCTCACGACTCGATGGTAGGACGTCGAAACGGCGGATTCGATAGGTCATAGTCTTCCGCAAATGGAAGAAATCGGTCTGGAAGAGCTCCAGCTCGCGGCGCGCAACCACGGCATGCCGCTCGAGGCACTGCGGTATCCGATTACGCCGGTCGGGTTGCACTACCTGCTGATCCACTACGACATCCCCGGAGCGGACGATCTCAGCTGGACGCTCGAGGTGACCGGACTGGTCGAGAGGCCGCTGTCGGTCACCCTCGACAAGCTCAAGGCCCGTTCGGCGGAGGAGATCACGGTCACGATGGAATGCGCCGGTAACGGACGGGCGAGGATGTCTCCGCGTCCCGTCAGCCAGCCGTGGCTGCTCGAGGCCGTCGGGACCGCCCGCTGGCGGGGGGCGCCGCTGCGGTCGCTGCTGGCGGAGGCCGGACTGCGTGACGGCGCGCTCGAGATCGTCTTCACCGGCCTCGACCACGGCGTCGAGGGCGGAGTCGAGCAAAGCTTCCAGCGCAGCCTCTCCGTCGATGACGCACTCGAGAGCGACGCCATCCTCGCGTACGAGATGAACGGGGAACCCTTGCTTCCCCAACACGGCTTCCCGCTCAGGCTGATCGTCCCCGGTTGGTACGGGATGACCAGCGTGAAGTGGCTGACGCAAATCGAGGTCGTCGACGAGCCCTTCGCCGGCTACCACCAGACGGAGGCGTACAGGCTGCGCCTCGACGAGAACGAGACCGGCGAGCCCCTCAGTCGAATCCTCCCGCGTGCGCTGATGATTCCACCCGGCTATCCGGACTTCCTGACGCGTGCGAGGACGGTGAAGCTCGGGCCGTGCCCGCTCGACGGGCGCGCCTGGTCCGGCTGGGGTGAGATCGACTCCGTCCAGGTGAGCACCGATGGTGGCGAGAGCTGGGCCGACGCTGCTCTCGAGTCGAGCAGCGGATCGCGGTGGGCCTGGCGCGGGTGGAGCTATCGCTGGGAGCCGGAGAAGCCGGGCGCCTACGAGCTCTGCTGCCGCGCGCGCGACGATGCAGGCAACGAGCAGCCGCTCCAGGCAGTCTGGAACCTGGGCGGGTACGCAAACAACTCCGTCCAGCGGATCCCGGTCACCGTCGTCGCCTGAGCTCCCCGGCGAAGCTCCCTCCGCCGATCGTTCGGTCGGCGTTCTTGCCGGCCCGATCGCGGAGCTCCCGGTCGGAGGTGACGAGCCAGTAGGGCTCGAACTCGGAGGCCCTGCGGATCAGCCAGTCGTCCGCGCTTTCCCGCTTGCCGGTTCCGACGAGGACGGAGCCGTCGTCGAGCTCATGCTCACCGACCAGACCGCCGGGCGCCGTGCCGTCGAAGACGACCACCATCTTCCTTCCGTGCTCGGCACCCCATGCGCGGCATCGTTCGACCAGCTCGTCCTCCGGGATGTTCGGCCACTCCGAGCGGAGCACGTTTCTCGCGTCGACGAGGACGGTCTCCAGAGCTATCGGCCGGCGAATTTAAAGCCGTCGAGACATCCCTCTTTGCCGAGGGCCTGCGCTTGGGAGCCCCCGCCCGTGCGGTGCGCCCAGTAGTTCCCGACCGCCGTCGCGATCTTGTCCTTGTCCTTGACGTCCTTCACCTTGTACTTGTGGGCGAGGTCGAGCAGCTGGACCGTCGAGCACTCGCTGTTGGCGCGCTCGTAGGACGTGTTCGCGGCGGCGCTCACCGTGGTCGTCGGAGTGCTCGAGGACGAGCCGCCCTTGCTGCCTCCGCAGCCGGCCACGATCGCGGCCGCCGCGGCGCAAGCTGCAAGCGAGAGGAGAAGCCGCAAGCTACGTGCCGACGACCTGAACGAGCCAGCGCCGCTCGCGCTCGCGATCGAGCTCGATGAAGAGGACGCGCTGCCAGGTGCCGAGCGCGAGCTCGCCGTCACGGACGGGGATGGACTCGCCCGCCGTGCCGAGGAGCATTGCCATGCAGTGCGAGTGGCCGTTGCCGACCTCCATGTCCTCGACGCAGAGATTCTCAGTGCGGCGGTCCCAATCGTCGTGCGCGTAGTAGGACTCGCTCGGAATCAGGCGGCGCAGGAGCCCGGTGAAATCCTCGAGGAAGCCGGTCTCGAACTCGTTCACGCGTACGCAGCAGGTGGTGTGAGGGGAGTAGACGCAGGCGATCCCGTCACCGATGCCGCTCTCCCTGACCGCCTCGTTCACCTCGTCGGTGATGTCGGTGACAGTGAGCCCGCCCGCAGTACGGAGACTCCGCTCGTGTTGGAAGACCTTCACGAGTGGACCATGTTAATGGGAGTGGCGGCCGCCGCCAAACAGATCCCTGGTTTGAGCGCTACGGTTCGCCTCATGAGCTCGGACCCGTAGCTCAGCGGTCAGAGCAGCGGACTCATAATCCGTTGGTCCCAGGTTCGAATCCTGGCGGGTCCAAAGAGAGAAGCCCTGCAACCGCAGGGTTTCTCTTTGGGGCGGGGCGCGCGGGGTCTCCAGGGTGACAACGAAAGTGACAACAAGGGGTCGCGCGCGAGCGCCGGGAGGTTGAGCGCGTCGGTGCGTTCGCCGATCGACACCGCCTCGCGGGCGAGTGCCTCCGCCTCCGCGTGGTCGCCGCGGTGCGCGTGGACGAGCGCCTGAACTTGCCGCCAGAGCACCTGCGTGTACACGTCGTGCTCGTGGCCCAGCTCGCGGCCCTTCCGGGCAAGCGGCTCGGCTTCGTCGTAGCGCCCGAGCGCGCACAACGAGAGCCCGGAGCTGGGGGGAAAAGGTCGAGACCGGCGCTTACCTTCGAGGAGGTCACAGAACCGCTGAAGATGGCAGACGGCCTTCTCCTCGTCGCCCGCGAGCGTCGCCACCGCGGCCATCACCCAGTCGACGTCCCCGTAGTTGCCGGAAAGCTCGTGCTGTCGCTCGGCCGCCTCCTCGGCAAGCGCGAGAGCCTCGTCGAGGCGGCCGAGCATTCCGAGTACCAAGCACGGCATCCGAGCGTCCTTCCGAGGAAGCTTGTCCTGGGTTGGCGGGAGGCGCATCATTGAGCTTGTGAGGCACGAACTCCCGCCCGGCACCGTCACGTTCCTCTTCACGGACATCGAGGGCTCGACGAAGCTGCTGGAAGAGCTGGGAGATAGCTATGCGGACGCGCTCGCCGAGCACCGCCGGATTCTGCGCGCGGCTTTCGAGCGTCACGGGGGGATAGAGGTCGACACGCAGGGCGATGCATTCTTCGTTGCCTTCGGGCGCGCCTCCGATGCAATCGCGGCTGCTGAAGAGGCTCAGACAAGACTGGGGGTACCGGTGCGCATGGGGATCCATACCGGCGAGCCGACGCGGACGGACGAGGGATACGTGGGGATCGACGTGCACCGGGCAGCACGCATCGCGGCCGCGGGACACGGCGGGCAGATCCTCGTCTCGCAGTCCACCCGCGATCTCGCAGGCAAGGACGGGCTTCGTGATCTGGGTGAGCATCGACTCAAGGACCTATCGGCACCTGAACGGATCTACCAGCTCGGTTATGGCGACTTCCCGCCGCTGAGGACGCTTTACGCGACCAACCTGCCCGTGACTGCGACGCCGTTCCTCGGGCGAGAGCGCGAGCTCGGGGACGTGTGCACCCTGCTTAGGAACCCAGACGTAAGGCTCCTAACACTCACCGGCGCTGGCGGGAGCGGCAAGACGCGGCTCGCGCTACAGGCCGCCGCCGCGTCTGCAGATGCCTATCCGCACGGCGTCTGGTGGGTGCCGCTTGCCAGCGTTTCCGACGCCACTGAGGTCACGTCTACAGGTGCGCGCATCTTCGGCAGCGGTGGGCCACTGAGCGAGGTCGTCGGCGAGCGGCGAATGCTGCTTCTGCTCGACAACTTCGAGCACGTGATCGATGCCGCCCCCGACGTCGCCGAGCTCCGTGCGACGTGTCCAGGTCTCGACGTGCTCGTGACGAGCCGCGAGCGCTTGCACGTCCAGGGCGAGCATGTCTGGCCGGTGCCCGTCCTCGCGCGGGAGGAAGCGCGCGATCTGTTCGTGACACGCGCTCGGGAAGCGACCCCGGACTTCGAGCCGGACGAGGCCGTGGACGAGCTGTGCGCGCGGCTCGACGATCTCCCGCTCGCGCTCGAGCTCGCTGCGGCCCGAACGTCGGTGCTCTCGACACGGCAGCTCCTCGAGCGCCTCGGCGGCCGCCTCGATCTCCTCCGGGGCGGACGCGACGCCGAGACGCGGCAGCAAACGCTGCGCGCGACGGTCGAGTGGTCCTACGAGCTCCTGACGGCAGAGGAGCAGCGGCTGCTCGCGGCGCTCTCGATCTTTCGCGGGGGCTGGACGCTCGAGGCGGCGGAACGGGTGTGCGACGCGGATGTCGTGCTTCTCGAGTCGCTGGTCGACAAGAGCCTCGTGCGGCGCTGGAAGTCGGGCCGCTTCGGGATGCTGGAGACGATTCGCGAGTTCGCTGCGGAGCGGCTCGAGCCCGAGGGCCGCGACGAGCTCGTGCGGCGCTTGCTCGAGCATCTTGTCGAGACGTTCGAGGCTGCGCACCTGCGCCCGGATAGCTCCGTAGAGCCGGACATGGCGCTCGCGCAGGCGGAGCGTCCGAACGTCGACGTCGCACTTGCCTGGGCGACCGGGTCCCGCGAGGCGGAGGCCGGGCTTCGGCTCATGTGGATGCTCGAAATGTACTGGGCGACAAACGACCCCGTCGGCGGGCGCGAGCGGCTGGATGCCCTTCTGGCCACGGCGGACGACGTCGAACCGGTTGTGCGCGCGCGTGCGCTTCGCCTACGAGGGGCCAGCTACGACATGACGTCCCACAGCGAGCTTGCGGAGCCCGAATACGAGCGCGCAATAGAGATCTTCCGATCGCTGGACGACCAGGACGAGGTGTCCCACCTGACGCTTCGGATAGCGAACGCCGCGAAGCAGATGGGCGATGAAGAACGTGCCGCGCGTCTCGCGTCCGAAGCGCTCGAGGCCGCGCGCCGGGGCGGCAATCGCAAGGACGAGGCAATTGCCTTGAACATCCTCGCCATGGCCGCGTTCGCGCGAGGGGATCTCAAAGAAGGTGTCCGCCTCGACCACGAGAGCGCCTCCGCGGCCGAGGCGGTCGGATTCACGTGGTGGCGCGGGGTGACCCTCCTCGGGGTGGCCGAGCAACTCGTTGCCGCGAACGACGCGGAGGCCGCGAGCCCCGACTTCCGCGAGGGGCTCAAGACGCTCGCGTCCGTTCGCGACCAGGTGAACCTTCCGATCGCACTCTGCGCCGGAGCTGCGATCGCCGCCGCCCGAGGAGACGCGGTGCGCGCGGGGACCTTGTGGGGCGCGGTCGAGGCCGTCGCCGAGCGCGAGCCGAAGAAGACGACAGACGAGAATCTTCGTGAGTACACGCCTTACGTCGAGCGCGTCCAGGGGGCGGACTTCGAGCGCGGGCGCGCGCACGGCCGCACGCTCTCGCTCGAGGCGGCGATCGAGTACGCGCTCACCGCCTTAGACTGACCGCGCCTCTGCGAGCGGATGCTGCATCGTCGCTGCGCTGGCGGATCGGCTCTATGCTTCTTCCCCTGCACGGCTATCGGGCCGCGCCGGGCGATAGGACGTGTGACCCCGACGAGCGAGGAGGACCATTGGCCGACAACAAGACGCTCTTGAAGTTGTCGCTGTCCGTCTCAGCCTTCAAAGAGTTTCATCCCTTCGCCGCCGAACTCGAAGCTGCTGCGATATGCGAGTCGATCGGCGGGACGTTCGGGAACGACGACGAAACATCGGTCGGATTCAAAACCGTCCACTGGACCTGTAACGGGATCCCGATTAAGCGAGCAGAAGACCCGGACAAAATCTTTGCCCAGGCGATGACGCTGTTGAGTCTGTTTATGCCTGCTTGCGAAAGCTATCCCGACGCGCACGTCGCGGGCAGCCTCGAACCGGACATCGCGCATGTCACGTGCGGGGATTCCTAGCGGCCGCGTCTTTTAGTCTGCGGAACCCCGGGGCCGTTTGCGATCCTGGCGACGGCGATGGCGTCGGCTGCGAGTCTTACTAGGCTGCCTTTGACTCGACGGGCTCGGCCCCTGATCGCATCGTGACGAAGATGAGATGATCAGCGCATCGCGATGCAATTTGGGGAAGGCCAGATGGAACGCTCGCTCCTTCTTTGGAAAGGTCGATCAGGTTTGCTCGTCGTCGGTGCTGCTCTTGCTGCGTCCACGACACTCGCTGTCGCCTCGGCGGTAGACGCCGAAGTGGGTCGTCATGGGTACCACTCAGGGCGTCCCTTCTTCCAGACGCCGGGAAAGGCAGCGTACTGCTGGCTCGCGGATACGCTCGCCCCAGAAAACCCTGTTCTGGGATGCTGGACGCCCAACGACGGCTTCTACGTGACAATCCAACACGCAAGAGGCCCTCGCGCCCAAAGAGCTACCCGGGCGAGTTCAAAGGAAGATACGCACCGCGCTACCGCTATCCCTTGCTGCGCTTCGGCTGGAAGTTCACGTGGCGCTGCTTATCAGTGAGCGCAGGATTGGCCACGCGCTGCGGAAGCAGAGGAATCCGCGTGTTTACTTGCGTGAGTCGGTCAACAGGGTTGACATGTACGAATCGATTCGGCCATGGCTTCTGGCTTGGCCGTTACCGGGGCTACAAACTATGGTGATCCGTAGATGACGCATGGTTCGTGTTGGCGCTGACGGCGGCTCGTTCAAGACCAAGGCCGAAGCGTCAGCGCGCAAGGGCTGGATCGCGGGCGAGCTGGCCGCGCTACGCGTTCCCGACGTTCGGGCGCTCGTGGTCGAGCGGGTGAAGTCGCCGACCGTCGCCGAGGCGGCTGAGAAGTGGCGCGCGGGCCGCGTCGATGTGGCCGAGGGAACGCGCGTCGTGCATCGCGTCGCGCTTGCTCGATGCCTACCGTTGCTCGGGACGAAGCCGGTGGACGAGCTGACGGTCGAGGACGTGAACGCGCTCGTCGCGTCGCTCTCGAAGGCCGACAAGAAGCGGGAAAGGAAACGCTCAAGAAGTCGGTGAAGTACCTCGCGGCCGTGCTCGACGACTACGGCCTCGATTCCAACCCCGCTTGCGACAAGCGCATCCGCTTCCCGGACGAGGAGTCGATCGAGCTGGAACCGCCGACGAGCGAGCACGTCGAGGCCGTCGTCCGGCTGCTCCCGCGCGCCTACCGGCTCCCGCTGCTCTGGCTCGACTGGTCAGGCGCTCGTGTCGGCTCGATCGAGTCCATCAAGGTCGGGGACTACGACGAGCAGAGCCGCCGCGTGCGGCTCAGGGCCGCGACTACGAAGACGCGAGCGCCGCTGTGGGTGGACCTGCCAGACGTGCTCGCCGACGCGATTGTGGCGACGCTGCCGCCGCGCGAGGACCGCGATACCGAAGGATCGCTGTTTCCCGGCGTCGGAGCCGACCGACTCCGCACCGCGATCGCGCGCGCCTGCAAAGCCAACGGGATCCCGATTTTCTCGCCGCACGACCTCCGGCACCGCCGAATCAGCCTGCTCCACAACCAGGGGAGGACGTGGGCCGAGATCGGCCGGTTCCTCGGGCAACGCAAGCTCTCCGTCACCGCCGACACGTACACGCATGTCCTCGTCGACGGTCGTGAAATCGACTACGCGGAGACGCTGGGTGGTTGATCCGTCAGTCTGCGCGGAACCCTCGCAGCCGATGGAAGGCGGCTACGCACGCGAACGCGCCGACGGCCATCAGGAAGTCAGAGAAAGGGTCGTGCGACGAAGGGTGGTCCCCCGGATCGGGCGATGGCGGGGCAATGAACACGACCGGAGGTTGGTGACCAGCGTCAGAAGCGCTGAACGTGTAGAGGTGCCATGGCGTCGGATCCCCAGCTCGGCGTACCCAGGACATTCACCGAAGCGTAGAGCCGGGCTCGGTGGGATTGAGGCCCTTTGGCCGGGCATGCTCGGATCGTGCAGACCCCGGTGCAGACCTCACGCGCAGGATTCGCTCGATTGTGCAGGGGTGTCTGAATCCTGGCGGGTCCACCTCATCGAGACAGCGGCGGCGCCGATCAGATGAGTTTCCGTTCGAGATACGCGGCTAACCGCGTGAGCGGGAACGAAATGATGAAGAATGCGACGAGCACGCCCCCGTAGATCGCGAACTGGTGGCCGTCGTTCAGGCCGGCCGGAGGCGGGGATTGAAGGCGCGCACTCTGCTGCTGCCCCGTCGCGAGCAGCTCACTGACTCCGATCAGCGCCGCCAGCGTCGTATTCTGGATCACGTTCACGAGCAGGCTGACGAACGGCGGCAGCAGTCGGCGGAGCGCCTGCGGGACGATGACGAAGACGTGCCGGCCGACCCAGCCGAACCCGAGCGCCGACGCCGCTTCGTGCTGCTCGCGCGGGATCGACACGACCGCGCCGCGCGTCGCCTCGGCCACCTGAGCACTGCCCCAGAGGCTGAGCGCGATCGCCGCTGCCAGCCACGCGTCGAACTTGATCCCGAGCACCGGCAGCGAGAAGAAGATGAGAAAGATGGTGACGATGATCGGGAGCCCGCGCCAGATCTCGATGTAGAGCCTGATCACCGACCGGATCGGCCACCAGCGGATCGTCAGCAACGTGCCGAGGACGATCCCGATGAAGGCGCTGGCCACCACCGAGACGACGGCGATCTGGCCGGTCAGCTTGAGCCCCTCCTCCGCCATGTAGCGGGCGACCGGCTCGACCCACGCGGGAATGAACGCCAGCATCTTCTAGCGTGCCTCCTCCGGCAGTGCGAGGCGCGACTCGAGCAGGCGGATGAGGGCGGACAGCGTCCAGACGATCGCGAGGTACATGACGCCGATCGCGAAGAACACCTCGAACGTCCGGTCGGAGGCCTCGATCAGCCGGTACGCCCTGTGCGTCAACTCCTCGTACGCGATCGCCGGGCCGACGATCGCCGAGTTCTTCAGCACGGAGATGTAGGTGTTGATCGAAGGCGGAATCGCGATCCGCCCGCCGATCGGGAGCGTCACGTGGATAAACGTCGACAGGCGGCCGAACCCGAGCGCGAGCCCGGCCTCCCGGTACCGGTAGGGGACGGCTTCGAACCCGGCGCGGAAATTTTCGATGTTGAAGCCGCCGCCCCAGATCGCCAGCGAGAGCCAACCGACCGTGAACTCGTCGAACGTGATCCCGACCTGCGGCAGTCCGAAGTAGATGAAGAAGATCTGGACGAGGATCGGGGTGTTGCGAATCACCTCGACGTAGACGGCGGCGAACTGGCTGATCACCGGGATCCGGTGAGCGCGCGCGGCGCCGAGGAAGAGCCCGATGCCGAACGCGCTTGCGATCGCGATCGACGAGATCTCGAGCGTCCGGACGAGCGCGTGCAGGAGAACGCTGTGGTTCGCCCAGATGAAGCCCCAGTCGAAGTCAGCGAGCGGCATGGGAAGAGCTGGGAGCGGCCGCGGACACCGCGGCCGCTCCGGTCAATGTTCCGCTTACGGACAGGGCAGCTCTTGCTCTTCCGTCGCGGGGTACTTCAGCGTTCGCTTCGGGCCCGGCACGTTGTTCTTGAACGCATCGAACAGCGTCGGATTCACGTTACCCCTGAGGATCTTCAAGAACTGGTTCTTCTTCTTCAGGATCGCGAGCCGAGAATCGACCCACTTCTTCATCGCCTTGTTGCCCTTGAAGATGCCGATCCCCCAGGGCAGCTTCAGGAATCTGTCCGGCGTCAGCCTCACGTCTGGATCGGAGGTCGCGACGCCGAGCACGAACGAATCGTCGAACATCTCTGCGTCCGCGCGCCCGTCCTTGAGCGCTTGGAGCGCGAGCGTCGGCGACTGGAACAGCAGGGTCTTCGTGCTCTTGAAGCACTTGCTGACCCAGATGTCGTAGATCGAGCCGCCGGTGGTCGTGATCGTCTTTCCAGCCATGTTGCTGATCCTCAGGGTCGACCCGTTCGGGACGAGCAGCCGGCCGGTCGCGACATAGTACGGCGTCGAGAAGTCCACGACCAAGGCCCTCGCGTGCCTGTACGTCATCGTCGCGATGATGAGGTCGATCTTCCCCGTCGTCAGCGCCGGGATCCGGCTCGCCGTGGTTACACACGTGAAGTTGACCTTGTTCGCCTTGCCGAACGCGAACCGCGAGAACCAGCGCGCGATCTCGACGTCGTAGCCCGCGTTGTGACCCTTGAGGTCGATGTATCCGAACGGCGGCGTGTCGCACTTCACGCCGATGTTCCAGCTCTTGCGCTGCTTGATCGCCGCCGGAAGCGGCGGAAGCTTCGCCTTGCCGGCTTTCGTCCCCGCGGACGGGGCCGCGACGCTCCACGCCGTCAGGACGCCCGCGGCGAGGGCGGTGATCACGCCTACCGTCACTAGCCGTTTCATTCCACTTCTCCCTCCTCCTCGATTGCCTCGATGGTCAGATCCTCGAGCGAATGCGCGAGCTGGAGGCTTCGGCGCAAGAACCTCCGCGTCCGCTCCTCCTTGGGCCGATCCAGCACGTCGGCAGGATCTCCCTGCTCGACGATGCGCCCCTCGTCCATGAACAGCACGCGGTCGCCCACCTCGCGCGCGAACTGCATCTCGTGCGTGACGACGAGCATCGTCATCCCGGCCAGAGCAAGGTCGCGCATGACGACGAGCACCTCTCCGACGAGCTCCGGATCGAGCGCGGAGGTGACCTCGTCGAAGAGCATCACGTGCGGCTCCATCATGAGCGCGCGCGCGATCGCGACCCGCTGCTGCTGGCCGCCCGAAAGCTGGTGCGGATACTGGTGGGCCTTCTCCTCGACGCCGACACGTGCGAGCAGCTCGAGCCCGCGGGACTCGGCTTGCTCGCGCGGAATCTTCTTGACCCAGCGCGCAGCGAGCGTGACGTTGTCGATCGCCTTCAGTTGGGGGAAGAGATTGAACTGCTGGAAGACGATCCCGATCCGCTGGCGGACCGACGAGACGTTCACGCCCTTCGCTGTGATCTCCTGGCCCTCGAGCCAGATTCGTCCGGAGTCGAGCGGCTCGAGCAGGTTTACGCACCGGAGGAGCGTGCTCTTGCCGCTGCCGCTCGGCCCGATGATCACGAGCGTGTCGCCGCTGTGGACGACCAGATCGATTCCGTCGAGCACGAGGTTGTCCCCGAAGCTCTTTCGGATCGCTTCGGCGCGAATGACCGCGCCCGTCGACTCAGTCGCCGCGGGAGGCGCCGTACGGCGAGCCGGCTCCTCTCCTCCTACCGTCACAGCGTGGATGAAACGACACGGGAGGGCCGAAGTCAAGCGCTGCGCATCGCTCCAGGTTTCACGAATTCCTTACAGCAATTCGCCTAACACCCCGGGCGGGGCGGCGTCTTTGGGAGGAGAGAGGGAACCGTGGACGCGGGGTCTGCAACGCTCGTCCCGGCCCCTCTCGGCCGAAGAGCCGCCTCCGGGCGGCTTTTCGTCTTCGTGGGTTTGGTCTGTTTGCGCCCCGGGAATCTCGTGGGCATCCAAACGCCGAAAGGGGGTCAAGAGGTGAGCGTCCTCTGGATCATCCTGATCGTCGTCCTCGTGCTCGCACTGATGGGGTTCTTCAGCCGCGGGTACTGGTAGGACCCTGAACGTGCCGAAATAGGCCGCCCGGCCCATTGCCGGGCGGCCTCGCGTGCGGCAAGCTTGCTGCATGCGGACGTTTCTCGAGGGTGCGGACCGTGCCGGGAAGCTCCCGCGCCTCGGAGGGATGGCCCGGCCGAACGGCATCGTCATAGTGAGCGAGCGTTGTTGGGCCTTCGCCGGCACCGGCGGTGAGCTGCTGGAAGGCACGATGCCGTCGCTCCCACGCGCGCTCCGGCGGATCCCTCTCGTCCGTGGGCTCGCACGCCTCTCGCTCGCATTCGTCCCGCTGATGCGCCGGAGGGGGGCCGCTCGGCGCCTCGAGCGGATCGGCTTCCTGTTCGCGATCCTGACGCCGTTCGGACTCGTATTCCTCTCGGAGCGGGCAGCGCTCGTCGCGGGCTTCGTCCTCACCGGTGCGCTTCTCGTTCTCCTCTTCCGCGGCCGGACGCTGTCGCTGCACGGCGCCGAGCACCGCGCGATCGCGGCCGCCGAGGGGCGGCAGCTCGAGCAGACCTGGGACGGCGAGGCCCGGCCGTCGCGGTTCTCGCTTCGGTGCGGGACGAACTTCGCCGCGCTTGCGGCCCCGGTCACGGTGATCGCCGACCGGGCCTGGCCGCTCCCGTTCGCGCTCTGGACGCCGCTTGCGGTGACCGTGCTCTCGCTGGCACTGACGATGGAGCTCTGGCAGCTCGTCCAGGCGTCCACCGGCCGCGGCGCACGAGTCTTCCTGCTCCCGGGCTTGGCGCTGCAGCGGGTGACCACGCGCGAGCCGTCGCTCGAGGAGACACGGGTCGCGCTGCGCGCGGTCGCTTCGGTGCTTCGGCGCGAACTTCCCTAGCTAGAATCGGACCGATGGCCGAGCTGGGCACGATGCGCGTCAAGGGCGGCCTCGCCGAGATGCTCAAGGGCGGGGTGATCATGGACGTGACGAACGCCGAGCAGGCGCGGATCGCCGAGGACGCCGGCGCCTGCGCCGTGATGGCGCTCGAGCGCGTCCCCGCCGACATCCGCGCCGAGGGCGGCGTCGCGCGAATGGCCGATCCGGACAAGATCCAGGAGATCCAGGAGGCCGTGACGATCCCGGTGATGGCCAAGGCGCGAATCGGCCATTTCGTGGAGGCCCAGATCCTGGAGGCACTCGAGGTCGACTACATCGACGAGTCCGAGGTCCTGACCCCGGCGGACACGCAGCACCACATCGACAAGTGGCAGTTCACCGTCCCCTTCGTCTGCGGGTGCACGAACCTGGGCGAGGCGCTTCGTCGGATCGGCGAGGGCGCGGCCATGATCCGGACGAAGGGCGAGGCCGGTACGGGCGACATCGTCAACGCGGTCACGCACATGCGCGCTGTCTTCGGCGGTATCCGCCGGCTCGGCTCCCTCCGCGAGGACGAGCTGTACGCCGACGCGAAGGAGCTGAGGGCGCCGTACGAGCTCGTCAAGTGGGTCGCCGAGCACGGGCGGCTCCCCGTCGTGACGTTCACGGCGGGAGGGATCGCCACGCCGGCCGACGCGGCGCTCTGCATGCAGCTGGGCGCCGACGGCGTGTTCGTCGGCTCGGGCATCTATAAGTCCGCCGATCCGTCCCCGCGGGCGAAGGCGATCGTCGAGGCGACGACGCACTTCCGCGACGCCGAGATCCTCGCGCGGGTGTCGCGCGGCCTCGGCGACGCGATGTCGGGTCTGCAGGCGGCCGGCATCCCGCCCGAAGAGCTGCTCGAGACTCGCGGCTGGTAAATCATGGGGGAAACCAGGTTTCCCCCATGAGCCCCCCTTCTTAACAGCCCTCATTGATCCGGCACCGGGTGGGCTGCGTTCGGGCAAAGCCCGACTCCGCCCACGAGCAGCACTCAGGTTCGGACGCTGAAAGGTCGAACGGTGGTTGTGGGGCTCGATGACGCCTCTAGAATCGAAACCGTGAATCGAACAACCCGCATCGGAGTCTTGGCCGTTCAGGGCAACTTCCGCGAGCACGCGCAGATGCTGCGCCGCCTCGGCGCCGAACCCGTCGAGGTGCGTAAGGCCGAGGAGGTCGAAGGCCTCGACGGGCTCGTCGTCCCGGGCGGCGAGTCGACGACCTTCATGCGGCTCATGCGCCTCTACGGCCTCGACGAGGCCTTGCGCCGCTTCCCAGGCACGGTGCTCGGCACCTGCGCCGGGATGATCGTGCTCGACCGCGAGCACCTCGGCCTAGTCGACATAGTCGTCGACCGGAACGCCTACGGCCGCCAGGTCGCGAGCTTCGAAGCGGATCTCGAGCTCGCCGGCGATCCCGAGCCCCTGCGTGGCGTCTTCATCCGCGCACCTCGCCTCCGCGAGGCCGGTCCCGGCGTCGAAGTGCTGGCCGAGCTGAACGGCGAGCCGGTGCTGCTCCGGGAGGGCCGGTTCATCGTCGCCTCGTTCCATCCGGAACTGACCGACGACACGCGCGTGCACGAACGGTTCCTCAACTTGGTAGAAGAGGAGAGCGGTGTCCGGACATAGCAAATGGTCGTCGATCAAGCACAAGAAGGGCGCGGCCGACGCCAAGCGCGGCAAGCTCTTCTCCAAGCTCTCCCGCGCGATCATCGTGGCGGCCCGTGAAGGCGGGCCCGATCCCGCCGGGAACCTCGCGCTCCAGAACGCGGTCGAGAAAGCGCGCTCGTACTCGATGCCGAAGGACAACATCGAGCGGGCGATCGCGCGCGGCTCCGGAACGGACGCGGATTCGCAGGCCTTCGAGACGGTGACCTACGAGGGCTACGGCCCCAACGGCGTCGCGATCTACGTCGAGGCGCTCACGGACAATCGCAACCGGACCGCCGCCGACGTTCGCCACGTCTTCACCAAGAACGACGGCAGTCTCGGCGGGGCCGGGTCGGTGGCGTGGCTGTTCGAGCGCAAGGGCGTGGTGCTCGTGCCGGTGGAGGGAGTGGACGAGGACGAGCTCACGCTCACGGCAGCCGAGGCGGGCGCGGAGGATGTCGGGCTCGACGGGTCGAGCTACGAGATCACGGCGGCGCCCGAAGACCTGTCGAGAGTGCGCGAAGCGATCGAAGCGGCGGGGATGCCGGTCGAGGCGGCGCAGCTGACGATGATCCCGAAGACGACGATCGAGGTCGAGGACGAGGCAGGGGCGAAGAAGATCCTCCGCCTGATGGACGCGCTCGAGGAGTCCGACGACGTTCAGGACGTCTATTCGAACTTCGATATTCCAGAACGGGTTCTCGAAACCGTCGCGAGCTAGAGGGTTGATGGGAAATTCGGCCCGGCCCAATTTCACATCAGGCCTTTAGCCGAAGAACACGGCTGGGCTGGAGGCGGTCCGTCCGCGCGACGAGGCAACGGCGCGATAGTCACCGTGCGACCGCACCCGAACCGAGAACAGGCCTCTCGCATCGGTCTTCGTCGTCGCCAGTGGCCGCCAGCTGTCTCCGATCTTCCGCTGGATCGAGACCGGAACCCCGAGCACCGGATGGCGGAACGCGTCGGCCACCATCCCCGAGAGCGCGTGACCCGAGACGGCAAGGGAGACGCGCGTGGGGGGCAGATTGCCGATCAGCCGGAGCCCGGACAGCGCCCAGAACGCCTGCCCGCGGTTCCAGATCGAGGGGAGATCAAGACCCCCGACCAGGTAGCTTCCGAACTCGCCGGCGGAGTCGGTCCCGGGGTCGGTCAGCTCGAAGCGGGCGATCGAGAACGCTTTCGGCGCCACTGGGAAGGCCAGCACGGCTTCGTAGGATGCGTTGTCGGGAGCCGGCGACCGCGTGATCACGTAGAAGCCCAGGATCGTCCCGACGACTCGCTTCCCGACGTAGTGCGGGACCGAGAGCGGATCCTTCTTGTCGACCGGCCAGCCGTGAGTGGCCGATTGGAGCGCGATTGTCTTCGCGGTCGAGGCCGAGGCGGTGAAGGAGACGTTCCAGAGAATCGACGTCTTGCCGCCGAGGTCGCGCTTGCCGCTCGCCCAGTAGTCCGGGCCGGTCCATCTCCCCTTCGCCCCGGCGGCGGCACCCCGTGAGTAGGTGGGGGGAGACGCGAGCTCGAGGGAGATGCCGCGCGGGAAGGCGGAGGTCACGCCGGGGCCGGCGACGCGTACGCGCTCGACCGACTGGGCGGACGCGAGCGACGGGATCAGCAGCGCGGACAGGACCGCGAGCGCGGCGAAAGACCCCCTGGTCATCGCGATCAAGGTAGCAGTGTCGGCGGGAGAATTTGAGCGTGTGGGACGGCTCAGCGGTGTGCTTCATTCGCGCATCGCCGTCCGACTCCGTCCTTACCTTTCCAACGTGAAGGTTCTCGGTATCGATCCGGGCACTGCCGCTTGCGGGTACGGAATCGTCCAAGAAAGAGACGGGCGCCTCAGGGCCGTTGCGCATGGGGTCTGGAGAACGGCGGCACACACCCGGTTGGAGTTGCGGCTCAGGACGATCTTCGACGGGGTGGAGGAGCTCGTCGAGGAGCACGCGCCGGACGCCGTCGCGCTGGAGGAGTCCTTCGTCGGCGTCGATGCCCGCACCGCGCTCTCCGTCGGACAGGCCAGAGGCGCCGTCCTCGTCGCGTGCGCGCGCGCAGGTGTCGAAGCCGCTGAGTACGCGCCCAACCGGGTCAAGCAGATGATCTGCGGCTACGGACATGCCGAGAAGGCGCAGGTCCAGGGGATGGTGAAGGCGATCCTCGGGCTCGCCGACGTGCCACGGCCGCACCACGCGGCCGACGCGCTCGCCGTCGCGATCTGCCACGCGCTCGCACCTCCGCTTCTGAAGGCCGCAGGATGATCGCGCGCCTGCGCGGCACCGTGGCCGCCCGCGGCCCTGCGGGGCTCGTGATCGACGTCGGCGGCGTCGGCTACCTCGTCCAGCCGACGCGCCGCGCGGCTCAGAAGGCGCGCGGCAAGGGCGAGGTGACCGTGGAGACGTACCTGCACGTCCGCGAGGACGTCCTCCAGCTGTACGGCTTCGCCGACGCGACCGAACGGGAGATGTTCGAGCATCTGCTGTCCGTCTCCGGAGTGGGGCCGAAGGTCGCGCTGGCGATCGTCTCAGGATCGACGCCCGACGAGCTTCGGCGCGCGATCGCCCTCGACGACACCGCCCGCTTCCAGGCGATTCCTGGGATCGGCATGAAGACGGCGAAGCGCGTGGTGCTCGAGCTGAAGGAGAAATTTGGGGATCACGGCTCGGCCGTTGACGCCGAGCCTAGCGAGGTGGCCGGAGCTCATCTGGTCGCGCGAGAGGCACTCGTCGAGCTGGGCTTTTCGGTGATTGAAGCCGACCGGGCCCTGGCAGAGCTTGATCCAGAGCTCCCGCCTGAAGAGCGCGTTCGGCTCGTTCTGAGGAGAGCAGCATGAAGAGCGGCCTACTAGCCCCCGTCCTCGAGGACGGGGGCGAGGACCTCCTCGAGACCTCGCTTCGACCGCCGAGCCTGGCCGAGTTCGTCGGCCAGTCGCGGGTGAAGGAGCAGCTCGAGATCGCGCTCGCCGCGGCCCGCTCCCGCAGCGAGGCGCTCGACCACGTGCTGCTCGTCGGGCCGCCCGGCCTCGGTAAGACGAGCCTCGCCTACATCGTCCGCCAGGAGCTCGGCGTCGGCATTCGCTGCGTCGCGGGCCCCGCGCTCGAGCGGAAGGGCGACATGGCGGCGATCCTGACCGCGCTCGAGCAGCGCGACGTCCTGTTCGTGGACGAGATCCACCGGCTCAACCGCGCGGTCGAGGAGATCCTGTATCCGGCGCTCGAGGACTTCCGGCTCGACATCGTGGTCGGCCAGGGCCCGGCAGCGAGGACGCTGACGCTCGACCTGCCCCGGTTCACGCTCATCGGCGCGACCACGCGCACAGGGTTGCTGACGACGCCGCTCCGGGACCGGTTCGGGATGACGTTCAGGCTCGGCTACTACGACGCCGAGGAGCTCGGCACGATCGTGCGCCGTTCCGCCCGCATCCTCGACGTCGAGGTCGTCGACGACGCTGCGACCGAGATCGCGCGCCGCTCGCGCGGGACGCCGAGGATCGCGAACCGGATCCTGCGCCGCGTGCGCGATGTCGCGCAGGTGCGACACGACGGCGTCGTGACCTCGGGGATCGCCCAGGAGGCGCTCGACCTGCTCGAGATCGACGAGCGCGGGCTCGAGCAGATGGACCGGGATCTGCTCCGGGCGATCCTCGAGCGGTTCGACGGCGGCCCCGTCGGCCTGTCGACGCTTGCGGTCGCGCTCGGCGAGGAGCCGGACACGATCGAGGACGTCTACGAGCCCTATCTGCTCCAGCTCGGGTTCATTCAGCGAACGCCGCGAGGGCGGATCGTGACCGTGCTCGGGCGGGAGCATCTCGGCGCGGTGGCGAGCGCCGACGACAGCCTGTTCTAGCCGGCCGTCAGCGTGTGTAGGTTGGCCGCGCGGCGGGTAAGAGCAGCGCGATACCCGGAGGTTGCAGGTCTGACGCGAGACTACTGCGAGTTCAAGCTCTCACTACCGGCTCGGGGTGAGAACCTGATGAGAGTGCGCCACGCTCTCGCGGAGTTCGCTGCCTCGGTCGGGGCCGACGACAAGCTCATCGCCGACCTTCGGCTGGCCGTCAACGAGGCGTGCGCCAACGTCGTCCGTCACGCCTACGTGGGCGGTGACGGGGGGATGAAGGTCGAGGCACGTCCGATCGGCGACTACCTGGTGGTGGTCGTCCATGACAGCGGACAGGGTGTGTCGCTGCCGTCGACGAACCCGGGCGCCGGTTTGGGGCTGCCGATGGCGAAGGCGCTCAGCGACTCGATCGAGGTTCTGGACCACGGGAGGGGTACCGAGGTTCGGATGTCCTTTCCGCTGCCGCAGGCCGCCTGATCTCTAGCGCTTGAACTGCATGTCGTGCCAGCTTGGTACGGGCAGCAGCTCCAGTAACGCCCGGTCGCCGCGCGGATCGCGGTAGCCGAAGTCGGCGCGGTTGTCGTCCCAGGAGACCTCGAGCAGCCCTTCCTTGACCCGGTGGTCGAGCCAGGCGCCGCGGAAGACGAGCTTTCGCAGCCAGTAGACGAGCGATTCCCCGCGGGCGAGCGAGACGTGCTCCCAGTGACGCACGAGGTAGCGCCCGAGCCCGCTCCGCGGCTCCGCAATCCGGCCGTCCGAGGCGAGCTCGACGAGGTCGGCGGTCTCGTCCTCGTCGAGGTCGTTGTCGTGGACGAGGCCCAGGGTGACCGCCGCGGCAGTCACTCGCTGCTCGAAGTCGTAGCCGTTGAAGGCGAAGCGATGCCCCAGGAACTCGACGATGTATTCGTCGCCCGAGGTGTAGTCAACCTGGCCCACGCCGAGAGGATAGCCTGCCTCAAATGCGAGTCTCGCTGCTGTTCGGATCGGCCTTGGCCTCGCTTGCACTCGTCGCCCTGGCGAGTGTCCTCTTCGATCTCTCCTTCGAGCGCGCGGTGCTGCTTGCGCCGGTGATCGTGCTGTCGGTCGGTGCCGCGGCCGGGCTGCTCGTGCTCTGGGGCAAGGCCGCGCTCGAGCCGCTCCGAGCCCGCTCGCGCCGCCGCTAATCCGTCCGACTCGACCCGTAGCTTGGGTTGTCCTGATGAACTGGACGATCCACCCCTGCGCACCCGACCGGACGGCTGACATCGCCGGGGCGCTGGGCGTGAGCGAGGTGACCGCGAGCGTGCTCGTGCGGCGCGGATACGGCGACGTCGAGGCGGCCCGCTCCTTCCTCGCGGGGGAGCCTCCCGGGCACGATCCCTTCCTGCTCGGCGACATGGAGGTCGCCTGCAAGCGGATCCGGGCGGCGATCGCGAAGGGCACGCGGATCTGCGTCCACGGCGACTACGACGCCGACGGGATCTGCGCGACCGCGCTCGCGCTCCTGATCCTGCGCGAGCTCGGTGCCGACGTGGGCTGGCACCTGCCGAGCCGGTTCGAGGAGGGCTACGGGGTCCAGCCCGAGACGCTGCGGCAGCTGGCGGAGGAGGGATACGGGCTCGTCCTCACCGTCGACTGCGGGATCACGGCAGTCTCGGCCGTCGAGGAGGCCGGTCGGCTCGGCCTCGAGGTGATCGTGACCGACCACCACCGGCCGGGGGACAACCTGCCGTCGTGTCCGATCGTGGCCACGCGGCCGTCCGAGTACCCATTCCCGGAGCTGTGCGGCACGGGCGTCGTCTACAAGCTCGGCCAGGCGCTGCTCGGGCCGGAGTCGGAGGCGCTCAGCCGCCATGCCGACCTGGTCGCGCTCGCGACGATCGCGGACGTCGTCCCGCTCGTCGACGAGAATCGTGCGCTTGCGATCGCGGGGCTGCGCGGGCTCGCCCGGACGCAGAAACTGGGCTTGCGCGCGCTCATGCGCGCCGCGCACGTCGATCCCGCGGCCCTCGACTCGGGAGCGGTTGGCTTCCGGCTCGCGCCGAGGATCAACGCGGCGGGGCGGCTCGGCCATCCGGGCTCCGCGCTCGAGCTGCTGCTGACGGACGACAAGCAGGTGGCGGCGCGGCTCGCCGACGAGCTCGAGCAGCTGAACCGCGATCGGCAGACGGTCGAGGACCGGATCCTGCGCGAGGCGGTCGCACAGGTGGAGGAGTGGCCCGAGCCGAAGCGCCTGCGCCGCGCGTACGTGCTCGCGGACGAAGGTTGGCACGAGGGTGTGATCGGGATCGTCGCCTCGCGGCTCGTCGAGCGCTACCACCGTCCGGTGGTGATGATCGCCGCAGGCGAGCGCGAGTGGAAGGGCTCCGGCCGGTCGATTCCCGCCTTCGACTTGCACGCGGGCCTGGCGGCGTGTGCCGAGCACCTGGAGCGTTTCGGCGGACACCGTGCTGCCGCAGGGCTGTCGCTGCGGCTCGAGAGCGTGGAGGCGTTCGCGGCTGCGTTCGCAGACCACGCGGCCGCGGTTCTCGGCGACGACGACCTGCAGCGGGTCACGCGGATCGACGCAATCGTCCCGCGCGGCACTCCGCTCACGCTCGAGCTCTGCCAGGAGCTGGCGCGGCTGGCTCCGTTCGGGCTCGGCAACCCGAACGTGACCCTGCTCGCCCCGGCGTGTGAGCTCGTCGAGCTGGCCACGGTGGGGGAGGGGAAGCACCTTCGCTTCCGCGTCCGCGGCGAGGCCGGCTCCGAGAGCGGCGCGATTGCGTTCGGCATGGGGCGCGAGCTCGGCCGCTTCCGGCGCGAGGGCCGCTACGACATCGTCTTCCGGCTGCAGGCGAACCACTGGAACGGGACGGTTGCGCCGCAGCTCGTCGTCCAGCGGATCCTCGACTCGCCCGACGACTACCTCCGGCTCGTCGCCCGCTTCGAGCACGAGTGGCGCAATCCCTCTCCCGACGTCGCGCGGGTGCTGGCCGAGCTGGACGTGGACAGGGGCGGGAAGAGGCATCTGCTCGAATCGGAGGCGTTCCGCGAGCTGCTCGAGCGCCGCTACCTCGCCGAAGCCGCCTAGCCCGTACCGACGTTTCGCGTAGCCCCTCGCGGGCAGGAGGGACACATGCGACGGCGAACCGATACGCCCATGCGTTTCTGGCGCCGCAGGAAGAGCCGCCAAGTGGCGAACCTCGCTCAGCTGCTGATCGAGCTGGAGCAGCTCGCTCACGGCGGTCGCGGTCACCGTCGGCGCGCATCACTCCACTTCTAGATCACTTCCGAAGGGATCCTCAGAGGCCCGGAGTACACTTTCCGTGTGGCGGTTGTCGAGTCATCCGAGCGTCATCAGGACCTCGTCGACGAGCTGATCCGGGACGTCGAAGAGTACATCCAGGACGCCGATCGCGAGCTTCTTGCCCGCGCGTTCCACTTTGCCGCAAAGGCGCACGAGGGCCAGCAGCGGGCCTCCGGCGAGGAGTTCATCCAGCATCCGTTCGGCGTCGCCAGGATCTGCGCCGAGCTCCATCTGGACGAAGAGGCCGTCGCGGCCGCGCTCCTCCACGACGTGGTCGAGGACACCGAGACACAGATCGAAGAGGTGCAGGCGGAGTTCGGGCCGGAGGTCGCCCAGCTCGTCGAGGGCGTCACCAAGCTGACGGGAATCAGCTTCCAGAGCCGCGAGCAGGCCGAGGCGGAGAACTACCGGAAGATGGTGATGGCGATGGCCGAGGACCCGCGGGTGATCCTGATCAAGCTCGCGGACCGGATGCACAACATGCGTACGGCCGAGTTCTGGGGCAAGCAGAAGCAGATGCAGAAGGCGAGGGAGACGCTCGAGGTCTACGCGCCGCTTGCTCATCGCCTCGGCATCCATACCGTCAAATGGGAGCTCGAGGATCTCGCGTTCGAGCGGCTGCACCCGCGCAAGTACGACGAGATCAACGCCATGGTGGCCGAGCGCCGCGCCGAGCGCGAGGAGCGCGTGGGCGAGGCGTCCGGCACGCTCCAGCAGGAGCTCGACAAGGTCGACATCCCCGTCGAGATCTCCGGGCGCGCGAAGCACTTCTACTCGATCTACGAGAAGATGGCGAAGCGCGGCCGCGAGTTCAACGAGATCTACGACCTGACCGCGATGCGCGTGATCGTGCAGCGCGACGGGGAGGAAGGGATCCGGGACTGCTACGGCGCCCTGGGCCTGATCCACTCGCTCTGGAAGCCGATGCCCGGCCGCTTCAAGGACTACATCGCGATGCCGAAGCTGAACCGGTACCGCGCGCTGCACACGACCGTGATCGGCCCGGAAGGGATGCCGCTCGAGATCCAGGTGCGGACGCGGCGCATGCATCTCGAGGCCGAGTACGGGATCGCGGCTCACTGGGTCTATAAGCGCCGGCGGGGGGCGAAGGTCGACGAGGCCTGGGAGGCGTGGGTCAAGCAGGTGATGGACTGGCACACCGAGGAGACCGACCCGCTGGAGTTCATGAAGACCTTCCGCACGGATCTCTTCAGCGACGAGGTCTACGTGTTCACGCCCAAGGGCGACCTGAAGACGCTCCCTTCCGGCTCGACGCCGATCGACTTCGCCTACGCCGTCCACACCGACGTCGGCCACCGTACGGTCGGCGCCAAGGTCAACGGCCGCATCGTTCCGCTCCACTACCGGCTGAAGAGCGGCGAGTTCGTCGAGATCCTGACCGCGAAGAAGGGCCGCGGGCCCTCCCGCGACTGGATGAAGGTCGCCGCGTCCTCGCGCGCCCGCAACAAGATCCGCCAGTGGTTCTTGCGCGAGACCCGCGGCGAGACCGAGCAGAAGGGGCGCGAGTCGCTGGAGAACGCGCTCAAGGGCCAGAACCTCCCCTACCGCAAGCTGGCGGGATCGGCACTGCTCGCCCAGGTGATCCGCGAGACCGGCTTCAAGAAGGCCGAGGACTTCTACCTCGCCCTCGGCTCGGGGAAGCTGCCGGTCAGCCAGATCGTCAACAAGGTGCTCCAGCGGCTGAAGACGACGGGGGTCGCCGTGGAAGCCACGATCCCGCTCAAGGCGCCGAAGGCGCGCGACACGGTCGCGAGCGAGAGCTTCGGGATCACGGTCCAGGGCGTCGAGGACGTCCTCGTCCGGCTGGCGAAGTGCTGCACGCCGGTCCCCGGTGACGAGATCGTCGGCTACATCTCGCTCGGCAAGGGGATCACGATCCACCGCGAGGACTGCCCGAACGTGAAGGCGCTGCGGAAGAACCCCGAGCGCTTCACCCCGGTCGACTGGGACGGCGACGCGTCGAAGAGCTTCCGCGTCCAGATCGCGGTCGACGCCTGGGACCGGTCGAGGCTGCTCGAGGACGTCGCCCGCACGTTCGCCGAGTACGGCGCGAACATCGTCTCGTACGGCGGCGTGGTCGAGGATCAGCTGGCCAAGAACTGGTACACGGCCGAGGTCGGCGACATCAAGAGCCTGCGCGGGCTCCTGACTGCGCTGCGGAACGTCGAAGCGGTCTTCGACGCGTACCGCGTCACACCCTCTTGAGGGTCAACGAGATCGCGGCACGGGGCTACGGAAACGCCGCCGAAGTCTACGAGCGAGCCCGGCCCGGCTACGCCGCGGATGCCGTCGCCTGGGTCTGCGAGCGGCTCGGGATCGGGGCCGGGAGGACGGTGCTCGATCTCGGCGCCGGCACCGGGAAGCTGACCCGTGACCTCGTCTCGACGGGAGCGCGGCTGATCGCGGTCGAGCCGGTCGAGGAGATGCTGGCGAAGCTCGTCGAGGTCGTTCCCGGCGTCGAGGCGCTGGCGGGAACCGCGGAGCAGCTTCCCCTGGCGGGTACGAGCGTCGACGCCGTCGTCTCTGCGCAGGCGTTCCACTGGTTCAAGGCCGACCAGGCGCTTCCCGAGATCCACCGCGTCCTGCGACCGGGCGGCGCGATCGCCCTCCTCTGGAACAGCCGCGACCTCAGCGATCCGATCCAGGAGCGAATCGACGCCGTCCTGGAGCCCGTTCGGGGCCCCGTCGAGCGCTGCTGGCACCAACAGGCGAAGGCGGATACTGCGCTGGAGGGGTCGCCCCTGTTCGGCCCAGTCGAACATCGGACCTGGCCCGGCGAGCAGCGCGTCACCATCGAGGAACTGCTCGAGGTCGTCGCGTCCAGGAGCTACGTCGCGAGCCTCGAGGAGCCCGAGCGCCGGGAGGTCCTCGACAGCACGCGCGAGACCGTCGCCGGGGAGAGCGAGCCGATCTTGCTGCGCTACGACGTCGACGTCTTCGTCGCCGACCGCGCGCCGTGATGAAAGCCGCGCTCCTCGTCCTCGCGCTTGCCGCGGCGCTGGCCCTTCCCGCGGCGTCGGGCTCGGCGCTGGCCGCGAAGCCGCGCACGGTCGTGACGGGCGGCCCGATCCAGGCCTTCGCCATGGACGGGAACCGGATCGCGTGGATCGCCGGGGTGTGCCAGACCGTTCGGGTCAGGCGCGTGAACGGCGGGAAACCCGCCGTCGTCGGCGACGGGAAGCTGACGGAGTGTGACAACCGGGGCACGCCGTCCGTCGCGCTCGCGGGCACGCGCGTTCTCTGGACGAACCTGACCTTCGGCAACTTCACCTACACCTACGTGAGGACGCGTGCGGTCGGAGAAAAGGCCCGTCCGAAGCAGATCGATTACATCGTCCACCAGAACGACCTCGACGGCGACTACTTGACGGCGATGGCCGGCGACGCGGGCACGCTCGCCTACACCGACCTCGTGGTGTCGGGACGGACGCTTCCCAGCGACGAGGACGTCTACTTCGCCGATCGGGGGACGGTCAGGCGCGTGGTCGGGCGTGAGCGAAAGATCATGCGCGGGACGACGCCGCCGTTCCGGATCGCGGTCGCCTCGGGCCGGGTCGCAGTCGTGCCCGCCGACCGCTCGGAGGGCCAGTCGGTGGCGCTCAGGGGAGCGCTGAACGGGATCGTCGAAGTGCGCGACCTGACCGGAAACGTCATCTCGCACTTCACCCCGGTCGGCCGGGTCCGGGCGATTGCTCTCACCGGGACCTATGCGGCCGTGCTCGTGAGCGGCCGCGTCGAGCGATACAAGCTTCCTTCGGGAACGCTCACGGGGGCGACTCCGGTTCCGGGCGCCGCTCCCGAGCTCGACGCCTCGGGCAGGACGGTGATCCTGCGGGTCGGGAAGACGATCAAGGCGCTCGACACCGCCTCCGGCAGCCTGAAGACGGTAGCGACCGCCTCCGCCACGCCCATCGGTCTTTCGATCGAAGGGCGGGTTGTCGCGTGGGCCGAGAACCTCCACCAGGGCGGTCGCATCCGCACGATGAAGCTCTAGACTGGCGCCGATGAAGACACGAATCGCCCTCGCGCTCGGAGCCGGCGTCCTCGGCCTGGCGGTGTCGCTTCCCGCCCTGTCGGCGCCGCCCAAGGCGGTCAACCTGATTGCGACGCCGCGGGTGAAGTCGATGCTGCGCGCGGCCTTCATCCTCAAGCACCACCAGTACAGCCAGCGGCGGATCAAGGGGCCGCTGAAGGGGACGACCTACTACGGCCGTTACGGCCGAACCGAGTACGCCTTCTCGGTCTTCTCGGTCCCGCGCACGGGGACGACCGACCAGCCGGAGCTGTTCAAGCGCGCCGTCAACGGGATCTTCCGCGACCTCGGGGATACGGGCGGCGAGATCTGCAAGCGGGACGTCCCGCTCGCCCTGATCAAGGTATGGCGCCTGAAGCACAGCTCGCCGGGCTGCTTTGTCGCTCCTTAACTAGGGGCACATCACCTCTAGGTGGAAGGACCGGTCGGCCGGGGCGATACCCGACGGCGTCTGCAGGAACCTGGTGAGCACGATCACCGTGCTTCCGTTCGTCGACGAGTTGGCGATGCCCTGCGGCGTGGCGGGGTTCGGCGTTCCCGTCTTGTGCCCGCCGGGGGCAGCGACCGCCGCGCAATCGTCGACGTTGCGGTTGAACGTGACGACGTACTCGCCGATGACGTTGTGCTGGACTCCGGTGGCGCCGCTTCCCTTGTAGAGCGTCCCGTCGCTGTCGACGACTGCGAAAAGCGGTGCCGCACCCGCCGGCCCCTGTGGGCCCTGCGCTCCTTGCGGTCCCTGCGGGCCCTGTTCGCCCGTCGGCCCCCGTTGGCCTCTGGGGCCTCTGGGGCCGCGCTTGCAGTGACAGGCCGCGACGGCTTTGGCGTGCCCGGCCGTCGCGCGAGGCGACTTGGCCCCACTGCTTCCGTTCAGCAATCCGCCGGCCATCGCGGTACCGGCTGCCGCAGCCGCAACGAGCACGAGCCCGGCCATGATGAGACGACGCATCGTTCTACCTCCCGCTTGGTGGACCCCGCTACGAACTCACGTCGGCCTGCGAATGTCAAGGAGCTCATGGGTTGCAATAGGGCGAGATCAGCGTCGCGACGCGCCGTGCGAACACCGGATCGTCGGTCGAGAGCTCGAGCTCCGCGACCGTCCGCTCCTGGAACTGGACCGGAACCTCCGTCCCGTCTGCCTTGCGTCCGGCGCTCACGAGCCTACCGTCGGCGAAGCGGATCGCGACGTAGGAGAAGCGGTCGTGCAGCGCCGCCACCACCGCTCGCAGGACGGCGTCGGCCTCGCCGCCTCGGTTCAGGATCCGCTCGACCGCCTCGAGCGCTCCACGCTGCGCGTCATCCAAGCTCGAGGTCGTCCCCCTCGAATGCGCGCATGATCTGCTTGAACTCGTCCGAGATCGGACGGGCGCGGCGCTCTTCGAGGTCGACGAGCACGAGTGCCTGGCTCGCGGTCACCATCAGGACGTCGTCGTCCACGCGGTAGGCGGCACATTCGTACGTCGCGCTCGTGCGCCCGATCCGCGCCAAGCGGACGAACACCTCGAGCAGGTCGTCGAATCGCGCGGGGGCGAAGTACTCGACGTTCGATGCCCGCATCACGAGCTCGTGCCGCTCGTCGATTCGCAACAGCCCGAGATGACGGTGGTACTCGACCCGTGCGAGGTCGAAGTAGGGCAGATAGCGCCCGTAGTAGACGATCCCCTGGGCGTCCGTGTCGGAGAACCCGACCCGGGTGAGCGCCGAGTACTTGAAGGGTGGCTTCCGGTCCGTCACCCGGCCGAGCTCGAGCATCATCGGCGCAGCGCCTCGACGAGCATGTCGTGGGGAAGCGCGTGGACGGTGCCGCTGCGCCCGCTCATGGTCTCGGCCGACAGGAGCGCGTTCACGATCGCCTCCTCGGTCGCCTCGATCGTCGCGTAGAAAAGCGGATCGAGCTGCTCGTTCGGAAGCAGCTCGATCGTCGTCAGCTCGCCGGCACCGACCCCGTTGCCGGTTGCGAAGGCGAGCGCGAAGTCGCCGCTCGAGTTCTCCCCGGCCCCTCCCGTGCGTGCGATTCCGAGCGCCGCACGCTGCGCGAGCCGCCGGCACTGGTGCGGCAGCAGCGGCGCGTCGGTCGCGACGATGACGATGATCGAGCCGGATCCCTCCTCACGAACCGCGGGGAGCGGGACCCGCTCCGGCCCCAACGCCGCTCCGACCGGCACACCGTCGATCGAGAGCCGCAATCGACGGCCGTGGTTCGCCTGCACGAGCACGCCGACGGTGTGGCCGGCTCCGGTCAGCCTCGACGCCGTCCCGATCCCGCCCTTGAAGCCGTGGCAGATCATCCCGGTGCCGCCGCCGACGCATCCTTCCGGGACAGGCCCCTCGGAGGCGTCCTCGATCGCTGCCAGGGCGTGCTCCGTGTGGACGTGCATCCCTTCGATCTCGTTCAGGAACCCGTCGTAGGTCTCGCCGACGACCGGGAGATGCCAGCGTCCCCGATTCGCAGCATGCTGGGAGGCCACGATCGCATCGCGGACGACCCCGACGGAGAAGGTGTTGGTCAGTCCGATCGGAGTCGTCAGCAGGCCGGATTCGCGGATCCATTCGAGCCCCGTCAGCTCCCCGTTGCCGTTCAACCGGTGGGCCTCGGCGAAACAGGGCTCGCCGGCGGGCGTGGGGAGGATCGCGGTGACGCCTGTGCGCACCGCTTCGCCCTCGATCAGTGTCGTATGCCCGACGCGGACGCCGGCGACGTCGGTGATGGCGTCGAGCGGTCCCGGCTCGAGGCCGCCGATCTCGATTCCGAGCTCCCGCGCCTTCACGGGAGCAATGCTAGAGCGCGGTCAGCGGCGGGGTAGCGGGGGGAGCTTGGACCGGGTGTCCGCCACCGCGGCATACGCTCGGCGCGCACGCATGCGTCTCGACAGCCCCCAGCCGAAGAGTGCGGCGAGAAGGAGGCCGACGACGGCGAAGGGGACATAGGCGATCGCAGCGTTGAACCTGGCCTTGCCCTCCGCAGGACCGGAACCGGCCGCTTTGGCGCCGAAGTCTGCGATCGCGGTGACTCCCGCCTTCTTGCCGACGGGCGCGAAGGAGGCCGCCGGTGTGAAGGCATCGACGAGCCAGCGCCCGCGGACGCGCTTGAGGTCGACGTTGAAGATCACCGCGCCGGTGTTCGCCCCCTTGCGCGGCCGGAGCATGAGCTCGATCCCGACGGTCGTATCGATGTAATCGAGCTTCCAATGATGGAAGCGCTTGCCGGCCGCGGGGTATGGATAGACGGGGATCGAGCCAGCCGTCCAGTGCTTCCGGTCGGTGCCGCCGCGGAGGTAGGGGGTGACGAGGTCGTACGACTTGGCCACGCCCTGCCGCGCGACTGCGTGCACGACGAAGGCGTCGAGCGTCCGGTTGATTCCGGCCCGGTCGGCCTTGCTCAGGCGGGGCTTGGCGGCGGCGTTCGAGGCGCCGAGACCGAAGAGCAACAGTACGAGCACGAAAGCGAGGCGCTTCACTTTGCTCAGCCTAGCGGCAGCTATGCCTCCTGGATCGCCGCCACCACTTCGTCCCGTTTCCGCTCCATCAGCTCCGGCGTCCGCGCTTCGAGATTGAGCCGCAGGAGGGGCTCCGTATTCGACGGGCGGACGTTCATGTGCCAGTCCTCGGCTTCCACCGAGACCCCGTCGAGATGGGAGATCGTTCCCTGCGGAGCGAAGCGGTCCTCGAGCCGTCGGAGCACGAGCGGAACGTCCGCGACGGGCGTATTGAGCTCGCCGGTGATGAAGTAGCGCTCCCGGTAGGGACACAGGATCTCCGACAGCTTGCGGCCCTTCTTCGAGATCAGCTCGAGCATGAGCAGGAACGGCACGACTCCCGAGTCGGCCTGGGAGAAGTCGCGGAAGTAGTAGTGGCCCGAGACCTCGCCCGCGAAGGCGGCGTCTTCCTCGCGCATCCTGTGCTTGATGTAGGCGTGCCCGACGCGGTTCACGAGCGGCGTGCCGCCGGCGCGTTCGATCGTCTCCGGCACGGCCCAGCTGGCGCGGACGTCGTAGATGATCTTCGCGCCCGGCTCCTTCTCGAGCACCGACTCGGCCAGGAGCGCCGTGACGAAGTCGCCGGGGACGAACTCACCGGAGTCGTCGACGAAGAAGCAGCGGTCGGCGTCGCCGTCGAACGCGACGCCGAGATCCGCCTGCTCTTCGAGCGTCTTCGAGACGATGAACTCACGGTTCTCAGGCAGGAGTGGGTTCGGCTCGTGGTTGGGGAAGCTTCCGTCGGGCTCGAAGTAGCAGGGGACGGCGTCGATCGGGAGCCGCTCCAGCACCGGTGGGAGCATCACGCCGGCCATCCCGTTCGCGGCGTCGATCACCACCCGCAGCGGGCGGATCTCTTGGACGTCGACGAAGAAGAGCACCCGTTCCACGAACGCCGGCCAGATGTCGTATTCCTGCACCTGTCCCCTCCGGACATGTCCCAGGGACTGTCCCTCGGACATGGCCTGTTGGAACAGGGCGCGGTCCCGGATCTCCATCAGCCCCGACTCGCCTCCGACGGGAAGCGCCCCCCGCCGGACGATCTTCATCCCGGTGTACTGCTTCGGGTTGTGCGAGGCGGTGACCTCGATCCCGCCGTCGAGTCCCAGCTCGCCGACGGCGAAGTAGAGCATCTCCGTCCCGACGAGCCCGAGGTCGAGCACGTCCGCTCCGCCGTCGGCGGCGCCGTCGATCGCCGCGCGCGCCATCGACGGGGAGGAGAGCCGCATGTCGCGGCCGACGGCGATCTGCCCCGGCTCGAACTGCTCCACGTAGGCGCGCCCGATCGCGTACGCGCCCTCCTCGTCGAGCTGGTCGGGGTAGACCCCGCGCACGTCGTAGGCCTTGAAGACCTTCGGGTCGAGCACGGGCCCGATGCTACGTGAGCTTTTCGCCTCCCAGCTGGATAGATGGGCATCTACTCGAGGAGGACGACATGAAGAGGATCTGCCTGCTGGCGGTCGCCCTGGGAGCGCTCACGCTCCCGGCGACCGCGGGCGCGAAGGAAGTGACCGGCGCCAAGGTCTGCGGAGCCTCGGGCTGCAAGGAGACGACCGATGCCGAGGTGCTGAAGCCGTTCTCGATGTCGGAGGAGAACGGAGTCGCTCCGAAGGAGACCTTCAACGCCCCGGTCGGCAGCTACTACACGGTGAACGTCAGCTACGGGGACAACGGCCAGACGGTCGGGACGCACCTGTCCTACTGGCTTTCCGGCCCTCGGTTGATGCACGGCAGCGACCAGGGGAGCTTCGATCCCTGGTGGGAGCTGACGGAGGCCCAGAACGCGGGGTTCGAGTCCGTGGCCGCAGGAATCCAGCCGTTCCAGCCCGATCTCTCGCGGGTGCTCGTCGGCGGGAAGTCGGTGACCGATCCGAGCTCGTACATCCGGCTCTTCGCCCACTATCCGCTGCCGTTTCGCACGGTTCCGAAGAAGGCGCGCTGGATCTCGATCAGCGTTCGCCCCGCGCACGCCAATCCGTGGGTGCAGAAGGCCGTCAGGCTCCGGTACCAGCCTGAGCGGCGGATCCTGGCGCGGCCCGACGGCTGGGTGCTGCTTCCGAAGGCGATCGGAACCCTGCTCGTGAGGCGCGCCTCGCTCGCGACCGTCAAGACGGGCTCCGGCGGGGGCCACACCGCGCTCTACGCCGGTGCGGGCGCCGCCGGTGCCGTCGCGGTCGTCCTGCTCGCCGCCGTCCGGCCGAAGAGAATGCACTAAGGCGTGGAGGAAGACCTCGGTGGCGAGCAGCTCTTTCGTCGTGAACAGAGCGACTTCGGCGGTCTGTTCCGGAAGCACTACCCGGAGATCGTCCGCTACCTCTCCGTGCGGCTCGGCTCGCGGGAGGAGGCGGCCGATCTTGCCGCGGAGGTCTTCCTCGAGGCGTTCACGCGCGTGCCCCGCCTGCGCTGGCGTGGAAAGCCGGTGCTCGCCTGGCTCTATCGCGTCGCCGCGAACATGGCGGCGGACGCCTTGAGGAAGAGAGGCCGCGAGGTGCCGGTCGCCGAGCCTGCCCCCGCCGGCGCCGCTCCGGATCTCGCTGAGCAGCTCGCTGACCGCGAGGCGCTCGCGCGGGCGCTCGCGAGCCTGCCGCCCGACTACCAGCTCGTCGTCCATCTCCGGCTCGTCGAGGGCTACTCCTTCGCCGAGGTCGCCCGCGTCACCGGCCGCAGCGTCGGCGCCTGCCAGATGCTGATGCTCCGATCCGCTCGCACTCTGCGCACACTGCTCGAACAGGAGGGCATTCGTGTCCCGGCGTGAGGACCGCGAGCTCGCCGCCCGGCTCGCCCGCGTGCTCGACGGGCACGAGCGGGCGGAGGACGAGCTGGCGGCGCTCGTGACCGTGCTCGAGCGCGCGACGGAGCCGGCGCGCTTCGAGCTCGCCGACGACGTGGTCGAGCGCGCGCTCGCCCGCACTCGGCCGCGGCTCCACGCGGGCCGGGGCCCGGACCGCCGTCCCGGCCCCCGGCTCGCGCTCGCCTTCGGAGCGGTCGCGGCCGCGGCAGTCGCGCTGGTCGTGTTCACCTTCGTCCGCGTTCCCGGGATCGACGTCGAGGGGAAGGCGCTGGCGGCGCTCGGGGGCAGCGGCAGCATCTTCAAGATCGAGGAGCGGATCGAGCCCGTCGTGCCGGGCGCCTTCCCGACTTCCTTCCGGACCGTCTGGCTCGACCCGGCGCGCGGACGGGAGCGCTGGTACCAGCTCTACGGTGCCGAGCGGGTCGAGGAGGTTCTCGTCGAGCCGGGCCGCATCAGCCGCCTCTTGCCCGGCCAAAAGCTCCTGATCGTCACGCCTTCGTGCCGTGGGTTCGCCGGCGGCTGCGCGGCGGTGCTGGATCCCGTCGCCTTCTATCGCCGTGCGCTCGAGGGGCCCGGCGCCGTCGAGGCGAAGCGGGAGGGCGGCGTCTACCGGCTCACGCTTGCCGTGCAGAAGCTTCCCGACGCCGTTCGAATCGAGCAGCGCGTAACCATCGACGCGAAGACGTTCCTCCCGAGAGAGATCGAGTGGCTGGAGCAGCGCCCCGGGGAGGCCGAGCACGCGGTCTCGAGAATCGTGCTCGAGAGCATCAGGCGGCTGCCGCGGGCCAACGTCCACGACCCGTTCCACCTCCCGACGCTGACGGGGATCCGGGTCGAGCAGCGCAGTGCCTCGTCGGTTCCGCTCCGGAAGTTGGGCGAGGAACATCTGACGCTGTCGGCGGCGAAACGTCTCGCGCCGCCGCTGTTGTGGCTTGGTCCGGCCTATGAAGGCGAACGACTGACCCGGATTGACCGGATCCGTTGGAACTCCGGCGCCGCCTATCGTCTCCACTACGGCCCATTGACCGTCTGGAACTACACCAGCGTCATTCCGCCCGATCTCGTGTCTGCCCGACTCTCGCCGCCGGCGAAGACGATTCCGCTGGAGAGCAACGTCGGTCGCTTCTACGAAGCGGTCGGCGGCAGGCTCGTGGCCGATCTCGAGACGCCCGGCCGCTCGGCTGCGGTGATCGCGCCAACGGCTGGCAAGCTCGACCTCTACCAGGCGCTTTTGGAGCTGCATCCGCTGCGCTAGAGCCGGAAGTTTCGCCCCTCCTCATTCGTTCTTAAACTAGGAGGGTGGAGCGCAAGCTTGCAACGGTCGTGTTCGTCGATCTGGTCGATTCGACCGGACTGGTCGCGGGTGCCGATCCGGAGGTCGCGCGCGGCCGGGTGACACGATTCCTCGACCGGGTCGGCGAGTGCGTCGAGGTCCACGGGGGCACGGTCGGGAGGTTCGCGGGCGATGCGGTCATGGCCGTCTTCGGGATCCCGCAGACCCACGAGGACGATGCCGTTCGAGCCGTGCGCGCGGGGTTCGCGACCCTCGAAGCCGTCCGCGGACTCGACCTCGAGGCCCGGATCGGGATCGAGTCCGGGGAGGTCGTCTCCGACGAGGCCGACCTGACGTTCGCGACGGGCGAAGCGATCAACGTCGCCGTGCGGCTCCAGCAAGAGGCCTCGCCCGGCGAGCTGCTGATCGGGCCGGGCACGCACCGGCTCACGCTCGACGCGGTCGAGACCGAGGAGCTCGGGCCGCTCGACCTGAGGGGCATCGAGCGACCGGTCTGGACTCGGCGCGCGATCTGCACGGCCGAGGAGCCGCGCCCCGTCAGCGTCGCCGCGCCGCTCGTCGGGCGGACGGAAGAGATCGAGCTCCTCCACAACACCTTCTCGCGCGTGCAGCGAGACGGCCGCGCCCACGTCTTCACGATCTACGGCGAGCCCGGCGTCGGCAAGAGCCGCCTCGCGAGGGAGTTCGTCGAGGGGCTGGAAGGCGCCACCGTCCTCGTGGGCCGCGCGCTGCCCTACGGCGAAGGGATCACCTACTGGCCGGTGGCCGAGATGGTCAAGGTCGCAGCGGGGATCACGGACGATCTTCCGGTCCAGGAAGCGATCCAGAAGCTCCGCGACTGCTGCGAGGACGAGGCGATCGCCGACCTGATCGGGCTCGCGTCCGGCGTGCTCGACGCGGTCGAGGGCGAGCGCAGCCAGCAGGAGATTGCATGGGCGATGCGCGAATGGGCCGAGCGGCTCGCGGGAGTCCAGCCGCTCATTCTCGTGTTCGAGGACATCCACTGGGCTGAAGAGCCGCTGCTCGAGCTGATCGATCACCTCGCGACCTGGGTGCGCGAGGCCCCGTTGCTCCTCCTCTGCCTCGCGCGTCCCGAGCTGCTCGACATCAGGCCGGTGTGGGGTGGAGGGCGCGTGCGCGCGACCTCGATCGAGCTCGAGGCGCTCGCCCCCTCGGAGGTGGAGGAGATGCTGGCCGCGCTCCTCAACCGAACGCCGCTGCAGCCCGAGGACATCGTGTCGCTGATCGAGAAGACGGGCGGAAATCCACTCTTCATCGAGGAGACGGTGCGGATGCTGGCCGAGCAGGACGGTGACGGGGCCGCCGAGCGCATCCCCGACACGGTGCAGGCTCTGATCGCGGCACGCATCGACCGCCTCCCCGCCGAGCAGAGGACGCTGCTGCGGCGGGCGGCCGTGATCGGGCGCACGTTTTGGCGCGGCGCTATCGCTCAGCTCTCGCCCGAGCTCGACGCCGAGCCGCTCATCGAGGACCTGCTGCGACGCGACTTCCTCCTCCCCGAAAGCCGCTCGTCGATCTCGGGCGAGACCGCCTACCGCTTCAAGCACGTCCTGATCCGGGAAGTGGCGTACGGGGGGTTGTCGAAGTCGGAGCGCGCCGACCATCACAAGCGTTTTGCGGCGTGGCTGCACGAGCGCGCCGGCGATGAGCTCCTCGAGGTTCGCGCCTACCACCTCGACCACGCGGCGAGCCTGATCGCAGAGCTCGAGGGCGAGGCACCGGCAGAGCTCGCCTCGGAAGCGGCCGCCGCCCTCGAGGAGGCCGGGAGGCGCGCGTTTGCACGCGAGGCGAACCGCGCCGCGCGCAGGCTGTTCCTGAGCGCGCTGGAGCTTGAGCCGACGCTCGAGCGGCGCTATCAGGCGGCGCGCGCGGCCTGGCGGATCACGGACTACCCCGTGGTCTCGCGCGAGATGGAGGAGGTCTGCGCCGCCGCCGAGGCCGAAGGCATGCCGGACATTCAGGGTCGAGCGCTGATCGCCCTCGCCGATGCGGCCGTCCTGCGCGAAGCCGACGTTCCGCGGGCGGAACGGCTGATCGAGAAGGCGCTCGAGGTGCTCGACCACGACGACAAGGTTGGCCGCTTCGACGCCCTCGCCGTCCGCGGAACGATCGCATGGGCCCGCGGCGACCTCTCGACCGAGGACCGGGTGATGGAGGAAGCCCTTTCCCTGGCGCGCGAGACTGGGCGCAAGGATCTGGAGAGCGAGGTGCTGGACACGCTCGCGAGCGTCTACACCGCACGCCTCGAGCTCGACCGCGCGCAGCAGTTCGCGGAGCAGGCGCTCGCGCTGGCGGAGGAAAGCGGAAGCGCCGCCACGCTCGGACGCGCTTACCGCTTCCTCGGGCAGCTGCAGCTCCAGCGCGGGGAGCTCGACGAGGCGGAGGCGGCTCTCGGGCAGGCACGCACCTATCTGGCCGAAGCCGGCGCCGCCTGGGCGCTCGGGCGGGTGCTCCACTACCTGGCCTGGACGGCGTGGCGGAAAGGCGAGCCCGCGCGGGCAGAGCGCCTGTTCCGGGAGTCGATCCGCATCCTCGTTCCGCTCGAGGACCGCGCGACGCTGTGCGAGAGCCAGCGCTCGCTCGCCCAGCTCCTCGTCGAGCAGGGCAAGCTCGAAGAAGCCGAGCGGCTCGCGCTCGCCGCGCGACAGACCGTCGGGTCGCAGGATCTGACGTCACTGGCGACGACGGCGATGGCGCTCGGGATCGTCCGTGCCGCTCAGGGCCGCGACGACGAGGCCGAGGAGCTCCTGCGCGAGGCGCATGCGACGATCGCCGAGACCGACCACCGGCGCAACCAGGTCGAGACGCTGGATGCCCTCGCTCAGTTCCTGCGGGAACGAGGACGCGAGCCGGAGGCGGCCGCCTTCGACGAGCGCCGGGAAGAGCTCTTTGCGGCCGCCACCAGCACAGCCCGGATCGCCTGACTCGAGACCTCGTCCGGCGACTCCGAGATCACGGTTGCCGGCCGTGCGACACCGCTGAGCGCCTCGGCCAGCGGCTCGGCGCGGAGCGTTCCCTCGCCGTAGGGGAGATGCTTGGTCTCGTTGCGGTTCGCGAACGCGATGTCCGAGAAGTGGATGTGGAAGGGCGCCCCGGGCGGGAGGACGTCGTCGGCTGCCTCGAGCACCTCCGTGAACATCGTGGAGTCGGTGAAGGCGCCGTCGCTCGTCGCGTGCATGTGCGCGAAGTCGAGGACGGGACGGACCCAACCACAGCGGCGCGAGATCTCGAGCACGTCGTCGATCGTTCCGAGGTCGCGGACGCGGCCCATCACCTCGACTCCGAACGGAACCGCGCGATCCTTCTTCTCGAGCCGCTCGCGTAGCTCCCCCAGCTGCCCGCAGACCGAGTCGAGCGCGGCCTCCCGCGTCCGGCCGAGCAGGAAGCCCGGGTGGAAGACGACGGGCTCCGCGCCGGCCGCCTTCGCGATCCCGGCCGAGTGGTCGAGCATCCCGACCGCCATGTTCAGCTTCTTCCCTCGCTCGGCGTGACCCATGAAGCCGGCGATCGGAGCGTGCACCGAGAGCACGATCCCGGCCTCGCGTGCGAGCTCTCCGAACCGCTCCGCCCAGGCGTAATCCATCCAGAACTTGCCCTCGAAATCGATCTCGCAGGCGTTGTAGTCGCGCTCGAGCAGCAGCTCGACGGCGGCTTCCGGGCTCTCACGGGAGGGCACGCGCGCCGGACCGAAATGCAGCCGCTCGGGCACCCCACGGACGCTACAGGACCAGCGCCTCCCTCCCCCTTGTGTCTAAAAACGCAAGCCCTCGGAGTGCTGTCCGGTTGCCGATCTACATTGAAGCGGCGATGGCGAAGAAACCTTCCCGAATCGACCTGTTGGAGCTCGATATCGACCTCCGGCTCGCCGATCTCTGGCGCGAGGCGTACGAGATCGGCGAGTGGAAGCTCGAGGTGGTCGCCGCGTTCATCCGCGCCGCCTACGGGAAGGGCTACTGCGACGCGCTCACCGAGGAACGGCCCGGCAGCCTGTGCCAGGAGCACGGCTACCGGATCCCGAGTCGCCGTCCGCAGACCGCCCCGGCGAACAGCTAGCGTCCCTTCCCGCATCATGCGATCGACCGGCTACGTCCTGGCCGTCGTGCTCCTCCTCATCGGCGCGCTCGCAGCCAGGTGGGGGCTCGTACTGCTGTGGACGGTGGGAAACGAGTTCGAGCCGCGCGGAACCGTCGGCATCGTGCTCGTCGTCGTCGGGTTCGCGTTGCTCGGCGCCGGGAGTTACGGCGTCTGGCACCTCGAGCGGAGCTAGAATCCAGCCGTGCCTCGCGCCAGGAGCCCGGTGCGCCTTGCGCTCGCCCTCTCGGTCGCGGCCCTGCTGGCCGTGTTCCTCCTCTACACCTCGATCGCGGGCGGGGGAACGCCTTCGCTCAAGCCGAGCCAGCTGCACGGACATAAGGGGAAGGTGACGCTCACCGGCAAGGTGCTCGGCCCGGTTACTGGCGACGCGCACGCGGGCGGGCTGCACTTCCGCCTCCGTGACATCGACGGAAAGGCGAGCGTGCCGGTGGTATTTCGCGGCGACGTGCCCGACCTCTTCCGCGCAGGCCGGCACATCTCGGTCGACGGGCGTTTGCGCAGCGGTGTCTTCCAGGGCGTGAACCCGCTCGTCACCAAGTGCCCGTCGAAGTACGCGCCCAAGAGCTAGCCCGTGGCTGAGCTCGGTCGAGCCGCCCTCGTCATCTGCCTCATCTCGTCGCTGTACGCGGTGGGCGCCGGCGGCTACGCCGCCTTTCGGGGACGGCGGCGGCTATCCCATTCGGCACGGAACGCGCTGATCGCGGCATTCGCCTCGGCCGCCGTCGCGGCCGGCGTGCTCGTCATCGCGCTCCTGCGCCACGACTTCAGCTTCACCTACGTTGCGGCGCACTCGGCCCGCCGCCTACCGACCCTCTACACGCTCTCGGCCTTCTGGGGCGGCCAGGAAGGATCGCTGCTGCTGTGGCTGCTGGTCCTGACCGCCTACGCGTCGGCGGTCGTGCTCGTGAACCACCGCTCCGCCCCGGATCTCGTCGCCTGGGTCGTTCCGGTGCTGGGCGGGATCGCGGTCTTCTTCTCGTTCATGCTCGTCGTGATCTCGAGCCCGTTCGCGACGCAGACCGCCCCCGCGGACGGCTCCGGGCTGAACCCGAGCCTGCAGAACCCGTACATGCTCATCCACCCGCCCTTGCTCTACCTCGGGTACGTGGGCCTGAGCGTCCCGTTCGCGTTCGCGATCGGCTCGATGCTCGCCAAGCGCGCCGACGAGCGCTGGATCATCGCCACCCGTCGCTGGACGCTGGCCGCCTGGGGGTTCCTCGGGATCGGCCAGCTGCTCGGGGCGCACTGGGCCTACGTCGAGGTCGGCTGGGGCGGCTACTTCGCCTGGGATCCGGTCGAGAACGCCGCGCTGATGCCGTGGCTGGCGGCGACGGCCTTCCTGCACTCGGTGATGGTGCAGGAGAAGAAAGGGATGCTGAAGATCTGGAACATGCTGCTGGTCGTCCTCGCCTACTGCCTGTCGCTGTTGGGAACCTTCCTGACGCGCTCCGGGATCCTGAACTCGATCCACTCGTTCACCGAGAGCACGATCGGCCCCTGGTTCCTCGGCTTCATCGTCTTCGTCACGCTGGCGTCGCTCACGCTCATCTATCTCAGGCTCCCGCTGCTGCGGGCGAAGACGAAGCTCGAGTCGCTCGTCTCGCGCGAAGCCAGCTTCCTCTACAACAACCTGCTGCTCGTCGCCTTCTGCCTGACGATCCTCTGGGGGGTGATGTACCCGCTCTTCTCGCAGCTGGTCCAAGGCGAGTCGAGCGCCGTGCGCGGCCCGTACTACAACTTCTTCCTCAAGTCCTTCGGCTTGCCGCTGTTGATCCTGATGGGGATCGGGCCGCTGCTCGCCTGGCGGCGGACGTCCCTGCGCGCGCTCGGGAGGACGTTCGCCTGGCCGGCGGTTGCCTCGCTCGCTGCAGGCGGAGCTCTGCTCGCGGCCGGCGCGGGCAGCTCCGTCCCCGGGCTGATCGCGTACACGTTCTCGGCCTTCGTGATCGGCTCGATCGTGCTTGAGTTCGTCCGGGGGACGCGCGCGCGGAAGGCGGTCGCCGGCGAGTCGTGGCCGGTCGCCTTCTCCTCGCTCGTGGCACGGAACCGGAGGCGCTACGGCGGATACGTCGTCCATGCCGCCATTGTCCTGCTCGCGATCGGGATCGTGGGCTCGAGCGCATACGACACGACCCGTCAGGCCAAGCTGCGTCCGGGCCAGTCGATGGAGGTGCGCGGCTACACGCTCACGTACCAGCGGCTCACGGACCGTCAAGGCCCGAACGACCGCGAGCTTCGGGCGATCGTCGCGGTCCGGCGCGGAAGCCACGACGAGGGAACGATGTCGGCCGGCAAGAACCAATACCCGGTCGAGCAGCAGACCTCGAACGAGGTCGACATCCGCAGCAACTGGCTGAACGGGCAGGACCTGTACCTGATCGCGCAGCAGATCGACAAGAACGGAACCGTCTACTTCAAGGCGGAGGTGCTGCCGCTGGTCAACCTGATCTGGCTGGCGGGATTCGTCTTCCTCGGCGGCGCACTGATCGCGCTCTGGCCGGACGCGCGCGAGTCGCGCCGGCTCGCCGAGCGCTACGGCCGCTACAGCGTGCCGGTCGAAGCGTGATTTGGGCCGTTGTCTTTGGGGCGGTGCTCGCGATCGCGTGTGTCCTGTTCGTGGCGCGGCCGTTCCTGCTCGACCCGGAGGCGCGCAACGACCGCCTCGACGAGCCGAGCGAGCTCGAACGGCGCCAGATCGAGCTGCTGGAGCGCCGCGACCGGGCGCTCGGCGCGCTCAAGGAGCTCGAGTTCGACCACCGAAGCGGCAAGATCTCGGACGAGGATTACCGCGCGATCGTCGGCCCTCTTCGCCGCCAGGCGGCAGAGGCGCTCCGGGCGCTCGAGCCGCGGGCGGAGGTTTCAACGGAGCGGATCCGTGCAAGCAGGTAGTTGAGCATGGCAATCGACCCGCCCACCCAGCCGGACATTCCCGAGCCGTACCCGCCGCCGGGCGAGCTCGACCCGCCGGCGCCGCCGCAGATTCCGGAGCCGTACCCGCCTCCGGGTGAGACGGATCCACCCGCGCCGCCGCAGATTCCCGAGCCGTACCCGCCGTCGGAGCCGCAAGCGCCCTAGAGCAGGGACGTCCGGAGCCCCGCCGAACCTGTCTCCATGGTGCGGCGGCTCCCGCCCCTGCTCGTCCTCGCGCTCGTTCTCGCCGCGCCCGCGCTCGGAACCGGTCCCGCCGATCGGAAGCAGCAGGTCGACCAGCGGCTCTCGAACCTCCATGAGCGGATCGCAGAAGCCCGTGCGCGCGAGCAGGTCCTCAGCTCTGAGATCGACTCGGTCACGAACGACATCCGGAGCCTCGACCGGCAGGTCGGAGACGTCTCCGCGCGACTCGCGCCGCTCGAGCAGGACCTGGCACTCCATCAGCGGCAGCTCGACAAGCTGAACGAGCTCTTCCGCCTCCAGACCGACCGGCTCCATTTCCTGCGACGCGAGTACGAGGTCGCGGTCACCAGGCTCGAGCTGCGGGTGGTGGCGATCTACGAGAGCGACAGCATCGAGACGCTCGACGTCGTCTTCTCGTCGGCGAGCTACGGCGACATGCTCGAGCAGTTCGACTTCTCCGACCGGATCAGGGCCCAGGACGCCGGAATCGCGCAGGCGGTCGGACGGGCCAGGGACGAAACGGAGGCCGTGCGCGCGCGGACACGGTCGACGCGGGCTCGGGTCGCCGTGGTGACGAAGACGATCGAAGTGCGTACCGAGCAGGTCAGAGTGCTCCGCGACAGCTTGCTCTCTCGAGAGAACGCGCTCTCGTCCGCGCGCGCGCAGAAGCATCAGGCGGTCTCACAGGCGCACGCGAGCCTCAAGCAGATGCTCGACGACGCCGAGGCTCTGCAGCAGGTGAGCGCGGACCTCCAGGCGAAGATCCAGGCGGCTCAAGGGACGAGCTCGCCGACTCCGTCCGGGAGCGGGCTGATCTGGCCCGTCAACGGGTCGGTCGCCAGTCCGTTCGGATGGCGCTGCCTCGAGGGGATCTGTCGCATGCACGAAGGGATCGACATCGCGGTGGGCTACGGGACGCCGATCCAGGCGGCCGCCGCGGGGACGGTCATCTACACGGGCTGGGAGGGCGGTTACGGAAACCTGATCGTGATCGACCACGGCGGCGGGCTTGCGACCGCGTATGCGCACCAGGAGCGATTTGCGGTCGGAAACGGCGCGCACGTCGCGCAGGGCCAGGTGATCGGCTACGTCGGCTGCACGGGCCACTGCTACGGCCCACACCTGCACTTCGAGGTCAGGGTCAACGGCTCGGCCGTCGATCCGCTCGGGTATCTCTAGGCGAAGCCGAACGTCTGCGCGAGCAGGAAGATGTTCAGCCCCGAGATCAGCGCCGCCACGACGGCTGCCGCCGCGGTCGTAAACGGGTGATTGACGAGCACGCCCATGATCCGCTTCTTGCTCGTGAAGACAACGAGCGGGATGAGGGCGAACGGGATGCCGAACGAGAGCACGACCTGGCTGATCACGAGCGTCCTCGACGGATCGAGGCCGATCGCGATCACGATCAGCGCAGGCAGCATCGTGACTGCGCGCCTGAGAAAGATCGGAATCCGACGGCGGATGAAGCCCTGCATCACCACCTGGCCCGACAGCGTCCCGACGGCTGAGCTCGAGAGCCCGGAGGCGAGGAGCGCAAGGGCGAACATGACGCTCGACGCACCCCCTAGGATCGGCTCGAGCGTCTTGTGCGCGCCCTCGAGCGACTCGACGTTGTGGTGACCGCTCTTGAAGAAGACGGTGGCCGCCATGATCAGCATCGCCATGTTGATCACCCCGGCGATTGACATCGCGATGATCACGTCGATGCGCGTGTAGCGCATCAGCCGGCGCGCCTCGTCGTCCGTGTCGGGCACCACGCGGTTCTGCATCAGCGCGGAGTGGAGGTAGATCACATGCGGCATCACCGTCGCGCCGAGGATCCCGACGGCGAGCAGCACCGATTCGCTCCCGGCGAACTCGGGCTTGATGGCGTGCAGCCCCACCGTCCCGAGCGGCGGGTGGGCCAGGAACAGCTCGCTGATGTAACAGACGCCCACAACGCCAACGAGCACCACGATCACGGCCTCGAAGGGGCGGAATCCGAAACGCTGCAGCCCCAGGATCCCGAAGGCCGCAACCGCCGTGAGCCCCGCGGCGGGCAAGAGGTCGATCCCGAGCAAGAGGTGGAAGCCCACCACGGCGCCCAGGAACTCGGCCAGGTCGGTGGCCATCGCGATCGCCTCCGCCTGTATCCACAGGCTGAGCGACGTGCGGCGGGAGAACTGCTCGCGGCAGACCTCGGGGAGGTTCCGGCCGGTGGCGATCCCGAGCTTGGCCGACAGCATCTGGATCAGCATCGCCATCAGGTTCGAGGCGACGATCACCCACAGCAGCGTGAAGCCGAACTTGGAGCCGCCGGCGATGTTTGTGGCGAAGTTGCCGGGATCGATGTAGGCGACGCAGGCGACGAATGCGGGGCCGAGGAACGGCAGCAGCCGGAACTTGTGCGGGTGGCCCCGCAGCACTCGCTCGCCCGGTCCCAGGGGCCGATCGAGCGCTTCCGCCCGCGTCCCGACCATCAGGTTTAGTCTAGCCTAACTTCCCCCTAGCGTTCCGGCCAGGGGCGGTAGGTCAGGCTGCTTGCGGGCGATACACGTATATGTCGGGCAGGTTGCGGTAGCGCTCGTCGAGGTCGAACCCATAGCCGACGAACAGCTCGTCCGGGACCGTGAAGCCGACGTAGTGCACCGGCAGGTCGTCGACGAGCCGGCGGTAGGGCCGGTCGAGCAGCGTGGCGACGGCGAGTGAGGCCGGACGCCTCAACGTCAGCGTCTTGACGAGGTAGTTCAGCGTCAGCCCGGTGTCGACGACGTCCTCGACGACCAGGACGTGGCGCCCGTCGATCGAGACGTCCAGGTCCTTGAGCAGGCGGATGCCGGAGTGGCCGCCGGTCTTGGCGCCTGGGCCGTAGCCTGCCAGCTCGACGAACTCGAGCTGGTGCGAGAGGTCGAGGACGCGCGAGAGATCGGCGAGGAAGACGACGCTCGCCTTCAGCGGCGCGACGAGCAGCGGCTCGGTCTCTGCGTACGCAGCCGCGATCTCGCCGGCGAGCTCGGCCACGCGCTCCGAGATCTCCTCCGCGGAGAGGTAGAGATCGCCGACCCGCGGGTCGGCGGCTAGGAGGCGAGCTCGACCCGGTATCGCTGAGCCAGTCGCTCGACGTCGCGCTTGTAGAAGAGCTTGACCTTCACCTCGGGGTACCGCTGGCGGATCTTTCGCAGCTTACGGTTCTTCCGCGTCACGAGCGACTGCTTCATCACCGTGACCTCGAGATACAGGTCCTGCTCGGGGAGGTAGAAGTCGGGCGTGAATGCCTCGACCACCTGTCCGTGCTCGTCCCGCTCCAGTACGAAGGTGCGCGGCTCGTACTCCCACGGCACCCCGTAGAAGTCGAGGATCTTGGCGCACTCGAGCTCTGCACTGTTGGCGAAGCGCGGCTGGCCGACCCCACAATATGCCTGGAAATCAGGCGTTTCCAGCGGCATCCTCAATCGAGGATAGCAACGGCCTCGGACAGGGCCGGTTTTCGCCCAGCCGGCCGCGAAACGCGTACTCTTCGCCACGAATGCTGACGATCGCGCACATCTCGGATCTCCATTGCGGAGGCCCGCATTTCGTCCCCAACCTGCTCGAGCGGGCGATCAGCGAGGTGAACGACCTCGAGCCGGACCTCGTTATCTGCTCGGGCGACCTGACGAGCTTCGGCTTCAAGCAGGAGTACGCCGAGGCGAAGGCCTACCTGGACTCGATCAAGTGCGGCTCGCTCGTCGTGATCCCCGGCAACCACGACTCGCGGAACGTCGGCTACGTCCACTTCGAGGAGCTGTTCGGCGACCGGAACTCCGTGCTCCGCCTCGGCGGCGTGACCGTCGTCGCGATCGATTCGACCGAGCCGGACCTCGACCACGGACAGGTCGGCCGCGGCCGCTACGGCTGGATCGAGGAGCAATTCGCGTCTCCCGCCGACCTGCGCATCTTCGTCCTCCACCACCACCTGCTGCCCGTGCCGGGGACCGGGAGGGAGCGGAACATCGTCTACGACGCCGGCGACCTGATCGAGTGCCTGCAGCGCTCGAACGTCAACATCGTCCTCTCGGGCCATAAGCACGTGCCGTACGCGTGGAAGCTCGAGGATATGTTCATCGTCAACGCGGGCACGGTCTCGTCGATGCGCCTGAGAGGGAACACGCGCCAGTGCTACAACGTGATCGAGATCGACGACGGTCACGTCGAGGTGACGCGCCGCTATCCGTTCCACGGGCGGGAGCGGATCATCGAGTTCTCGCTCGAGACGCTTGCGTTCCAGAAGTACACCGCGGGGATCGAGCGGGAGGTGACGACCCGGTGACCTCGCTCACGTTCCAGCGGCGCCAGCCGTTCGCGGAGCCCGGCTTCGCCGGGCGCGAGCGAGAGGCGGCCAGGGGCGTGAGGGCTTTGGCCCTCATCGACGGCGAGCACTACGCGCCCGTCGTCCGCGACGCGCTCGCGGCGCTGCCATACGAGGTTGCGGCAGCGGTACTCGTCGGCGGGACCGAGAAGCTGCGAGGCGGCGACGACTACGGCGTTCCGCTCTCGCACGACCTGGAGGATGCGATCGCGGAGCTCGAGCCGGAGCTGGTGTACGACCTCTCGGACGAGCCCGTGCTCGGACCGCGCGACCGCTTCCGGCTCGCGAGCCGCGTGCTCGCCGCCGGGCTCCCGTACGTGGGCGCCGACTTCCGGTTCGACCCGCCGGCCTTTGCGCCCTTCGAGCTGCCGTCGATCTCGATTGTCGGAACGGGCAAGCGCGTCGGCAAGACCGCGGTCGCCGGTCACGCCGCCCGTGTGCTCGCCGCCGATCTCGATGTCGTCGTTGTTGCGATGGGGAGGGGAGGGCCGCCCGAGCCCGAGCTCGCGCCCGCGCCGCCCACCGTCGAGGAGCTGCTCGAGCTCTCCCGCGCCGGCCGCCACGCCTCCTCCGACTACCTCGAGGACGCCGCCTTCGCCGGCATCGTCACGATCGGCTGCAGGCGTGCCGGCGGTGGGCTGGCAGGGCAGCCCGCGTTCTCGAACGTGCCCGCGGGGGCCGCGCTCGCCGCTTCGCGGCGGCCCGGTCTCGTCGTCTTCGAGGGCAGCGGCGCCGCGCTGCCGCCGATCGCGACCGGCAGGCGCGTCCTGGTCGTCTCGGGCGCGCAGGACCCGGAGCTGGCCGCCGGCTACCTGAACGCTTACCGGATCCTGATCTCCGACCTCGTCGTGCTGACAATGGCCGAGGAGGACGTTCCATACGAGCGCGTGCACGAGGCGGTGGAGGAGGTCAAGCCGGGCGTGCCCGTCGTTCCGGCCGTGCTGCGGCCCCGCCCGGTCTCGTCGATCTCGGGCAAGCGCGTCGCGTTCTTCACGACCGCGCGCGCGAGCGCTCACGACCGGCTTGCGTCCCACCTCCGGGAAGCCCATGGCGCCGCGTCGGTGTCCGTGTCCGGGAACCTGGCCGACCGGGAGCTCCTGCGCACCGATCTGAACCTGGCGGACGCGGACGTGTACCTGGCCGAGCTCAAGGCGGCGGCGATCGACGTCGTCGCGGAAGCGGCGGTGGAGCGCGGCGTGGAGCTCGTTCTGGCCGACAACGAAGTGGTGGGTCAAGGATTGGACGCCGAAATTCGAGCGCTGGCCGATGCGGTGGTGGAACCCGTGCTCCAGCGATGAGAGAGCCACGTCACATCGAGCCGGCGGCGCAGCCGCCTGTCCGCGCAAGCGGACCCGTGGAAGGGGTTTGGGGGAACCGGGAGGTTCCCCCAAGGATCCCTGCCGGACGTGCGAAGGGCAGAGGAGCATGAGAGAGCCACGTCACATCGAGCCGCTGCCGCTCGGCGGCGACGGGATCCCGTACTCGAAGGGCTTGATGGCCCGGGCCCTGATCGCGACCGGAATGCCGGCCGTCAGGGCGTACGAGCTGGCGCGGCGGCTCGACGCCGACCTGAGCGAGTCCGGAACCACCTCGGTCGACCTGGAGCGGATGCGGGGGCTCGCGATCGGGCTCCTGGGCGAGGAAGAGGGTGGCCAGGCGATGCGGCGCCTCGTCCGCTACGGCGAGCTGCAACAGCTCGAGTTGCCGATCATCCTGCTCATCGGTGGCGCGACCGGGACGGGGAAGTCGACGATCGCGACCGACATCGCCTACCGGCTCGGGATCAGCCGCGTCACGTCCACCGACTTCGTGCGCCAGACGATGCGCGCTTTCTTCTCCCGGGAGTTCATGCCTTCCGTCCACTACTCGAGCTTCGAGGCGGGCCGCGCGGTCTCCGGGATGGCGGGCGAGCAGGCCATTGCCGGTTTCCTCGAGCAGACACGGAATGTGCTCGTGGGCGTCCAGGCGGCGATCGATCGCGCCCTCGAGGAGGGCTGGTCGATGGTGCTCGAAGGCGTCCATCTCGTGCCCGGGATGCTGCCCGCGGCGCTCGAGAACGCCGTCCTCGTCCAGTGTGTGCTCAACATCGAGGACGAGAATGAGCACTCGAGTCACTTCTGGGTGCGCGACGTGACCTCGGAAGGCGTGCGCCAACTCGACAAGTACCTCAAAGGGTTCGATGACATCCGCGCCATCCAGGACTTCATCGTCGAGCGCGCGCGGGAATCGGGCGTAGCGGTGATCGAGAATGACACGATGGAGACGGCCATCGGCGAGGTGATGGAGCTCGTGTTCGCCGAAGTCGAGCGGGTGCAGGAATGACGAAGCTGACCGAAGCCCTCGATCCCCGTCGGCCGGATGCTCCGGCCGACTCCGGCTACTGCCTCTGCGAGAGCTACGCGCGCGTGACCGAGCGGGCGGCGCTGGCGGGGGCCCGCTGGCTCGGCCGCGCCGACCAGGAGGCCGCGCAGGAGGCGGCCTATTCGGGGATGCGGCTCGCTCTGGAGCAGATGCCGATCAGCGGCCGGGTCGTGATCGGTGGCGAAGAAGACGGGGAGCAGCTGCCGTTCGATGCCGAGATCGGCACCGGCGGGGAGCGGGTCGATCTCGCGGTCGATCCGCTCGAAGGCCGTGGGGTCGTCGCGCGCGGCGGCTATGGGGCGATGTCGATGGTGGCCGTCGGCGAGCCGGGCTCGCTGATGAGGCTCCCGGACATGTACATGCGCAAGATGGCAGTCGGCCCGCTCGCGCGCGACGCGATCGACCTCGGGAAGCCGATCGCGGAGAACGTCCAGGCGATCGCCGAGGCGTTCGGGCGCCGTCCCAACGACGTGACGGCGATCGTCCTCGACCGCCCGCGGCACCACGACCTGATCGAGGAGATCCGTGGGGCCGGAGCGCGAATCAAGCTGATCCAGGACGGCGACGTGACCGCGTCGATCTCGGCGGCGATCCGGGGAACGAACGACCACCTTGCGATCGGCATCGGCGGCACGCGCCAGGCGGTGCTGTCGGCGGCCGCCCTCCGCTGCCTCGGCGGCGGGCTGCAGGCCCAGCTGTGGCCGACCTCGCGGACGGAGATCGAGGCCGCGCGCGAGCACGGGATCGACGACGTCTCACGGGTGTTCGGGATCGACGATTTCGCGCGCGGCGAGATCATCGTCGCGGCGACGGGCGTCTCGTCCGGCGACCTGCTGCGCGGAGTCCGCTACCTCGCCGACAGCGCTCGGACCCATTCACTCGTCATGTGCACGCGCTGCAACTGGGTTCGCTTCGTGGACGGGATCCACTTCTTCGCGCGCGAGCGGCGCGAGGAAGTGCGGCTGCTCGGCTTCTGACGACTGCTTTTCCCGGAAAACGGGAAAGAGCGGGGGATGCAGAAGACCGATCCCGTCTCCGCCGAATCCGTCGAACAGGACGAGGACGCCGGCACGCAGAAGGCGATCGAGGCGGATCCGCTCCTCCTCGGCGACCGCGAGCGGGCAATTCCGCCCGACGACCTGTTCGTGCGCATGAAACCGCCCGGGGACCCGGTCGACCGCGAGTAGACTGGCCGGGTGGCAACGAAAGAAGAAGTCGTCGAGGCGCTGCGCCAGGTCGAGGACCCCGAGCTCGGGATGGACATCGTCGACCTCGGGCTCATGTACGACGTCGAGGTCGAGGACGGCAAGGTCAAGGTCATCCACACGCTGACCTCGATGGGCTGCCCCGTCGGGCCGATGATCCAGGAGCAGATCCACGACGTGACGAAGGCGCTGCCCGGAGTGGAGGACGTCGAGGTCGAGCTGACCTGGGATCCTCCCTGGACGCCGGACAAGATGTCCGAGGACGCGAAGTTCATCCTCGGCTTCGGTTAGTAGAGGCCTGATGTGAAATTGGGCCGGGCCGGATGACGCCCCAGACGCGGCGCCGGATCAGCACGGTCGGCCGCGACGCGTAGCGCTACTACGCCCCGCGTCCGCCCGCACTGCCCGGCTTGGTCTGGAGCGCCCCCGGCTGCGACCGAATTTCCCACCAGACCTCCCAGCTCTTACAGATCGCTAACGAAAAGCTTCCGGCCGCTTCACATGCGGCTGTGAGGATTCACGCGTTGACTCCGGACGAGAGGTGGCCCGTGACGCCTCCTCCCAATGCCGTGGGGCCCTCTCGTCGTGTTCGCTCTCCGCTCGAGGCGGGCCTGCCAAGGGCCCGCCTCCTCTCCTCGTTTAGGCGTACGCCAGAGCCGAGAACCGGATCCATCGCCACCGTCGCCAGAACCTCATTTCCTGCTCCTCTCTCGCGTGTTGCTCGTCAACAGGAAGACGGAGAAGCGGAGTGCGTTCTTCCGGCTCAGTCCGGGATTCTTAGGATGACCTTACCCAGCTGCTCGCCGGCCTCGAGGTACTCGTGGGCCGCACGCGCCTCGGCGAGCGGGAAGACGCGATCGACGACCGGCTTCGCGCGGCCGCTCGCGACGAGCTCGTAGGCGCCCTCGAAGTCTTCCTTCGTCCCCATCGTCGAGCCGAAGATCGTCAGCTGCTTCCACCAGATCCTGTGCAGCGCGGCCGGCGGGTTCGGGCCGCTCGTCGCGCCGCAGACGGTGATCCGGCCTCCGGCGCCCGCGGCCTGAAGCGATCGCTGCCACGTCGCCTCCCCGACGTGCTCGACGACTAGGTCGGCGCCCCGTCCCCCGGTCGCCTCCTTGACCGCCTCGACGACGTCGGAGGTGGCGTGGTTGACGCCGGCGTCGGCCCCGAGCTCTCGTGCGCGGTCGAGCTTCTCGTCGCTCGACGAAGTGACGATCGCTCGCGCTCCGAGCGCCTTCGCGATCTGCAGGCTCGCGGTCGCGACGCCGCTGCCGATCCCCCAGATCAACACCCATTCGCCCGGCTGCAGCGAGGCCTTCGTGACGAGCATGCGGTAGGCCGTCTCGAACACGAGCGGGAATGCCGCTGCCTCCTCGAAGCTGAGGCCCTCCGGGATTGGATAGACGTTCTCCTCGGGTACGGCGACCAGCTCGGCGTGCGTGCCGTCCATGTGCTCGCCGACGACGGTGATGCGGCCGTCGCCGTGATCGAGCCCGGGGTTGATCACGACGCGCTCGCCGGACTCGAG
>WNGA01000609.1_pt1 | contig 53721 bp, 39 predicted proteins | sample 5400061 | NCBI WGS metagenome assembly WNGA01 (sample SAMN13153366, study PRJNA577476) | soil metagenome | isolation source: 100 cm soil or saprolite under grassland replicate 2 | place: USA:California | collected 2016-06-15
GCGGAGCTTCAGCCCGCTACCTGGGGCTGGAAGACGAAGAGAAATTGATCGGGCACGGGCTAACCTCATGCGCCACGTGCGACGGCGCGTTTTACAAAAATGTGCCGGTCTGCGTCGTTGGGGGCGGCGATTCTGCCGCCGAAGAATCGTTGTTTCTTACTCGGTTCGCGTCAAAGGTTTATCTGATTCATCGACGCGACAAAATGCGCGCTTCTGTAATCATGCAGGAGCGCGTGTTCGCGAATAAGACAATCGAGTCGATCTGGAACACTGTGGTTACGAAATATATTCCCGATGAAAAAGGCGAGATGCGCGCCGTGCGTTTACGAAACGTGAAGACAAACGAAGAACGCGAGCTGGCGGTGGCGTGTGTATTTATGGCGATCGGTCACGACCCGAACTCGCAACCGTACCGAGGCAAACTCGACATGGATGGCGATAGTTATTTGATCACGAAAAATCTCGTCGAGAGCAAGCATCCCGGTGTGTTCGTGGCGGGCGACATTGCCGATCGCTTTTACAAGCAGGCAGTAACCGCGGCCGGATCGGGGTGTGCGGCCGCAATGGACGCCGAGAAGTACCTGAGCGAACTGGAGAGCTAATTGTCGGGTTTGGTCACGAACAACTGTAGCGCAGGCGCATCGCGTGCCGACGCTCGATTTGGCAACCGAAGCGGTTGCCCTACAAAGGCCGCGTAGTGAAGATCTGCGATCTGACCCAGTTTTATTCTCCGTTTAGCGGCGGCGTGAAGCGTTATCTCCACGAGAAGATCGCGTACATCAGGAATTACTCACCGGAGGATGAACATGTTCTCATTGTCCCGGGCCCAAGAACCGAGGTGCGAAGCAGTTCGCGGTCGCGGCTCTATTCGATTCATTCGCCATTAGTCTCGCGAAGTTCCCGCTATCGCGCGCTGGTTAATTTGCGCGCTGTCGAAGAAATCCTGGAACGAGAGCGCCCTGATCTCATTGAATCGAGCGATCCGTACCAAATAGGATGGAAAGCGGTTTCCGCCGGACGTGCTCTGAAAGTCCCGGTTGTTGCGTTTTATCATTCGCATTTCCCGGAAGCGTACGTGCGGGGCAGCGCGAAGATTTTGGGTAAGCGCGGGACGCAGCGCGCGGTTAAACTGACACGCGCCTATGTTCGTAAACTTTATAATCGCTTTCAGGCCACGCTCGTTCCGTCGGAGAAACTGGCCGAACTCCTTTCTGAATGGGGCGTGCACAACGTCCAGCCGGTACGGCTTGGGGTGAACACGGAAGTTTTCAACCCCGCACCCGATGATGCACCAGCCACACGCCAGTCGTTAGGAGTCGAGGCGGACCAAAAGCTGCTGCTCTACGTCGGGCGTTTGGCGAAAGAAAAAAATACGCAAACACTGTTTCAAGCATTCGAGCTTCTGCGTCTGCGAGACGGGAATAAATTTCATCTACTGGTTATCGGCGATGGACCGCAGCGACACAGAGTACAAAAGTTGCGGCAGCACGTTGGAAACATTTCGTGGATTTCGTACTGCACCGATTCTGCTGATCTCGCCCGCTACTATCGGGCGGCGGATCTCTTCGTTCATCCGGGGATTCAGGAAACATTTGGCCTTGTCGCGCTGGAGAGTCAGGCATGCGGGACACCGGTGGCGGGAATTCGTGGCAGTTACATGGACCGGATTATTTGCCATGAGCAGGAATTGTGGGCCCGCGAGAACACTCCGGAAGCGCTGGCCAGCGCGATTGAAGGTTCAAGCGCAAAAAAATTGACGACCATCGGCATGAGCGCTGCGCAGACCGCGGAGAAGCTCTATAGCTGGCCGCGTGTGTTTGAGGAACTATTTTGCATTTATCGCGAGGTTCGCTCAAACTATCGCCGGTTTTAAATGGCGAGCGACGATCACCAGCCGTTCCTCATTCGTGGCTATCGCAGATCCGACCGCGAAGCGGTGAGAAAACTCTGCTGCGAAACCGGATTTCTCGGCGAGCCGATCGATCCTGTTTACGAAGATCGAGAATTGTTCGCTGATTTTCTCACTACCTATTACACCGATCACGAGCCGGAATCGTGTTTTCTCCTCGAGGTGAACGGCGAAATTCGCGGTTATCTGCTCGGCTCGCGCAAGCCGCTGCAAAACCAGCTCTACGCGCTGTATCAAAACGTCTGGCTATTTTTTCGCGCGCTGACGCGCTATTTCCGCTACAACGAACGCTCGCGCCGGTTCATTCGCTGGATACTGATGTACGGCTGGCGAGAAGTGCCCGCTCAGCCGCGGCGGGTCCCGCATTTTCATGTCAATCTCCTGCCGGACGCCCGAAAAGTTTCCACTACGCGCGCGCTGATGAGCGCGTATTTAAGTTATCTGTATCGCTCCGGCGAAAAACGCGTCTGCGGTCAGATCGTCACCTTTGAGAGCCGTCGCGGCGAAAAGATGTTCGAGCGGTACGGGTTCAAGGTTCTCAACCGGGCGGAGATCACAAAATACAAGGCGTTCTACCCGGAGTCCGTTTATCTCAGCACCGTAATCAAGAACCTGGAAACGGCGGGACCTCTTTCTGCTTACTCACGTGTCCGCGAATAAGTCGGACAGGCTCCGACCAAAAGGTCCGACAGATGCAAAACTTACAATGGCTTTCTCGCGCTTCCGTTTTAACTTTGTAACGCTTGTGACCTTTTAACCTTTCGTACGCCGGCATAGCTCAGCTGGTAGAGCAGCTGATTTGTAATCAGCAGGTCGTCGGTTCGAATCCGACTGCCGGCTCCAGCTTTCGCTCGCAACAACGTGGAGAACAAAGGCTGTCGCGCCGTGTCATGGACCTGGAGACTTTGCCCGTTACGCGGTGGGAATCTTTGCATGCGATAAAGCTTGAATAGCGCGTCTATCGAATGGTAAGGAGTCAGCCAGATGGGAGTAACAACTATGAAGACTCATAGCTACCTCAGCGCGATCCTCCTGCTCATGGTCTCGCTGTTTTTTAGTACATTTGTCGCTGGCCAGGCGACGGGTGCTGATCCACGGTCGCCTCACGCCGTCGCGCCAAACCAAGCCCCTGCCCGTTTAATCATGAGGCGCAACCCAAATTTGGGCTTTAACGTAATCGTTCAATTGTGGATCGATGGCCGGCCGGCTGGATCCATTGGATACGGCCACACCTTCGAAGGGTTCCTGGAGCCTGGTCATCATGTGTTAGGATCAATGGCGACCCCCAGTCCGCGATGGCCGATTCCCTGGCAACTGCCTTTGAATGTGCAAAGCGGCCACACCTACAGTTTCACAGCAGTGGGAGATGGTTCAGGAAATTTGATTTTGAACGGCCGGTTTGGGTTCCCGCCACGCGTTCAGTGATTCAAAATGAAAATTCATCCATGGAGTAACAAACTATGAAGACACATAACTACAGTACCCGCAGCGTAATCGTTCTGCTCATGGCCTTGCTGTTTGTTAATGCATTTGCAGCCGGTCAGGCGATGGGTGCGGATCCACGGCCAACTCACGCCGTCGCGCCAAGCCAAGCCCCTGGCCGTTTAGTCATAAGACGAATGCCAAATCTGGGCTTCAACGTAATCGTCCGGTTGTGGATCGACGGCCGGTCGGTTGCAGCTCTTGGATATGGCCACACGTATCACGGTGCCCTGACACCTGGCCGGCACGTTTTAGCAGTGCTGGCGACTCCAAGGTCGCGCTCGCCGATTCCGTGGGAAATGCCTTTGAATGTGCAAAGCGGGCAGACCTATGTCTTCACGGCGACGGGAGGTTCTTCAGGAGATTTGGTTTTGGCCAGCGGATTTTAGCAGGTAACGTATCCGTTCAAGCGGCCGCGGTGTCGCCTGGCATTTTCAGGCGCGTGAGAAAATCGAGCGCGCCAAGCTCCGTCGGCGGTCGTTGTGAATCTCAAGTGCCATTTGCAGCCGTCGCGTTGCCGGCGAAATGGAGGTGCTCGAGAATATTTCCGCGGAGGCGCAGAAATTCCGGGCTGCTGCGATCGCGCGGTCGAGCCAGCGTATTCGTAATGGCCCGATCGATCCTGCCCGGAGGCTGAGTCATGATCATGATGCGATCGCTCATGTAAATGGCTTCGTCGATGTCGTGGGTAACAAAGAGTATGGTCGTGCGGTGTGTCTGCCAGAGTCGCAAGACTTCATCCTGCATCCGCATGCGAGTAAAAGCGTCGAGCGCGCCGAGCGGTTCGTCGAGTAGGAGAACTTTCGGGTGGTTGATGAGCGCTCGCGCAAGAGCAACGCGTTGGGCCATGCCTCCGGAAAGATGGTGGGGGTAAGCGTCGCCAAACGCTTCGAGGCCCACGAGGCGCATGAATTCGTCCACCTCTTTTCGTTTCTCGCGTAACACTCCACGCGCGACGAGGCCGGCCTCGATATTGCGACGAACGGTGAGCCAGGGAAACAGATTCGGGTCTTGAAAGACCAGACCGCGTTCGGCGCCTGGTTCGCTGATTGGCTCAGAACCGATCAAAAGTTCCCCTGAATCGGCGGAATCCAAGCCAGCAATGAGACGAAGGAGGGTCGACTTGCCGCAGCCACTTGGGCCAATGAGTGAGACCAATTCTCCAGCCGCTATCGATAGCGAAATGTTACTGAGAGCCTGCCGGCGCGCGAACGGGTCATCGGGAGCGGGAAAACTTTTGCTCACCTCGTGAACGCGGAGCGAGGACGCTTCAGTCTCAGCTAGCGCTACCATTTGATGACACCTTTTTGCCAAACCAGAATGCGGTCGCGGATCTTAAACAGAAGCGTCATTACGGTTGAAAAAAAGCCAGCCATAATAATCAGCGCGGCGAACACTTTGCCGTATTCAGCCCAGCCTTGCGCCCAACTGACATACCAACCGAGACCGGATTTAACGCCCACAGACTCCGCGACCACAAGAGTCAGAAAAGACGCGCCAAGTCCCATGAATAAGCCGATGAAAATATTCGGAACTGCGGCTGGAATTGCGACCCGAAAAATGAGATAGGCGCGTCCGGCACCGAGTGTTCGAGCCACATCAAGATAGGACGCGCGAGTATTGGAAATCCCGGACGCAGTCAACATTGTGACCGGGAACCACACCGCGAGCGCGATCAATCCCGCCGCGGACACTATTGCCGAAGGGGACACTACCATCGCAAGAGGTATCCATGCTGTCGCCGGAATCGGCCCTACAACTTTGAGCAGCGGCATTCCCCAATAGCGCACCGAAGTTGACCAGCCGATGCACACTCCGCTAACAAGTCCGACAATCACGCCAAGCGCGTAGCCACTCAAAAGCAAAACGAGCGAGTGCCAGGTGCTATCCAGCAAAAGCGCGCGATCGCTAATTAAACTGCGTAAAACTGCCGCAGGTCCCGGAAAGTACGGCAGCGGAAGCAAGTGGAAGCCCAACGTAATGACATCCCAAAAACCGATTAACAGGATCGCGGCCGAAAAAATCGGCCACATGTGCCGCATCCATTGGCGCAATGCCGGCCAGAAACTTTGCGCAATTGCGAGAACAATTGACACGCCGAGAATTTCCCAAAACAGCAGCATGTAAGAATGCGTCTCGAGCGGCGGCGTTTTTCTGGAAATCAGCAAATGAATTCCGAAGGTAATCAAACTTACGACCGGAACAGCCAGCTGCATCAGCCAAGGGAGTCTCAATGCGCACTTGAGCTGATCTGCGCTGTTGTTCTCCGGCTGCTTTCGCATAGAAGGTGACTGAGATCGTGACGCCTGGGTCGCCCCGCCCTGGCAGGGAGAGGGGGAGGGTGAGGGTTTTCTCCAACGCAGCTGGCGCATGGGATCTTTCCAGAAAACCCCTCACGTTAGCCCTCTCCCCTTAGCCAAGGGGAGAGGCGAAACGGTTGGCGTCTTAGATTCATTTTCTCAAAGCTCACAATCAACGAACGGTAGCGAAGCTCATGCCGCCGCTGTCTGGGTGTATTCGCAAGAAAGCTAACTGAATGCCGGCTCACTTGTCAGCGGCTATTGTATTTTTCTGAAGACACGGTGCGTCAGGGTCGGCGAGATTCGGCGCATCCTGATCGGGTTGGTCGAACATTTTTCTGCGGCAACACGAATCTCCGCTGTCTTTCTGGATCAACTCCGCGATTAACCGAATATCATCCTCGGGTGAGACTTGGCCTCCGGCGACTTTTTCCACCTCCAGGCTCTTAATCCACTCGTCAGTAACACCGTCAAGATGCATGAACGCCCGTTTGGCCAGCGATTCGGTGTCGGTCTCCGGAGAAAGCATTTTCGCGGTTTTCATTTCCCGGCTGGCAGTGTGAACCGACTCCTCCGCGAGCTGGACACTCGGGACATAGCGCAAACGCGCAAGCGCGGCCGTGTTCAATTCAGGCGTTGAGGCGAGATATTTTTTCTCCACTGCCATCACCGCAGCAGTTCGGGGATTCGTTTCCACCCACTTCGCTCCTTTTAGCAAGGCGCGCGTTGTTCTGGCCGCCGTATCGGGGTTCGCGTCCACCCACTTGCCGTTGGCGATGACCTCGCAGCAGTATTCATCCTTGTACGGCGCGTCCATTATCTGGTCGGCAATGTTTCTCACCTTGCCCTCCGCAATCAGTAAACTGCCGATCGGCTCGGCGTCAGCGACTGCATCTACTTCCCCTTTGTCGATTGCCAGGCCTAATTCGCCCGCCGGGTAAACTTTCCATGTGATATCTTTCCCAGCGTCGACCCCGTGAGTTCCAAAAACCCGATTCGCAAACACAAACGGCGGCGTGCCCATTCCGGGCACGCCAATGCGTTTCCCTTTTAGATCCTGAATCGTGTGAATATTTGTTTTCACGCCCGCTTGGACGCGAAGACATCCCCGATGAATTCCGGCCAGGAACCTCACATCCAAACCTTGCTCGATCGGCTTAAGAAAATACATCACCAGGTGATGAGTGATGTCGTAGCTGCCCAGCGCCAGTGCATCTTTGTAAGTGGCCCAATTGCACTTTACCAATTCAGGCTCAAGTCCCTCCTCCTTGAAAAACCCTTTCTCATACGCGGCGTATATCGGAGCTTCACAGGTCAACCCGATGTAGCCAATGCGAACTTTCTTTGAATTCCGAACGGGCGAACTGGAATTTTTGTCGCAGCCTGCCACCAGCAGAATGCTTAGCGAAACAGTGGTGATGAGCTTGGGAACCATTTGCCGTTTATTCAAAGGTTTTGGGAATAAAGCGATAACCTGCGCCTATGGAAGCAAAATCTTTCGGAGTGGTCAAGCTGCCTGATTGCGTTTTGTAGTTGGTCCACACAGTATCTGGTTTGCAATGATGCATGATCCCATGGAGCTGCGCCACCTGCGCTATTTTCTCGCGGTAGCTGAGGCTGGAAGCTTCAGCCGCGCCGCCGATCGCCTCGGAATTTCTCAGCCCACTCTCTCCCAGCAAATGCGCGATCTGGAGGTCGGGCTTCGGGTGTCTCTGTTTCAACGTCGGGGAAAACGGATTCTACTGACTTCAGCAGGCCTGATTTTTCAAGAACACGCGCACGCGATTCTGCGTCAGTTCGAGAGTTTCCTCCAGGAACTTAGCAGCGAGTCGCAACAACTGCGCGGGGCTTTGCATCTCGGAGTGGTTCCGATTCTCAATGTGCCGCTGGTGCCGCGTCTGCTCGGCCTGTTTGCTGCCAAACACCCGGGCATCAGCATCATCGTTGATGAGATTTCATCCACTAAAATAGAAACGGCACTGGAAGAAGGGCGGATGGACGTCGGGCTCGGATTCGTCACGCGATACTCACCAAATTTGCGATACGAACGCCTTTGCACCGACGAATTTGCCTTGGTCGTTTCCGAAGAACACCCGTGGTCGAAGCGGCGAAAAGTTCCTTTCGCGGAACTGCATCAGCAACGATTACTGCAGTTAACGGACAGCTTTGTCATGCGGCATATGACGGACGAGATTTGTCGAAAGCATCAGGTCCGGCCCCGGACCGTTGCCGAGATCAGCTCAATTGAAACGTTGCTGCGCTCGCTTGCATCATTAAAAGCCGCGGCGTTAATGCCGAACATTGCGTTGCGAGGAAGGGAAGGCTTGAAATTGAAAGCAATCCAGCTTCACGGAAAAAATCTCGGAGTGGAGATCGGACTACTGCGCCTCAGCGATTCCCTAGGGAATAGCGCGGTAGACGCGTTCACAACGCTCGCCAAGGCGACTGTTCCGAGGATAATCAAAAATAGAAACTTGGGTCGGCGGTAATGAAAAATCGTTTCAAAGCGATTGGTGTAGTATGAGGTCTGCATTCTGGCTTGCGCTTGCATTGGCGACGAGTGCTTTCGGCCAACAGAAACCTGAAGCGCGGCGCGACACCGGCAGTGATTTGCTCTGGAAAAAGCTCGAAACGCGCGTCGAAGAAATCGCCGACCGGCTCGATGGCGTGATGGGTGTGGCCATTCTCGATCTTACTGACGGCCGAATTCTTTTGCGTAACGCCGATCGGGTTTTCCCCACCGCCAGCTCAATCAAAATCGCGATTCTGCTGGAATTGTATCGTCAGGATCAGGAAGCGCGCGCAGGAGCAAAAGCCAAAGCAAAGTTGGATGACAGTTACACATTTGATCCCAAAGATCTCGTTGAAGACAGCCAGATCATGGCCGGTCTCACCCCCGGTGTGACGCGGGTTACCAACCGCGACCTCGCTCAATTCATGGTCGCTGTGAGCGACAATGCGGCCACGAATGTTCTGATCGATCGCGTTGGAATGCAGAACGTGAACGCAACCCTGCGGAGCGTTGGCCTAACGAAAACAATGTTGCGCCGGAAAATGATGGACATCGCTGCGGCTCGACGCGGCGATGAAAATGTTTCCACTCCGCAGGAAATGACGCGGCTCTTGGAAATGATCTACAAAGGCAAAGCTTTGAACAAGGAACTTACCGACGAGCTCATCAAGCAATTGAAGACTTTGAAAAAGGACAGCTATCTGTCGTACGAACTGCCGGCGGCCGTCGAACTTGCCGATAAGCCCGGAACTCTGGACGGCGTGCGCACCGATTCAGGGATCGTTTTTGCGCAGAACCGGCCGTTTGCCATCAGCGTGATGACAGCTTACGACCGCGACGAGAAAGCCGCCGAGCGCGCCATCAGCGAAGTTGCTCTCGAAGCGTATCACTACTTCGACATGCGCGGCAAGACGTCCGAGTTCGGCCGTATCTTGCCGCCGACCGAAAAGCGGTAGGAGAAAGTTCGAGGCTCGTGCGCTCCCCAATCTTACAGCAACTGATAAGGATCGACGTCGACGGTGACGGTGACGTCTTCGGGAAAAGGGAGTTTGTCGAGTGTTTCGCGGCCGAGGCGGCTCAGGCGCATGATGGCTTCGCCGCGGATCAGGATGTGAAACCGGAATTGACCCTGTAGTTTTTCCAGTGGCGCAGGCGTTGCATCGCCCAGGATGAATTCTTCTGGCAGCGCTTCTTTTAAACGGCGCTTTAACGTTTCAGCCGAAAGTTTTGCGCGACCTTCGTGAGCAGAGCGGACGGTGATGAGGATCGCATGTTTGAACGGCGGGAAATCGCAGCGCTCGCGGAATTCGAGTTCCTGTTGGAAATAGCCGGCGAAATCGTGGTGGCGCGCAAATTGGATCGAGGGACTGAACGGCGTGTAAGTTTGCACAAAAACTTCGCCCGGCGTTTCGCCGCGCCCGGCGCGCCCGGCGACCTGAGTGAGAAGTTGGAACGTTCGCTCGCCTGCGCGAAAATCCGGCAGATGCAGAGCGAGATCGGCGTTGATGATTCCAACGAGCGTCACGTTCGGAAAATGCAGACCTTTGGCGATCATCTGCGTGCCCACGAGGATATCGATCTTGCCGGTCCGAAAATTTCGTAATGTTTCGCGATACGCTTCCTTGCGCGTCATGGAATCGGCGTCCATGCGGCGCACCACAGCTTTTGGAAAAATCTGCGCGACGGTCGATTCCACTTTCTCGGTGCCGAACCCGTGATAAATCAGCGCATCTTGTCCGCACGCCGGACATTTCTTCGGCACGGCGGCGGTGTGTCCGCACAAATGACAGCTCAATCGTCCGGACATCGTCTTCGGACAAGCCGATCCACCGTGGGAGAAATGCCGGTGAAACGTAAGCGCGACGCTGCAATTCGGACAATTGCGCGCTTCGCCGCAATTGCTGCACAGCAGCGAAGTGGAAAAACCGCGCCTGTTCAAAAATAAAATTGTCTGCTCGCGTTTCTCCAAACGATCAGCAATTGCTTGCGACAATTTTTCCGACAAAATAGCCGCTTTCTTTTCCCTCCGTCGTTCCTGACGCAGATCGATGATCCGCATGAGCGGCATTTGTTTTTCATCGATGCGCTGGGTGAGTGTGACGAGCCGATATTTGCCAATGGCAGCGTTGTGATAACTCTCCAGCGATGGTGTGGCGCTGCCCAGAACCACGACGCACTTCTCGATCTTCGCCCGCACGACCGCAACGTCGCGCGCGTGATACCTCGGCGCCTCTTCCTGTTTGTAGGTTGTCTCATGTTCCTCATCGACGACAATGAGGCCGAGATTTTTCAACGGCGCGAAAACCGCACTGCGCGCGCCGATCACGATGCGCGCACGACCGGAATGGATCTTGTGCCATTCATCGTGCCGTTCGCCTTCGGATAAGTGGCTGTGTAAAACTGCGACCGCATCTTGCACGTCTGCGAACCGGCCTTTGAACCGTTCGACCGTTTGCGGCGTCAGCGAAATCTCCGGAACCAGAACGATAGCGGTGCGCCCGCAGTCGAGCGCGGCACGGATCGCCTGCAAATAAATTTCCGTTTTCCCCGAGCCAGTGACGCCGTGAAGCAAAATCGGGCGCGCGTTTTCCGGCGACTCGAGCGCCAGCACAACTTCCTTTAGTGCGCGCGTTTGCTCCTCGTTCAAGACGAGGTTCGACGTCGCGATGAACTGCTCGTCTGCGTGCGGATCGCGAACGACAGCTTCTTCGCGCAACTCTGCGAGGCCGCGTTTCACCAGCGCACGTAGCGTCTGGTTATCGAGCGACGTTTGTCGAAGAAGCTGCGCTGCGCGTATCGGCGATTCCAATCGCGAGATTGCTTCCAGAAGTTCCGCCTGACGCGGGGCGCGCTTTCGGAGTTTCTCGAGCTCGTCGCTGTCAATTTTGCGCGCTGGCTGGATGAACAACTGTTTTTTCCATCCGACTTCCGCGCGCCGGATCACTTGCGGCAGTATGCTGCGCATGACGGTTTCGATCGGGCAGCAATAATAGGCGCTGATCCATCTCGCCAGTTCGAGCAATTGCTCGCTTAAGATTGGCGCTTCGCCGATTACCACTTCGATAGGCCGAATGCCTTTCGCTTCGCTGCTTTCTGGAATGGCCACGACCGTGGCGAGCGCAGATTTGTCGCGAAACGGCACGCGCACGCGGGAGCCGACCCCGACTCGTTCCGCCAAACTTTCCGGCACGGAGTAATCGAGTTCGCGGTGGATCGCCCGATCAACAACGACGCGAACGTAATTGGCCTTTGCCAAGCCCTGCTCGCGATTCGTGCTCATGCTCGTGCTCGTAATCGTAATCGGCTATTGTAGCACGAGCCGAAGTGATACGATTCCTCTTCAAACTGATCCTCTGCGTGCTGCTGGCACTGGCTGCAGGATTTGCTTATCTCGCAGTGCGATCGGGAGATCCGGTTTACACGCTCTACGAATGGATGAGTCCGGCGCGGTTTCAACAATATGATCCTCTGATTCGCGGCGTCGCGGTTGAACATCACCTTGATCCCATGTTGGTGAAAGCCGTCGTTTGGCGCGAGAGCCGCTTCGATCCGGGAAAACATGGCAGCCACGGCGAACGCGGGCTTATGCAAGTAAGTGAAAAAGCGGCTAATGAATGGGCGCGTGAAAATAAGATCGCCGGCTTTCAAGTGGAACAGCTTTTCGATCCGAAAACGAACCTGGAGGCGGGCAGTTGGTATTTGCATCGTGCAGTCGAACACTGGGAACATCAGGCCGATCCGCTCCCTTTTGCGCTGGCGGAGTACAACGCCGGCGCCAGTCGCGCCCAGCGATGGAGCGGCGGAAACGATGTCGCCGATATACCAGTGAAGAAGTTTCTTCAAAACATCGATTTTCCCGGAACGCGCAAGTACATCGAGTCGATAATCGATCGCTACCAATTCTATCAGCGCCGTGGCAGGATGTGATGACAATTGTGCGGACTCACGATCCGACTTATTGGCGGTTCGTTTTTCGAGTTGTGCAGTAAAAATTCGCATCTAGATTGGCTGCCTTTCGTGACGAAACCATGCAGCGGCTGGGCTTTTCCCTAATGGGTTCAATTGTTTTTAGTGGCGTGGCACTGGGACTCACTGTGCTCGCTGGCAACATCAATTCGCCACAGCAAAACATCCTTTCCCGCACGCCGTCCCAACCCAGTGCCGCGACGCACGAGACGCGCGTAGGGTCGCAAGGCGTGCTCGAGCCTCCAACCGCGAATGAAGTTACCCATCGAATTGAAACTGTTGCGTCGGCGCCGCCTACTCGCAGCAGCTTTATGGCGACGTGGGACAGCGTAAGCGGCGCGAAGGGATACTTGCTGGATGTCTCCACAAGCAGGTCGTTCAGCAGTTACGTGGACGGCTACCACGACTTGGACGTGGGCAATGTGCGTGGCTATGTGGTGACCGGGTTAAACCAGGGCACGACCTACTACTATCGCGTGCGCGCTTATGATGCCAGCGGTCCGAGCCGCTACTCGGATACAATGACAGCTACAACGGTACCTACCACCGGGTTGATAATTCACGCAACGTTCGACAGCTCGATTACCGGTAATCCTAACGCGGCAGCCATCGAGGCGATGATTAACCGGGCCATCGCGATTTACGAATCGCTTTTCAGCGATCCAATCACAATTCAAATTCTTTTCCGCTACTCAACTACCGCGCCAGACGGCACTCCTCTGGGTCAGGGAACGGTCTCGCAAAGCGATTATGTAGTTTATGGAGTCCCGTGGAGTGCGTTCATCAGTGCATTGAGAACCGATGCGAGGACCAGCAACGACGGCGTCGCAAACGCGAGCCTGCCGGGCGGTGCATTATCCGCAAACATCAAGCCGGCGAGCGCAAACGGTCGAGCGGTGGGCCTCTATACTCCGCCAGCGATGTTTGCAAACGGCTCGGTCGGCGAGGGCGGGCCTTATGACGGGATTGTTACGCTCAATTCTGGGCGACTGTTTCAATTCACCCGGCCCCCCAGCGACAGCAGGTTCGACGCGCAGCGTGCTACCGAACATGAAATGGACGAGGTCATCGCTCTTGGTTCGCGGCTGAACGCCTCTGGCAATGACCTTCGTCCCCAGGACCTTTTCAGTTGGTCTTCGGCCGGCGTTAGAAATCTAACTTCGAGCGGAACACGCTATTTCTCAATCAATGGCGGCGTCAGCAACATCATTAATTTCAATCAGAATTCGAACGGCGATTTTGGTGATTGGCTGAGCGAGGCCTGCCCGCAGACGTATCCGTATGTTCAAAACGCGTTTGCTTGCACCGGACAATACTCCGACGTCACGGCGACATCGCCGGAGGGGATTAACCTCGACGTCATCGGCTACGATTTGACGAATCTCGGCACCGCCAGAGCTGTGGTAGCCGATTTCAACGGCGACGGCAAGCCGGATTACGTGCTCCGCAATGCCGCCACTCGCCAAACAGCGATCTGGTATCTCAACAACAACGTTTTCGTCGGCTCGGCGTACGGCCCGGCTCTTCCGGCTAGCTGGAGGCTGGCGAGCGTCGCGGATTTCAATCGTGACAGCCATCCAGATTATGGCTTGTTCAACCCTGGTACCGATGCCACATCGATCTGGTACTTGTCAGGTCCAACGTTCATTGGAAACGCCAATGGGCCGACCCTTCCCAGCGGGTGGGAACTGGCGGCTACAGGCGACTTTAATGGGGACGGCAACCCAGATTACGTGCTTTACAAAGCCAGCTCCCGTCAAACAGGGATCTGGTACCTTAACAACAACGTGTTCGTCGGCAGCGGCTACGGGCCAACCCTTCAGTCCGGCTTGAGGCTGATAGGTGTAGCGGACTTTGATGGCAATGGCCACAGAGACTATGCCTTGTTCAATTCCAGTAATGGCCAAACAGTGATCTGGTATTTATCGGGACGAACACTCGTTGGAACCGCGAACGGACCGACCGTTCCCAGTGGCTGGGCACTGGTGGCGGTAGCCGATTTTAACAGCGACGGGCACCCGGATTATCTGCTTTACAAAGCGAGCACTCGGCAAACCGGGATATGGTATCTCAACAATAACGTCTTCGTCGGCTCGGCGTACGGCCCGGCTCTCCTGACTGGCTGGAGTTTGGTGCAGTGAGCAATCGTTAGCGCGCATCCAGGAGTAGTAATCATACGCTCGCTTGGTTACCGCGCCGTAGCGCGGTTTGGCGGGCAGGAAGTGAAGCCGCACAGCGGCATCGACGGCGAGCCAATCTGGGCTAATGATCTACGCGATGACCAAAAGTGAAATCGCCGGCATTTTGGAGCAAATCGCGGCGCTGCTCGAATTGAAGGGCGAAAATCCGTTCAAGATTCGCGCATATGTCAACGCCGCCCGCGCGCTCGAAACATTCGGCGGAAATATTCCGGACCTGCAGGACGAAGAAGCAGTCGCAAAAATTCCGGGGATTGGAAAAAGTATCGCCCTCAAGATCAAGGAGCTTGCCGCTACTGGCTCGCTGAAATATCTGGAAGATTTGCGCGCGGACTTTCCGCCGGCCATTCTGGAATTGTTTCAGATTCCCGGTCTGGGCGCGAAAAAAATCAAGGCGCTTTACGAGCAACTGCGCGTCAATTCAATCGAGCAGCTCCGCCAGGCTTGCGAGGCGGGTCGCGTGGCGGAACTGCCCGGTTTCGGTGAAACAACGCAAGCGAAAATTTGCAAAGCGATTAAGGAACAGGTCAGGCACGCCGGTTATTTTCAATTCGGACAGATCGCGCACGAAGCGGAGACGTTAAGGAACGATCTGGCAGGCCATCCCGAAGCGCTGCAGGTCGATATAGCGGGAAGTTATCGGCGTCGAAAAGAAATTGTGCACGATGTCGATTTGTTGGTGGCGACAAAAAAGCCGGAAACGATCACGAAGTTTTTCGTTTCCCATCCGCTGATGGAATCAATCATTGCTCAAGGCCCGACGAAATCGAGTGTGCGACTTCGTTCCGGAGTGCAGTGTGATCTGCGAGTGGTGAGCATGGCGGAATACCCTTTTGCGATCGCTTATTTCACCGGAAACAAGGAGCACAACATCGAACTGCGCAGCCGCGCGCTGAAGCGGGGCTGGACGCTCAACGAGTACCGGCTGTCACCGTTGCCGGCTGATCCTAAGGCGAAGAAGAAAATTCGGCCAAAAAAGATCCCAAAGGTGCACGACGAAGCCGAACTTTATCGGGCGGTCGATCTCGATTTCATAGCGCCGGAGCTACGGGAAAACTGGGGCGAGTTCGAAGCCGCTGAGAAGCATTCTTTGCCAAAATTGATCGAGAAGGAAAATTTGCGGGGCACGTTTCATTGTCACACGACCGCGAGCGACGGACACAACACCCTTGAAGAAATGGCGGAAGCCGCGCAGGCGCTCGGGCTGGAGTATCTCGGTATCGCCGATCACAGCCGCAGCCAGATTCAGGCGCATGGGCTCGATGAGAAAAAGTTACTGGCGCAAGTCGCGGCGATTCGAAAACTAAACAAAAGGTTCGACGGCTTCCGTCTCTTTGCTGGAGTCGAATGCGACATTCTTCGGGACGGTTCGCTTGATTTTTCTGATGAAGTTTTGTCGCAACTCGATTTCGTAATCGCTTCCGTTCATTCTGCTCTTGGTCTGAGCGAAGCGGACATGACCAGACGCATGATTCGCGGCATGGAAAACCCGTTTGTGACGATGCTGGCGCATCCGACCGGTCGTTTGCTTTTAAAACGCGAGCCTTACAAAATCGATGTCCCAAAAATTCTCGATGCCGCTGCGCGCACCGGCACATGGATTGAGCTCAACGCCGCGCCGAAACGGCTCGATCTCGATTGGCGCTGGTGGCCAATGGCGAAACAGAAAGGAGTCAAATGCGTGATCAACCCGGACGCGCATCGCGCCGAGCGTTTGCAGGATCTATGGTTCGGGATTGGCATCGCGCGCAAAGGCTGGCTCACAAAAGCGGACGTGATGAATTGCTTGCCATTGGGAAAAATAGAGAACGCACTCCAAGCGAAGAGACAGAAGTAAGCCAACAAGCGCTCACATCACGGGGCGCCATTCCGACCGGTGCTGCGATCGCGACCTATTTCCTTGACTGGCCTCTGGCAGATTTGCCAGTGTAAGGCTTCGCCCTACACATGGCTCAGTCAGCAATGGAGGCTATCGATGCTTGCCCGGCGAAGCCGTCAGGACCGAGAAATCCGTGGCTCGCCTACGCCGCGCTTTATCGTGATCCGCTTGGCTATCTCACGCGTGCGGCGCGCAAACATGGAGACGTCGTCCACATAAAGATTGGCCGTAAAAGCGATTTTCTACTCAATCATCCCGATCTTGTCCGGGCCGCCCTGCTTGATCATGAGAATCTTCGGCGGTGCGTGCACCGCCCACTGCGACGGGTCCTTGGGACGGGCTTGCTGACTTGCCGCGGCGAGAGGCATAAGAAACAGCGCGCGCTCTTGCAACCGATGTTTAGCCGGGAACGGATCGTTGCGCTCGGCGATGTCATGGTTGATCAGATCGCGCGGTGGACTGACAAGTGGCGCGACGGCGACACAGTGGACATGGCGGAGGAGATGACGGACCTGGCCATATCCATTAGTGGAAAGGCGCTGTTCAATGTTGATTTCGGCTCGAAAGCGGGCGAGTTGCGCGATGCACTCGTCACGGTCTTGCAAGCCACTCGATTTAACAATCTGGCCTTGGCTAGCAAGCAGTTCGAGAAGATTTCGCTCCCTTCCCATCGTCGCTTTGCACGCGCTGCGGCGAAACTCGACGCGGAGATTCGCGCGATGATTGCAGAGCGTCGAAAAGGCGCGTGCGACGATTCGGATTTACTCTCGGTAATAGTGCGCCTGCATAAACAATCGCGAAAAGGGATTACCGACCAGAAGATACGTGATCAGATGCTCACATTTTTCATGGTCGGCAACGAAACGCCTGCCACCGGATTGATGTGGACGTGGTATTTGCTTGCGGAAAATCCCCATGTGGCGACGAAGTTGCACAATGAAGTGGATCACGTCCTGGGTGATCGGCTGCCGTCAGGCCAAGACTGCGACCGTCTCCGGTACACACGGATGGTTTTCGCCGAATCGATGCGCCTGTATCCGCCCGTCTGGCTCATGACCCGGAGGGCAGTGCGAGATACGAAGATGAATGGGTTCACGATCCGCAGCGGATCTTATGTGCACCTCAGCCCGTTCGTGACACATCGCGACGCGCGATACTTCCCGGACCCGGAACGCTTCGATCCAGAGCGGTGGACGCCAGAAGCGGCCGCGGCGCGCCCGAAGTTTTCCTACTTTCCGTTTGGCGGAGGTAGCTTGCAATGTATCGGCGAAGGCTTTGCCTGGATGCAAGGCGTGCTGACGATAGCCACGCTCGCCCGCCGGTGGCAGATGCGGCTCCTACCGGGTCACCGAATCGAGCTTGATCCACATATCACTTTGCGTTCGCGATATGGCATGCCGATGATCCTCGACGAGCGCCGGAAGTGATTCCCCGGTTCGCTCGGGACGACAGCGCGCGCGCGTGTTTACGACACGCGCTCTCGTTGCGGCATGAACATCACAAGACATTTGCAGGCGCCGCCGGCTTTGATGAATTCGCTCATCGGCAACTCGTGGCAGTGATAACCGCGCTCTTGGAGCTTCGTCACGAGCTGGGGCGCGCCTTCGGGCAGGACAATGTCGCGCCCGAGAACGACGGCATTACACGAAAAGTGCATCGCCTCTTCCGCGGAGACGTCGATCAAATCGCTTACATGCTCGCGGATTGCGCGCTGGCCGTACTCGTCGAAGGCCATGGGAAACCAAAACGCCCCGCCGTCGGGCAGCGGGCAAAAGCACGTGTCAAGATGATAAAATCGAGGATCCACAAGTTCCACGGAGATAACGAGACAGCCGAGCATGTCTGCGACGGCACGATGCGATTGAATGTCGGAACGAAATTTGTAGCCGCAAAAGAGCACGTCCCCGCTAAAGAGTGCATCGCCTTCGCCCTCAAAATAAAGATTTTCCCCTAGCCAGCACACCTCGTAGCCGTGTTGTTCCATCCATTTCGCAAAGAACGGCTGCTCACCGGCGCGCTCTTTGTGGCGGAAATTGCTGGGGATGAATTTGCGACCAACGGTCAGTCCGGCGTTGGCGGTGAAAACCATGTCGGGAAGTCCCGGCTGCGGCGCAATTAAGTGAATCTTGCAATCCAATTTCGAGAGCGTCGCGTGCAATTGATTCCATTGCTTCTGCGCGAGCGCTGCCTCGGCGCCGCGGGCGCGACTCATCCAAGGATTGATCTCGTATTCGATGCCGTAGTAATCCGGCGGACAAAGAAGCAGCTCGCGCATAACATCGCCAATCTACTCGCGAACGCGGGAGTCGCAGAGATAATCGGCGAGTTCCCGAAGAAATGGTTCCACGTCTGTGACGAGGCCGATTGATTGCAACGGTTGGTGTTCGACTGCTCTTTCTACCACCGAGGGATCGATATCGACGCACACGGTTTTCACGGTGGGCGCGAGCATGCTCGCTACCGCGAGCGAATGCTGAAGTGTCGCCAGCAACAGCGCGTGCGTCACGTCGGTCAGTTTTTCGCGCACCACTTTTTGGGCTTCGATTGCGTCTGTCGTTACATCAGGAATCGGTCCCTCGTCGCGAATCGAACCGGTCAGCACGATATCGACATTGTGTCGGACACACGCGTGCATGATGCCGCTGGTCAGGATCTTTTTTTGAACCGCCGCAGCGATTCCGCCCGCTTGACGAATTGCATTGACCGCGCGGACAAGGTTCTCGCGCCCTCCGCGCGCGAAGGCCAGATCGGGGCGTATTCCCAAAGAGGTACCGAACAATGCGCGCTCCAAGTCGTAAGCGGCGAATGAATTTCCGGCAAAAAGGCGATCGACATATCGCAATTCGATGAGGCGCACCAGATGCTGACCGGCACCGGTCCGCACGGTCGCAGGCCCGGCGACGATCGCGATTTTACCTTTCGACGCGCGCGCGTGTTGCAATTCGCTGGCCAGTTCGCGAACGATGGCCGATTTCGGTTCGTCGGCATCGATGATCGTGTTGATGAACTGAAAAACATTCGTGCGCGACGTCGCGCGCTGCACCGGGACGACGCGCACGCCCCGGTGACCCACTACGATCTCGTCGCCTTTGCGGACGTCGAAGAACTTGACGGCCCGCGCGGCGCCTCGTTCTCGGTCCACCGCAATGGCGCTATCCATCATGGCGGGTCGCACTTCGATTTCCTTGCCGTCGAACCGAACGAAGGTTTGTTGGTTCGTCGTCACGTAGAAATCGCGTGGGAAAACACCGTTCGCCGGAGCTGGGGCGAGCTGGGCGTCTGCTTTTTTGGATATTTCGGCCCCGTGCTGCCGCAGACGCAAAATCAGTTCATCGAGCGCTTCGCTCGTCTCGGCGGACACCTCGATGCGCGCAAAGCTTTGATCCGCTCGCTTTTTGCCGATCTTGATCTCAGCAATCTTAAAATTTGCGCCGTGGGTCAAAATTTGATCCAGCACTTTTGGCAAAATGAGCGAGTCGATAATATGCCCGCGTAGCTCGATCGTTTCCGAAAACATTTATTAAATCTAGCCGTCCGGCGCGACCGCGCCAGTGAGGCAAGATTGTTGTAGCGGCGCTTGTGCCAATTGCGCAACATTTAGGCGTTTGACACAAACGCCTCTACACCGACTTAGATCATTATGGAGAAACCAAGCGCACGCGGACCTTCGCCGAGCCGTAAAGCGCATCGTGCGTTGGGACCGAGATTAAATCGAAAAACGAAGCGGCCGCCGCCGCTGCCGATGAAGAAAAGTTCGCGAAACGCGAGTCGCGCGATTGATCGTTAGACCGGCAACACGTGCACGAAGAACTTCCAGCTCTCGCCGCGAAAATCGCCAAAGCACTATCGCGAGGGTCTGAGTACGTTGTCACGCAGCCTGCGGAGCTGCGCGTTCTGCGGGAAATATCCGCAGCAGAGGTTACAGAGTTTGCAAAAAGTCACGGCTGGCGCGTGATACGTCGTCTCGGGGGACGACAGATCGAATTTTACAATGACGCCAGCATGCGCGCGTTGTAGCCGGGTATTGGTGGGGACGCCGCGCCGCGGCGTCCGGACATCGCAGCGCGATGTCCCTACCTAGTTCGGCTGGACAGCGGTGCGCAGTTGGCTTACGAATGCTCGCGCGTTCAACTCCGAAAGTATTCGCGAGTGTATGGAAGCAGCGAAAATTTATTTTATCGTGTTTGGCGCTTTGACGATTGTCGGCGGGATTGTCGGTTACGTAAAAGCAGGCAGTGTGGCGTCGATCATCGCCGGCTCAATCACCGGTGTGCTATTGCTCGTGGCTGCATTTGTGTTGCCCGAACATCACATGGTTGGTTTGGCGACTGCCTGTATTGTCTCGCTTTTGCTCGCTGCGCAGTTCATTCCTAAATTTCTTCGCACCGGCAAAGTCATGCCTGCTGGAATAATGTCGCTCCTGAGCGTGATCGGGATCATTGTGGTCATCGTCGCCTGGGTAAAGAAGTAATCGCGTGGGAAAAATTCGCCTTCGGACGTGGCGGCGGCTTGTGCTGGTCATATTCGGCGCGCTTTTCGTCGCGATTGTTTACCGCTGGATCTCGCTCGAGCGACTGCAACGCATCGCGCCAGCTGAGATACCGGCCACGCCAACACCGGAACCGACGCCGACCCGGCCGCCGGTGATCACGGGAAAATTAGACACAGCTAAACTGTTCAACGGGGTCACGCTCCACTCCACGGTCGAGACGATTCCGGGCGCCGATGCTACGACGGAACGCAGCCAGCCGGACAGTTACGTGCTCGATCTAAGGCTACAGGCCCGTGTACCTTTAGCGAACAAGACGATCGAGGAGGTGGCCAAAGTCAGCCCCCAAGTGCCCACGCTCTTGCCCGGTTTAGCCTCAATGTTATCGGCCAATCCGGTTTCGCCGCTCTACGCTCAGCTTTATGACGAAAAAGTTAAAATGCTGCGTCAAAACCTGGCTCGCCTCGACCTGCTGCTATCGCGGCATAACTTTTTCGATTGCCAAACTGTTCTGCAACTTCAGCATCCTCAAACTCATCGAAAAGCGCTCCTGCTCCAGGCGGACATGGACGTGGACGCTGACGGCTCCGATGGCGATCGGATGCCGGTTGGTACTGGCGCGCCGGCTAATTTCAAGCCGTCCACCAGTTATCGCTGGCCAAAGAAAACGGCCGCGCCTAACCCGTATCTCGCCGCGACCGAAGAGGGATTGAAGCGCGCAGAAGATGAATACGCGCTTGCAACTACCGCTCCCGCACGGAAGCGTGAGTTGCGCAATGCAATCGCACAATTGCGCACCGAAGTCGGCACACTGAAAAAGTTTAGCTTCCTCATCGGCGCGACCGATCCTTTTATCGTGGTGCCGGGCGCATTTACGCATGCTCGCGACGCGGTTAAGCCCGGCGATTACGCCCTGGTCGTTTTCGGAGATTCGCTTTATCCCGCCATCGTCGGCGATGTGGGGCCGAACGATAAAGTCGGGGAGGCATCGTTACGCATCGCAAAACAAATCAACGCGCTTTCGACGCCCTACAATCGGCCTGTGAGCGATCTCAAGGTGACCTACATGATTTTCCCTGAAACGGCTGACAAGCCATTTGGCCCTCCGGATTTGGAAAAACTTCAGGCGCGTTGCGAAACGCTGGTCAAAGAGATCGGCGGCGCAAGCGTGCCGCTGCATCACTGGGAGAATATCATCCCGCCTTCTCCCACTCCCAGCCCAACGCCGACTCCTTCGCCGTCTCCGAGCGTGACGCCGTCTCCATCGCCGACAGCATCTGTTTTACCGTCGCCGACGTTCGCGTTTCCTATTGCCAGCCCGGCAGCGACCGCGCAGACTAATCCGACGCTCACGCCGACGCGTTCGCCCGCCGTTAAGCGAAGCCCGACGAAGAAGCGAAAGCCGTGAACGTGATTCGCTGTAGCGGCGCTCTATGAGTTCACGCTAGAATATCACTCGGGAAAATAGGATTCGGCGGTCAGAGACCGCGGCTACAGATATGATCATTCGCGACGCTGTCGAGGCCGATCTGCCGGCGATCATCGAGATTTACAACGCCACTGTGCCGACCCGGATGGTGACAGCGGAGCTTGAGCCGACCACGGTCGAAGCGCGTTTGCCCTGGTTCCGCGAACATTCACCGCACGAATATCCGTTCTGGGTCGCTGAATCGGACGGCCGCGTGATCGGCTGGCTCGATTTCCAAAAATTCCTGCCACGTTGCGCGTATCGCGGCACAGCCGAGATCAGTGTTCATGTCGAGGAAAAATTCCGGCGGCGCGGCGTGGCCCGGCGATTGTTAGAAGAAGCCATCGCTCGCGCGCCGTCGCTGGGGATCACCGCCTTGGTCGGTCTGATCTTCGGACATAACGAGCCGAGTTTGAAATTATTTCAACGCCTCGGCTTCGAGCGCTGGGGATTCTTTCCTGCGGTCGCGCAGCTCGACGGCGTGAAGCGGGACCTCGTTGTGATGGGGCAACATTGTCGCGCGGGCTGTGGCCACGGCGCTGTGTCGCCGTGCGAGCGGGTCGCGTGGGGCGCGCTTCGACGCAGCGAGGCGGCTACAACAAACGTGCCGCAGCAGGCACGTGGCTACAACGATTGCCTCAGTTTAATGCAAACACTGATGCATTGCCGGCAGGAGCCGATTCATTCGGCGCTTCTCAAAATCCGGGACAAATATTCCATGCTGCATCTGGACGTGCTGATCCTGATCTATCATTTTGCGAAAATTTGTTCCGGATCGATTCTTGAGATTGGCGCGTTCGTAGGCGGCGCGACTATTGCGGCGGCGTTCGGCGTGCGCGATTCCGGCCGACAAAAAAAGCTGATCGCAATCGAACCCGGTGGTAGCGTGAAACACAAACGGCTCAGCACGCGCAATATCTTGCGCGACTTGGAACGCAATCTCGCCCGGCACCGAGTGTCCGAAATGGTCACGCTAATCAAGGGGCGCTCGTTCGACCCGGAAACGGTCTCCGCAGTTCATCAGGCGCTTGGCTCGGATGAAATTGGCCTGCTGATTCTCGACGCCGACGCCGGTAAACGGCGCGACATCGAGTGCTACAGGAATAAACTGGCCGAGGGATGCTGGATGATCATCGACGATTACTCTGGAGCCGATTCAAACCCAAAGAGTGCACCGAGCCGCGCGGACGTGGACACGCTGGTCGCAGAAGGTTCCCTCGAACTGCTTGGCTTCTACGGCTGGAGCACCTGGGTGGGTCGGTGGCGGGGCGAGTAAGACACTAATCACCAACATCCCACCCCCAGAGAAGTCCAAGCGCGAATAAATGAAACTGCCTTGGAAGTTTGGGCGGTTGAAGATTGGAGGTTCTTTGGGATTTGGAGCTTGGGATTTGGTGCTTCTCGCGCCTAGACTTCCTCGGGACCGATGAGCAGATGGATTACGCCATTGGGCGCGGAGATGAAGAAGCCGTTGAAGTCTTCGCGCAATTGTTCGACCTCGTCGCGTCTCGTTACGCCGTGCACTTTCAGAAATGAAGCGGCTGCTTCAGTATCATTCGTCTCCAGTTCCAGCCAGATATCCGGATGACTCAGGTTGGAAACGCTGTCGATCCAAAGCCGGTTCGGGCCGAACTGAAAAATGCAGCCGTCCTTTTCTTCCTCGATCAAAGGCAACCCCAGCGTGTCGCGATAAAAGGCCACCGTCTGCTCATATGTGTGGCTGGGACATTTGATCGCGATGTTCGCTCCGCCAGAGAACTGCGGCCCTTCGAGTTTCGCAACCATCGTCTTCGCGCCGAAAGAAAGCGGTTCTGCTATTCTTTCCCGCCTGGCTCGGTCATTTTGATCGGGTCCAGCGCGCGCTCGAGTTCTTTCTCCGGCAAAATGTTTTTCTCTCGGGCAATTTCGCGGACCGTCCGCCCGGTTTTTGCACTCTCTTTTGCAATCTCCGCCGCGCGATCGTAACCGATCTTCGGCGCGAGACTGGTTACCATTGCCATAGAAAGCTCTACCAACTCGCGGCACCGCTCTTCGTTCGCTACGATACCGCGCACGCATTTCTCGCAGAAAACATCGACCACATTTGCCAGCAACCGGATCGATTCCAGAAGATTGTGCGCCATTACCGGCATCATCACGTTGAGCTCGAAATTCCCGTTCGCGCCTGCCCAAGTGACGGTTGTGTCGTTGCCGATCACTTCCGCACAGACCATCATCAGCGATTCGCACATCACCGGGTTCACTTTGCCGGGCATGATGGAGCTGCCCGGTTGCGTAGCGGGAAGTTGGATCTCGCCGATGCCACAGCGCGGACCGCTTCCCAGCCAGCGAATATCGTTCGCGATCTTGAAGAGACTCACCGCGATCGTCTTTAAATGACCGCTGGTTTCGACAACAGCGTCCTTTCCCCCCTGCGCTTCAAAATGATTTTTTGCCTCGTAAAATGCGATGCCGGTGCGTTGCTCCAGGTGCCGCAGGATTTTCTTCGGAAGATCGACGTGCCGATTCAGGCCCGTGCCGACCGCAGTTCCGCCCAGCGCTAACTCGCGCAAAATTTCCAACGATTTTTGCGCGCGTTCTTTAGCGTAAGTGACTTGTTGCGCGTAACCGGAAAATTCCTGGCCGAGCCGGATCGGCGTCGCGTCCATTAAATGGGTCCGGCCAATCTTGATGATGTCCCAGAATTCTTTCGCCTTGGCGTCGAGCGCGTTTTGTAATTTTTCCAGGGCGGGGATCATATGATTCTTCAACTCTTCGGCTGCGCTGATGTGTATCGCGGACGGAATCACATCGTTGCTGGATTGGCCCATGTTAACGTGATCATTCGGGTGAACATGCTCGCGCGACCCGATCGGTTTGCCCGCCAGCTGAGCGCAACGGTTGGCGATCACTTCGTTCGCGTTCGTATTTGTGCTGGTGCCGGAGCCGGTCTGAAAAATGTCGAGCGGGAAATGGTCGTCGAGTTTTCCTTCCGCAACCTCTTCAGCCGCTTGCACGATCAACGCGGCACGCTCTGCGTCGAGCAAACCGAGATCATGATTGGCTTGCGCGGCCGCCCATTTGATCAGACCCAGGGCGCGGATGAACGGTCGCGAAAACCGATAGCCGCTTACAGGAAAATTGAGTACCGCGCGGTGAGTGGAAGCGCCATGGAGCGCATCCGCTGGAAGCATCATCTCGCCCATCGAATCTTTCTCTGTCCGCGTCGGCTTCCCGGTCATTCGGAACGATCCGCGCCAACGCCAGCCAGCCTGGAAAATCTTTTCGGCTGCACGGTGCGTCGTTCGCGACTATGCGGCGATGGTGTTTTGTGAAAAACAGTAATGAACATTGGCGGGATATTTTGCAGGAAGTATTCCGATTCCCCGTGCTCGAAAAGTGTGGCGTGCTGCTTCAATTCGTTTGTGACCTGGTAAATGATGAAACTGCCGCCCGGCGCCAGCGCATCATACGTTTTTCGCAACAGCGCGCGTTTCTTGTCGATCTTGAGAATGCTGAACGGAATGCCGGAAAGGATATAGTCGCAGCAAGCGATGTCGCGGTGTTTGAGCTCGTACGGCAAAGAAGCTGCATCCCCATGGATGACATGCACGCGCGGATCGCCCGCGAATTGCCGCTCGAGAGCCCGCGAGAACGCCGCGTCGAGCTCAAACAGGAGCAAATGCGAATCCGCGCTCATCCGGCGGGCGATCCCGCGCGAGTGCACGCCTTCACCCGGGCCGTATTCGGCAATCACGCGCGGCTGACTAAAATCCATTTTGCTGGCCACGCGTTCCACCAGCGCCTTTGAGCTAGGAACGATAGAGGCGACCTGGAACGGTCGCTTCAGAAATCGCTTGAAAAACAGTGCGCTCACGGGGAACGAACAGTCGTCTGCAGGCGCCGGATTGTCCAGTGACGAAGTAGGACAATCTAGGTGATCTGTGATCGGCGCTCGTCGTTCTTGACTGATCACCGATCACCGATCACTTATCACGTCTGATCCATGCGCGGTTAGCTCAGTGGTAGAGCACTACCTTGACACGGTAGGGGTCAGAGGTTCGAACCCTCTATCGCGCACCATTTCTCAGCGCGTCCTTCGCTTTCGATGTCGCTTGCCGTAACACCCCGATCTTCTATCCGTTGGTTGTTCTTCCGGCGGAAATTCCTAGCTAGGAGAAGGCGGAGTAGCCGGAGCTGCCGGCAACGCTGGCGCGCTGGTGGGCCGTTTCTCAATGAGCGTCGCCAAGGCGGGACGCAGACTCGTCAGGTTCTTGAGAAGATTAAACCAAAACGGCGCGCCGAGCGCGAGTAACCCCGCCGTAGCAAGAATGCCGAGCAAATGACTGAATGTATGGCCCATCTGTCGTCGGAGCCGCGGCCATCCGTGCAGTTTACTTTCTGTCGGTTGATCCCAGCGGCCAAGAAAATTCACCGGCATAAGGTCGAATCCTGCTTCGCTTACGGTTTTTCTCAGGCGTTCAGCTTGTTCGCGGCTTGCCTCTTCAAACTTTGTCGCCGCGCTTGTGTAAAGGCGATCGTACTCATCGAGTAATGCCTTCGCTTCCTCAGCGTTGACGTTGTTCTCAGTCAGCTGTGCGTTTAAAGCTTGCTGATACTCTTCCGGTGTCCGCGACGCGGGCAAAGCGCTCAAAGCCTGTTCCGGGTGCTTTTCTGCCCACTGAAGATAAGCCTGGTGCGCGGGGGCGTTGCTCGGGTCGAGAATTTTTCTGCCTTCTTCAATTACGCTTGATGCGGCTTTCGTTAGTCCTTGGGTCAGCGCGGGACTGGCGCGGAGCTGTCGATAAATATCTGCCGTATCCAGCTGGAGAACGAACGCGGCGCAAATCGAGCAAACCACCGTTACAACGCGGGTATGAGTTTGGAACCACTGCTCGGCGCGGTCCTGCGCGCTACCGAACCAGCGCTGAAATCGATCGTACGCTTCCGTCGTCGCCCGCTCCACTGTTGAGCCAAAGTTGGCTAACGAATCGAGCACAGCCTTTTTCTGTTGTTCCGTCGCAAAGATGTCTGCCACATGTTTGATGAGCTCAAGTTTGTCTTCGGACTCTTTCGCGGGTTGATCACGCTCTTGGAGACAAGCCAGCAAACTCACAGATTTTTCGATCAGTTCCGGCGGTACATCGCCGAGTGCTGCTTCGGTCGGAGTCAGATCTGCAAACTCGTGAATGATGCGGTAGATTTCACCCGGACGAATTGCGCTTCCAAGAGCGGTTGCGTCTTTCAACTTTGAAAAAAATCCCCACGGTTTCATTCGGTTCGGCGCGACCTTTCGGATTCGGACGCCAGCCTTTGCCGTATCCACTTTTTTCTGAGCCGCTTTGACGGCTGCCTGCTTGCCGGCATCGGTCGAATCCTCTGCCAGCTGCGTCTCGGCTTCCTTCAACCTTTTCTCGGCATCAATGAGCGCTTGCGTTCTTGCATCGGGAACGATCAGGACGCGATTCTTAGGTCGCCAGAGCGAATCGCTGAAAATCGGGTCCCTTAAAATTTGCGCGGCCAAAGAATGCGCATGCTCGCCGATTTTCGGATCGATCGTTTGAAACGTAAGCGCCAGTGCGTTGGCGAGATTCTTGCCTCGCAACGAAAATGCCGCCGAGACCATCTGCACGACAATTGTGATAAGCAGGCTGAGAACAGTCATGATCACCGCGAAGGCGATCACTGTATCCATGGTGTTTAGCATAAAGGTTCCGAGGGATTTGGCAGAATCAGAGCACCAACGGCAAACGGAAACGCGATGCAGTCTCCGGCATAAAGAATAGCGAAGGCTTGAGAGCGAGTCTGTTCACTTGGGGGCAGCGTTGGGCCAACCTTTATCGATTCGAGAAACGTCTGACAAGACCAAAAAAATCCAGCAGCTATTCGACTCCACGCCTGTAAAGCTGGCATCATTCATTTTGCTTCCAGCATTGAAAAGTTGTATCAACACCAATCCGTTCCAAATAAGCCTGGAATCAATGTCTCACCTTCCTCAATTTCGCGACGCCATTGCAGCCGCAACGGAAACACTGCGCTCACTTTCGAGCCTCGAAGCCCGAATGGTCGAAGCTGCCGATCTAATCGAGCAATGTCTGCGCGTTGGAAATAAATTGCTGGTGTGCGGAAATGGCGGCAGCGCAGCTGACGCGGCACATTTTGCGACTGAGCTCGTGGTGCGTTTCGCCCAGGACCGTCGTGCGTATCCGGCGATTTGTCTCGCCAGCGACGGCGGCCTGCTCACTGCCGCGGGCAACGATTACGGTTTCGATGAAATTTTCGCCCGCCAGGTAGCAGCCATTGGTGTGCCGGGCGACGTGCTGATTTGCCTGACCACTTCCGGCAAATCGAGAAATGTCGTGCGCGCGCTGCAGGAAGCGAAAGCGCACAAGCTAAGAACGATCGCCTTCCTCGGCCGTGACGGCGGATCAACCGGTGGCATGGCCGACGTCGATCTTTTGGTTCGCAGTGACTCAACTGCACGCATTCAGGAAGCGCACCAGTTCCTGCTCCACGTGCTCTGCGAGACGATTGAATCCCGTCTCACCTGAAGCAAAGTCTGTAGAGGCAGGCGTGCCGCCTGCAATTCGACGAGACCCGGCAGCTGACACCGCTGCCACTACAGGGTTATTCGGATTTCCTTAATAGCCGCTCGCGTTCGCGATCCAGTTGCCGCCGCTCGTTCGGCGTTAAACTGCCAATCCCGAACTTGGAGATTTTATCGAGAATGGGATCAATGGATGAATAGACATCCTCCGATTCCGTCCGTCCGCTGCTGGATCGCGGTCGCGTTTTTGGAACTATGTGATACTTGGGCCCGGGGCCGATGCGCCCTTTCAAGGCATTCCACCAGGCAAGTTCCGGCCCGGCCCCGCGCAATTCAATAAAAAGGAACGCAGCGCCGATGCTCGTCCAGACCACGACCAGGTCGTTCCACGCGTGATAGGCCAGAAGTTGGAACGTATAAACACCGGCCAGAATAAGCGCGATCCATTTTACCATGATCCGGAGGAACAACTCGACACGGGGATAGATGGTGGCGAAAGCAACGAAGATCCCAAAGTGCAACGCCGGCGAACCTGCCAGGGCAGAACGCTGCCAAAGACCCCAAATCGTGAGCAGCGCCGCAGGCGTGATCAATAAAACGAGGTAGAGCGCAATGTAAGCGTGTCGCCCGACAAAACGCTCGACTTCCCGCCCGAACACGAACAGAAGGTACATCTCGATGGCGAACCACAGCAGCCCCGAAGGCGCGTGCACGAACGCGTATGTGAAGAGACGCCACAACTGGCCACCGGACCAAACTGCGCCGCTGTCGAATTGTAAATACGCCAGAATCGAACCGGCTCCGAATGCTACGAGAACGGCCGCGAGAACTGCGGCTGCGACATGTATCCCCACTAGCATCGTGGTCATATCGACAGGATAGCGACCCATCCACGCAACCGGCCGATAATCATCGGAGGTGGTGACCCCGAACATGTTTTCAATTAATGCCGCGCATTGCGCTTACGCAAGCGTGATTCGCGATTCAACATAGCGAAGCCGCTCGTTCATGGTTAAGATGAACGTCTTCATTTTATGACAAATCCCGCACCCGCCATATTCCCGGCGAATGGAATCGGTGACGCGAGACCGGCCAATCAAGCGGTGCTCGATTGGGTGCACGACGTCGCCAGTCTCACGGAACCGGAAAACATTTTCTGGTGCGACGGCTCGCAGCGCGAAAACGCCTTCCTGATTGCTGAATCGCTCAGACAAAATGTCCTGAGCAAGCTCAACGACAGAAGAGTTCCGCGCTCCTATCTGCATCGCTCCAATCCAAATGATGTGGCGCGAGTCGAGCAATGCACGTTCGTCTGCACGCCGACGAAACAAGAAGCTGGTCCAACCAACAATTGGTCTGAGCCAGGAGAAACGTACGCGAAACTTCGCGGCCTTTTGAAAGGCGCGATGCGCGGGCGAACTCTGTTTGTCATTCCCTATATCATGGGCCCACCGGATTCGCCGCTGACCAAGGTTGGCTTTGAGATTACCGATTCAAAATACGTCGTGCTCAACATGCGGATCATGACGCGCATGGGCGAGGTTGCCGTGAAAAGGCTCGGCAACGATCCCAACGCAGAGTGGAACCGCGGCGTGCATTCGCTGCTAGACATTAATCCTGAGCGCCGATTCATCTGTCATTTTCCGCAAGACAATACGATCATTTCTGTCGGCTCAGGTTACGGCGGCAACGTTTTGTTGAGCAAAAAATGTCTGGCCTTGCGCATCGGTTCTTATTTGGCGCGCACACAAGGCTGGATGGCGGAGCACATGTTGATTCTCGGCGTGGAATCGCCCGAAGGAAAAAAACACTATGTGGCCGCGGCATTCCCCAGCGCCTGCGGCAAAACTAATTTTGCGATGCTTATTCCTCCGGAACATTTCAAAGGCTGGAAAGTGACCACCGTTGGCGACGACATCGCGTGGATGCAGGTTCGTGATGGCCGGCTTTATGCGGTGAACCCGGAGAACGGATACTTCGGCGTCGTGCCAGGGACGAGCTACAAATCGAATCCGAATGCGATGAAATCAATCGCGCACGACACAATTTACACAAACGTCGCGCTCACGGATGACGGTGACGTATGGTGGGAAGGCAAAGGCGGCCAACCACCGGCGCACGCCATTGATTGGCGCGGAAATGATTGGACACCGGAGTCAAAAGAAAAAGCTGCACATCCGAACAGCCGGTTTACTACGCCAGTGCGCAACAACCCGGCTCTCGATCCGGACGTCGAAAAAGGTGAAGGCGTGCCGATCAGCGCCATCATTTTCGGCGGGCGCCGGAGCGATACGGTGCCGCTCGTTTATCAGGCGTTCGATTGGAATCATGGAGTTTATTTGGGCGCGACCATGGCTTCGGAAACAACTGCAGCCGCGACCGGCGCAGTTGGTCAGGTGCGCCGCGATCCGATGGCGATGTTGCCGTTTTGCGGATATAACATCGGCGATTATTTCCAGCACTGGCTCGACGTCGGAAAACGCCTCACGAATCCGCCGCTCATTTTCAACGTGAACTGGTTTCGCAAGGGATTGAAGGGCCAATTTCTCTGGCCGGGTTTCGGCGAAAACATGCGCGTGCTCAAATGGATTATTGATCGCTGCGAAGAAACTGACGGCGCACTCAAATCGCCCATCGGTTGGCTACCCAGCCCCCACGATCTCGATCTCGCCGAGCTCGACATCGACCACAAATGCGTCGCCGAAATTCTGGGGGTCGATCACGAAGAGTGGCAAAAAGAACTGGCCGAACACAAAAAGTTCTTCGATTCCCTCGGCGGCGTTGTGCCCGAACAGCTTCTCGAGCAGCGCGAACAATTGGCCGCGCGATTTACGCAATAAAAACTCTGTCATCCCGAGCGCAGCGAGGGACCTCTCAAAAGGTGATTCATCACGCTCACTATGCAGCATGTCACAAACTTCGTAGGCGAGGTCCCTCACTTCGTTCGGGATGACACGCGTTTTGTACCGCAGAAATTTGCGAATCGCTTCACTGGCAGCGAATATTTCCAGTGGGTTCGAAAATTGGGAACAGAGGAAGCGTTGCGGCGGCGTCACGCACGGACTGCATCGAAGTCCGCGGTGCGCGCCAGAACAATCTCAAAGGGATCGATGTCGATCTTCCGCTGGGAAAACTAACGGTCGTCACCGGCCCGAGCGGCAGCGGCAAATCGAGTCTGGCCTTTGAGACGATTTACGCCGAAGGCCAGCGCCGTTACGTCGAAACGTTCTCACCGTACATGCGGCAGTTCCTCGACCGCATGGACAAACCGCGCGTGGACGACATCCGTGGAATTCCGCCGGCTATCGCGATCGAGCAATCAAACCCGGTCAAAACCTCGCGCTCAACCGTCGGCACGATGACAGAGATAAACGACTATCTGAAGTTGCTCTGGCCGCGCGTCGCGAACGCATTTTGCCCAAGCTGTGGCCGCGAGATTCGGCCGGAAACGGCCAAATCAATCGCCGGCGAAGTCTTTGCGCAATTCGCATCTTGTCATTCCGAGCGAAGTGAAGCGAAGCGGAACGCAGTCGAGGAATCTCTTACTGTTTCAGGAAATGAAGAAATATCGAGAGATCCCTCGACTCCGCTGCGCTCCGCTTGGGATGACAAAGGAAAAAGGGCCGCAACAGTTCTCATCACTTTTTGGGTGAGCGTGCCGCCGAAAACTGAGCCACGGAAGTTTTTCGATTTTCTCCAGCAGCAGGGTTACCTCCGAGTTTGGATCGACAACCAGGTTGTGCGCGTGGACGCTGCCGACCCAAAGATCAAACGGCTCGGTGCCCGCGTGCAGGTGATCCAGGATCGCATCGCAATCGGTCAAGAAAATCATGCGCGATTAGTCGAAGCGATCGAGACGGCACTGCGTTTCGGGAAAGGGAAAATAAATGTCATCCCACTTTCGGAAAACGCCGAACGTCGAACGCCCAACGCCGAACATCGAACGAGTGACCAGTCCGCAATCCGCAATTCGCGATCCGAAATGCCTTTTTCCACCGGCTGGCATTGCGCTTATTGCGATCTTGATATCCGCCCGCCTACACCCGGACTGTTCAGTTTTAACAACCCGCTCGGTGCATGTCCGGAGTGTCGCGGCTTCGGTCGGACGATTGCAATTGATCTAAATAAGGCGATTCCCGACCGAAGATTGAGCATCAAACAAGGTGTCGTGCGCGTTTTTCGCGGTGCTGAGTTTGGCGAATCGCAGAAGGATTTACTTAAAGCGTGCGCGCGCGAAGAGATCGATATTAATGTTCCATTCGAGGAACTGCCGAAGGCTGATCAGGACTTCGTCATCGAAGGCGAGCGACGTTCCGGGGAGTACACCGATGAAGATTACGAAAACGATCGGTGGTACGGCGTCCGCGGGTTCTTTCGCTGGCTTGAAAGCAAGACTTACAAAATGCATGTGCGCGTTCTGCTCAGCCGTTATCGAGCTTACGTCACGTGTCCAAAGTGCAAGGGCGGACGGTATCAGCCAGAGGCGTTGAATTACAATATTGTAGCGGCGGTCTATGGCCGTCGAAACGGCGATCAGCGATCGCCGCTACAGCTGAGCCTTCCGGAATTTCAGGCTTTTTCGATTTCTGATGCACACGATTTTCTTCGCAACCTCGACATCCCTGCGGGCGACAAAACCGCACAGATGCTGCGTGACGAAATCTGCGCGCGCCTGAATTATCTCTGCGAGGTGGGTGTCGGCTATCTCACGCTCGATCGTTCGACGCGCACGTTGAGCGGCGGCGAAGTCCAGCGCGTGAACCTTACGACATGCCTGGGCGCATCGCTGGTGAACACGCTTTTTGTCATGGACGAACCGAGCATCGGATTGCACCCGCGCGATGTCGGCCAGCTCGTGCGCGTGATGCACAACTTGCGCGACAAAGGGAACACGCTTCTGGTGGTCGAGCATGAGGAACAAATCATCCGGGCTGCCGATAACTTGATCGATCTCGGTCCAGGCCGCGGCGAGCTTGGCGGGGAATTGGTCTGGAACGGAGCGCTCGAAGATTTTCTCGCGCGTGACCGCGCTCCCCAATCTTTAACGCGCGATTACCTGACGAATCGTAAATCCATTCCGGTTCCGAAATCCCGGAGAAGACGGAACTCATCGATCGAGATCATCGGCGCACGCGAACACAACCTCAAAAAAATCGACGTCGAATTACCGCTCGGAGTGTTTGCGTGCGTGACCGGCGTATCGGGTTCCGGGAAATCGACGTTGATCCACAACGTGCTCTATCGAAATCTGCTCGCAGCGAAAGGGCAATCGACTGATCAGGAAGTCGGCGCATGTAAATCAATCAGCGGCGCGCATCGCATCAACGAAGTGGTGATGGTCGATCAATCACCGCTCGCGCGCACGCCGCGCTCAACCCCGATTCTTTATCTGGGCCTTTACGATCGCGTCCGTGAATTGTTCGCGACGCAGCCGGACGCGCTGGCGCAGGGACTCACCGCAGGCGCTTTTTCGTTCAACTCCGGCAACGGCCGCTGCGAGCGTTGCTCAGGCACCGGCTACGAAAAGATCGAGATGCAGTTTTTAAGCGATCTTTTCGTGCGGTGCGCGGAATGCGACGGCAAACGCTTCCAGCCACACGTCTTGAAAGTGCGGTTTCATGGAAAATCAATTCATGACGTGCTCGAGTTGACCATCAGCGAAGCAATTCAGTTCTTTGCGCAGCTCGGTGACAAGCACGGTGCGGAAATTTCCGCCGGGCTGAAAGTGCTCGAAGAAGTCGGACTCGGTTATCTTCGACTGGGCCAGCCGTTGAACACGCTTTCCGGCGGCGAATCGCAGCGGCTGAAGCTGGTTCGGCATTTAGTCGAAACCGGCGAGCGGAAACCGGATAGCGGAAAGAACGGCAATGCCCGCGGCAATCTGTTCATCTTCGATGAACCGACCACCGGATTGCATTTCGACGATGTAGCGATGCTACTGCGATTGTTTCAGCGGCTGGTCGATCGCGGACATTCGATCGTGGTGATCGAGCACAACCTGGAGGTGATCAAGGGCGCCGATTGGATCGTCGATCTTGGTCCGGAAGCTGGCGACGCCGGCGGCGAAGTCGTAGCCGTGGGAACGCCCGAGCAAGTCGCGCGCGTTGGGCATTCGCACACGGGCAGATTCTTGCGACAGGTTCTTTCGAAATCTCTCAAAGCGCTGAGTGTCATCCCGAGCCGCGAAGACGGCGAGGGACCTCACACAGTCTCGCGCGAGTTGGAGAGATCCTTCGCTTACGCTCAGGATGACGGCGTTGAGTTGGCGCGAGCCGCGGAAACGGCTCCACGATTCCGCGCGGGAGGACGCAACGGCGTGATCCACGTCCATGGCGCGCGCGAGCACAACCTGAAAAACATCGACGTTAAAATCCCGCGCGAAAAGCTCGTCGTGATCACCGGCTTAAGCGGCTCGGGTAAATCGACTCTGGCCTTCGACATCTTGTTTGCTGAAGGGCAGCGCCGTTTTCTCGACAGCATGTCGCCGTATGCTCGACAATTCGTCGAGCAACTCGAAAAACCCGACGTCGATCTCGTTAGCGGATTGCCGCCGAGCGTGGCAATCGAGCAGCGCGTCACCCGTGGTGGAGGCAAATCGACCGTCGCGACGGTGACGGAAGTTTATCATTTCCTCAGGCTGCTGTTTGCGAAAACCGGAACGCAATTTTGTCCGGACTGCGATTTACCGGTCGAAAAACAGAGCGTGTCGTCGATTGTGAAACAGATCGAAGCGGCTGCGAAGCGAGGGCCGCTGAAGGTCCTCGCGCCATTGGTGAAAGCGCGCAAGGGTTTTCATACGGACGTGGCGCATTGGGCGGAACGCCAGGGATTCGAGACGCTGTATGTCGACGGTCAGCTTGTCCCGATCCGAAACTTTCGGAAACTCGAGCGTTTCAAAGAGCATACCATCGACGTCGTTGTCGGCGTAATCGATCGGAAGCGAATCGCGGACGCGCGCGAGATTGCCCGGCGAGCGCTGGAGATCGGGCGCGGCACAGCACGTCTGCTCGATTCAAGAAATCGGCTGACGGTGATGAGCACGGAGATGACCTGCCCGAAGTGTGGTCGCGCATTTGAGGAGCTCGATCCGCGTTTGTTTTCATTTAATTCGCCACATGGCGCGTGCGAAGCATGTGGCGGATTCGGTGAGATTTGGGACCAAGATTTCCAAACGGCCGCGGACCGGGACGGTGAATCGGTCTTGGAAAACGAGCTTGCCGCAGAGCGCGAGTCGGAATGGATCGAGGAAGGTGAAGCGCGCGAATGTCCGAGTTGTCGCGGCTCGCGGTTGAATGCCGTGGCACGTCACGTGCGTGTGCAAGGCTATACAATCGATCAATTCACGAACCTCTCCGCCAGCGAAGCAGCGCGCACGATCGACAGGTTGAAATTCAAAGACACGAACCGAACGATTGCAGCCGGTCTTTTGCCTGAAATCCAACAGCGACTGCGTTTCATGGAGAAGGTTGGACTTGGTTATCTCGCACTCGGGCGTTCGGCAAAAACCTTGAGCGGCGGCGAATCGCAGCGAATTCGGTTGGCCGCGCAGCTTGGCTCGAATTTGCGTGGCGTCCTTTACGTGCTGGACGAACCAACCATCGGCTTGCATCCGCGCGACAACGTACGTCTGCTCGAAACGCTCACAGCTCTCCGCAACAAGGGCAATTCACTCATTATTGTCGAGCACGACGAAGAAACCATGCGGCGCGCCGATCATATTGTCGATCTTGGGCCGCATGCGGGGCTTCACGGGGGCGAAGTTGTAGCGACTGGAACGCTGCGGGACATCGAGCGGAATCCAAATTCTGAGACCGCCCGTTGCCTGAAAGCCCCGGTGCGCCATCCCATTCGCGGATCGCGCCGATCACTGCAAGACGTGGAAACCTGGATCGAGATTCACGGCGCGCGCGCGAACAATTTGAAAAACATCGATGTTACTTTTCCGCTCGGTCGTCTTTCGGTGATCACTGGAATTTCCGGCAGCGGCAAATCCACGTTGATGCATGACGTGATTTGGCCCGCGGTGCGCGAACAGCTGAAGGAAAGGAAACGCGCAGGTGATGGCGATTTGTTCAAACTTGTCAGCGGTGCGCAAGAAATCGAAGCCGTTTACGAAGTCGATCAATCGCCCATCGGTAAAACGTCGCGCTCGACACCGGGCACTTACGTGAAAGTGTTCGACGAGATCCGAAATCTATACGCGCAACTGCCGGTGTCGCGCGTGCGCGGCTACTCGGCGAGCCGATTCTCGTTCAACGCCGAAGGTGGCCGTTGCGAGACGTGCAAGGGTCAAGGCTTGATCAAGTTGGAGATGAATTTTCTGCCCAGCAGTTACGTGCCTTGTGAAGACTGTCGCGGTCGCCGTTACAATCCGCAGACGCTGGAAGTTCTCTATAACGAAAAATCCATCGGTGGCGTCATGGAGATGACCATTGAGGAGGCTGCGCAATTTTTTTCGGCGCACCCGAAAATCGCGCGGCCGCTTTCCCTGTTGGTCGATACAGGCCTCGGTTATCTCAAACTGGGGCAACCGAGTCCGACCTTGAGCGGCGGCGAAGCGCAACGGCTTAAGCTGGTGACGCAATTGAAACGTGGCGTCGGCCGCGCGGCGGACGAGCGGATAAGAAAAATGCGCAAGCCGGGATCGACATTATATTTACTTGAGGAACCCACCATCGGCCTGCACATGGCCGACATTGAACTACTTCTCAACGTGCTGCACCGGCTGGTGGACGAAGGAAACACTGTAATCGTGATAGAACACAATCTCAGTGTGATCGCCGAAGCGGATTACATCGCCGATCTTGGCCCAGAGGCTGGTGACGCTGGCGGCAGGGTTGTTGCGACCGGCACACCTGAGCACGTGGCGAAGAATCGCGTCAGCCGCACAGCGCCGTTCTTGCGAAAAATGTTGAACCCATTGCGCGCTAAAACAGTGGGGTCATCCTGAGCGGAGCGAAGGATCTCGCAAGCGAAGTGCGCGGCACCAATCTAAATTGCGTGATCAATCAGTCTCTGTGAGGTCCCTCGCCGTCTCCGCTGCTCGGGATGACACGCGTTTTAATTGCGGGTATCAGCGACATCAGTGAGAATCGCCGCACAAAATGCTTGCTTTTTATCTGCACAATCTCGATCCGATTATTTTTCGGATTTACGACAATGTCGGGCCACGATGGTATGGACTCGCTTATGTGCTCGCATTCATCTCCAGCTATCTCGTCTTCCTTTGGTTGGCCAAACGCGGGTACGCCGATCTGCCGCCGCAGCGAGTGGGCGACTTTATCACCGGCTGCGCGCTCTTTGGTGTGATTATTGGCGGGCGCCTCGGCTACGTTTTTTTCTACAAACCGGAAATGTTGCGCGAGCCGCTATCGATCTTGCGCGTCTGGGAAGGCGGGATGTCCAGCCACGGCGGGATGTTCGGCCTGTTGGCTTTCACTTTTTATTACGCGCATCGGCACAAAATTTCATGGACGAATCTGGGCGATAATCTGGTCGTGACCGCGCCGATCGGGTTGTTCTTTGGACGCTGCGCTAATTTGATCAACGGCGAGCTTTACGGACGCATCACAAATGTTCCGTGGGCGATTCAATTTCCGAAAGAATTGTTGGATCATCCCCAGGAAGCCGAACGGGCCGTAGCGGCGTGCGCACAAATCGATCCGTCGCTCACGACGTCCGACGCAATTATCGGCGCGGTGCGCGGCAATCCAAACGTGGCCGCAGCGTTGCGCTCAATCCTCTCGCCGCGCCATCCGTCGCAGCTTTACGAAGCGTTTTTCGAAGGAATTGTTTTGTTCGCGATTTTGTGGTTTGTGCGGACGCGCACCCGGCAGCCTAACGGAGTGCTAACGGGGCTGTTTTTCATTTGCTACGCGATCTTCCGGATCGTGATCGAAAACTTTCGCGAGCCCGATGCTGCATTGATAGGCCCGTTCACGCGCGGCCAATTTTTTTCGTTTTTTCTAATCGCGATCGGATTCGCATTCGTTGCCACTGCCAAAGCGCGGCCAACGTTTCCGAAAAGGATAGTGACGCACCACTGACGAAACGAATCCGAAACATGATTATTGTAGGGCGTCTGTGCCAGGCGCCGTGGCGTTTCCCAGAAACGCCCTACAATTATTCGTCATTCGACATTCGTCATTTCGCGAATCCCGCTTTCACTTTTCCAAAACGGCGCTATTACTTATGCCGGTGACGCGGGAATGCTCGTTCCGGAAATCGTAGCGGCCGGCGGCGGTCTGCTGTTTGCGTTCGATCACGCGACGATCGCAGGCAAACTCGTTCTCACGCTTCTGGCCGTCGCGTCGATTTTCAGTTGGTCGATCATGATCACCAAATTGCGCGTGATCCGCTTCGCTCGAAAGCAGAACGCGCGGTTCCTCGCCTCGTTCCGGCAAGATCGACAACCGCTGCGTTTATTCGAAAAAAACGCGCGCTTTCCGGGATCCCCGGTTTTCAACGTGTATCGCGCTGGGTGCGAAGAAATGACGTTTCATCTGCTCGGCTCACCCGAAGTGGACGACACTTTTCGCGCGCGGCTGGACATCGCGGACAAAATCTCGCCGGCGCAAATGGGTGCGGTAAACGCGGCGATGGAGCGAGCAGTAGGCGAAACTGCGCTTTCCCTCGAGTCGCAGATGATTTTACTCGCCACCGCCGTGAGCGGTTCGCCGTTTCTTGGATTACTCGGCACAGTCTGGGGCGTGATGGACGCGTTCACCGGTGTCGCCGAAGCCGGCTCGCCAAACCTCGTGGCGATGGCGCCCGGCGTGTCCGGAGCGCTTATCACCACGGTCACCGCGCTGTGCGTCGCGATCCCTGCGATGTTCGGCTATAACTTTCTCGTCACCAGCATTCGCGGCATCATCGTGGAAATGGACAACTTCGCCGCCGAACTCGCGTCCGAGTTTGAGCACAAGTATGTCGATCACGGCGCGCGGGAGATCGCATTGCGCAGATGAGCACCTCTCTGTCATTGAGCGTTGAGCGTTGGGCGTTGAGCGTTGGGCGTTTTCCAAGCGCGGCATGCAACGTCCAACGCCCAACGCCCAATGCCCAACTTCGAAGCAAGGACGGATGAGACGCTACTCACAACGCCAGAGTCTCTCCACGCTGAGCGAGATCAATGTCACGCCGCTGCTCGATCTCGCGTTTGTGCTGCTCATCATTTTCATGATCACGACGCCGCTGCTCGAAAGCAGCATGAATCTCGTGATCCCATCCAGCGGGGCGAAAAATCCGTCAATCAATAAGTCACAGGTGCAAACACTCTCGATCGACCGCACCGACACGATCCGGTTTATTAATCAAGTGGTGGACTTGGAAACGCTCACCGCGCAATTGACCCAACTAAAACAGACGAATCCGGATGTCGCCATTGTGATCCGACCCGATCGCGACTTGCCTGTGCAAAGATTGGTTGCAGTAATGGACGCGGTGCAGCAGGCCGGGATCACCAAGGTCGGCATCGCAACAAGGGCCGAGTCGAAATAGATGGCGAAGAGCAGCCGTTTTTGGCGGAACGTCGTCCTGATTGCTGTCGCACACATTGCATTAATCGCGGGACTGATTCGCTGGAGCCTTGCAGCCAGGACTTCATCAAATAGCGAGAGCGTCGTTTGGTTAGGTGGCGCTGGAGATCTCGCGCTTGGAGAATCGGAAGGCGGCATACTGCCATCGCCACCAGCAGAAGTCTCAACTCCGCGGCCCGAACCGACGCCGATGAAGACGGATGAAGGCGATGAGGAGCGTCGTGTCGCAGCAACAGTCAAAAGCGAAATTGAATTGCCATCGCCAACACCGACAGCGACGCCCTCTTCAAAACCAACGGCGACTCCCACACCAAGACCTAAGACAACGCCAAAACCAATTCCGAAGCCAAGTCCCAAGAAAATTCTCTTGGCGAAAGCTTCTCCTAAACCGTCGCCAAAAGCGAACGGGAAATCAGAGAAAAAGGAAAAAAACGCTCTGGCAAAGACGGAATCCGCGTCTCAGAGCGCCAGTGGAAAGACGAGTTCAGCAAGAACAGGTGGCCGTGCGGGCGATGGAAGCAGCACATCGGAATTCGGCTGGTATGGCAACATGCTACACGACCGTTTTTACAGCGCATGGATCCAGCCGACTACCCACGTGCCCACCGGCGCCAAAATTTCGACTCTGGTCAAAGTCCGCATCGAGAAGGACGGGCGCGTTTCCAAATTCGAAATCATCAAGCCGTCTGAAAACGTTGTCGTCAACGAATCGGTTACAGCAGTTGCGAAACAAGTCACCGAGGTTGACGCGCCGCCAGCTGGTCTAATGAAAGACGATCATTACGAGGTAAAAATTAATTTCGAGCTAAATACGGGGGAAGGACCGGGAGACAGATAACTTGGACGTTTGGCTCTCATAACTCCAGATGGCATTTCGGCGAGGGTACCGAAACGTGCACGCGAGGCGTGTGCGCTCCCCGGATTTATACAGCGAATTTCTCTTCGATCAGCCCGTGCAAATGTTCGCCTATCGCCGGGTGATTGAGGCGCTGAATGACTTCGTCCAAGAAACCGGTGACGAGGAGGCGTTGTGCCATTTTGGTCGGGATGCCGCGCGAGCGCAGGTAAAACAACTGGTCTTCTTCAATCTGGCCCGAGGTTGCGCCGTGGGTGCAACGGACGTTGTCGGCGAGGATTTCGAGGCCCGGCATTGAATTGGCTTCGGCGTCGTCGCTCAACAGAAGGTTGCGAACTTTTTGATAGGCGTCGGCGAAGTGGGCATGCGGTTCCACCCGGATCAGGCCCCCGAAAATGGTGCGAGCCCGATCGTCGAGCGCGTTTTTGTAAAGGAGATCGCTCGCGGTGTGAGGCGAGACGTGGTCCTGTAATGTGCGCGCATCGAATTCCTGCTGATGTTTCGCCACTGCGACAGCGAGCAAATCGCTGCGCCCGCCTTCGCCGATCAGGCGGCTGAGACTTTCGAAGCGCGAATATCGCCCGCCAAGATGCAGATTGAGGCTCATCGCTGATGCGTCATGATCGACGGTCGTCGAATTTATTTGCAGCGCGATCACGTTGCTCGCCCATTCCTGCGCACAAACATAAGTCACTTTCGCGCCGGGGCCGGCGATTAGATCGTTCACGCCACAAGCGAAGCCCGGTGCGGTCCGATTACACGAGCGGAAATGTTCGATGACCGTGACCTTTGCGAGCTCATCAGTGACCAGGAGCAGGTGGGGGAAGATCGACGTGTTATCGTGTCGCAACCAATGGAAGATCTCGATGGGCCGTTCGATCTCTACGCCGCGCGGCAGGAAAAGAAATGTTCCCGATGAAACGAGCGCTTTGTGCAAAGCGGCGAACTTAGCCGAACCAAGCGTCGCTTCCGTGGACATGAAATGTTTGCGGAAGAGATCGGTATGCTCCACCATCGCGCGCTCGAGTGGTTGAAAAATCACGCCGCGCCTTTTCAGATCTTCAGAGACGACGTCTCGCTCGATCAGCTGATCGTTCGCGAAGATCATGCGTGCCGCGTACTGGTCGAGACCGCGGGAGTATTTCAGAACATTTTTCCGATCATCTTCCGAGAGCGGACCGCTGATTTTGAACGGCGACAGATCAAGAAGATTGACATTAGCAAATCGCCACGCCTGATCTTTTCGTGTGGGGTTCGGCAACGATTCGAATTGTTCCCAAGCTGCGCGCTGCTGATCCCGGAACCAATCGGGAAATTCGGGCGCCTCGGCTGGGCCGGAAAGAATCGATCCGGATTTTGCTACTTCGTGATTAGCGACTGAAGACATCATTGGTGTTCTTTTAGAACCAGAACGGCGGTCAAGAGACCGCCGCTACAGAAAATTCGGTAGGCGGAAAAGTTATCCGACCGAGCCTTCCATCTCCAGCTCGATCAGCCGTTTGAGCTCGACGCTATATTCCATCGGGAATTGGCGGACGAGATCGTTGACGAAACCATTGACGCTCAGGCTCATCGCCTGCGCCTCGGTCAGACCGCGCTGTTGCATATAGAAGATTTGGTCGGCGCTCACCTGGCTCACGCTGGCTTCGTGTTGAACGGCATTGCCTGTGCCGCGCACGGTAATCGCAGGATACGTGTCCGTTCGCGAAGTCGCGTTGATCAGCAGCGCGTCGCACTCAGTGTTGTTTTTGCAATGCTTCAGATGTTTCGGCACGTGAACCAATCCACGATAAGTGGCGCGCCCTTTGCCGATGGAGATCGATTTGGAAACAATGTTGCTGGTCGTTTCATCGGCTGCGTGAATCATCTTCGCGCCGGTGTCCTGATGCTGCCCGTCGTTGGCGAGCGCGATGGAGAGAACTTCGCCGCGCGCTTTTCGACCCTTCATGATCACGCTTGGATATTTCATGGTGAGGCGTGAACCGATGTTGCAATCGATCCATTTCACCTCTGCGTTCTCTTGGGCGAGACCGCGTTTCGTGACCAGATTGAACACATTCGACGCCCAGTTCTGCACGGTGATATACTGAATCTTTGCGCCCTTCAGTGCGACGAGTTCCACGACGGCGCTGTGCAATGTCGGTGTGTTAAATTTCGGCGCCGTACAGCCCTCCATGTAGGTCACTTCCGAGCCTTCGTCGGCGATGATGAGGGTGCGCTCGAACTGGCCGAAATTTTCCGCGTTGATACGGAAATACGCCTGCAGCGGATGTTTCACTTTCACCCCGGGCGGGACGTAAATGAACGAGCCGCCGCTAAACACGGCCGAATTCAGCGCGCTGAATTTGTTGTCGGCAATCGGAATGACTTTGCCAAACCATTTCCGGAAAATTTCCGGATAATGTTTCAGTCCCTCGGTCGATCCGACGAAAATGACGCCTTGTTCGCCGACGGCTTTCTTGATGTTTGAATAGACGGCTTCGCTGTCGAACTGCGCTTCCACGCCCGCGAGGAATTTTCGCTCCTGCTCAGGGATACCGAGCCGCTCGAACGTTCGTTTAATGTCGTCGGGCACTTCATCCCAGCTTCGTTTTGGTTCGGTGCCAGGCGCAAGATAGTAACGAATTTTGGCAAAATCGATCGCTTCCAAGTCCTTGCTCGCCCAATGCGTGGGGAGCGGTTTTTCCAAGAACGTCTTGAGACCTCTGAGCCGGAATTCGCGCACCCAATCCGGATCCTCTTTGACGTCCGAAATGTAGCGAACGGTTCGTTCGCTCAGGCCGGTGCCAGCATCGCGCACGTGCGCTTCCGGATAAAAGAAATCCCCTTTGCTTCGATCAATATTGACTGCAGAAGTCTCGGTTTTCATTGTGAATTTTACCCTGTTTACCTAAACGCTGGTTCAACCGCCCCTTCACGCGCCCAATCGTAACCTCTCTCCTCGAGCTCAAGAGCGAGCTCTTTGCGCCCGCTCCTAACGATTCGCCCAGCCACCATCACGTGGACGTAGTCGGGAATGATGTAGTTCAGGAGGCGCTGATAGTGCGTGATTAACAATATGCCAAGATCAGGTCCGCGCAATGAGTTTACTCCATGCGCCACGGTCTTGAGCGCGTCAATGTCCAGGCCGCTATCGGTTTCATCAAGCACGGCATATTTGGGCTCGAGCATCGCTAATTGCAGAATTTCCGTGCGCTTTTTTTCGCCTCCGGAAAATCCCTCGTTGACCGACCGCGACGTAAACGACCGATCCATGCCGAGCAGTTCGATTTTTTCATAAAGCTTGGCATAATAATCGGTGGCCTCAAGCTCTTCGCCCTCTGGCAGACGCGATTGCAGCGCTGCCCGTAGAAAATTGGCAATCGTTACGCCCGGAATTTCGCTCGGATACTGAAAGGCCATGAACAAGCCACGCCGCGCCCGTTCGTCCGGCTCAAGTTCGAGGAGATTCTCTCCGTCCACCAATACCTTGCCAGCGGTCACCTGATAATCAGGGTGACCAGCCAATACTTTTGCCAGGGTGCTTTTTCCTGAGCCGTTTGGACCCATCAGCGCGTGCACCTCGCCGCGAGGCACGCGGAGAGTCAATCCGCGAACAATCTCCTGATCGCCAACGGTGATATGCAGGTTCTCTATGTTCAATTCCTTCATAAGGCGGACCTAAAATATACGCCCGTTCGACAGATTTGCGAACGCCGAGCGGCGAATTCCGGACGTGGCTACCCCGCTTGGATTCGAACCAAGAATAACGCCTCCAAAGGGCGCTGTGTTACCGTTACACCACGGGGTATGCGGGATTTGCGATTTTAGATTGGCGATTTTCGATTCAAGCGCAATGCCCAAAATTAGAGCGGGATTGGGCTTAGGCGGAGCAACTCACTGCCGAAATTGAGGTTGAATCAGTGGCAGCGGGGCGAGTATGGTGGTCTCGCCGCGGCCAACGGGACCCGGTTATGGAGCGCACGATCTTCCTTCAACACTACCGCGTACGCCTTAGGTCGGATGGCACTCCGCGTGAACTCAGCCGGGACGCTGCAGCGATTACTTACGAGGCGGTGGACGAAAGATCTCGCGAGCCAGTTGATCTAAAACTCATTCCGCTTGAAAGCATCGACTCAGGCGTCCGCGAGAAATTGGAGGAGCAGGCGCGCGCCGCGCAGATGCTGCGTCACGTGAATATCGCGAAAGTTTACGACTTTGGGCGCGAAGGCGGAGATTTTGTGTGCGTCTCAGAGCACCTGCCAGGTGAAACGCTTGCAGCATGGGTGGCCGCCCACGGGCCGATGCCGGCTGACGCCGCATTGCGAGTGGCCGAGCAAATCGTGAGCGTGCTCTCATCCGCCAGTTTTCACAGGCTTCCATATCCGCCAATTCAACCCTCCGACGCCATTATCGCCCCAGGGCAGACTCCTGAAGGCAGTTGGCCACTAGTGAAGTTGATTAATTTCGGCTTGCCTACACTTAGGTCCGGCACCGAATTCCAGATTGAAGACTCAGAGACGCGCAAGCAGGCATCCTCTGCGGAACAGGTTGCCAGCCCCGAAGGAATCGCGCATGAAACAAGGGACATCCGTTCGGAGATTTATTCGCTCGGTGCGACACTTTATTTTCTTCTGACAGGCGTTGCACTTTCGGCGGAGCAGATCCAGCAGCGGCCTCCAAAGTTCTCAAAGTTTCCAAAACCGTTGCGAACATTGCTTGCCCGGATGATGCACCGCGAGCCTGTCCAACGCCCAAAGGATTTGGTTGTGCTGGCGGAAATGATCCGCGAATGCCTGCTGAAAATCGAACGCCGGCGAGCACTCGCGGACAAGTATGGCATTCCGTACAGGGCAACAATTCCACGGCGCGCGGAGGCTCCGCCGAAGCGGTTCCTGCGAGTAGCATTGCCGGTTGCCGCGATGCTGCTCGCGGCAGTAGTGATCGCCGCTGTCTTGTTGCCGGAGCCGATTGGCAGGCTCGCGCACCGGGCTCGCGAGGCGAAACCGATCGGCGTCCTAATTGGCGTCCCCGAATCTTCGCCACCTCCGACAGTCCAAAATACTTCGACTACAATGGCTCCCGCGGGTGTAGCATCGCAATCGGGGAACGCAGCGGTGCCGCCTGCGGGCCAACCGTCCGTAAACACGACGACGGCTTCGAATTCGCCTCAGGTTTCATCACCGGATCTTCAGCAGACTCAAACATCAAATGCCCAATCGCAGGCCGCTGCTCCCAACGCTTCGGGAGCAGGTTCGCCAGGCGCGATCCGGGAGAATGCTTCCTCTTCTGAGGGCGAAAGGACATCATCCTCGAAAGGTAACGAAGCAGCGCAGTCGAGCACTGCCAGTCAGCCAGGTTCGCACGGCAAAAAGAAATCTGTTGCCTCGACTTCGAGACGGGCGCGCGGCGCTCAGGATTTGTCCGAGGACTCGCCGCAACGCGGCGTCCGTTCGATGCGTGGTCGGGTCGTCGGTATCACTTCGGACGGGAGATTGATTTTTCGATTGCCCTCCGGCCGCACCGCGATCGTTGCACCGGATTCTGAAGAAGACCAATTTGTGCCACGACGTCACCGGCGCGTTTTCATTGAGCGCGATCAAGAGACATTTGTTCCGCCACCTCGATTTGCGCCGGATTATTTCCCCGACGACTAGCAAGAGACGGGCACAGGCGGCGGCCAGACGTGGGAGGGCGAGGACGCTTTTCTGGCCCTGCATTTTTTTCAAAAAAAAGCTTGCCTGACGCCACGATTCCCGGCATAACCTCGCCTCCGTGGGGAAACGACCGGCCTTTTTCGCCTTCACAACCATATCGCTTCTCGTCATTTCCAGCGGCGCTCTTCGCGCGCAGGGATTGGCTCCAGCAACGTTGGGCCTTGCGGGCCACGATCAAAAGGCTGCGAACGACATGGTGCAAATCATCACTAGTAAGTCGGTGCAGGAAGCCACGGATAAGCCGCTGCACGCGATCACGAAACAGCGGGCGCCGGTGATTGCGAAAAAACTGACCGAGCCGGTTAAGAAACAGCCGGCGCCGGCAATCGCCAAAGATTCGGCGCAAACGTTCGTGGCAGAGCCGGTGAGACCAATGGATCAACAAACCGTAAGCAAAACAACAAAGCGCCTTGGGCTTTTCAGCTTCAAAACCCCGGAGGGCAAAAAGGAATCAGTGCCGGTCGTCACGCAGTATTATCCCAAGCAGATCGTTTATCCCTTCGGCAGGGTTGATCGCCACATCGATGGCAGGTTGATGCAGGCAGCGAGCATCGCGGAGGAACGCGCCCACGCGCACTCGCGCTCACGGTGCTGGCATTACGTCAAGGAAGCATTGCTTGCGTCTGGTGCGGTTGATTCCCGCCCGAAGACCGAACTCGCAAGAGACGCTGCTCAAGAGCTCGTCAGCAATTACGGATTCAAAAAATTATCGGTGACGGACCCTTTCGCCGCGCCGGTCGGCTCGGTGCTCGTGTATGGCACCTCGCGCAGCGTCGGCCACGTCGAGTTTCGCACCAAGAACGGTTTCGTCAGCGACTTTCGTTCGCCGACTCCATCGCGCCGCCCGCTGCTCGGCGTGTACGCGAAGTTGTAATCCCGGATAATTTCGGAACGAGCGTCAACCGGCATTTGTCAATCGGCGCCTGGCCGAAACGGTCTTTTCTCGCTCCTAGTAATTCCTAACCAGGCGAGTCACTGCCATGAGCATCGACAGAACGGGCCAAGCCGCGATCCCAGTGATCAGAACGAAAAGCAAAAGCTCAGCGACATAATCCCGGCTTCTTTCTCCGGCCAAAAATTCACTGCTTAATTTGTGGAAGGCGGGCAACTTTGTAACCGGCTGATCGGGGGAGGAACCCATTTGGGTTTCCGGTGTCGGACGATAATTGCAATCCGTCAGCAGAAACCTTCGGTTACTGCGTCTTGTGCCGTTGTCGCGACGTGAGCCGCGTTGGTTCTGACTAATTTGAGATATTGGTTTCATAAATTTCTAGTTGTTAAGTGTGATTCCGAATGCGGTTCGAGAGGACCGGCGCAAAAACCCGCGCGTGGTGTGAGATTCGACCACTGGGGTGCCGCGAATTGCGGGCTCCAACTTGGCGAAATCTAACGAGCCTCTATGCCGCCCGCCCGCCCCAGCGGGCAGCGCGGATCGGCGCGTTGATCAATTTCATCGCTCTTCATGTACAGCCGTTTCCGTGTGTGTCCAGTCTCGCCTGGCGATTTTCAGCTGTAAGCCCCTCTCCGACTGCGCGAAGCCACTTATAATTTATTTTGCAAAGCGATGGCTGCCACCGTGATCAACGCGAGAAAAAGGAACCCGGGCGACTTGAGCAACTGCCAAGAGCAAAAAGAAGATCAATCATCATACGCCGTTGTAACTTTGTAACCTTTTAACTGAAATGATGCGCGAAATCGCGCGGTTGGATTCAGTAAAGCTCGCATATATCTTGTTCGGTGAAGATCGAATCGCAGGACCGCACGGTCGATGAGCTTTTGAACACCGCCTACTTTAAAGTTCCGCGGTTTCAGCGCCCGTATTCGTGGGAGCGCGCAGAAGTTGAAGATTTTTGGAATGATACGATTGCCGACGCCGACGGTGAATACTTTATCGGTTCTATCGTCCTTTTTTCCCATTCCCAAGGAATACTGGGGATCGTCGACGGCCAGCAGAGGCTTACAACAATCACGATGTTGCTTTGTGCTTTGCGAGATGCATTCGCACGCGAGCAATTAGACGGACTTGCCCGAGGAATTCACCGACTGATCGAACGGCCAGATATCAATAATAACAATCAATTCGTCCTACAAACGGAGACCTCTTACCCATATCTGCAGCAGGTAATCCAAAGTTTCCCTGAACAGGACGACAATATCGAAGCAGGTGATGAGGAGAAGAGGCTGGAACAGGCCTTTAATCTTCTGAAGGATTCAATCGCAAGCTCCATCGATGGAATTCGGTCAAACCGCTCATTGAGCGAAAAGAAACAGGCGACTGCCGTTCGAAAAAATTTAATTGCCATTCGGGACCGGATTCTAGGTCTGAAGACGATTATGGTGGCGCTCGCGTCCGAAGACGACGCGTACGTGATTTTCGAAACGCTGAATACGCGGGGCCGAGATCTCACTGTGTCCGACTTGGTTCGAACCCATATCACCCGTTTACTTCCTCAGGCAAACAGGAACGTCGATCGTGCAAAAGACCGTTTTAATGCGGTTGTGTCAGATTTCGAGGCGTCGCGGGAAGAGCTGTCGGTAAATAGTTTCCTCCATCACTACTGGTTATCGAAATACGAGTACACAACGGAAAAAAAACTTTATCGCGCGCTAAAGCGAGCCATTAAAACGAAAGTCGACGCCACGGCGTTTTTAAGTGCGTTTGAAAAGGACGCGGTGCTTTATCGACACATTCATGAGCCCGGAGCCCGGCCATGGAAAAACGAGGAGCGAACGGTGCGGGACTCGTTGGCGGCGCTGATGCTGTTTCGTGTTAGACAGCAGCTGCCATTCGTGTTGGCGGTGCTGAGAGAGTACTGCGCAGGCAATCTCACATTAAGAAATGCGCGCCGTGCGTTGATCGCCGTTGAAAATTTTCATTTCATTTTTACAGCTGTTACGTCTCAGCGGTCATCCGGCGGAATCTCGTTCATGTATGCATTGCACGCGCGTCAGCTCGATGCGGCTAAATCGCAAACGGCCAAAGTGAAGGAAATCAATGCATTGATTTCCAAATTAAGAGCGAAACTTCCTCCCTACGAAGAGTTCGAAGCGAATTTTCGCGAGATTCTCGCGTCGGAAAGGTACACGAAGCGAAAGGCGCTTGTATCATACATCCTGCTCCGAATGAGCCGAGACCTCGGCCATCTCGATTTGGAGAAGTCCAGCGCCACATTGGAACACTTGGCCAATCAGGGTGGCGCGAAGCGATCATTGTCAGATGAAGAAGTCGCGGAGATCGGAAATATCGTAATTGTCGACGAAAAGCTTAACGACAAACTCGGCAAAAAGAATTTTGCTCAGAAATTGGCGATCCTGAAAGCTTCTTCCGTCTGGCTGGATGATTTTCTGAAGAAACAGACATCATGGGACGCCAAAAAGATTCGTGAGCGCAGCAATGCATTAGCAAAGTTGGCCTTCGAGCATGTGTGGCGACTGTAGATGAAGAGATCACCCCGGATCGGCTGCACCTCGGTCCGTGCGAAGCGGCGTGACCAGTCCCTTTCTCGGTAATACCGTGCGCCAAATGGAAGCGGCTGATTGGGCATCGTTAAGCGACGACGAACTTCTCGAACGCCGTATCTCCACGCTGGGATTGCGGCTTGAGGGGACGGCGCTCGAACCACTCATTCGGCAACTCTATGACGAGCTTTCGGCGAAGGGCCTGGTGTTTCATCCGCCATGTCACATCGGCGATGAATGGTTTGTCCCAATCGGTATCCCGGCGATTTTCATTCCGTTCTTTCTCGTGCACGAGCGGCTGCGGGCGCTGGAGCGCACGATGATGCTTGAGGTGGAAGGCGAAACGCCGGAGTGGTTCATGAAATTGATACGACACGAAGCGGCGCACGCCTACAGCTACGCTTATCAGCTTCAGCGCAAGAAGAAATGGCAACGGTGTTTCGGACACACGTCACGCGAAGAAACGCCTAGTACCTACAGGCCGCGTCCGTTCAGTCGCAGCTACGTGATGCATCTGGAAGACTGGTACGCGCAAAGTCATCCTGATGAAGATTTCGCGGAGACCTTTGCGATTTGGCTTACGCCCGGGCTCGATTGGCGCAAAGATTATGTTGGGTGGCCGGCACTACGAAAACTGGAATACGTCGATGAGCTCATGCGCTCACTGGCAGGCAGGCCACCGGTGCCTACGCCAACGTATCGCGTCGCGGATTACGATTGTCTCAACGTTAAGCTCAAGACTTATTACGCGCGCAAGCGCAAGCTCAACGAAGATACTTATCCAGATTTTTACGATGCGGATCTGCGTCAGCTTTTCGCTGCGCCGACTGGCATCAAAGCAAGCGCATATCTGCGTCGGCGCAGGCGGCGATTGCTGAATGCCATTTGCCAGTGGACGAACGAAAAGAAATTTCCGGTAAACCAACTCCTCGCAAGGCTCACCCACCGCTGCGATGAGCTTGGGCTGCACGTGCTCAATGATGATCCGCAAGAGGATTTTCGTGTCACCGCTTTCATTACCACCTTGGTGATGAATTATCTTTTCACCGGCAAATTCAAACGCACCAAATAACCAGTACTCCTGTCATGTCGAGCGGAGTCGAGACATCTCATGATTTTGCAAGGGGAATGATAATGAGAGATTTGATTCGCTCACTTCCCGTTCGCTCAGCCTTCGGCCTTCCCGTCTATGTCTCGGCTTCCCCAGCCGCTCCATTCTCGACTACGATCGGAATGACAAATAGGACAAAAGTGACGTGAAAAAGAAACTCAAAGTCCTCGTGCTCTTTGACGGCACACGTCCTACCACGCTCGATCAGGACTTCACGAAAGAGCTGAAAACGAAGGACTGGAAGACGGAGGCGGACGTCATGACCGCGCTGGGTAAGCTCGGTCACACTGCGGAGCATCTCGCCATCTACGATGATGTCGATCTCGTACGGCAAAAATTGGAGACCTGCGCGCCCGACGTTCTTTTCAATCTCGTCGAGCAATTCAAAAACAGGCCCGGATTCGATCAGAACATTGTTTCGTTTTTCGAAATGCAGGACCTGCCTTTCACCGGGTGCGGCTCAACCGGTCTTACTCTTTGCAAGCACAAAGGCATTTCGAAGAAAATTTTGCATTATCACGGAATCCATGTCCCGCATTTTGTCGTTATCCCGCGCGGCCAGCGCATCGCCCGGCCCAAACAGCTCAAGTTGCCAGTTTTGGTGAAACCTGTGAAGGAAGAAGCGTCCTACGGAATTTCGCAGGCGTCCTTCGTTCAGAATGAGGAGCAATTTCGAGAGCGGGTGGCTTTCATTCACGAGAAATACAACAGCGACGCCATTGCTGAGGAATACATCGAAGGCCGCGAGCTTTACGTGAGCATCATGGGCAATGCGCGGCTGACCGTTTTTCCAATTCGCGAGCTGGTCTTTCGCGAAGTGCCGCCGAACGAGCCGAAGATTGCCACCTACAACGCGAAGTGGGACGAAGAATACCGGAAGCGTTGGGGCTTGGAGAACCGCTTCGCTGAAGATCTCGATCCGGCGCTTGTCACCAATATTCAAGAAACGTGCAAAGATATTTATCGTCTGCTGACAATCGACGGTTACGCCCGCATCGATCTGCGCCTGACGCCCGAGAACAAATTGTTTTTTATCGAGGCGAACCCAAATCCGATCCTCGCGGACGACGAAGACTTCGCGCTCGCGGCGGCGAAAGCGGGCCTGCCGTATCCGGAATTGATTGAGCGAATCGTTCGCTTGGGAATGAGGACCATTCGCGACTGAGCAAAACCCATCGGGTTTTACAGCCAGTTCTTTGCGCGCGGCCAAAAATCAGAAAATCGTGCATCATTTCATTTTCGACTAAACTGGCATATGAGCGTGCAAGTCTATGGATGTAACCATGTCGCGATCGAAGTGGACGACATCGAGAAAGCGGTGGCGTTTTACGAGGATGTGTTCAGTCTCGAACAGATGAGTGGCGGCGAGGGCGATGCTTTTTTCAAATTGGGTGAGCATCAGTTCCTCGCAATTTTCGAAGTCGACAAGGTGCAACCGGCAAATATGCGGCATTTCGGGATCATGGTTCGCGACGAAGTGCAGTTGGAGGAAGTCCGCAAAAAACTAAAGCAAAAATACAAACTCAAACTGGAGCCGCCGTTCCGGTGCGACTTTCACGATCCGTGGGGCAATCGCATCCAGGTTGTCGATCTTCACGACGAATCGCTCGTCTGGCTGTTGCCTTACGCTGAGGTGCAGAAGGCGGGCGTCAAATTCGATGCGAAATAAATAATGATTTCATTCATCGTTCCCGCGCATAACGAAGAATTCGAGCTGTCATCTACGCTCGCAGCGATTCGCGCTGCGGCCTCTGAAGCGGCTGAGCCGCACGAAGTGATCGTGGTTGATGATGCATCCACGGACGCGACGCCAGAGATCGCCGCGCAGGCCAGCGCGAAAGTCATCCGAATAAATCGACGCCAAATCGCGGCTGCTCGCAATGCAGGCGCGTGCGCTGCGCAGGGCGAATATTTGTTCTTCGTCGACGCCGATACGCGGATCAACCGGCTGCATGTTACCCAAGCGATCGCCGCCCTCGAAGCAGGCTATGCGGGCGGCAGCGCGCGCGTGGCGCTGGATGGATTGATGCCGCTGTGGGGACGCATTCTGTTGCGCGTATTTTGCATGCTTTATTTTGGGCTCAATCTTGGTGCGGGTGCTTTTCTTTTCACCACACGACGCAATTTCGAGACGATTGGCGGCTTCGATGAGCAATACTTTGTCGGCGAAGAGGTTTTTTTCAGCCTCGCAATAAGGAAGCTTGGACGCTTCAAGGTGCTGCGGGAACCCATTCTCACATCGGGCCGGAAACTGCGCATGTACCCAGCCAAACAAGTTCTTCGCGACTTCTTCGGTGTGATCGTCGCCGGTCCTCGCGGGGCGCGTTCGCGCG
>WNGA01000610.1_pt1 | contig 53692 bp, 51 predicted proteins | sample 5400061 | NCBI WGS metagenome assembly WNGA01 (sample SAMN13153366, study PRJNA577476) | soil metagenome | isolation source: 100 cm soil or saprolite under grassland replicate 2 | place: USA:California | collected 2016-06-15
CGACGCTGATGGCAGCGGCAAACAGCTCAGGCGGCGTGATGGGGAAAATGGTGGACGCCCAAAGCATCGTCGTCGCCAGCACAGCAACCAATTGGTACGGCCACGAAGGAACTATTTTGCGTTACGTTTTCTTTCACAGTGTCGCGCTGGCGGCCCTGGTGGGAATTTTGGTTTCGCTCCAAGCCTATGTATTTCCGTTCACCGAAATTGTGGTGCAATAATTCGCAGCTGGTTAAGTCCGTTGCCGCAACGTTTTCTCAAGTTCGGTCAGCCCGTCGATTTTCGCTACGACACGCTGCAACGACTGCATCGCTGCAGCGACGTGCTTGAGGAAATGTTTGTGACCCTTGACCAAGCCGAGAAATCCGTAAGCACCTAACGCTTGCATCAGGCGTTGCATGGCGCAGAGCCGCAACTTGAGATCGAAATCGCCGTTGATTGCCATGCCGTTTTCGAGCCGATGCCCGCGATAGTATGCGGTCAACTCTGCGCGTTCGCTTTCCGAAAGATCGACATAAGGGTCATAAAGGAGCGACGCGAGATCGTATTCGGCAAGACCGGGTCGCATTCCCTGGAAATCGATCAGGTGCGCCTGACCGTTTCGGATGATGATGTTCTGCGATTGAAAATCGCGGTGCACCAAAACTCTCGGAAATGATGCCAGGCGGTCTGCGATTTCCTGTAGCGCAGGCAGGGATGCCAGTTGCGCGAGCTTTGTGTTCTCGATTTTGAATAAAAGGCCGAGGCAATTTTCGAAAAAATAATTCTGTTCCCAAAGGTAAAGCTCAGAATTGAACTCGTCCGGCAAATGCTGCTTTATCTCGATGCAAACCGATTCGGGCAACGCGTGCAGCGCCGCGATTTGATCAAGGGCCGATTCGTAGAACGCGCGGCGCACCAGCCAGCTTTCGTCGCGATAACTGTAGAGGTCGCGCTCGCCGAGGTCTTCCAGCCAGATCAAACCTTCGTCAGCGTCGTGAAAGTAAATCTCCGGCACACGAATTCGGTGCTCGGTAAGAAAATTCGCGATGGTGACGTAATGGCGATTTTCTTCCCGCTCCAGATTGTATTTCACCAAAATGAGCGCCTGCTCCGCCGAGCAACGGATCCGATAGAATTTGCGGTCTGACCCACCTTTTTGAATCGGTGCGATTTTTATCTCCCCGACATCCAAGCGCGGGAAATGCTTTCGCGTGCGTCGAACAAGCAGGTCCGTTCTCATAAATTCAGATGTCGATGTCGCGATGGATGCCAGTGACCTTTTTTCGGGAGCGGATAATACAAGCCTCCAGCCGGCTTTGGGAAGCAATTTCTGCATTCGGCAACAAAATTGTGTCTTCCAGAATTGCTTCCGCACCGACGCGGCAGTTTTGTCCCACGACTGTACAGCCGCGCAACTGTGCGCTCGAATCGACGATCGCGCTGCTCGCAATGCGCTGAGGCCATTCGCGCGTTTTCACGTAGGCCGGTCGCCAATGTTTGTTCGAAATCATGCGGTGGACATCGAGATATTCTTTGCGCGACCCGATGTTGAACCAATTGCCGTCATCTAGCGCAATGCCGCCGATCCTTCCGCCTTGGTTGATCCAATCGGCAATGATCGGAATAAACGAGATCTTTTTGTGCGGCGGAATCCGCTGGAAAATCGCCGAGTTCCAAACGGCGATATTGGCAAAATCAAAATTTCCCGCGACGCCGTAGCGGTTGCTGATGTCCACGACACGGTGATCGCGCAAAGCCACAGCTGAAGCCAAACCGGTATGACGCAAAGCGAGCGTCACGTCGTTTCCGCGACGGAAATGTTCGTCGATCAAAGGTTGAAGTTCGACGTCGGTTAAAATATCCCCGCTGTAGGTCAGGAATGGTTCGCTGCCGAAATGACTTTCTGCGTTTTTGATGCCGCCGCCCGTTTCGAGCAGATCCGGTTCGTGAATGAGCGTGGTGGGAAAGCCGGCATACTCGCGCGCGCCAAAGAAATTTTGGAATAATTCCGGAAGCCGGTGCGTGTTGATGACGAATCTGTTCACTCCCACGTGTATCAAATGATCGAGCGCGAAAGTAATGAGCGGCTTTTGAAAAATCGGGATGAGCGGCTTCGGCAGCTCGTCGGTCAATGGACGCAAGCGCGTGCCACGACCTGCTGCCAAAACGAATGCCTGATTAATTTTGTTCACGAGCAGAAAATCGAGAGATTCCTCCCGCCTACGCTAAAGCTACGGCGCGGCAGGCGACTTCATTCACAATGGGTACAGACAGGCTACGTACGCTTGTTATCGCAGGTAAAGCGTCCGCGTGCCGAAGTCGATGATGCCATGGTGCCGTCGCAGTGTTTCTGCACCGAGCAACCCGGCGACCGGCGGCGATCCTTCCAACAATCCGTCGTGAATGAGTCCTTCCAGATCTATCACACCCACATCTTTGCCCATGATATTGACCGAGCCGACGGTCAGCTTGCGAATGTTCGCCACACGCACGCCGCGCTCTTTCAGATTCACGGCCGAGGAGCTATATGGCGTCTCGCGAGTGGCAATTCGCATCTGTCGGACGAACGAACGGTGCAATAGCGTGGTGAACGAGCCCGTATCAACCATGAGCTTTGCCGCTTGTCCGTTCACCGATCCGTTTACATACAGGTTGTAACCATCGCTGACCTGAATCGGAACAGCGCGTAAGCCACGCCGACTGAAACCGGGAAAGCTCCCGAGGACATTTGGATCAGTCTTCAGAATCAGTAATTGCTTTTCACAGTCCAGAACCGCTTGTGTCGGAAAAAGGATGTCTGCTCCAATGATCCCGTCGATCTGCGGTTCGTGCGCCATTCGCGCAGCGCGCGCAGAACCGCCCAGATCCACGGTGACCACCGGCTCATCGACGAGAGTCAGTCCGCCGATTCGGAGTTCACGCGCGATCGCCACATTGTTGAATGCGCCGTTGATTTGGACGCGTGCGGGCAAACTTGATTCGGCGGTAATCGGTTTCAGCCGAAAATGTTCGCGACGATTCAGGGCAATCGCGCTCACGGGGGCACCGCTATCGACCGTCAACCAGGCGGGTTTGCCATTGATGAAGGCGCGCAGCAACAAATGATTCTGTCGCGAGCGGACGAGCGGCAATGCTTCAAACTGCGGCGTCGTCCGCGCGGAAGCGCCTTGCGCTGTGGCAGCCAATTCGATGACCAAACCCACAGCAGCGCCGCAAACCCACAGCAAGCGTCGTGCACGCGGCAGATGATTTGAGGTCATCGGTGGCGGGGAGATTACACGCTTCTTTTTTCCCGTAAACAACTTTGCGCGTTTTTTTCGCGTTGCAGGACAGACGTGACTGATGATTAACTCCTCCGGCAAGTCCAGCCAATCCAAATGACGACTGCTGTAACTGAGGCACCTGCGAGCAATCAGAAGTTCGTTCGCGGGCTTGGCCTGCTCGACTCCACGATGCTCGTAGCCGGCTCGATGATCGGTTCGGGAATTTTCATTGTGTCGGCGGATATTGCGCGGCTGGTTGGCTCTGCCGGGTGGTTGCTTGTGGTGTGGGCGGTCACGGGCGTGCTCACGATTGTCGCCGCGCTCAGCTACGGCGAGCTCGCAGCAATGATGCCGCGAGCCGGCGGCCAATATGTTTACCTGCGCGAGGCGTACAGTCCGCTGTGGGGATTTCTCTATGGCTGGACGCTGTTCCTCGTGATACAGACCGGAACAATTGCCGCCGTCGCAGTAGCGTTCGCCCGATTTCTCGGCGTGCTCACCGATGTAGTTTCACCGACGCGATGGATTGTCTCGCCAATCATGCTCTCGCAGCGGTACGCGGTCAGCCTTTCTACCCAGCAACTGGTAGCGATCTTGATCATCATTCTCCTTACGCTGGTAAACACACGCGGGTTGGAGCTGGGCAAACTAATCCAGAATGTTTTTACGTCTGCGAAGACGCTGTCGCTCATGGCGTTGATCGCGCTGGGCATTTTCGTGGGACGCAACGCCGACGCGCTGCATGCTAATTTCACGAATTTCTGGACGCCCACTGCGGTTTCTCCGATCACATCGGATCTGCCGTTCGTTGGCGCTGTCTCTGCGGCTGGCGGCGCGCTTGGGATGTTGATCGCAGTTTGTGTTGGCCAAGTCGGGTCGCTGTTTTCCTCAGACGCGTGGAATAACATTACGTTTACGGCTGGTGAGGTGCGCGATCCACGGCGAAACATTCCGTTGTCGCTTTTGTTCGGCACCGGCTTGGTCATTACATTATATCTGCTGGCGAACGTGGCTTATCTCTGCGTTCTGCCGTTGGAAAAAATCCAGCACGCTCCGGACGATCGCGTCGGCACTGCGGCGATGGAGGTAATGTTCGGCGGCGCGGGTGCTGGAATCATGGCGGTCGCCATCATGATCTCTACATTCGGGTGTTGCAACGGACTGATTCTGGCAGGAGCGCGTGTGTATTACGCAATGGCGCAGGACGGGTTGTTCTTTAAAGCGACAGCACGGCTCAATTCGAAGCACGTGCCTGCCACCGCTCTGGTGATGCAAGGAATCTGGACTGCGGTGCTCGTGCTCCCTCGCACGCGCAACGTCGATGCCACAAGCGGAGCCGTTAACTACGGTAATCTTTACAGTAATCTGTTGGATTACATTATCTTCGCCGCTCTGATTTTTTATGTGCTGACAATCGCGGGGCTCTTCGTGCTTCGTCGAACGCGGCCAGATGCCGAACGTCCCTACCGCGCAGTGGGTTACCCGCTTCTGCCGGCGCTCTACATGGTGGGCGCCACGACGATCATGCTCGTTCTGCTCGCCTACAGGGCACAAACGACGTGGCCGGGTTTAGTGATCGTACTGACGGGTGTGCCGATTTATTTTCTTTGGAAATTCTTCGGGAAAAAATCAACGCCAGCTTGACTTCGCAGGGCCATCCCGATTAGCACAGCGGAAAGGCAACTTCGCTCATGAACCTGTTTCGACGAAAGAGCGTCACGCAACTTCAAGCCGAGGCGCTGACAGACCACCGCTTGAAACGCGCGCTGGGAGCGACAAACCTGACAATGCTGGGGATTGGCGCGATCATCGGCACCGGCATTTTCGTGCTGACGGGCACAGTCGCGGCGCAGAACGCAGGACCTGCAGTGATTCTATCATTCGTTCTCGCGGGCGTAGCCTCAATTTTCGCGGCGCTCTGCTATAGCGAGTTCGCCTCATTGGTGCCGATGGCCGGTAGCGCGTATACCTACGGTTACGCAACGCTCGGCGAACTTTTCGCGTGGATCATCGGCTGGGACTTGGTTCTGGAATATGCTTTGGGCGCGGTCACGGTTTCTATTGGTTGGTCGGGATATGTTGTGTCGTTCCTACGAGACGTCGGCATTCACATCCCTGCCCAATTATCGGCCGCGCGGGGGACGCTCGTTACTTTGGCGGATGGAACGCAAGTCACGGCCATCTTCAATCTGCCAGCGGTTATCATTATTGCTATTGTTACGTTGCTCCTCGTGATCGGTATTCGCGAGTCCGCGAACGTCAATAACGTCATTGTATTTATAAAAGTGGCAGTTGTGCTGCTCTTCATCGTCGGCGCGGCTCACGCCGTCAATCCTGCTAACTGGCATCCGTTCATTCCCCCGAGCACTGGTGTGCGTGGACATTTCGGGTGGAGCGGCGTGATGCAAGGGGCTGGTATTGTGTTTTTCGCCTACATTGGTTTCGACGCCGTTAGCACAGCGGCGCAGGAGGCAAAAAATCCCCAGCGCGACATGCCGATCAGCATCATCGGTTCGCTGTTGATCTGCACAGTTCTCTACATCGCGGTATCGGCAGTGGCGACCGGCATCGTTCCATACCTGCAATTAGACGTGCCAGATCCGATTGCCGTGGCTGCCGATCATGCAGGGGTCGGCTGGATGGCCTCGCTAATCAAATTGGGCGCGATAGCGGGTCTCAGCTCTGTTATTCTCGTGATGCTGTTGGGTCAGTCACGGATTTTCTGGACCATGGCTGACGACGGTTTGCTACCGAAGTTTGTGAGCAGGGTTCATCCAAAATTCCAAACCCCATGGATCACGACGATAGTGACAGGAATTGTTGTTGCCTGTTTCGCGGCGATTTTCACGGTGCGCGAAGCTGGTAGCCTCGTTTCGATCGGTACGCTGCTGGCATTTGTGATCGTCTCGATCGGCGTTCTTGTGCTGCGAATTCGCGAGCCGAACTTGCCTCGGACATTCAAGACGCCGGCCGTGTGGTTCGTCGCCCCAATGGGCGCATTGTCGGCGGTTGCTCTGATGATCTCGCTGCCGTGGTTAACCTGGGAGCGGCTGATTTACTGGTTTGCGTTCGGCATCGTCATTTACTTCGGCTACAGCCTTTACAACTCCAAACTCGGTCCGCGGAAAATCGCCGGCGAAACCGGGTGGTCACGTGCGCTGAAAATTGCCGGGGTGATCTGGATTGTATTTGGTTCCCTCGGTTCCATCCTCTGGCTGGCGCGTTATCGCACAGAATATATCCCGGGAGCGCTTGGCATTGTCATCGGACTCGCGGGGTTCGTGCTAGCGTGGAGTTTGGGCGCGCTGTTAAATCTGGTCGCCCAAGTTTCCGACCATACGCATGCGCGTCACTTGATGATGGAATCACCGGGCAGCGTGGAGAAATAAGAAAAGCCGGCGAACGTGCTCAAGAGCCGGGGTTCACTTCGAATCCGCGCGCTGGACTGGTTGCGGCAAATCGAAGCATTGCGCGGGCGCGCCGCGCGAGCTTTTCGGTGTCGATCTTTGCAAAATCGCGCTCCGCGGTTGCTATTTCAGGCAGCGATAGGTTCAGGTTGCGGAGAATTTGTGTGTCGGACTGTGTTGCCTCGTTAGGCTTGTCGCAGGTCAATACCCGCTTTTGAAATTCCGAGACCAACCTCGCTACCGAAGTGTCGTTAGCTGCTCCGAACAAATTAGCGAGGTGTTGGAAACTGAGGTGAAACGGAATGGTTGCTAAATCCACATCAGCAAGCTCAACGCTTCCCTCTGGCGGCATTTCAACCTCACCCGATGTCGCGACAGAATGCCAGGTGTCGAATGGCTGAAAATAACCGATCTCCACGCGGTATGAGTTGTGCAAACCGGATATCGTCAGGTAGTGCATCGCGCACATCGGTTCGACGGCAACTCTTGCTTCTATGACACCCTGCCCATCAATCACTCGAAGATGGACTTGTCGATCCGCGGGCATCGCCTTTTCAAAGACGGATCGCCAATTAATGTTCCAACTCGCGAAGATAGTGCGTGGATCACGTGCGATGGCGAACAAAAATGGCTGCCCACACACACGATTCGGGACGATGCGATCATCGACATCAGGTAGTGATGCGTCTTCGGCGAGATCCACCATGGGACCCTGGCGGATTTTGAAGCCGCGACGGGCCTGCAATCTTCCTGCGTTGCGTTTTGTTTTTCTTTTCGCCATTCTTGGAAGACCGTCGCGCAAATCAGTTAAAGGCCAACTGCGATTGACGCGCAATCTCAAAATCAGTGAGAAAGAATGAGCCCAAAAATTGTCGAGCTTGAGGAGCTTTCCCATCGCTGCGAGAAGCTGCGGTCGGCCGGGAAAAAGATTGTAGCCACGAACGGATGTTTTGATCTGCTGCACGTTGGGCACGTGCGGTATTTGCAGGCGGCGCGAGCGCTCGGTGATGTTCTGGTTGTAGGGTTGAACGGTGACCGTTCTGTCCATGAGTTAAAAGGAGCAGGGCGCCCGATCACAACCCAGAGTGATCGCGCGGAGATCCTAGCCGGCTTGGCATGCGTCGATTTGGTCACGGCTTTTCCAGAAATCCGGGCCACGAAGTTTCTGGCTGCGGTCCGCCCTGCCGTTTATGTCAAAGGCGGCGATTATACCCCGCGGACGCTGGATGAAGAAGAGCTTACAATATTGAAGGAAATTGAAGCGGCGATTCGCCTCATCCCATTTGAGACAGGATATTCAACGTCCGGATTGATCGAGCGAATTTGTAAGGGAAGGAGTAAGAAAACTAAGCGACTCAGATGAAACACCTACCAATTGGAATTCTCGGCTCAGGGAAGGGAAGTAACTGCCGGGCGATCCTCGAGCGCATCCAGTCAGGCGATCTCGCTGCGGAAACGCGACTCGTGGTTTCAGATGAGCTGGATGCACCGATCCTTGATATCGCGCGGGAGTTTGGTGTGGCGAATGCGTATTTGCCGCCGGGCAGATTTCGAACGCGCTTGGAGCCGGCAATAGAAGAGCAGCTCGTGAAAATGTTGCGTGATGCGGGTGTCAGACTTGTCGTTCTCGCCGGTTTCATGCGCGTCTTGCATGAACCAATGTTAAAGGCGTTCCCGAGTCGCATTATTAACATTCACCCATCGCTTCTGCCTAAATTCTCAGGACTTGAGGCTTGGAAACAAGCTCTCGTCGCGGGCGAAACAGTGACCGGCTGCACGGTGCACTACGTCGACGAACGGATCGATCACGGGCAAATCCTTGTACAGAGGGAGGTAAGAATCTTGCCTAACGACACGCCGGAGAGCCTGCATGCTCGGATCCAGGTCCTTGAGCACGAACTATACCCGGCCGTTATCGGCGAATTCTGCAAAAGATATGCTGAAGCAAGCCAGCAAACTGAAGCCCGGCCAGATAAATAGGTCCTTTAAGCTGCGTGGTTACGCCTGTTCAGGCTTTGGTTCGCGCTTTAACAGCTCTTCCAAGGCAACCGCCGGCTTTTTCTGCTTATATAAGATCGAGTACACTTGATCGGTAATAGGCGTGGCAATATTCAATCGCCGCGCGCATTCCCAGGCGCTTCGCGCTGTCGGAATGCCTTCCGCGACCATTCTCATAGAGACTGTAATTTCCGGCAACGGTTGACCTCGCCCGAGCCGTTGCCCGACGTTGTAATTCCGGCTGCGCTCGCTGTAGCACGTCAGTATCAAATCACCCGCGCCGCTTAGGCCATAAAAAGCATTCGCCGTCCCACCCATGGCTACTCCGAAGCGAACCAGCTCCGCCAATGACCGGGTGACCAGTGCTGCCTTGGCGTTGTCGCCAAGTCCAAGACCATCACTGATTCCCGCGGCGACGGCGAACACGTTTTTCAATGCACCGCCTAGCTCAACCGAGACCACATCCAGGCTAGTGTAAACGCGAAAGCGTGGGCTTCCCAACATGGTCTGCAGCCTCGCTGCGCAATCGTAGTCGTCACACGCAATCACAGTCGCGGTGGGAAGATCTCTGGCGACTTCGGTCGCGAGATTTGGACCGGACAACACTGCGATTCTATTCTTAGGGAAAGTCTCATGCAGGATCTCTGTCATTCTCATCCCGCTGCCATGTTCAATCCCCTTTGTGCAACTCAGTAATATTGCATGAGTACCACCAATGACTTTCGCCAATTGCGCTGCGATGTTGCGCAATGCGGTAGACGGCGTCGCAAGTACAATTAGGTCGGCATCGGCGCAATCACTCAGTTCCGAGGTAATGTGCACTGAATCAGGAAGCTCGAGCCCGGGAAGATAATCGCTGTTTTCGCGGATCTTTTGCATGCGTGCGATTCGATCCGCGTTGTGGCCCCAGAGAACAATTTTTCGACCACCTTTGGCCCACAAACCAGCTAACGCCGTTCCCCAACCACCAGCACCTATGATTACTGTGTTCACAACTCTCGTTTTCGAGTAAACCGCGGTTCGGTGCCGCGCATCAGCCGCGAAAGATTTGAACGATGGCGCCAAATGACAACTGCCGCGACGCAGGTGGAAGCATAAAATAGTGGTTTCCTCTTGTTTTGATCCTGCGAGCTGAACACAAGAATGACGATGGGTAGGACGACCGCAGCTGTGATGGAAGCCAATGAGACGTACCGGGTCAACCAGAACACAATTATCCAAATGGCAAGGCCTATGAGTGTTGCCACCGGCGTTAACGCCAAGAGTGCTCCCGCAGAAGTCGCAACGCCTTTTCCTCCCTTAAACTTAAGCCATGGCGGATACAAGTGCCCGAGGACGCTAGACATCGCCGCGAGGATTCCAAATATCTCGGGCGAATTCCACTCCGGCGGCCGTCCGGGCGCCACCTGCATCGAGATCTTTACCGCCGCGAACCCCTTTAAGAAATCGAGCGCAAATACTGGGTAACCATATCGCTTGCCCACGACACGCACCACGTTAGTAGCGCCAACGTTACCACTCCCGGCCTTTCGGATATCGATTCCTGCAAGTCGACCAGCCAGATAGCCGAAAGGGATTGATCCCAAGAGATAGCTGCCAATTAAGATCGCGGCCAAGGTGACCATCGCAGCGCAACTATCTTAGCTCTGGAGCATTCGCGTATTCATCACGTAAGCAATTCCGATTCAACCAAATGTGCAAGATAGCAATGTCGGATGGAGTGATTCCGCTGATTCGCGCCGCCTGGCCGAGTGAGGTTGGTCTCAAACCTGATAGCTTCTGTCTGGTTTCTGATCTCAGTCCAGCGATTTTGTCGTAATCGAGGCCATCTGGGATCTTCTGATTTCGTTTGCGGTCGAGCCGTTGATTCTGCTCAGACTGGCGTGCGGCGTATCCTTCGTATTTGAAGTCCGTTTGAAGGAGCTCCCAGATCGAAAGCGGCACGCACGACAGCATGTGCTGAGGCAAGGTTCTCACATCAAAATCGGGCTGCTTGAGGAGCCGAGAAAGAGGGGTTCCATTTAGCTTGGTTCCGCCAGCTATTATGCGGGCCTGCTCTAGCAGGTGCATTTTCTCCTTGAAACTGTGAAATCTTGTCTCAGTGACCAATCCTGTGTCAAAAGCGTGATCTGTTAAACGCTGGTCGGCATTGTCGTGTCGCAACGACAATCGATCTTCAGCCCGGCTGGTAAACATGCGATAGGGCTCTTCTGTCCCTTTACTGATGAGATCATCAATGAGCACGCCGATATAAGCTTCCCTCCTACTCAACACCAAAGGCGGGCGGTTTTGGATCTTTAAAGCGGCGTTAGCCCCAGCAATCAATCCTTGTGCTGCCGCCTCTTCATACCCCGAGGTGCCATTGACTTGGCCCGCAAAGTAGAGTCCGCTGACAATCTTCGTTTCGAGTGTCGGCAGAAGTTGTGTCGGCGGGAAGTAGTCATATTCAACGGCGTAACCGGGCCGCATGATCTCGGCTTCCTCCAGCCCCGGGATCGAATGCAAAAATGCAAGCTGAACTTCATATGGAAGACTGGTGGAGATTCCGTTTACGTAGTACTCGCTTGTGTGGCGCCCTTCCGGTTCGAGAAAAAGCTGATGTGAGGGCTTATCGGTGAATTTGACCACCTTGTCTTCAATCGAAGGGCAATATCGCGGACCAACCCCTTTAATTCGCCCGGCGTACAACGGCGACCTGTGCAAATTCGCTCGGATGATTTCATGCGTCTTTTGGGTGGTATGGGTAATCCAGCAGGGCAATTGTTCCACGTGGAACTGATCACCCCGAACGCGATTCAACGTGAAGATCTCGCCGACGCTAGTACCGATCTCCTCGGGATTGAAGGCGAACCCGGAGGGCGGTTCATCACCGAGCTGAATCGAGCAACGTGTAAAATCAATCGATCGCCTATTCAGGCGGCAAGGGGTACCAGTCTTGAATCGCCCCACTTGAAACCCCATCTCGTGTAGGTTTGCGCTCAGGCTTGAACTGGCGTCCGCCATCCGTCCGCCTGGCTTACTATTTTCGCCGACATGCAAAAGCCCTCGCAAGAATGTCCCGGAGGTGATCACAACCGTCCGGGCGGCAATCGCCACGCCCATGTCAGTCTCGACGCCAATCACGGATCCGGCCTCGTCAATGATGCGCGATACAGTTCCTTGTTTAACGTCGAGGTTCTGCGCCTCCTCCAAAATGGCTTTCATCCGAAACTGGTACGCCTTTTTGTCGCATTGAACTCGGGGGGCACGCACTGATGGGCCCTTTGTCTGGTTCAGCATTCGAAACTGAATTCCGGTTGCATCAGCGTTAAGCCCCATGGCTCCTCCCATGGCGTCGATTTCGCGAACAATGTGTCCTTTTGCCAGTCCGCCGATCGCAGGGTTGCACGACATCTGCCCGATAGTATCCAAGTTCTGGGTCAACATCAGTGTGCGGGAGCCGATTCTGGCTGCCGCCAGTGCCGCTTCGATTCCGGCATGTCCGCTCCCTACTACGACTACGTCGTAACTGGTAGACAGTTTAAACATAAACAGCTTATTTCGAGTTTATTATCCGGAAAACATGCCAGGCTCTAAGCGATCTTTTGTGGTTCTGTTAGACCCTCGTCCCAGTGGCGTTTGAATCGCCCGACGCGCGACACGGCCCAACACAACCAATAGCAACACGGTTGTTATGAACGCGCCGCCCCAAATCCAATACTCGAGCGTTCGCGGGTAACTTTTGCCGCGCATGATGCGCACTGCAAGCTGCCCCAGCGTTCCCATGTATGCGTAAAAGAAAAGGCCAGGCATACGACCAATCGAAGCCCAAAGCATGTAGGTGCTAAACCGTATTCGCGTCAGCCCATAAAAGTAATTCAGCAGACTGGTGGGAAATAACGGATGCAACTGGCTCAAGAGAATGATCTTCCAGCTCTCGCGTTCCACGGCAGGACCGAGCGCCCTCAACGTAGGGTTAGCTGAGAGCTTTCGTTGAAACCACCGTCTCGCGACGAAGCGACTCAGCGAAAACGAAATTGCTGTCGAAACGATGTTGCCTGCAAACACGATTAAAAATCCCCACCATAGTCCAAAGAAGAAACCGCCTCCCACAGCGAGGACGCCTCCCGGTAGCAGAAGGATATTACAAGCTGCAAACAGCAATGGATAGCAAATCCCGGCCCAAGCGCCCCAACTCATCACACGCTCTTGCAAGGCTTCAACGAAACTGACAACTGGAAAGAAGCGGGAAAGCGTTACCGCGAGCGCAATCGCAGCTACGACTGCTGCACCTTGCCAGAAAATAACGCGGCGGACAGTCAGCACCCTGAGAGTGTGCGCACGCGCCGTAGTCTGCGCAAATGTTTGCGGCTGTGTGTAAACGGCTCGAATCATGCACAAAAGGCACGCACGCCAGTGAAAGTGCAGCCCAATCCTCTGTTCCAGCTAGACGCTCGAAGCTTGCAGATTCCGATGGCGCGGAATGCCGAGGCTGTCGAAAATCATCCGTGTAGCGTCCGACCGGTTGAGCGTATAGAAATGAATACCGGCAACATTATTAGCCATAAGATCATGGCATTGTTCCAATGCGTATTGAATGCCAGCGCGCCTGATCATCTCGGGATCATTTTGGCAATCTTGCAGAGTACGTAAGAGCTTCGCAGGAAAGCGTGCGCCGCCTGCCAGCTCGGCCATGCGTGTCAATCCGGCGATAGAAGTAATCGGCATGATGCCGGCGATAATCGGGATGTGAATGCCCGCGAGCGCGCAACGTTCGCGGAAATCGAGAAAGTCGCGATTATCGAAAAACAGTTGTGTGACAATGTAATCAGCGCCGGCGTCGACCTTTGCTTTGAAATAATCCATCTCAACCAATCTATTTGGCGTGGCCGGATGTCCCTCGGGAAAACCAGCAATTCCAATCCCGAAACCACGGCGGTCAGGATGGGCACCGGATTCATTGAAGCGGCGAACGAATTTTACCAGGTCGATCGCGTGTTGGAACGAGTCGCGCGATTTGTCGTAAGCCATTCCAGCCGGTCGATCGCCGCCGAGCGCGAGAATGTTTCCAATGACTGACTTTGCGTATCGGAGCAGAATCGTTTCGATTTCCTCTTCGTTGTGGCAGATACAGGTAAGATGTGGGATCGGGTCCAGTTTTGTTGTGTTTTGAATGCGCTCGACGAGATCGTGGGTCAACTCACGCGTCGAGCCACCGGCGCCATAAGTCACGCTGACAAAAGCCGGCATGTATGACTCAAGATCGCGAATCGTCTGATAGAGCGTCTCCGCGGCCTGGGGCGTCTTTGGGGGAAAGAACTCGAATGAAAACGTGGGAGAATGTCCCCGCATGATTTCGGTGATATGCATGAGTCGGCGCTTATCTTCGTTCCTGCCGCGACTTTCGGTCAAATCATCCCGAAATGCGACACCGCGCCACAGCCGCCGCGACTGCCAAAGAGAAGTTGAAATCGTGAGAGTTGATTGTTTGAATAGCGCTGTGGATTTACTCTCGAACGCACTGCGGGGCCCGAGCAAGATTCGCTATGGTCTATGGCGTATTGGCTTCAGTTGGATGACGTTTGGCAAGGTCTTTGCCAGGCCTGCTGCTGAGAAGTCCCGCGCGCTAGCGAAGGAAAAATAAGTCTGACAGCAGCACGGTGATCGGCTTGTTCTAAGCGACAAGCTGTGCCTCCTGCCAGCACCTCAAGAACGATGTGTTGGGCCCTTGGAGGCCGAGATTATTTCGGCGAACGCATGTCGGCGTGGGTTTTGACGTCGCGTCTTTGCTTGTCCACAACGCGACGCAGCTCGCGTTCCATGGTTTTGAACGCGTCATGGATGACTTTTTTGAGCGGTTCGTGAGTGCCGTTGTCCATCTGCCTTTCATCGGCCACAAGTTCGTGGCGCGGTGCCACGGTCACGTCGATCCGACACCGGAATGGATTCCCTTTTTGATGGGTATGATTGGTCTGCTCGATAGCGACATCGCAGCGGTTGATGTGATCACAAAATCTCTCGAGTCGTGCTGCATAATCCAAAACGAGATTGTCGATCTGGTCAGATTTTTCCAGACCCCGATACGATATTTTAACAGGCAGTTGCATATAATTACTTAGATACTAGGGCGCCACTCGCCGTTGAGGGAACAAAAAATCTCGATGCCGGCATTCCATTCAAATTTGCCGCAACGATCGGAAATGACTGATCAGTCTGGCCGGTTCGACCTTCACCAAATCCGATTTCACGTGTTCGACAATTCGCTGTCGCACACCGGCAGGCAACAAATCTACGATCGCCGTGTGGATTTCCGCAGGCGCCGCAAACGACCAGCCGTCCTTTCCATTTTGCGAGACAATTTTCGCGATTTGGTCGGCCAACTCTTTTTGAATCCGCCGGTCCGTTTCCGTGGCCAACTGCGTGCGCTCGGCAGTTGACGCCGGCCCGCGGTGCGCACCCGCGCCTTCGGTTACCGGGAAGCGCCCGGCCAGGTCGCTCACCTTATCGATGAGTCTTCCGTGCGCGTCAGTTATGTTAAATGCTTGCACGAGCTGCAGGCTCGGACCGCGCGTTGGCGTCTCATTCACCCGGTAGGCTTTCAAGCTGCCGCGATCAGTGACGATCACAAGAGAACTCGGTGTCATGACAAATCACGGGCGGCGCGTGACCGCACACATGTCTACTATTTCTATAAAGAAAATCGTTGGCCGTTGCAACATCGCGTTTACTCGAAAATTGTGTGCTCTGCACGTGAGGAGCGCATCGGTTAACCGCTGCGTCTCGCTCGTTCTTCCTCAGCGGTGAATCGGGGGAGTTCGACATGCCGCTTTTTCCAGGATTCTTCGCGCGCCTGAGCTTGCGTGCCGCCGACAAGTTGCAGCAAACAACAAGCTCGCCCGTCGAGATCGACATCATCGCCGGAGGCAAATCTCTTCGGCTCCGCCACAAAACCCGCGGCGTCGCTCGTGTCGACAATCAATTGCCATTCGAGATGTTCCTGGCCAGGTAAAACAAATGCAATGGGCTCGTAATGCGCGTTGGTCAAGAAAAGAAACGTATCGTCACGGATTGATTCGCCCTCGAAGTTGAGCACATCGGTTGCATCGCCACTCAGCAGCATGCCCAGACAGCGCACGAACGGCGAGGTCCATTCTTCCTCCGTCATCTGGTTACCACCGGGATTGAACCACATCACATCTCGAATCTCCGAGCCGGAGATGCGACGACCTTTTAGGAACTTCGGGCGCCGAAAAACCGGATGTTCTTTTCGGAGCTGTATCAATCTTCGCGTGAACTCAAAAAACTGATTCTGCTTTTCGTCACGCTCCCAGTTAAACCAACTGATCTCGTTGTCCTGACAATAAGCATTGTTGTTGCCGTCTTGTGTCCGACCGCACTCATCTCCGCCGCAGAGCATCGGCACGCCTTGGGAAAGAAACAGTGTCGTGAGAAAATTGCGCCGCTGTCGATCGCGCAACTCGTTAATCTGCGGGTCATTGGTCGGACCTTCGACGCCGCAATTCCACGACTGATTATTGTTGTCGCCGTCGCGGTTTTTGTCGTTGTTCAGCTCGTTGTGTTTTTCGTTGTAGCTGACCAAATCGGTCAGTGTGAATCCATCATGGGCTGTAACGAAGTTGACGCTGGCGTAAGGCCGCCGGCCGTGATGTTCATAGAGATCGGGGCTTCCGGTGAGTCGATACGCCATGTCACCAATCGGGCCTTCATCGCCTTTCCAAAAACCGCGGACCGAGTCGCGATATTTGCCATTCCATTCCGACCAGGGCGGGGGAAAGTTGCCCACCTGATAGCCGCCTTCCCCGACGTCCCACGGTTCTGCGAGCAACTTTACCTGCGAGACCACCGGGTCCTGCTGAATTACTTGGAAAAATGGATGCAGCGTATTGAATCCCGAATGATTGCGCGCTAGTTCGGTTGCGAGATCGAATCGAAATCCGTCCACGTGCATCTCCTCCGCCCAGTACCGCAAACTGTCGGTCACCAATTGTAGCGTCCGTGGATGAAGCAGGTTCAAGCTGTTACCAGTGCCTGTGAAATCGAGATAGAACCGGGGATTTTCAGGGTGCAGCCAATAATAGGAGAGATTATCGATCCCGCGGAAACAAAGCGTTGGGCCGAGATGATTTCCTTCCCCGCTATGATTGTAAACCACGTCGAGAATCACTTCGATGCCGGCAGCGTGGAGGCTGCGTACCATCGTTTTGAACTCGGCGACCTGTTGGCCCATTCGTCCACTGCTGGAATATTCTGCATGCGGAGCGAAAAAGCCGATCGTGTTGTAGCCCCAGTAGTTCGTTAGGCCGTTCTCGATCAAAAGCTTGTCATCGATGTGCGCGTGCACAGGGAGTAGCTCCACCGCGGTCACACCAAGTTTTTTGAAATAATCGATGGCAGGGGGGCTACCGAGGCCCGCATAGGTGCCGCGCAATTGCTCAGGCAAGTCCCGCCAAAGTTTGCTGAAACCTTTCACGTGCACTTCATAGATCATGGATTCGTGCAGTGGAATCGCTGGCCTCTTGTCATTCTGCCAGTCGAATCCGGAATCGATCACGAGTGATTTCGGGACGCCCCACGCATCGTCTCGAAAATCTTGAGTCAAATCTTCCTTCTCACCGCCGATGACATAACCGAACATTTCATCCGCCCAGCTCACCCCTCCGACGATAGCTTTCGCATACGGATCAAGGAGGAGCTTCGAGCTGTTGAAACGCATGCCCCTCTCTGGCTCGTAAGGGCCGGACACGCGAAAACCGTACAACTGTCCCGGCCGCGCATCGGGCAGAAAGACATGCCACACCTGGCCAGTACACTCCTTGATCGGGATCCGGACGTCTTCTTTCGCGTCTTCCATGCTGTCGACCAGGCAAAGCTCAACTCCGCTGGCGTGCTCGGAAAAAATCGCAAAGTTCACACCGTTACCCATCCAGGTTGCGCCCAGCGGATACGGCTGGCCGAGAAACGTTCGTACCGGAGTCATAAACGCGCCGCATTTATCCGGCATTGGCCCCATGTTAGCAATGAGGAATGGCGGGTCGGATGAATCCTGCGCGGTTGTGTTTAATTGAAATCCGGTCGAAACCTCACCACGTGAAACGCGCGATAGGGTTCGCCGTCTTAATTCTGATTTGTGCTTTGGCGATTTACCTCTATGCGCATCACAATTGGAATTTATTGCCAGCCGGAACCACGATTGATCGCATCGTCGTGGAAAAATCAGCGAGGCGATTATCGGTGTTTCGGAATGGTAATCAGATAAAGAGTTACCGAATCGCTTTGGGTCGGAACCCGGTAGGCGCGAAGCAGGCAGAAGGTGACATGAAAACGCCGGAAGGGATCTACAAGATCGATGGCCGAAATCCGCAAAGCAGTTTCCATCTGGCGCTGCACGTTTCCTATCCTTCGGATGAAGACGACAAGCGTGCAGCTGCGCGGAGAGTCTCGGCTGGTTTTGACATCATGATCCACGGAATTCAAAACGGACGCGGCTGGATTGGCGCCTTTCATCGCTGGAACGATTGGACCGCCGGTTGCATCGCAGTTACCGACGAAGAGATCGAGGAACTCTGGCGGGTTACGACGGACGGGACCACAATCGAGATTCGTCCTTGAGCGGCCAGACGGGCCCAACGATTTTCCTAAAGCTCCTCGAGCACACGTCGCGCTTTGTCGACATCCGATGGCCGCAGAATGATCAGGCCTTTTTCCGCTTCGCGGCCGCCGGCGAGATAGGTGTATTCAATGTTCACTTCGGCCTCGGCGAGGCGCGCGGCAATTTTACCCAGAACACCGGGCTCGCTAGCAGTCTCGATACTGAGCACGTCGGTCTCAAGCGCGAGTACTCCGGCTTCGCCTAAGAGCATGAGCGCCTTCGTGGGATCGCTCACCACCATCCGCACGACGGTGTGATCGACAGTGTCGGATGTCGCCAACGCGTAAATGTTGATCCCCGCATTGGCCAGCGCCTCACACACGCGCGCAAGTGCGCCGGGACGATTAGCAAGGAAAACTGCGAGTTGGGTGACCGTTTCTACGGAAAGCTTGGGATGTGCGTTCATGCTGCTGCAAACTGATGCCTGGAAGCGCTTCTGACAACTGACGAAAGTGCTCTAGCAAAGCATAATGAAATACGGACTGGAATGGACTCGCCGGCTTTCGTGCGATCCTGGGCGTTGAATTTTGGATGTTCAGCGTTCTGGAGTAAGAACGTTGAATAGAATTCTCAACTGATGACCACGCTTACTCAGCCTGCTACTGTTAAGTCTGCACCGCCCGGGCGGACCATCGGCTTCGTAACTGCGTGCTCGATCGTGATCGCCAACATCATCGGCACGGGGATCTTCACGAGCCTTGGCTTTCAATTAAATGATATTCAGTCTGGATTCGCGCTGCTGATGCTCTGGGTAATTGGTGGAGTTGCTGCGCTCTGCGGCGCGCTCTGTTACGGTGAACTCGCCGCTGCAATGCCGCGTTCGGGTGGCGAATACCATTTTCTCTCGAAAATTTATCATCCAGCCCTTGGGTTCATGGCGGGATTCGTGTCTGCTACGGTTGGATTTGCCGCGCCCGTTGCACTCGCCGCGATGGCCTTTGGGCAATATTTCAACGGAGTTTTCGGCGCGGGTTCGCCGGTTGTTCTGTCGTTCGTGGTTGTTTGGATAGTCACCGTTTTTCATGTGGGGAATCTGCGAGTCGGGAGCGCATTCCAGAATGTTTCGACACTGGTGAAATTGCTTCTTATCGGCGCGCTGATCGGGGCAGGCTTCTTTATTCCATCAAAACAGCCGATCAGTTTCTTGCCTGCCCCTGGCGACAAAGCCGCGATCCTCAGCGGGGCATTCGCGGTCGCACTGGTTTACGTGATGTATTCCTACTCCGGCTGGAATGCGTCAGCGTATATCAGCAGCGAGATCAAGCGACCTGAGAAAAACGTACCGCGCTCACTGCTCGCCGGCACCAGCCTGGTGATCGTGATTTATGTCCTGCTTAACGCCATCTTTCTCGCGGCCACGCCTGCGGAGGAATTGAAAGGCCAGCTCGACGTCGCATTAATCGCAGGTAAACACATTTTTGGCGAAAACGGCGGGCGATTTGCCGGCGCTATCATTTGTCTCGGCCTGGTTGCCGCCATCAGTTCGATGACGTGGATTGGGCCACGCGTGACGATGTCCATGGGCGAAGATCATTGGTTGCTGCGATGGCTCGGCGGCAAAAATAAACATGGTATCCCTACAAATGCCATTTTCCTGCAACTGCTCTTCGTGAATCTACTTCTGCTGACTCAAAGCTTCCAGGACGTGGTCCGCTACACGCAATTCAGTTTGCTGCTTTGCTCGTTGCTTGCTGTGCTGGGCGTGATCGTGCTTCGTTTCACGCGTCCCGAAATTACGCGACCATACCGGGTTTGGCTTTACCCCATTCCTCCTGTTGTTTTTTCGATAATCACGATTTGGATGATGTTTTATCTATTGCGCTCGCACACTGCGGAATCGCTGGCTGGTCTGGCAACGGCGCTGTCGGGTCTACTGCTCTATTTTTGCGCGCAAAAACGCCGTGATCGCTCACCATGAAAACAAATTGCACCGCTCTATCGATAGCTCTCGGCCTTGTCAGTGCGCTGACGGTTTGCGCGCAGGAAAATCAGCAAGTTGCGCCGCGCGCAATTCCGGTGAACACCGGTCCAAATGACGTTGCCCTTTTTCTCGCCGGAATGCCGGTGTCGGAGAATTCATCGCTCGCGCCGCTGACGCGCGATCCAGCGTGGCAGGCGCATGCCGCATTCTTTGAAGAGCAATTCTCAAAAGTAAGCCTCAGGCAGCTCCAGAAATTGCAGGGATGGCAGGCGACATATCTCCCCGAATCAGCTCAACCAAAACCCGTGGTGTTTTACATGTTCAGCGGGCCTGATTTTTTGTATGTGGATCAATTCTTTCCAAGGGCGGCGGTGTACGTGCTCTGCGGAAAAGAAGCCCTCGGCCCGCCGCCGGACCCGTTGCGCATCGCGAACTTGTCCGGCGCGCTGGGAAATCTGGAAAACGCGATGAAGTCCTCGCTCAACACGACGTACTTCATCACAAAAGATATGAAGGTCGATCTGCACGAGCAGAACCTGAACGGCGTGCTGCCGATTCTTTACACTTGCATCGCGCGCGCGGACAAGTCGATCACAAACGTCTCGTTCGGATCGCTCAACAGCGGCGGCGCGTTTGAAGAAGCCGCGCCGGGCAGAAAAGGCGGTAGTACTCCCGGAGTGCGTATTCGTTACACCGATAACCAATCCGGCAGTGCACAGACGCTATATTATTTCACCACCGATATTTCTGACGGCGGCATCAAAGCGACTCCCGGTTTCCTGAAATTTTGCCAACGCCTCGGCACCGGCGCGAGCTTTCTAAAATCGCCATCATATCTGTTGTTCGAAAGCGGTTTTGCCACCATTCGCAATTTCATTCTCGATCATAGCAACATGATCGTGCAGGACGATTCAGGCATTCCGCTCGCTTACTTCGATCCTAACAAGTGGAATCTGCGTTTCTTTGGCGTTTATCTCGGCCCCATCGACATGTTCAAACAATATTATCAGCCCCGGCTGCGCGAACTCTACCAACAAACGAATCCGTCGCCGCTCGACTTCGGATTCGGTTATCGATGGAATTACAAGGAAGCGAATCTGATCGTCGCGACGCGGAAGTAAAATGCCGCAACCAATTGCGCCGCGTCTGGTTAAATGGCCAAACCCGCCGCCATGAAAAAATTACTGTCCTGTCTGATGGCAATTCTTGGGCTCGCCGGAGGTTCGACTCGAGCCGGGGAAGTTGTCGCGTACAAGCAGGTCTCGCTGCCAGCTCCAGAACTTTACGGCACCGGCTTTTACGGAGCGCTTGATCTGGGAGCAAATCTCTTTCAAAACCGCGGCGACACTAGAATGTTCACCGACCACCCTGATCCTTTCACGACTGATATTATCAAGATCAACCCTGACAACGACGTGGGTTTCTTTGGGGGCATCAAACTGGGGTACGTCTTTGGCACGGGAATTATCCGGCCTACCGTTGAAGGCGATTTCTTCTATAACGGCTTTAGCGGCGACGGTGATTCCAAATTGATTGAGATCTTCGACCCTTGTGCCGGAAATCCTCTCTGCTTGGCGCCGATCTTTTTCACAAGCCGTAAAGGTCAGGTAAGTAGTTGGGTCAACACTGGCGCGTTTATGGGGAACTTCATCCTCAGGTTCGCGTTTGGAAGATTCCAACCGTACGCCGGGGCAGGCGTTGGTGTTTATTATGCGCAATCTGCGGATGTCGAAGTCAACACCCCCACACGCGTAATCAGTATCAGCGGCGAAGACCACGCGGACTTAGCGTGGCAGGTGGTTGCCGGCACCGATTACTATTGGAATCCGAAGCTCAGCACCTTTATCGAATATCGCTGGCTCCATTACACGAGCAGCCAGATTGATACTCGAGAGGACCGCGACCTTGCGCAGCATTTGCTGGGCGCAGGTCTGCGGATCCATTTCTAAGGTCTGAATTCGTCCCGTTAAAATCTTCGGAACCACGAATAAGGAAAAGCGTCGCCCGGGCAATCCGTGGGCCAGCGCGGTGGGTTGATTTCGCGGTGTGGCTTCACCGTTATCGTACCTCTCTCGGTTTTGCCGCAGCGGTCTCGCAGATAACGAATGAGTTCCTCACATGCGTCGAGCTGTGCGCGCGTCGGCTGGTCTCGATTGAAATCGCCTACGAGGCAAATGCCGAGCGAGATGTTGTTCAGATAATCGCTGTGCACATGACCGCCGTTTATCTGGCGCCGCCATCGATCGCCGACTTCGACTTGGCCGTTGCCTGTTGATGTGCCGTTCCCGATAACGAAGTGATAGGCGAGACCATTGTGCATGCGGCGAACGTGCTTGTGGTAATAATCAAACACACGCGCATTGCCCTGCCGCGTGCCACTGTTGTGCACGACAATGAACTGCCAGCGACGCCGTTTCACCGGCGCGCGCCGGATCGCTTCGATCACCGAACTTGTTAGGTAATGGTAGCTGACTCGGCGACTCCATGGCCAGAAACCTCGGCGCGGTGGCGGCGACGGCGGAGGCTCGAAGCCCTGGTCCTCCTCAATGCCTGATTTTTCGATCACAACCTGAGCCTGCCCGCCTGCTGAAACGGTGCGCGCGGGCTTCGGCTGTGGCGAAGGTGCGGGCGTTGGCACGGCAATCGCCCGTGGCGGCGGCGCTGCGGGTTCGGACGCGGCGCGCGCTTCTTCTACTTGCGGCGCTGGCGTTTTTCGTGGCTTAGGAGTTTCCTCTTTTTGTGCCGACTTCGATTTCGCACTCTTCTTCGCGATGGATTTCTTCTTCGTGGTTTTTGGTTTCGGTGTCGGGGTATGGCGTCGCTTCGTTTTCGGCGTTGGAGATTTTTTTGGTTTCGGAGTGGACGTGGCGCGGGTCTCGGTTTCCTCGGATTGATCGCGCTGTTTTTCTTCATTGACCTGCGCGCGAAGAAGACCCGCGATCAATGCGCCAAATGCGAGCGCAGTTGCCAGCCAAATGCGGAAGCGCACCACTGCGACGGAGCGTAACAGAGCGCGCGATGCGATCAACGCTTACAGCATTGATTTGTTAAAAAAGTTACAAAACACAAAGAGCCGCGCCTTTTCGCCGCTGGTATGGGTTAACTTTTACGTATGCGTCGATGAGGCGAGCGGCGCTGCCGGCGCGGGCGCGAGAGGCTGGGCGACGCGGCGCATCCTCTCACGTTCACGCCGGATGATGGCGTTCAATTTGCCGCCGAGCAATAGCAGTAGACAGGTCAGATACATCCACGTGAGCAGCACGATGATCGACGCCAGCGCGAGATAAGTCGGGTTATAACGATCGTATCGTGCCACGTAGAACTGGAAAAGTTTCGTCGCGATGATCCAGCCGACCGCAAAAAAAATTGCGCCCGGCAGCGCCTGACGAACGGTCAAATAGTTTTCCGGCGTGAAAAGGTAAAACGCAAGTGCGAGCCCGACCAGCGCCACGCCGGTCAACGGCAGATTCAACCCGGCGATCCACGCCTGGAGCGGAAATGAGAGTTGCCAATTTACCTCTGCGATGCCGGCCAGCTTTTCGCCGAAAACGACGGCGTTGAAGCTAAACACGATGACAATTCCAAACCAGAAAAGCATGAAAAATGAGATGATGTATTTGGACCACCAATGGCGATCTTCCTGGACTCCGTGCATCTGGCTGAGTCCGCGTGAAACCGTGGCGATAAAAACGGTACCGAAATAGATTCCAAGGATGATGCCGGCGTTCGCGAGCAGTCCGCTCGTGCCTGTGACCACGACGCTCGCCATGGCAGAATCCAAAATGTCCTGCACTTTTGGATCCGGCGGCATGAAGCTTTTCAAGAGAAGAAACATCCGATGCAACTTGCTGGGATCAGTGCCGAACAGGCCCAGCAGATGCCAGAAAAACAATGTGCCGGGAGCGAGCGCGAAAAGAAGCAGATACGCCATCTGCGCGGCCAGCCCGGTCGTGTTGTCCATCGCGGTTTCCCAAACCAGCCGGCGTGCAACGCGCCAAATCAATCTGAGATATTTCATCTCCGCAGGAGTTTACTTTGCCGGGCACAAATATCCATTAAAGTCCAAATGCTTTCGCGAGTGAGTACCCTCTGCGTGTATCCTCGATCGTAATCCATGTCCCCTGACGACTGATGAAGAAGAAAATATTGATTCTCACGGCGGGTTTCGGAGAGGGTCATAACAGTGCCGCCAGAGGAGTGCGCGACGGGCTGGCTCGCGTCGCTTCAGATCAGACAACGGTGGAATTGCGGGATCTGTTTGCCGAAGCCTACGGGCCGATCAACGAACTAGTGCGCCGAAGCTATCTGGCGCTGGTGAATTCTGCGCCACGCGCCTGGGGAATCGTTTATCGCTGGCTCGATCGCAAGACAGATTACACCGCGGAATTTCGCCGGCTGACCAGGTTGAAGGCGCAATTTGGTCCCGTGCTCGACCGCTTTAAGCCGGACATCGTCGTCTGCTCTTTTCCGGCCTACGCCAATGTGCTCCAAGACATTTTGGGAGCCAAGAGAGTCTGCAAATGTGTGGTGATTGTTACGGACTCGATCACTATCAACGCATCCTGGTACCGGAGCCCGGCAGATTATTTCCTCGTTGCGAACGAACAAAGCGCCACCGTGCTACGGAGCGGCGGAGTTCCGCCGGACAAGATCAAGGTCTTCGGTTTTCCTGTCACTCCCACATTTGCAGATCTCATCGCAGATCGGCCATTACCTTCCAGCAATTCCAACCGGCGGGTTTTGTACATGATCACTGCCGCCAAGCGCGGCGCGGCAGAACTGGTGCGTATGCTCACGAAACTTGATCTGGATCTCACCGTCACGATCGGTCGCAATGAGGAACTCCGGCCCGACATTGACGCGGCCGCAGATGGTCACCCAATAAAGATCATTGGCTGGACGAACGAACTCCCCCGCATGATGCACGAGAACCATTTGCTCATCGGCAAAGCCGGTGGCGCGACGGTGCAGGAAACGATTGCTGCAAAATGTCCTATGATCATTAACCACGTCGTCGCGGGCCAGGAGGAAGGCAATGCCCGGTTGATCGTCGAAACAAATTCAGGTGTGATTGTCCAGTCGCCACGAGAAGTTGTCGCGCAGGTGCAGCGCGCGTTCGATGACGGCGCAAAACAATGGCGAGAATGGGCCGGCAACATCAGCAAGCTGAGCCGCCCACGCGCAGCGCTCGACATCGCGGAATTTCTGATGTCGCTATGACCAGACCTCTCGACCAGCGGCGAAAGTTCGCACGGCTTCTATCTGCGGCGAAAGCACAACCAAATCGGCGTCCGCTCCGACGATAAGGCGACCTTTCGTTTCGAGACTGATAGCGCGCGCGGGATTTTCCGTTACCATCGCGATGGCTTCATTCAACGGAACGTTCACCTCGCGCACCATCTTGCGCACAAGGTCGATCATGCGCGCGGCGCTGCCCGCCAGCGCTGAATGATCAGCCAGGAGGCAGACTTCGTTTTCCACGATGCAATCCTTGCCGAAGAGCGCGAACCGCGATCCGTTCGGCAATCCCGCGCCTGCGGTCGCATCGGTCACCAAGCAGATTCCGTGTGCGCCTTTTGCGCGATACAACATTTTCATCAGCGTGGGTGAAACGTGGTGGCAGTCGGCGATCAGCTCACAACTGATGTCTGGTTCGCTCAATGCAAACTCGAGCAAACCGGCGACCCGATAAATGCCGCGACGGCGCGCGCTCGACATGCAGTTAAATGTGTGCGTCACGCTGCGCATACCGCGATCGAATGCCGCCCGGGCGTCTTCATCCCAGGCATCGCTATGTCCGCCGCTCACGCTGATCCCACGAGCACGGAAGACTTCGATCGCTTCAACAGCTCCAGGCAGTTCGGGCGCCAGCGTCGCACGCTTCAGCACGTCCGCGTGTTCGAGTAACTGCCGCACAGCAACCGGTGACGGATCCTGAATGAATTCGGCGCGTTGCGCTCCGGCTTTCGCTTTCGAAATGAACGGCCCTTCGACATGAACACCAGCAATCGCGCTGATCGCTGATCGAAAATCGCGAACCGCTAGCAAGACCTTGACGATTTCGTCGAGAGGTGCCGTCGCTGTCGTGAGCAGAAGCGATGTCGTGCCGCCACTCGCGTGGAAATCGCAAATAGAGCGAAACGCTTCAGCCGAGGCTTCCATCGTGTCGCGGCCAAGCGCGCCGTGCACATGAAGATCGATAAAACCGGGGGCAAGATAATTTCCATTGAGATCAATGACTTCTTTCCCGCGCACCCGCTCGCCTGTCCGCTGTCGCCTCGGCGTAGGCGGACGAATCGCGGCGATTTTCCCTTGTTCCACGACGACTTCAAGCCCGTCGCGAATTCCATCGGGAAAAATCAAACGCGCATTCGTGAAAATCATCTCGTGATGCAGTCAATCCTGCCTGCACCGTGATGGAGGCTCAATCGAAATAGTCGCAACGGTCGCGGCAATAGCTCGCAGACAGGATTATCTGCGTCACTCGACGCGCTTGCTCTGGAGCGGTATAAAGGCCATCCTCTTCGAGCGATGAATTTCGATTATGACGTCGTGATCATCGGCGGCGCGTTTTCCGGCGCGGCAACGGCCCTCATGCTGAAGCGCAAACGTCCCGAAGCGCGTGTCCTGATCATCGAAAAAGGGGCTGCGTTCGATCGCAAGGTGGGCGAATCGACGACCGAAGTGAGCAGTTGCTATATGACGCGGATCTTGGGTCTGACGCATTATCTCGGGCATCATCAGTTACCCAAGCAGGGATTGCGCCTCTGGTTCTCAAATCAGAAGGATCAACGGTTTGATCATTGTGTCGAGATCGGCACGCGTTATCAGAGTCGACTGCCCGGTTTTCAAGTGGACCGCGCGAAGCTCGATTCGCACCTGCTTGAGCTTGCCCGCAAGGCGGGCTGCGATTTATGGCGCCCTGCCAAGGTCACAAGTTTTGAACTAAACGGCGGACATGGACAAAGAGTAGACGCGGTCGTCGATGATGCCCAGCGCGCGGCCAGTTGCCGCTGGATCGTCGATGCTACGGGCCGCGCGGCGATGTTCGCACGAAAGCTAGGATATTTTCGACCGAATACCGAACACCCCATCAATGCGGTGTGGGCGCGGTTTAGCGGCGTCAAAGAATGGGACAGTTATGAATGGCGCGAACGTTTTCCCGATTATGTGAACAGTTGTCGAACTGGACGCGAGTGGGCCACGAATCATCTTTTCGGTCGCGGCTGGTGGGTTTGGATCATTCCGTTGCAGGGCGGCGATGTTAGCGCCGGTATCGTTTACGACAGTCGCATCTTCAAATTTCCAGAGGGACCGACTCTGGGACAAAGATTGCACGCGCACATTCTGAACAACCCCGTCGGTCGCGAAATCTTCGGCGCAGCAAAAGTGATCGAAGGCGACGTGCACGCGCTTTCTATGCTGCCGTATCATAGCGAAAAAGTTTGCAGTGACGGTTGGGCAATGGTGGGCGATGCGGCTGGATTCATCGATCCGCTTTACAGTCCGGGTCTCGATTTTTGTTCTTACACTTCCTATTACGTAGCGGATTTACTGGCGCGCAGTCTCAAGGGCGAAGACGTCACCGAGCGACTACATTATTACAACCAACAATATCCGGTTACTTACCGTTCCTGGTTCGAGAGTTTGTATAAGGACAAATATTATTACATGGGCGACGCAGACTTGACCTCAGCGGCGCTTCTTCTCGATGTGAGCAGTTACTACGCCGGCTTAGTTCGACCAATCTATCGCGATCCGGAATGCGCGTTTCTTAACCTGCCCTTCACTGGGAAAGGAGGCAGATTTGCCCGGAACGTGATGAACTTTTACAATCGCCGATTTGTGGCTCTCGCAAATCGCCGATGGGTGACTGGCTACTACGGAAAAAGAAACGCTGGCTGGCGCGAACTTTACGACGGATTCGTTCCCGACATACGCCTTCGCAAACAAATTTCACGCGGACTGCGTCGCTGGTGCAAGTGCGAGCTAGTTAATCTCGCGTTGATGCTGCGGCGGCCTGTCATTCGTGCCAACCAGGGATCAGCGGGAATTCACACCCAGGTTTCCACCGCAACTGGCGCGGGCTCTTCCGCGCTCTCATAATCCTGTTCGCCTTCGCCCTGTCCAAGTGGCCAGATGTGAAAGCCGCCTGACTCGCTCGGCAATTCCCATAATCCCCAAATTCCTTTGCCCTCGCGAAACCCGCGATAGTAAACGTCGTGCCCGGCGATGTAAGCCTTCGTCCAGTAGCACTCGCCGTTTGTCTCGTTGAAACGGCCAGTAATAACGAATTGACCGATGTCGTCGCTCCCGTCGCCTGAAACTCTGTGATCAGCGAAACTCAGTGCGAGATCCATCCGATGTTTGCGAGTGGTGCGGCCGTAATTGTAAAAACCCGTCCACGGCCCGGAAGGAAAATCCATTTCTGACAGTACTTGTTCGAGATTTGATGTCGTCAACCTCTAACGTGCGAGGTCATCGCACGTAAGCTGCGGACGCAATGGCATCACGGGCTGAGCAGCGTTCCGTACCAGCGCAGAACGGTTTCGCCAAAAAACATCCAGGTCAGCGCGCCGAATGCCAGATACGGTCCAAAGGGCAGTTTCGCTGACCAAACAGGTTTTCCAACGACAAGCGTAACCAAGCCGATCACTGAACCGAGAAGTGATCCGGCAAACAAGCTGAACAACACCGCGCGCCAACCAAGGAATGCACCGATGGCGGCAAGAAATTTCAGGTCACCGCGCCCCATTGCCTCGCGCGGTATCACGAGCTCGCGTGTAACACCGGAAATGTGCGTTACATCATCGAGCATTAGCACGTGGCCATCCGCATTCACGCGATCATAACGAAAATCCAGCGTCACGTTTCCATATTCGCGATCGTCGATCCGAACTTCATCGCACTGGAGCAGCAGGCGATCTTTTTCACGGGCAAAATATTCGCTCCAAAGACTCTCTTCAGTGCCCACGACAAAATCGGCGTCGTCGTCGCGTTTTATCCATGTAAATGTCGTCGGCCCGTCGAAGTCGATGCGTTTCCTGCCAAAAGCGATCTTTCCCGCTTCAAGCACGATCCAGAGAATCACGTAGCCGAGCGCAGCAGCCAGTGCGGCGCGAATACCAGCTGCCATCCGCGAATCTGTCTGCATCAAAGCTGGAACGACAACGCTGCAGGCCACGCCCGCGATTGTTCCGCCGATTGTTACCCGGTCCGGAATAATAAAATGCTCAAAATCGATAAACGTTCCGATGATCAGGAAGGAAACGAAAATCCAGTACGCAATCGCCACCTGCCAGGGAAACCTTTGCCACATTGCAAGGAAAAGAAGTGCGGTGACGAGTTCCACCGCGAAATAGCGGAACGAAATTTTTGCGCCGCAATTTGCGCATCGGCCGCCAAGCGCGAGCCAACTGATCAATGGAAGATTGTGATGCCACGGAATCGGTTGTTTACACTGCGGACAAAACGAGCGACGCGGCCGATTGATGGAGAGATCAACGGGCCAGCGATAGATACAAACGTTCAAAAACGAGCCGACCGCCGTGCCGAGCACGAAGGCAAATGCACTGAAGAGAAGATTCTGAGTCGAATGCTGCACGCGATTAACTGGCGATGCGTTTCGATGCGCGACGCTCCATCAGCCATGCGATCCAAATGCAGCTTTCGTATAGCAGACACATCGGCAGCGCCATGGCGATCAAAGTCAGGATATCAGGCGTCGGCGTGATGATTGTTGCCAGAATAAAGATGAGCACGACGGCATACGGGCGGGTGCGCGCCATAAATCGATAGGTGATCAGCCCAAATCGGACCAGCGCCAGCACGACGACCGGCAATTCAAACGCGAGACCAAATCCGATCGTGAATCGCGTCACGAACGAGTAGTACTGCTGCACCGTCCACGTCGGCGCCCAGCCGAGCGATTCAGTGTCGTGAAAGAAAAAAAGAATCGTTTTCGGCAGCAACCAAAAATAGCAAACAAGAACGCCGACGAGAAAGAGACCGAAGCTGACGGCAATCGCTGGAAATAAGAACCGTTTCTCCACGGCGGTGAGCGCCGGTAAAACGAATTCCGCGAGAAAGTACAGCAGCAGCGGAAACGAAAGAACGATCCCGGCGTAGAACGCCAGATGAAATGAAATCACGATTGAATCTGTGATGCCGAGCGCCTTGAGTGTTCCGACTTGTGACCCGAGATGGTTAAGCGGTGCCTGGATAATCCGCACCAGCGTCGAGCGAAACGCGAAACAAACAATCATTGCGCCACCGAGCGTGAGAGCCATCTTCACGATAGTCCAGCGCAAGTCTTCCAGATGCTCGAGAAACGGCTTAGACGTTTCGGTCTCCGGCGGATCACGAAATTTGAAAATGTCTCGCAGCGCCATCGGACCGGAAGCTCAGCGCGGCGCGAGCGATAAAAGGCCGCGAGAAGCGAGTGTGGCGCAAATGCCAAGCGTGTTTGCGTCGCGAATTTGATTGTCCGCGATCATGCGACGAATCTCTTCGCTGGTGAATCCGCGGCAATCGAGAATCGATTCGCCCTCTTCCCGGTCCGAGCCTTCTGCGCAGGGTTGAATTGGGCGGGCCAGGAAGAAATAACCGCGCTCATCTGTAAACCCCGGTGAAGAGAAAAAATAACCTAACGAAATAATCTCGCCGTTTGGGGCCAACTCGTAGCCGGTTTCTTCGCGAACCTCGCGCAAAGCTGTGTCCTTGATTTTATCCTCGCCAGCAGCGTAATCGTCGATCTGACCTGATGGCATTTCCCAAATCGCCTGCCGGATCGGGATCCGTTCCTGACGAATAAGAATGATTTTTCCATCGCGCGTCATTGGTGCGATCACGACCGCCGGTTTGCGATGCACAATCGTCCAAGCCCGCGGGTCTGGGCGGGCGGGTGTTTGCACACGATCCGTCACAACTTCGAGATTCCGATCGGCGAAGCGCCGCTCGCTCGAGATCGTTTTCCAATTACCGCCTTTCATCGAGCAATTGTAGTGGCCGCTGTCTTCAGCAGCAAACTGGTAGGGGCGGTTCACCTGAACCGCCTGTGGCGATTGAGGTCAACCGACGCACGCAGTTCGGGTGACGGTGACGGAAACGTATTTTGCGTCCTGCAAGGCGAACTTTCGTAGTTTGATCGTCACCTTTTGAATCGGAAAACTCTTCAACAAATGACTTGCCAGTCCTTCCGCCAGTGTCTCGATCAGCTTCACCGATTGATCGCGCAGAAAATTCCTCGTCTCCTCCGCAACGGTTGAATAGTTCACCGTCCGTTCGATGTGGTCGGCCAGATCGCTCGTCTGCTGATATGGCCAGAAGGAAATGCTCACCGTCAACCTTTGCGGCTTCGCGCGTTCTTCTTCTGGAACTCCGACGCGTGTAAAAACCTCAAGCTGCTCGATATGAATTTCGTCCGGGAACGGATGCGATTCGTTCGGCACGCGCAAATCTTAACCACGAATCCGCCTTCGCCAATCACGGTCTAACGATTCAACGCGGCGAAGCCATTCGCGTCATTCGCGCGCTTCTGGTAAATTTGTCGTGAATGAAAACGGTCTGGCGCGTATTTGCGTATCTAAAGCGGTATCCCTGGTTGGCTGCGGGGACGCTCGCGTGCGCGATCTTCGGCACGTTGATGGTCATTGTGTTTCCAAGCGTCACGAAATGGATCATCGATGACGTGGTGCGCGCGAATCGGCCGGACAAATTGCTGCCGCTGATTTTGCTCGCCACAGTGGCCTTTCTTATTCAGCACCTTTTCAATTCGCTCCGGATCATTCTGAACAACACATTCGAGCAAAAAGTCATTTTCGATCTGCGCAGCGATTTGTATTCGCACATTCAACTGCTGCCGTTGCGCTGGTTCGATAATCGGGCGACGGGCGACCTGATGACGCGCGTGATCGAAGACGTGAACTCGGTCGAGCGCGTATTGATCGACGGAATCGAGCAAGGCGTGGTCGCCGTTTTACAAATCGTGATCGTAGTGGCGGTGATGTTTTATTGGAACGCAAAGCTTGCATTGCTTGCGCTGGTGCCTCTGCCGCTGCTGATTGCGGGAGCGCTCGCTTACACGCTAACGGCACACCGGCGATATCGATTACAGCGACGCGCTGCATCGAATATCAACGCGCTGTTGCACGATAATCTTGCCGGGGTTCGTCAAATCAAAAGCTTCGCGCGCGAACGCGAGGAACACGCGCGTTTCAATCGCGCCAGCGATCAACTGCGGCACGCCACGCTGGTGGTGATGCGGACATGGGCGATTTACTCGCCCTCGATGTCGATGTTCGAAGCCATCGGCGCTTTGCTCGTGCTGGGATTTGGTAGTCACGCCGTTTTGACCGGCAGCTTGCAGCTGGGGGATCTGGTCGGGATCCTGATGCTCATGGCATTTCTTTATGATCCGATCAGCCGGTTGCATCAGCTGAATCAATTGGTGCAGGCCGGCCGCGCGGCCGGCGAACGTGTGTTCGAGATTATCGACGAAGACGCGGAGCCGGGCGTTGTAACGAAGATCAAGTCTGTAGGCGAACCTGACAGGTTCCCCCGTATCAAACACGATGACACACGGGAAGCTGTCAGCTTCCCCTACAAGCCTGCGCTGGCCGTCATCGGCGACATTCGCTACGAAGATGTGAGCTTCAGTTACGTCGACGGGTTATCTGCGCTTCGGCACATTTCATTTCACGCGCTGCCGGGCACCACGACTGCGCTGGTCGGCGCGACTGGCGCGGGAAAATCGACGCTGGTGAATTTGCTCGTGCGCTTTTACGAGTTCGACTCCGGCCAGATTTACGTCGATGACAAACCCGTTCGAGAGTACGACCTGCGCACTTTGCGCGAAGCGATCGGCGTGGTGACGCAGGAAAGCTTCCTTTTCAACGGATCGATTCGCGAGAATCTCTTGATGGGAAAACCAACCGCTACTGACGCGGAACTATGGCGCGCAGTGGATGCCGCGAACGCGCGACAGTTCATTGAGCGGTTGCCGCAAGGCTTGGAGAGCGTGGTCGGCGAGCGCGGCGTGAAATTGAGCGTGGGCGAGAAACAGCGGCTCTCAATTGCGCGGGCGCTGCTGAAGGATCCGCCGATTTTGATTCTCGATGAAGCAACCGCCAGTGTGGACACGGCGACGGAACGCTTAATCCAGGAGGCGCTGGAACATTTGATGGCGAATCGGACGTCGATTGTGATTGCGCACCGGCTTTCGACGATCGTGGGTGCGGACCAGATCCTGGTGTTGGATCACGGCCGCGTTGTCGAGCGGGGCACGCATGAAGAATTGCTCGTGCTGGACCGAAAATACGCACAGCTGTGCCGCCAGAGTTTATTGGAATCTTCGCCGCAGCGCGAAGCAGAGTCGCAGGAGGAAATTGTCACCTCAGAAGTCGCGGAATCTGAAGAGGAGCGATTGCCGGTCTAACAAACTGGCAGATAAGATGCCTGAGTTAGGAGAGATCGCGCAGCAAAAGGTCCTGGTATTTTCGCTCCAGCTCGTTGTAACGCTGCTGGCTCTCGACGAGCGCGCGGCGTTCTTCCTCGAGCGTTTGCTCAAGATCGCGAATTCGTTCCTGAAGACGGACGGACATTTTCGCCACGGCCGGCCCGACGGGATCGCCGAGTTGAATTTGGAATTGGTTTTCATCGGCCCCTGACGGCTTGGTTTCCCACAGGTCCGGCATTTCCCGGACTTGGCGGCGAGTACCGTCACAGCTGTTGATCACGATCGTTTCGCCATCAATTTCGCCGAGCCGAATAAATTCCCGCAGGGTACCGAGCGTAGTCGGGCCATAGTAACGCTCACTTGTGAGCTCGACGAGCCAGTCCATGCTCAGCTGCGGGACCATCGGCGCTCTGACCCACGTCTGGCCGTCACTGGACAGAGTGTCGTGCGGCGCGATCTGCGCCGCCGCAGCCCAACGCGTGATCTGGTCGAACTGCACCGGCCCGAAGGTGCTTCCGTCCTCGTGTTTGCGAAGAAACCACTTTTGGTTCACTGGAGATTTCGTCCTTTATGGCGACGGCGAGCCGGAAGCGGCAGGCGATGCCGTCGGAATAGTGATGGTTTGGCCGGCCTGCAATTTACGGCCGTCTTCGATATGGTTGGCTTTCTGTAAATCGTCCACGGTCACTTTGTACATTTTCGCGATGGACGTTAGCGTTTCTCCGCGCGCAACAGTGTGCGTGTTGCCTTCGACGGGAGAATGCGATGAAGATGCTGCGGGAGCGGCAGCGGTTGCTGGAGTGGGTGCAGCTTCTCCGATCATTACACCTGGCCGAGCATGTGAGAGTTGTTGCTCCAGTTTGAGAATCTCCTGAGAAAGCGCGTCGATCTTGGCGTTTTGTTCATCAATCTTCTTTGCCAAAGCCTCAAGTTGCGCGGACTCCGCTGATTTTTCTTCGTGCGGCACGGGACTCTCCGCAGAAGCAGTCCAAAGCGCGAAAGAGCCTATTGCGCAGACGATACCGATTACTTTCATCTCAGCGAAATTTTGCCACCGGGACATTTATCTGACAAGCAGGTTCGCCGCGCTGAACCGTTGTTTTTGCAAGTGTTAACGAATCCACTGTGTTGGTGCAATGATTCCGCACGGCGCGCGGCTTGCGTTTCGAACTTTTGCTCGTACGTTTTTTCATGCCTGAGCGCATTCAAAAGCCGGTGGAACCGGCTCCGTGGGGACCAAAACAAGGCGATGGCGGTGGGCCGCGTTCGCCGGACGTTTCGCGACCGGACACAAAGGATCTGTTAAAGAAAATGCGCAAGGTCGATCCCAACCAATCCAAGCGCTATCGCCAGCGCACGGGTCAGTAATGGACCGTTCACAGTTGGGATTTGACCAGAACTTTTCTGGTGCAGCGGATGACTTTCCTTCGCTGCTGCGGCGCAAAGGTCTGCTCGGCCCGGCTGCCATCGGGCCGATGCCGCAAAACGCGACACAACAACAGACGTGGCAACCGACCGAGGCGACAACGATCCTTGCGTTCAAATTTTCAGGCGGCGTTCTGGTTGCGGGAGATCGCCGCGCAACTGCGGGTAACACCGTCGTCTACGATCGTGCGGACAAGGTTTTGGAAGTCGATAGGCAATCCATAATGGCCATCGCCGGTGTGCCTGCGACCGCGTGGGAAATGGCGCGCGTGCTCGAGCATTCGCTCCAATATTTTCGGCGAACTCAGCTCCAGGAGATGAGTGTCGACGGCAAAGTTCGAGCGCTCTCGAAGTTGTTGCGCGACAATTTCGGGTTCGTCATGCAAGGCATCGGTGTTGTAGTTCCGATCTTCGCGACTTACGACGGAAATTCGAAACCCGAGGCGCGCCTTTATTTCTATGATGCAATGGGCGCCCAATTTGAAGCGACGGATTACGCGGCAACGGGATCCGGCTCACCTGCGGTTCGCGGCATTCTCTATTATGAAAACACCTGGGGCGCGAAGCGGCTACACAAGTTGAACGAACAGGAAGCAGTATCGCTCGCGCTGCGCGCGCTCGATACCGCTGCGGAATCCGATACGGCGACAGCGGGCGTGGATCGTAGCGGGAAGATTTATCCCGTGATCAAGATTGTGTCGCGCGAAGGCATCACCACTCTACCTGAGAGCAAAATCGCCGCCGTGTTCAAAGAAATGGTTGCATGATCGAAGAGCCTTATCGTTGGGTCGAAGCCATCGCCAACCGGCGCGAGTACATTGAAGGGCAGCTCGCCCCTGGTAGTCCCATCGCGGCGCTGGGTTACCGCGAAGGCATTCTGTTTGTCACGCTTGGTCAGACGCGCCAGAAACTTTTCGAGATCTACGATCGGATCGCAGTGGGAGCGATTGGGCATCCTGGCGACATCGAGCGATTGCGCATGGCCGCAATTGAACTGGCCAGCACCGAAGGCTTCACCCGCTCGGCTGGGGATGTTTCTCTACGGCGGCTCGCGCATTATTCGCTCAGTCCTGTCATGAAAAGCGCGTTCGAGCAGATCTACGGGCCGCCGTATCTGACGCGGATGCTTTTCGCGGAGGTGGGCGCACGCCCCGAAGACGATTTGTTTTTGCGAGTGGAATATGACGGCGAGATTGCGAGCAACGGCGCGACCTACGCGCGAGCGCGACAAGATTTCGCCGTGCTCAGCGGCACACGCCAATCGGTCGAACTGATGGAAGCGTTTCTCAAAAGCGAGCACAAACCGGATGCCAGCTTTGAAACGGCGGTGAATTCGGGGCTCGACGCATGGACTGTCGGGCACATGGTGTTGCAAGCCGGCGAAGCAAAAGAGCTGCCCGCGCGTGACGCCATCGCGCAACATCGCCAGGAACAACTCACCATTGCTGCAATCGAAGCAGCAGTGCTGGAGCGCGATAGCGGCAGGCCGATTCGTTATCGTTCGTTAACAGATAAGGAATTGCGCTCCATCATTTCTCGGTGATTAAATTATGGAGAGAACTCTTCTGACGGGGACTACAAATGAAACAAGCCTTTCGGAATGTGCTGGCGGTCGCGGGCTTGTTGTTGATGATCGCCTCGCTGGTCTGGATTTCGTTTCATCAAGAGAAGCGAACGCCGGTTTATAGAGAATCAAAGGCGACTCAGCCACAGACGTCCAAACCATTCGCAGTAGTGGTTCTTGATCCAGGCCATGGGGGTGAAGACTCCGGCGCAATGTGTGGCGGAGTCATGGAAAAGGAGCTGACATTGGACGTTGCGCGCCGCGTCGATCGGCTCCTGGACTCCGAAGGTGTCGCCACATTGATGACCCGGCTCGGGGACAGCTATGTCTCACTGGCGGATCGTGCAGCGTTCGGGAATCGGGTGAAAGAAAGCATTTTTATCAGCATTCATTTCAACGAAGACAACAAACCGGTCGCGAGCGGCGTGGAAACTTACTATGCTGCGAATCAGATCAACTCAGGCTCTACTTTCGGTTTGTGGCTGCCGTTTTTCTCGCGGCCGCCGTCCAATTCGCCTAAGCCCGAAAGCCAAAGTCTCGCCGGTTTCATTCAGGAAGCGCTGGTGGCGCGGACCCGCTCCGTCGACCGCGGGACGCAAGCGAAACAATTTTTTGTGATCGCAAACGTGACTTCTCCCGCGGTGTTGATTGAGGGCGGCTTTATTACGAACCAGGACGAACTCTCGAAGCTTGCGAGCGAGGAGTATCGCGACCAATTAGCAGCAGCGATTGCCGACGGCATTCTGCGGTATCGCGACATGGTGAGTCAGCGGAAATCAGCATTGGCAACCACAGGTCAGAAGAGCGCTGAATAGGCAAGGGGATTCGTCGTCGAATGACCATGAAAATCACAACTGCTGCGGTGATCTTCATGGGATCGATGGTGCTGATGCTGGCGGACCAACTCGTTGAAAGCGTGCAACAGGCTCTGAAGGACGACGGTTTCTACTACGGCGAAGTCAACGGCGACATGAATGCGAATCTGACTGCAGCGATTCGTCGTTATCAAATTCGCAATGGTCTGCAGGTTAGCGGCGAGCTCAACGACGAGACGCTGCGATCGCTCGGGATTAAATCTTCGGGCTCATCGCGCCCAACGACCAAACCTGCGTCACCGACTCCTCCGGCGGGGGCTGTCCCCAGCGAGCCCCGTTCCGACGAGACGGAAACCGCAAGTCCCGCCCCTCCGGTTCAGCCTTTCGATAACGCGCCACACGACCAGCAGGTTTTTCCCTCAACTCCCATGGGTCCGGCCACTTCACCGGGGACAGTTTTTGCCGACACACCATTTCAGACCGCTCCTCCCGGCATACAACGCAATGTGATTGTCTCGGCGCAGATCGTCCTCGCCCGGTATGGACTGTATCGTGAACAAATTGACGGAATCTACGGACCTGCGATGGAACTATCCCTGCGCGCTTATCAAGCGCAAACGAGACTGCCGGTGACTGGCCGGCTGGATCTGGAAACGCTCGCGGCACTGCGATTATTGCGGGGGCCGCGCCAGGAGTTTTACAATCCCTACCGCCAGCGTATGCGTCCGCTGCCTGGGCCGCCGATTCGTGGTCAATGGGAGCCCGACTAGCCTTGTTTTGGATTATCGAAACGCACCGACTGCAGTTCCGCGAAAACTGTGCCCACGAAAATCTGTGCGTCGATGCGAAGGATCAGCCGCTCGGCATCGTCTGATACCCAGATTGTGGCACGACGAAATTTCTTGTGCGGCTCCAATTCGAGATGTTTTCCGATGCGTTTGAGTCGCAGATCAAGCTTGATCGCATTGTAAGTGCCCGCGCGCACGGAGCTCTTTTCTCGTCCATTTACGGTCACAGTGGCCAGGTAAGCGTTTGTTGCCGCGTAAATCGCCAGGCGATAAACGCTCCCTTGTTTGAGCGGCTGACTGCGCAGGTAAAGCGCCGCGGAATGCAAATCGAACAAGTTAGGCAAGGTAAAGTCGCGCGTCGTTGTCTTGGCGGCGGCGCCTTCGCCTTCGGTTCGTGCTCGAGTCACTCCGCTGTTGGTGAAAGTGAGATGGGTGGCGATTTTTTTTGATCGGTAGCTTTCGCTTTGCTGCGTTTCAATCGGAGCCAGTGTTTGAGAGTTTGCAACGGCGCGATACGTGGCATCCAGTTTCCACAACGCCCGGACGAAGCCAATGGTTCGGCCTGTACCTTCGAGTTGAAACCTGTCGTTCGATGGCTTGGTGAAGTGAACCTCACCGGTGGCCGCGGTCACTCCAGACCACCCGAAGCGATAGGACGCGCGCAGAGGGCGCACCGCTGGAAAATTCCCGGCCGGCTCTTTGCTGAGTGTTGCCTGCCAATCCGCAGCGAACGACCCGGTCCAAGACGCGAGCAGGATCGTAATCGCGCAATTTGTTATTCGGAATCCGGGTAGAAAAAACATTCTCTGGAAGTTCGCAACTGCTCACGAGCATCGCCGTGCCAGCGGGCAATTTCATCCGTACAAAAAAATACACGCGAGTTTAGCCCGCGTGTATCTTTGAAATTCGAGGCGAACCTCAGGGCTTCGTTGCTCTTGCTGCCGCCGGCGTGACGGACGCGCCTGCTGCAGGCTTCCTGGTCGAAGCTGCGGCGCGACCGGGTTTGTTTAATGTTTCGATGATTTCGTTTGTGAAATCAACGTTTTCCGGCGCGTACAGCACGACAGGGACGCCATTGACGCTGAGGCCCGATTTATCCAGCACAAAATCCAGGCTCTTGGCTTTGACTTTCTCCATGACGACGTCGGTAATTTCCTTCACGATACCCTCGCGCATTCGCATCAATTGCTCCTGCAACTGACGCTCCCGCGTCTGACGAAAGTCGCTGATCTCGCGTTCCATGCTTTTGATGTTGGCGATCTTGTCATCGCGCTCCTTGGCCATCCCCGTCTTTTTGTCGGCGCTTAATGCTGGAGACTCAAGCTGCTTGTTCAGATTGTTGATTTCATCGAGCGCCTTCTTGTACGCTTCCGCCCGGTCATCGTATTCCTTTTTGGCGGAGGTTTTGGCGTCGTTGATTTTTACCTCGGCGTCCTTGGTTTTATTGTAATCCTTGAACGCGCGCTGCATATCGACCGTTCCAATTTTGGCTGTGCCTTGTGCGAAGGCCACAATGGGAGCAGCCAGCATCAGCGCAGAGAGTATTGACAGAGACTTTTTCATAGAAACAGAGGATATGGTTGGACGAATCGCGTTAGACTGCAACTACATATATTCGTTCAAAATTGATAGCCCACGTTGAAGTTGAAATGGCCGCCGCCGTTGTAGCCGTCACGCATCACCGGGTATCCGTAATCGAGGCGTAGTGGACCGATCGGCAAATCAAGTCGGATTCCTATACCGATATCCGAAGCCATGTGATTGAAGCCGAAAGACCACGCATCGCTATTCACGAAACCCATGTCGTAAAAAACTGCACCGCGCGCTTTTTCTATGATTGGGAAAGTCAATTCGAACGTTCCGCGCGCCATTGATTGGCCGCCAGTCGGCTCGCCGTCCTGCTTTGGGCCGACTTCGCGAAATGGGAAGCCGCGGAGGTTATTCGAACCGCCGAGGAAGAGTCGCTCGAAGAGTGGCACTTGGTCGCCGCTGCCCCATTGACTTACGGTCGCGATCTCGCCGTTGATGAGCAGGATAAGGTCCTTCGGCAGATGAAAATATTGAGATCCCTCCAGGTTCAAGCCATAGATCTGCGTGTCGCCTCCGAGAAAACCGCCGCTAATCAAAGGCGAAAATGTGATGCGCTGCCCACGGCGCGAAAGCAAAGGATTGTCGCGCGAATCAAAGACAACACTGCTATAGATCTTGCTTTCGACAAACGAGCCTTTTTGTTCCTGGATGAACTCAGGCGCGCTGCTCGCCACATCAAAAATATCGATATCCTGCAGCGTATATCCGAGGGTGGCGTACATGTAAGCATTGAGGGGCTTCCGCATTTCGAACAGGAATCCGTAATTCCGTTGGTTGTAAAAGGAGCTCAGATAATTCGCTTCGTTATAAAAAAGCTGACCGCTGAGCGAAAGACGCCGATCGAGGAAATAAGGTTCTGTAATGGCAAGAATAAAATCCTTTCGCTCGGTTCCATACTGAAGACGTAACCGGAATTTTTGCCCACCGCCGGTGAACGAAGGCCAGTTGAACAGATCGAAATTGCCTTGGGTGAGTTCCGCAAATCCTACCAATTTATCGACCGTGCTGAAGCCACCTCCAAAACTGAGTGATCCGGTGCGTTTTTCCTGGACTAGAATCGTTAGATCTTTCCGTCCCGGTATATCTGTTTCTTCCGGATAAGTCTCGACCTTTGCAAAGTAACCAAGGTTCTCCAGACGCTTCTTCGTGGTGTCTACACGAACCGTGTTGAAAACATCTCCTGGTGCGACGAGCACTTCGCGACGTATGACCTTGTCCTTGGTGCGCGTGTTCCCCTCAATATTCACCCGGTTCACAAACGAGCGGCTGCCCTCTTCGATAAGGTACTGCACGTCTATGAGCGCTGGGCCGGCCGGCGTTCCCTCGGGTGTAATTACGAGATCGACGTAGCCTCCGCTGCCGTACGCGTCGGCAACGGCCTTCGCGTCGTCGCGGAGCTGTTTCGGCGAATAGACGCTGCCCTCTTTCATTTTTAACAGGGCAAGAATTTTTGCTTCGGTGGTGTTCTGATAACCGGAAACGGTCAGCTTGCGTACGTGATACTGCGGGCCTTCCGAAATCACGATCGAGATGATCATCGGCCCTTTCTGAGTGCGATCTCTGCGCACCTCTTTTATTTCCACGTCGATGAAGCCGTGGTTTTGGTAGTACTCGCGGATCTTATCCAAGTCCTGTTCCAACTGAACTTCATCAAGCCGACCGGTCTTATCCATGAAATAGATGAGCGTCCTGCCACGGGTTTTCATCTGTTTGCGTAATGTCCGTTGGCTGATGTGCGCGTTGCCCTCAAACCGGATCTGGCTTATGGCGCCTTTTACGCCCTCGTTAACCGTGAAAACGACGCGTGCTGTGCCGCGTTTCTCGTCGATTGGATCCACGCGGAATTCAACGCTTACATCGTTGAATCCGTGCCCCTGATAAATTTCGATGATTTTCTGGCGCGCTTCCTCGAGTTGCTGCTCGTCAACCGCCTGATTAAGCTTCACTTTCATCTCCTTGCGCAGTCTCTTCGGTTTAACCCGTTCGGCGCCGATGATTTCGATCTCGCGTACGATCCCCCGTGTTTGAACGGCGACGATCACTTTCACGCCGTCGCCTTGAGGCTGAGCAAAGATTCGAACGTTTCGAATGTAACCGGTTTTGTACAGCGCCCTGATGTCCTCCTGCACGATCTCGTTCGAATACAGCTGGCCAACTTTTGTGCGCATCTGCGCCAGAATGCGTTCCTTGCTGATCGTTGCAGGGCCCGTGTACTGCACTTCGATGGAGCGGATGGTGGGAGGGCCCGGAGCCGCTTGTGGCGCCTGTGCCCGGACAATTACGACCGTAAAGAGCGCACAAAGGGAGGCGATCCAAATCGCAAAAGGCGGGGGGCGCATCCATCCACAAAAACGTTGCATATGCTAGAAGCGCAGCCCCACGCAATCCAAACCGACGCAGGACAGGCGGCTATATCGGAAATAAGACCCCAATCGTCAAGGCGAGATTTTGACTGAATCCCCCGGTCCCTGTCTCATTCAGCCCGCGGTTCGCTGCCTGCGAAACAGAACCTTGCAGGTTCATCGCATGTGCTCGTCTTCTCAATGAGCTTTTCTCGCTAATTTGATGGTTAATCCCTGCACGGCCGCGATCTCGGCTTCTTCGCCTTTTTCTATTGGCGCATCGCTGACGGCGTTCCAGTATTCACCTTCGACGAAGATCCTGCCGTTGCGCGAATCAATTGGAGTCAAAGCCGTCACGGTCCTTCCGATAAGCGTTTCTTTTCCCACCTTCACCGGCAATAGCTGCGCGCGCAGCCCTTTTCCGATGACGAGAATGAAGAACGCGGCGGTGACGAGTGTTGCAGGAATAATCAAGCTCAAGGACAAACGAAAAAGTGGATCGGCGCGATCAAAGAGCATGAGCGATCCGATCAGAAAGGCAATGATCCCGCCGACTGTGAGCACACCGTGCGTGGGCGCGTAAAGATCAAATATGAAAAGCATCATTGCGAGCACGATCAGGACGAGTCCAGCAACGTTGACCGGCAGGATCGCCGCCAGATAAAGCGCCAGAATCAACGCAATCGCGCCGACCACGCCGGGAAGAATCGCTCCGGGCGAACTCAGTTCGCCGATGATTCCGTAGATCGCGATCAGCATCAGGATGAACATGACTTCCGGTCGCCACAGTTTTTGAAATACGCGCTCGGCCGGCGACATTTTGATTTCGGTCAGTTGCGCGCCGGCGGTGTTGAGCGGCTTGCCGTCCACGGCGCGCCCGTTCAATTTTTGCAGCAGATCCGGCATATCGGTCGCGATCAAATCGATGACTTTCAAATCCAGGGCTTTCTGCGCGGTGATCGAAGCGCTCTCCTTTACGGCGGATTTGGCCCATTCAACGTTGCGCTGGCGCTTGCCCGCAATGGTCTCCATGTAGCTGACGGAAAAATTCTCCAGCTTCTGCTTCATGGTTTCGTCCGGTTTTTCTTCGCCGCCACTCGGAAAACCGCCGATGGAAACCGGATGCGCCGCGCCGATCGTAGTGGCCGGCGCCATTGCCGCGACATTGGCCGCCAGCGTGATGAAACAGCCTGCGCTGGTCGCGGTCGCACCGGTGGGCGCGACGTAAACCACAACGGGAACTGGAGATCCGAGGAAGCTTTGCACAATTTTCTGCGTCGAATCGAGCAGACCCCCCGGCGTGTTGAGCTGAATCACGAGACACTGCACATTTTGCGCCTTGGCTTCTTCGATGCTTCGGGAAATGTAACTCGCTGTCGCGGGCCCGATCGCGCCGTCCACATTGATAAAGCCAACTTTCTCCGCGGCGAACATTGCCGGTGTCGCAGTGCAGGCCAGGCAAAGAAAGACGCTGGCCAATAGAATCTTCATTCGCTTGGTCCGAATCGTTGCCCCGCCCTTCCTTAAGCTCAAGCGCTCAAGCTCCTTTCATCGGCTGAAACTTAATCGCCAGGTCTTCCACCTTGGGCTTCACGATTTTCTCGTAATCACTATAGCTCATTTTGATCGCGTCAGTGTGCGTGCCGGCTTCGAACACAATGTAGTCCTGTTCGGCCAGATGCTTGTCGACGTAAGTCGGCAGACCATAAAGATTCCCAAACGGCGGCATCGCTCCGATCGCGGAGTCTGGGAACAGTGATTTGAAGTCGTCCTCCTTGCTAAAAGAAACAGGTTTTCCGATCGCTTTCTCGATTTTCTCCAGATCGATGTGGTGATCTGCTCGCAACACGATCATCAAATGTTCATCGCCAGATTTCAGCATCACAACTTTCGCCTGATGCCGGCCTTTCACGTGTTCCGCTTGCGCGATCCGTTGCGCCGTGACCGCCTCGGAGTGGCGCAGGATTTCGTACTGCACTTTGTTTTGATCTAAACAATCGATGAGTGGTTTCGGTATTTCCATAGGCACCTCCAGTGAAAAGTATCACTTTCCCGAGCCATCTCTACTACCCGGAAGAGTCGCTACTCTGTGTCCTCGCGTCCGAGGATTAAGGTAACGACCAGACCCAGCAGACTTACAGCCGATACAATTCCAACAACGCTCGGAACCCCGAATTTTTCTTTTAAGATTGGCAAAAGGAAAACGCCCAACGTTGCGCCGAGTTTCGCAACGCCTGCGGCGAATCCACCTGCTGTCCCGCGCAATTGCGTCGGGAATAATATCGGGGCGAGGGTAAACGTGGTCGAGTTGGGACCGGCGTTCATCAAGAGGTTGAACAGGATGAACCCGGCAAACACGAATGGAATGTGCAAACTCGAGTTCGTTAGGCCGACGGCTCCCGCCAATACCAACATGCCCAGTGCCATGCCTGCGAAACCGATCGCCTGCATTCGGATTCGGCCGAATCGTGGAACTAACCAGATTCCAAGCAGGAACCCGAATAGCAAAAACAAATCGATAATGGCGCTACCCTCTGCGAGAGCAAAATCGTGCGCGTTCAATCCACGGGTTCTTCCGGAGATTTCGATCGCTCCAAGAATTGTCGGGGTAAATATTCCAACGCCGTACGTAGCAATATCCATCAGAAACCATGGGATCGTTACCAGGGCAGTGCGTGTCCGATAACGACGCGAAAACAGAATCGGCAGCCCACCGTTTATGTGCGGAACCGGAGCTGCAAGCCTTTCGTGGTTACCGGTAAGTTGCAACACTGCCTGTCGTTGCTCGGGAATGATCCGAATGAAAGCTTGTGCGGCCTCTGCGAATTTACCGCGAGACATCAACCAGTGCGGACTTTCTGGTGCCGACAGGCGTAAAACAAAAAAGAGCAACGCAACTGCGCCTTCTGTCGCCAGAAATAGCCGCCAAGCCTGAGCGCCTCCGGTCATTAGCAACACCAGCGTAATCGCTGCCGCCAGCAGCATTCCAACCGATTGGCAGGCAATCGTGGCTACCATCATTCGGGCACGACTGCGCTTTGGCAGAATTTCGGAGACGTAGCTGCTACTAACAGGGAAATCGATACCTACTCCTGTCCCGACGAGCAGTTGTCCTAAGAACAGCATTGCCGGTCCCTTGGCCAGCGCACTGATACAGGCGCCGGCGGCAATAATCATCATGTCGGCGAGCATCAACTTCTTTCGGCCAAGATGGTCCGCCATCGGTCCGCCAACTCCCGCTCCAATCACAGCACCAAACACGAGGCTCGCTCCAATGAGACCGACCACGTCGGGTTGAATGTGAAAATCAGCGATGATAATGGACATCGCCACACCAAGAACGAAAATGGCATAGCCATCGAGCAACGTGCCCCCGGTCGAGAGCATCCAAAGCCATCGCTGAATCCTGTTCAGCGACGACTCATCCAGCAGGAGCGTCAGCCGTTGTGGTAGCGGGATTTCGGACAATGTTAGCGTTTCTTACGTCTGTCCGATTTCTCCTGATCGGCGGCCTGATGATATTTACGCCGAATCTCCGCGAGGTTCACGGTTGGCTTGGGAAATTGCATGTCCATGTCTTCCATCTTCCGAACGATGATTTGTGAAATAGTCAGGTCCCGAAACCATTTATGGTTTGAAGGAATGACGAACCATGGAGCGTGTTGGGTGCTCGTCTTGTTAAGCACATCCTCGAACGCCCTGGTGTAATCATTCCAATATTGGCGTTCCTTATAGTCGGATTCACTGATCTTCCACTGACGCGCCGGGTCATCCAGTCGTTTCTCAAACCGGTCAAGCTGTTCCTCTTTTGAAATGTGCAGAAAAAATTTGAGGATCGCTGTGTTGTTTTGCGTGGTGATCAGCTGTTCGAAATTATTGATTTCATCGTAGCGCTTCGACCAGATCTTTTCCGGTACCAAGCCGTGAACGCGCGCCACCAGCACATCTTCATAATGGGAGCGATTGAAAATTACGACTGAACCTTTGGCAGGCACATGCGGATGCACGCGCCAGAGAAAATCGTGCGCCAGTTCTTTCGGCGTCGGCTGCTTGAAGCCAACAGAAACGCAGCCCGCGGGATTCATTCCAGTAAAGACGTGACGGACTGTGCCGTCTTTGCCACCAGCATCGAGTCCCTGCAACACAACGAGAAGCGAATGCTTGTTCTCGGCATACATCAGGTATTGCAGCTCGTCCATTTTCTGCCGGTTCTTCTCAATTTCGGGCAACGCTGACTTGCGTGATTCATGTTTGCCATGGTAGCCGGGATCGAACTGTTTTAACCGGATGTTGGATCCCGGCTTCACCACAAATTTTTTTCGATAGTTGGGCATGATCTTTTCTTTTTTGATTTAGCTCACAGCCTTTTGTTTGCCTGTCAGTGACACTCGGAGGGGTTCGAAAAGCCATCGCTTCCATGAATGAGCAGGATCCAGAATGCCATAAAGTCCAAGTTTCACGATGTCCTGCACTATCATCCACACGATGTTGTAAGCCCACACAAAGCCAATGATTCCCCACGGGAGTGACGGCACGAGCCAGCCCTGGCTGCACATGAACATCGCCGCGATTTGGGTCGCGACGATTGCAAAGAAAAGGCGTGAGCTCGGATACGGCGGTTTCCAAAAGGGACCCCTTGTGCGCATCACAAACAACATGAGATGACCGCCAGCGACCAGTTGCAGGAACATCATTGTTTGTAGCTGCGGATGCTGCAGGTGACGAACCGTGTCGCCGAGATAAAGCAAACCGAAGCTTTGAATAACACCGAGTAATCCAAGCACTGACGAGATCACCAGCACTCTGTCCAACTCCCATCTCACCGGCTGCGGCGGCACAGTAGCGTTGTCGAAGGCAATCGTCATAATGGGCACGTCGTCCAGGAGCGCCAGTGCGATTAGCATGATCGCGGTTAGCGGAAAAAAGTGATAGAAGATCGAAGCCAGCACCACAAACACCATGATGGCAATGGTCATAGCGATTCGATACAGCACGTAGCTTGTCATCCGCTCGAAAATGCGCCTGGCCTCCGCGATCCCGTCAATGATCACGGATAAACCAGGCGCGGTCAGGACCAATGCCGCCGCTGCGCGCGCTGCTTCGGTCGCTCCGGAAACGGCAATACCGACGTCCGCTTGCTTGACCGCGGGCGCGTCGTTCACGCCGTCGCCTGTCATACCGACGATGTGACCGTTCTGCTGGAGTATTTTTACGATTGCATATTTGTGTTCTGGAAAAACCTCAGCGAAGCCATCGGCTTCGTCGATCTTCTCCGCCGCATCCAACGGGATTTGGCCTTTCGTTACATCACCCGGAAAAAGTTCCGTTGCCGGCTGGATGTTTGTGCCCATGTCCAGCTCGGATGCAATTTGTCGTGCGATGGCGACGTTATCGCCGGTGACCATTTTGACTTTCACCCCGTAAGCGCGAGCCCGCGCGATGGTGCTCTTCGAATCGGGGCGCGGCGGATCGAGCAGCGGCAGAATTCCCAGGAAAACCCAATCATCGTCGCTGTGAGCGACGGCGACACCGATCGTGCGGTAACCGTGACTCGCGAGATCGTTCACCGTTTGCTGCGCTTTGACCAAATCCGATCCCGTAAGTTTCGTCAGCGCCAGGATTACTTGCGGTGCGCCTTTGCTAACGCGAAAGACTGCGCCCGACGGATCCTTGATTGTTGCTTCGGTGCGTTTGTGGACAGGATCGAAGGGAACATAAACTTCCTGTTGATACCGCTTGAGGACCGATTGGTCTTTAAGCCCAGCCAAAATGGCGAGATCAATCGGATCATTATCGGCTGCGCGTGAAGCGAGTGATGCCATCAAAACCAATGTGTTCGCATCGGTGCCATGCCAGGGTTGCGCTTCGCCCAGCGTTAGCTTGTTCTCGGTTAACGTGCCGGTCTTATCCGAACAGAGCACATCCACACCTGCCAGTTCCTCGATCGCTTCCAATCGCGACACGATCGCCTTGCGCTTCGCGAGCATGCGCGCGCCAAGGGCCATAGTCACCGAGAGCACCGCCGGCATGGCTACAGGCACTGATGCTACGAGAAGAATTAGAACAATTTCTCCCAACCTTAACAGGACAGCTCGATCGTAATGGCCGCGCATGTCGAAAAGACGAGCGGCCACCAGAATCACCACCAGCACCAGCGCGAGAATGATCAGGAAGTTGCCGATCCGCATCACGGCTCGTTGGAAATGTGAAACACTTCCCGCGCCCGCGACCAGTTTCGCCGTGCGCCCAAAAAACGTGCTTCCGCCGGTGGCACTAACCACCCCCGTCATTTCACCCTGTTTAACAATCGAGCCCGAGTATGCATCTGCGCCCGCTTTCTTGCTGATCGGCAGCGATTCTCCCGTGAGCGCGGATTGATCGATGCTGATGTAATCGCCGGCGATGAGTGTGCAATCAGCGGGAACAACGTCGCCGAGATACAATCGAACAATGTCTCCCGGCACCAGCGTTCGCGCGTCGATCTGCTTCCAACTCCCGTCGCGTAGCGCGCGGGCTTTTAGCGCCAGCGAACTCTTCAACGCGTCCAGTGCGTTGGAAGCTTCATGTTCCTCCCAGAACCCTAGCAGCGCGTTGAACAACAGCAGCGACGTGATAATTGCAAAATCGCCCCAATCACCGACGATGAACGCCATCAATGCCGCGGCCTCGATCATCCACGGAATCGGCCCCCAGAAATATGCGAGCAAGGCGGCGAACGCGTTTTTCTGTTTCTCCACCAGCGCGTTTGGCCCGTACTTCTTCAACCGCGCCTGGACTTCGGCGTCAGTTAAACCCGTCTTGTCATCGACTCCGAGCTTCGCCAGTGTTTCAGCGATAGTGGTGGCAGCGGTTCCGGTGGCATCTGGTGTTTGCATGAACGACTGCTCCCAGCCGCAGTGACGGCGACCAGTGATAACTTTCGGCCTCGTTCAAGACCAGAAGAATTTCGACAGCGCAAATCTGTAGCCGGCATCGATGATGCCGGCCGGCTTGGTTACCGAATTTCATTCGCGACGATAAATAGACACCGCCACCGACCTCCTCTCGCGCGAACGAATTGTGTATGCCTATATGCGAAGTTTGCGAGAACGAATATGACAAGGCGTTTGAAGTCGTCATGGGCGGAGAACGCCACACCTTTGACAGCTTCGAGTGCGCAATCCACGCGCTGGCGCCTGTTTGCCCGCACTGTAATTGCCGTATCATTGGCCACGGCGTCGAGGCGGATGGAAAAATCTTCTGTTGTGTCCACTGCGCACGCGCGTTCGGCACAACGCAGTTGAAGGACCGCGTTTAACGGTAGGGCGCGTCACTCCGTGCGCGCCGTCTTTACTCGAACATTGATGCGGCTGGACTTACACGCGGCTGCGAAATACAGATGCTAATATGAATTCGTTTCGAGCTTGGTCCATCGGCCTGGTGCTTGCATCGTTCGCAGGTTTAATCGCGCTGGCGCAAACACCCGCGGCGAAATCCGCGGCATCATCAAAAGGCATCTCGGTGCTTCATCCCACCGCAGGCAATAAAGTCAGCGGCACCGTCACATTCACGCCGGTCGCCGATGGTGTGCAAGTCCACGCAGAGATCGCGGGCCTGACGCCCGGTAAGCACGGCTTTCACATACATGAATTTGGCGATTGCAGCGGAGCCGATGCAAGTTCTGCAGGCGCGCATTTCAATCCCACCAATCAACCGCATGCCGGGCCAGACGCAGCCGCGCGGCACGAGGGCGACATGGGCAACGTAGAAGCAGACGCTTCCGGCAATGCCAAGCTGGATTACGTCGACCATCAGATTTCTCTCGCGAACGATGCGAAATCGGCGATCGGCCGCTCAGTCGTGGTCCACGCGAAACCCGACGATCTGAAGACTCAACCATCCGGCGACGCAGGCGGGCGCATCGCCTGCGGCGTAATCGGCTGGGCAAAATCCCAGTAACCGCGAATTGGCAACGACGCGATCGCCTCTCCCCTTGTGAGAAGGGGAGAGGATGAAGGTGAGGGATTTCAACCGAAAGCGCGCTGTTTCCAAAGAACCCTCACCGCTCCTCCTCTCCCTTGCGAAGGGAGAGGCGACCCATAGGCCAGCATATCCAAATCGGCTCGAAGATGTCGAGGTTAGCGGCGTTGCACGAACCTTTTCGTTCATAATCTCTTTGCTCGACAGAGCAGAATTCATCTGATCAAATTACCGGAAACCATCGCCCTGCACGCTTATGCCACGATTATCTAAAATTGAATTGTCGCCCGATAACGGGTGCGTCATCGACATGAAATGGAGCTTGGGGCCGTTGAGCTATCACTCTTCTGCCGCCGGCAAGGTCACAGTGGAACCGAACAAGGAAATTGTTCGGCTGCCCGAACTGGTTCTTTACGATCACGTCGGTTTTAAAGGTTCTTACGCCCGGACGAACTTGAGTTTCCATTACGTCGGCGATTACTGGAACGACCGGATGAGCTGCGTGATTGTGGAGAGCGGCGTGTGGCGATTTTATCGCGACGAATATTACAAAGGCCCGCATTGGGACCTCGGCCCCGGGTATTACGAAAGCTTCTTCGCCGAAAAAGGCCCCGACGACGTCGTCAGCTCCTTTCAGTGCATCGCGCTGACGTAGGGTGGCGCACGCGTCTCGCGTGCTGGCGAAGCCGTCCTCGGGTTCGCGAACTTTCCGCTCGCAGGTTTTTCACCCAAAACCCGCCCGGTCTCGTTCGTGTAGGAACCGCTTTGGAAAAGATTGTTTCGGCGCGACGCCGAAACCAACACGCGGGACGCGTGCGCTACCGAGACGAAACTGCGACCTCGAGAACTTCACGTGCGCAGCCCCAGGACAGGGTAAAACCGGCGCCGCCGTGGCCGTAGTTATGAATGACGGTGCGGCCGTCGGCGAGGCGATCTCGCTCGAGCCGAACGCCTGATTTTCGGAACGGACGCAGGCCGACGCGCTCAGCGAGGACGGGCAGTTTGCCGATGTTCAGGACTCGGCTGCATTCCACGACAATTTGCAATGTCGTTTCTGGATCAGCCGCGAGATTGTCACTGACTTCGTTTGTTCCGCCGAAAACGCAATCGTTCGTGCGCGGGATCGCGTACATGAGCGGGGCATCATCACACACAATCGCGGCGGAGAGGCTCTCGATTTTCGGCACGATTGCGACCTGACCACGATGTGGCTCGAGATCGGCATCACGCACAAGCTCGCGTGCGCCAATCCCTGCGCAATTGATCACGATGTCGAATTTTGTATCGACTTCTTCGAGCTTTTCGAACCCGACGTTCGCGTGGATTTCGCCGCCAGCTTTTCGAAAACGCGCGCCGAGGTAATCGAGATAGATCGTGGTATCCATCAGCGGGACACGCAGTGAGAAACCGCTCTTGAAGTTGTAGCCACCGCGCTGTGCGCGGTCCCGAACCGGCCACAGGCCGGTTGCTACAGATGAAAGGCGCTGTGCGCCTAGCGGAATGGCCCAATCTGGAATTTCAATTTCGCCGGTGCGCAAAAACTGCCGCGATTCGATGATCGAGACCCCGCTCTCGGGAAAGCGGGCGAGATCGAGGAGCACCTGGTAGGTTTCGAGCGCCAACGGGATCACTCTTTCGGCTGGCTCGACATGATAGGGAAACCAAACGGCTGCAGCCACACTGGAGGTTGTTTGCTGCCCAATGTCCTTCGCGAAGATCGCAGTGCGGTGACCGTGCTCAGCAAAAACGACACCACACGTAAGGCCCGATACGCCCGCGCCGACGATAGCGACTGATTTTGCCGACATTGAAGAACCTTAGAATCCAAACTCAGCGCGATCCGAGCCGGGTTGGCGAATAATCGAACGCATCGTGCCAATTGGAATCTCTTTCCTTGTCGCCGGCACAATGACGGTTCGGGCTGCCGCAGAGCGAAATTTAATGTGACTGCCTCGCTGGGAGACGCGGGCAAAACCGTGGCTTTCCAAGATCGCGATGATCTCAGCTGAGCTGAGACATCTAGGCACCGATCAGTTCCTCGCCGACGGTGACCTGAGAGATGTCGATATAATCGGGATTCGGTTCGCCCTCGAAATACAGCTCGACTGCTTCGCGGAAATTTGCGGCCGCTTCTTCGCGCGTCTTACCGAAACTGGAAACGTCAACACTCAGCCCTTGAGCGACGAAGTAAGGCTCCTCTCGGTACAAGCAATACTTCACGGCGCGCATACTAAAACGTCAGGCAAATACAGGTTGAGGCAAGACCGAGTGAAATCAAGTGTGCAATAGATCGCTGCGTCATATAAAATGACCGGCGATGGTTTCACTCAACCGAGATGCGCTCACGGAAAAAATCCTGGCGGGCGCGCGGATTTCCACAGACGACGCACTGGAGTTGTATCGGTGGCCTCTGGAAGAGTTGGCAGCGCTTGCGAATGCGCGGCGCGATTTGGCAAAAGCCAAAAGCTACGGCGGCCGCGGCCGCGAGATCGTGACCTATATCGTCGATCGCAACATCAATTACACGAACGTCTGTAATGTTTACTGCAAGTTCTGCGCGTTTTATCGGACCGAACGCGACGAAGATCATTACGTGCTGAGCTTCGAGCAGCTTGATCAAAAGCTGGACGAACTCACTGCGGCAGGCGGAGTGCAAATTCTGATGCAGGGCGGGCATCATCCGAAATTGCCGTTCCAATGGTACATCGATCTCCTGCACCACATCCGCGAAAAATATCCGCACATCAATATTCACGGGTTTAGTCCGCCAGAGTTTCAGCATTTCGCGGAGACATTCCACATGCCGCTGCGAGAAGTGATCTCGGAATTTAAGATGGCCGGGCTCGGATCAATCCCGGGTGGCGGCGGTGAAATTCTCGTGGACCGGGTCCGAAAAAGGATTTCACCTTTGAAAATTAACAGCGACGAATGGCTGGAGGTGATGCAGGTGGCGCATGAGCTCGGGTTGAAATCCAGCGCCACGATGATGTTCGGTCACGTCGAGACCATCGAAGATCGCGTCGAACATTTGGAGCGGATTCGCGATCAACAGGATCGCAGCGGCGGGTTCACTGCGTTTATTTGTTGGACCTTTCAACCGCAACACACGGTATTGAAAGTAAAGCAGCCGACTGGCGTATCCGAATATTTGCGAATGCAAGCGCTCGCACGGATTTTCCTCGACAACATTGAAAACATTCAAAGCTCGTGGGTGACACAGGGCCCAGGCATCGGCCAGATCGCCCTCAGATACGGCGCGAACGATTTTGGCTCTGTGATGATGGAAGAGAATGTGGTCAGCAGCGCCGGGACTACTTTTCGGCTGGATGCCGGGCAAATTGAATCGCTCATTCGCGGCGCAGGTTATGAACCGCGTCGGCGAAATAATTGGTACGAACTATTGAACTGAAGGAGACAGGCATGGAATTACTCGAAGCGTTTCCGCGACTGATCAGGTGGGCCGTGCCCATCATCATTCTTGCGATCATCATTTTTCCGCAGGCGATCCGGATCCTGCGCGAATACGAACGAGG
>WNGA01002021.1_pt1 | contig 53574 bp, 52 predicted proteins | sample 5400061 | NCBI WGS metagenome assembly WNGA01 (sample SAMN13153366, study PRJNA577476) | soil metagenome | isolation source: 100 cm soil or saprolite under grassland replicate 2 | place: USA:California | collected 2016-06-15
CGAAGTCGACTGACTTCGGCGACACGGCGCTCTGGACCCGCGTCAACTCGCTCGAGAGCCCGTGGGTGCTCGACGATTTCCTGCGCCTCGTCCCCGAGATCGGCGACAAGCTCGAGGTGATCATGGTCCCGAAGGTCGAGGGGCCGTGGGACATCCACTACGTCGACCGCCTGCTCGCCCAGCTCGAGGCAAAGGCCGGCCTGCAGCGCGCGATCCTCGTCCACGCGATCCTCGAGACCTCTCTGGGGGTCGTCAATCTCGAGGAGATCGCCACCGCGAGCCCGCGGATGCAGGGAATGAGCTTCGGGCCGGCCGACCTCGCGGCCTTCAGGCGCATGAAGACGACGCGGGTGGGCGGCGGGCATCCCGCCTACCGGGTGATCGAGGACCCGGACCCGGACAATCCCGACGCGCCGCGCGCCACCGCACAGCAGGATCCCTGGCACTACTCGATCGCGCGCATGGTGGATGCCTGCACCGCGGCGGGAATCCTGCCCTTCTACGGCCCCTACGGAGACATCAAGGACACGGAGGGCTGCGAGACGCAGTTCCGCGCCGCGTTCCTGCTCGGCTGTGTCGGTGCCTGGTCGCTCCACCCCGTGCAGATCGAGATCGCGAAGAAGGTGTTCAGCCCTCCGGCCGAGGAGGTCATGTTCGCGAAGAAGGTTCTCGAGGCGATCCCCGACGGCCGCGGCGTCCACATGATCGACGGCAAGATGCAGGACGACGCGACGTGGAAGCAGTGCAAGGTGATGGTCACGCTCGCGGAGATGCTGGCGAAGAAGGACCCGGAGCTGGCGGAGGCCTATGGATTCGCCGACGGGGCCGGCGAGCAAGCTCCCGCGCCGACGACCTAGGCGACCGCTGCCTCCTCGACGGGCTCGAGCACCACGACCGGAATCTCGCGGTCGCCGGCGCGGTCCTGGTACACGGCGTAGCCGGGGTAGCGTCGGTTGACGAGCTCCCAGAGGCGGGGGCGCTCCTCGGCGGTCGCCGTCCGGGCACGGTAGCGGCGCTCCTCCCCGTCGATGGAGAAGCCCACGTCCGGGTTCGCGACGACGTTCCGGTACCACGCGGGGTGCCTGACGTCGCCGCCTCGCGATGCGACCAGCAGGACGACGTCGCCGTCGCGCGTCCAGACGAGCGGCGTCGTCCGCTCCATCCCGCTGCGTGCCCCGCGCACCTTCAGGAACCCGACTCGCCCCCGCCCGGCGGTCGTCAGCCGACCTTCGGTCAGGCGAAGGAGCGCACGATCGAGGTGGGGGGCGATGTGGACATAGAACCAGGCACCGCCTCGCGATGAGATGAGCGGAATCGCGAGCCGCTCATACAGCGGGCGCTGGAGCTCAGCCGGCACCGATGCGACGCTCGAGCGCCTCGAGCTGGTGCTGGACCTCGTCCGGCAGGCGATCCCCGAACCGCGCGAGGTGCTCCTTCACCTGCGGTAGCTGCTCGCGAAGGTCGTCCGCGCTCACAGTCAGAAGCTCGCCCATCTGCTCAGCCGACAGGGCAAGGCCCTCGGTGTCGATCTCGCCTTCCTCCGGCACAAGCCCGATCGGCGTCTCGACGGTCTCGCCCACTCCTTCACAGCGACGGAAGACCCATTCGAGCACGCGGCTGTTCTCGCCGAAGCCGGGCCAGATGAAGTTGCCGTCGTCGTCCTTGCGGAACCAGTTGACGAGGAAGATCATCGGCAGGCTTCCTGGATGCTCGCGCCCGACGTGGAGCCAGTGCCCGAAGTAATCGGCCATGTTGTAGCCGCAGAACGGGAGCATCGCCATGGGGTCGAAGCGAAGCTTTCCGACCTCCCCCGCGGCGGCGGCCGTCGTCTCCACCGACATGGTCGCGCCGAGGAAGACGCCGTGCTCCCAGTCGAACGCCTCGGTGACGAGGGGGACGACTGTCGCCCGCCGGCCGCCGAACAGGAAGGCGTCGATCGGCACGCCGTCCGGGTCCTCCCACTCGGGGGCGATCGAGGGGCACTGAGCGGCCGGAGTGGTGAAGCGGGCATTCGGATGGGCGGCGGGATCGTCGGAATCGGGGGTCCAGTCATTGCCGTGCCAGTCGATCGCGTGCTGGGGCGGCTCGTCCGTCATCCCCTCCCACCACACGTCGCCGTCGTCCGTCTTCGCGCAGTTGGTGAAGATCGAGTTGCTGGCGACCGTCGCCATCGCGTTCGGGTTCGTTCTCTCGCCGGTCCCAGGCGCGACGCCGAAGAAGCCGGCCTCCGGATTGACTGCGTAGAGGCGACCGTCCTCGCCGAACTTCATCCAGGCGATGTCGTCGCCGACCGTCTCGACCTTCCACCCCGGCAGCGTCGGGATGAGCATCGCCAGGTTCGTCTTCCCCGATGCCGACGGGAACGCGCCGCTCACGTACTTCACCGTCCCCTCGGGGGAGGTGAGCTTGAGGATCAGCATGTGCTCGGCGAGCCAGCCCTCGTCGCGGGCCATCGCCGAGGCGATCCGTAGCGCAAAGCACTTCTTGCCGAGCAGCGCGTTGCCCCCGTAGCCCGAGCCATAGGACCAGATCTCGCGGGCCTCCGGGAAGTGGACGATGTACTTGTTGTCCGCGTCGCAGGGCCATGGAACGTCCTGCTTCTCCGGCTCGAGCGGGGCGCCGAGGGAGTGCAGGCAGGGGACGAAGTCGCCGTCCTCCCCGAGCACCTCCAGCGCGCCCTTGCCCATCCGGGTCATGATTCGCATCGAGGCAGCGACGTAGGCGGAATCGGTGAGCTGCACCCCGATGTGGGCGATGTACGAGCCCAGCGGCCCCATCGAGAACGGCACGACGTACAGCGTGCGGCCCTGCATCGAGCCCGTGAACAGCTCCTGGAGCACGTCGCGCATCTCGGCCGGGTCTCGCCAGTTGTTCGTCGGGCCCGCGTCGTCCTCGCGCTCGGAGCAGATGAACGTCCTGTCCTCGACCCGCGCCACGTCGCCTGGGTCAGAGCGGGCGAGGTAGGAATTCGGCCGCTTGGCGTCGGAGAGCCTCTCGAACGTCCCGGCCTCCACGAGCCCCTGGCACAGCCGGTCGTACTCCTCCGCCGAGCCGTCGCACCAGTGGATCGAGTCCGGCTGGGTCAGCTCGGCGAACTCCTCGACCCATGAGATCAGCCTTTGGTTCTTCGTCCGTGCATCGGCGGCGGCTGCCGTCGTGTCGCTCAAGTGCTCCCTCAACTCCTCTCTCGTGTCCGTAAACGGCAAACGCCCAGGAGGTCTCTGCCTGGACGTGTACCCATTCTGTCGCAACGGGACGCGACAGGGAGTTGGAGCCCGTTCCGGGTGGATGGGCGATTAGTAGGGTTGCCGCCCCTGACGCCCCGCACATATGCGTTTCTTCGAGTACGAGTCCAGGAAAATCGTCGAGAGGGCCGGCATCCCGGTCACCCGCTATGGCTTCTGCACCACGGCGGAGGAGGCGCGCGCCGCGGCCGAGGAGATCGGCGGCCCCGTCGTCATCAAGTCCCAGGTCCTGACCGGCGGCCGGATGAAGGCAGGCGGGGTGAAGTTCGCCGACACGCCCGACGAGGCAGCGGAGCACGCCGCGGCGATCCTGGAGCTCGAGATCAACGGTCACATGCCGCGCGGCGTGCTGGTCGACCCCAAGGCCGATGTGGAACAGGAGTACTACGCGGGGGTGATCTGGGACGGCACCGCGAAGCGGCCGATGATGCTCTTCTCCGACCTGGGCGGCATCGACATCGAAGAGGTCGCCGAGAAGCATCCAGACCACGTGGGCCGCGGGCATCTGTCGAACCTGCTGCCGATCTCGGACTTCTACGCCAAGCAGGTCATCGCCCAGACCGGCGTGACGGGATCCGAGCTGACGCGCGCGACACCGATCCTCGCCCGCCTCGCGGAGCTGTTTCGCGACCGCGACATGACCCTCGCCGAGATCAACCCGCTGGCGCGCCTGGACGACGGGAGATTCGTGGCGCTCGACGCCCACATGGAGATGGAGAACGAGGCAAAGCCGCGCCAAAAGCCCCTGCTGGACGAGCTGGGCGTCGAGCCCGGCGACACGCGCGAGCCCTACGAGCCAAGCGAGTTCGAGCGCAACGTCGCGGCCATCGACGCGGCCGACCATCGCGGCGTGATCCAGGGCCGCGACCACGGCTTCGAGGGAAACCTGGGACTGGTGATTGGCGCGGGGGGCGGATCGCTGACGCTGACCGACGCCGTCCGCAACCAGGGCGGGAGACCCGCCAACTACACGGAGATCGGCGGCAACCCCTCGGTGGCGAAGGCCTGCGGCCTCGCCAAGGAGGTCCTGAAGAAGGACGGCGTCGAGAAGATCGCCGTGATGATGTCGATCGTCTCCAACACCCGCGTGGACATCGTCGCCCGGGGGGTGATCAAGGCGTGCCTGGAGCTCGACCGGGATCCCGCGGAGACGATCGCGATCTTCCGCATCCCCGGAGCCTGGGAGGAGGAGGGCTTCAAGATCCTTGATCGCTATGGGGTGGAGTACTGCGACCGCAGGGTTTCCCTTTGGGAGGCCGCTGGCAGGGCTGTGACGAAGGTGCAGGGAAACCCATGAACAACAGCCCGCCGGCTGCTCCGCTCCCGCACCAAATACCTTGCCCTCGCCTGCGGCTCGGGCATATCCATGCTGCTCCCGCGTCCGCGCCGGCGGGGTTGCGGTCACTCTGCTCATTAGGCGGTGACGCATGAACATCCTGCTCTCCCGGGACTTCACCTTCATCGTCCAGGGCATCACGGGGCGCGAGGCGGTGAACCTGACCAAGGAGTGCCTCGACTACGGCTCCAAGGTCGTGGGCGGCGTGACCCCCGGGCGCAAGGGGCGCGAGGTTCACGGCGTCCCGGTCTACGACACGGTGCAGCAGGTGGCGGACGCCCTGGGCTACGTGCCGAACGGCTCGGTCGTCACCGTCCCCCCCGCGTTCACCAAGGACGCCGTCTTCGAGGCGATCGAGGCTGGGATCGAGCTGATCGTGATCGTCACGGAGCGCATACCCCGCCGCGACGTGGCGGAGATGGTGGAGCTGGCCGGGATGCGTGGGGCGCGCATCATCGGCCCGAACTGCCTGGGTGTGATCGTCCCCGGCGTCTGCAAGATGGGCGGCATCGGCGGGCCGGCGAAGGATGCCGCCAAGGCCTACGCGCCGGGGCCCGTCGGCGTCATGTCGCGAAGCGGCGGGATGACCACCGAGATCTCCTCATCGCTCACCGCGGCTGGGCTCGGCGTCTCCACTGCGGTGTCGATCGGAGGGGACGCCATCATCGGCTCTACCTACGCGGAGCTCATGCCCCTGTTCGAGGCCGACGAGCAAACCGAGGGCATCGTGATCTACACGGAGCCCGGTGGCCGCATGGAGGCGCAGCTCGCCGAGTGGGTGAAGGTAAACGAGTCCCGCCTGCCGATCGTCGCCTTCATGGCGGGGCGGTTCATGGACGACGAGGAGATGAAGGGGATGAGCTTCGGCCACGCGGGAACCATCGTCGAGGGAGCGGAGGACACGGCCACGGAGAAGATCGCCCGCCTCGAGGCCGCCGGGATCCCCGTCGTCGAGCGGATCGACGGGATACCCGATGCGGTCAAGGACAAGCTGGGGGCGAAGGTCTGATGGAGGCCGCCGCGAAGGAGCTCCACGGGGTCTTCATCGACGTCGAGGTCGACGACTCGGTCGCCAAGGACCCCGAGATGGCCGCGAAGCTCGAGGAGGTCTGCCCCGTGGACATCTTCTCGAACGAGGGCGGCCGGGTCGGGATCGTGCGCGAGAACCTCGACGAGTGCGTTCTTTGCCGCCTCTGCCTCGACGCGACGCCGGAGGGCGCGGTCACCGTCCGCAAGCTCTACGACGACACAGTGCTCTAGGCTCGCCTCCCAAGGGGAACGAATCCGAATACGTGGGCGAACAGTGCCTCTCGCCAGCGCGTGCCTGGTGGCGATCATCGTGGTCGGCGTGCAAGCCTCTTCGGCGCTTGCCGCGGCCGAGGACGCGAGCTTCGCCGGCGCCTCCGCGGACGGCGCCAAGGTCTTCTTCCAGACGCCCGAGCGGATGGTCCCCGCCGATACCGACGGCTCGGTTGACGTGTACGAGCGATCGGGGGGCACGACGACATTGATCTCGCAGGGGCAGGGCGGGCCCACCAACGGCGCCTTCGACGCCAAATTCGAGGGAGCCTCAGCCGACGGCACCAAGCTGTTCTTCGAAACCAGCGAGGCGCTGAGCAGCGCGGACACCGACGGCAACCACCGGGACGTGTACGAGCGCTCCGGCGGTGTTACGAGCCTGGTCTCGGGTGGCGGCACCGGAGCGTTCGACGCGTCGTTCGAGGGAGCCGCGACCGACGGCAGTCACGTCTTCTTCGAGACGGCCGAGCCACTTGCCGCCACAGACACTGACGCGTCCGTCGACGTCTTCGACCGCTCGGGAGTCGGCACCACCGAGATCTCGGTCGCGCAGCCTCCGAACGCGGGGAACGGCACCTTCGACGCGAGTTTCAAGGGCAGCTCCGACGACGGCACCCAGGTCTTCTTCAAGACCGCGGAGCCGCTCGTCGCCACGGACGCCGACAGTTCAGTGGACGTCTACAGGCGGGAAGGCGCGGCGACGTCGCTCATCTCGCGGGGGCAGACCGGGGGTGACGGTGCCTTCGCGGCTCACTTCAAGGGAAGCTCGGTGAACGGCGGCGACGTCTTCTTCACGACCAGCGAACCGCTCGTGACCGGCGACACCGACACCGAACGGGATATCTACGACAGGTCGGGGGGCAACACCACGCGGGTCTCGGTCGGGCAGAAGTCCAACAGCGCCCACGGCGCCAACTTCGAGGCCAACTCGACAGACGGCGACCACGTCTTCTTCAGCACCCACGCGAGGATGGAGGCGACCGACACCGACACCGCGACCGACATCTACGATCGCTCCGGCGTGGGAACCCCACAGGCGGCGACCACCCAGGTCTCGGTCGCCCAGCCGCCGACCGCCGGCAACAGCGAGCTCAACGCCAGCTTCGCGGGCAACTCGGCTGACGGCGCCCATGTGTTCTTCGAGAGCAACGAGCAGCTCGCAAGCACGGACACCGATCCTGGCTTGCTCGACGTCTACGACCGCACCGGCGGCGCGACCATCCAGGTGTCCCAGGGCGATCAGGGGGCGGCCGACGCAAGCTACGGAGGCGCCTCGTCCAACGGCATGATCGCCTTCTTCGAGACCCGTGGGCCGCTCGCGGCAACCGATGCCGACAACGCAACCGACGTCTACCAGCGCTCGGGCGGGGCGACCATGCAGATCTCCCGCGGCTCGATCAACGGCAACGAGGACCTGAACGCGTCGTTCAAGGGGACCTCGGACGACGGCGGCCACGTCTTCTTCAATACCGAGGAGCCGCTCGTGAAAGCCGACGCCGACAACGTGCGAGACGTCTACCAGCGCTCCGGCGGCGTCACTTCCGTGATCTCGGTGGACCTGGTCCCGCCGCAGACGAAGATCACCAAGGGGAAGAAGAGGACTCCCGACCGCACGCCGACCTTCAAGTACACGTCAACCGATCCCGGCTCGACGTTCAAGTGCAAGCTCGACCGCGGCGGCTTCAAGACGTGCAAGCCGAAGGGGTTCACCACGAAGAGACTCCGGCCCGGCAAGCACACCTTCCAGGTCCGCGCCACCGACTCCTTCGGCAACGTCGACAAGACCCCGGCCAAGAGGGCCTTCAACGTCGCTCGCTAGTGCCACGATCGCCCGGCCTGCCGGTTAGGCAGACTGCCGGGCCGTGAACTTCATCGAGGAGGTGCTCGAGCGCTTTCCGGCGTCCAAGCCGGCTCTGGTGACCATCGACCGCGCGGGCGATCGACGGCAGTGGCACTTCGGCGAGCTGATCGCGCGCTCGGCAGGTCTGTCGGGGGCGTTCGCCGCCCGCGGCGTGGGGCGCGGCGACGTCGTGATGACGCTCGTCGGCAGCCGGATCGAGTGGGTGCTGTCGCTGCTCGCCTGCTGGCGGATGGGAGCGGTGGCCCTTCCCTGCAACACCCAGCTTCGACGGATGGACCTCGAGCACCGAGCCTCCGCGGCCAATCCGGTGCTCTGCGTCGGCGAGGAGGAGCCCCTCACTGAGCTCCCTGACGGCATCCCGTACATGACGACGGCCGAGGTCGCGGCGGTGATGGACGAGGAGCGCCCGCAGGAGCCGCCGGTCGAGCCGGCGGACCTGGACCCGGAGGACCCGGCGCTGATCATCTTCACGTCGGGCACGACGGGGGTCCCCCGCGGCGCCGTCCACGTGCAGCGGTATCTCACCGGCCAAAGCCTTCAGGCCCGTCACTGGTATGAGCCTCGTGAGGGGGAGCTCGCCTGGTGCACCGCGGCCACCGGGTGGTCGAAGTCGTCGCGCAATTCGTTCGTAGCCGCCTGGCTGATGGGCGCGGCGGCCCTGCTCCACGACGGTCGCTTCGATCCCGAGGAGCGCTTGGAGATCATCGAGCACGAGCGAGTCAACGTCCTGTGCCAGGCGCCCACCGAGTATCGGATGATCGCCAAGCGAGCAGAGCTCCGGCCCCTGCCGTCGATCCGGCGCATGGTCGCCGCCGGAGAGGCGCTGAACCCGGAGGTGATCGCCGCGTTCGCGGAACGCGTCGGAATCGAGATCCACGACGGGTACGGTCAGAGCGAGACCGGGGCGCTCACGGGGGTGCAGCCGGAAGACGAGCTCCAGCCGGGCTCCATGGGCCGGCCGCTGCCGGGGATCGAGCTGCGGATCGCCGATGGAGAGCTTCAGCTCCGGGCGGCGACGTGCCCCACGTTCTTCGCCGGCTACCTCGGTGCGGACGGGGGCCCGGACCTCATCGAAGGCGAGTGGTGGGCGACCGGGGACTACGTCCGCGAGGACGAGGACGGAACGATGTGGTTCGAGGGCCGCGGCGACGACATCATCGTCTCGGCCGGTTACCGGATCGGCCCCTACGAGGTGGAGTCGGCTCTGGTCAGCCACCCGGCGGTAGCCGAAGCTGCGGCGGTATCCGCGCCCGATGCCGAACGCGGCTCGGTGGTGCGGGCGATCGTCGTCCTGCGCGAGGGTCCCGCCTCGGAGGAGCTGGCGCGCGAGCTCCAAGACCACGTGAAGCGGGTCACCGCCCCGTACAAGTACCCGCGGATCGTGGAGTTCGCCGACGGGCTGCCGAAGACCTCGAGCGGGAAGATCAAACGCTCCGAGCTGCGCGGAAATTCGCGGAGCTGAGCGCGGGTGCGGCGCTCGCCACATGCCGCCTTCGCCGGCATCTTCGTCGTCACGCTGCTCTCGCTGACGGCGGTCGGGGCGGTGCTCCCGGTCCTGCCGCACTACGTGCGCGGGCCGCTCGACTCCGGCAACTTCGCGGTCGGACTGGTGATCGGGGCGTTCGCCTTCACCGCGCTGGCCGGCCGCCCGGTGGCGGGACACGTCGCGGACCTTCGTGGGCGCCGTCCGGTCGTCGTGATCGGATCGCTCTTGGCATCCCTGGCCGGCCTGCTCTACCTCATGCCGGGCGGGCTGCCGACGCTGCTCGTGGCGCGCCTGGTGCTCGGGGCCGGAGAGGGGATGGTGTTCACGGCGGGCGCCACCTGGGTCGTGGATCTGGCGCCTCCCGAGCGCCGCGGACGCGTGATCGGCCTCTACGGCCTCGCTGTGTGGGGCGGCCTCAGCCTCGGCCCGCCGATCGGGGACGCGATCCTGCGCGCCTCGAGCTTCGACGCCGTCTGGGCCTTCGCGGCGATCTCGCCGTTCCTGGGAGCTTTGGTCGCGCTGCGCCTTCCCGATCCATACCGCCCGGAGCCGGAGCACGAGAAACGGCCCCTGATCGCCCGCGAGTCGATCCGGCCGGGCCTCGCGCTCTCACTCGCGACCGTGGGCTATGCGGCGATGGCCTCGTTCATCGTCCTCGACCTGGACGCGAACGGCACCGGCCACGGGGCGGCCGCGTTCACGGCCTTCGCGGCCACCGTCGTCGTCACGCGATTGGCCGGCGGCGACCTCCCCGACCGAATCGGTCCGCTGCGGTGCGCTGCGGGCGCCGCCGTGGTCGAGGTGGGCGGTCTCGCCCTGATCGCGCTGGCCGACAGCCTGCCCCTCGCGCTGGCCGGCGCGGTCGGCATGGGGATGGCCTTCGCGTTGATCTACCCCTCGCTGTCGCTGGTCGTGATCGGCGACGTCTCGGAGACGCGCCGGGGCTCGGCGCTCGGAACCTTCACCGCCTTCTTCGACGTCGGCATGGGCGTTGGCGGCCCCCTCGCGGGGCTCGCGGCGTCGCTGGGCGGCTACCCGGCCGCCTTCTGGCTCGGCTCAGCCTGCGCGGCCGGCGCCGGCGTGGCGGTGCTGTCCGTCAGGGCGCGGTCAGTCGCAGCCGCGGCACCCGATCGAAGTCCCGCCGGTTCCGCGTGAGCAGCGAAAGCCCGTGAACGATGGCCGTCGCAGCGATCAAGGCGTCCGGTGTGAGGATTCCGGTCTCGCGCCGGATCGTTCCTCCAACCTCCGCTACGCGGCTGTCCACGGCGAGGCTTCGAAATGGCGCCAGAAGCTTGACGACCGCAGGCTCTTGATGCTCAGGACCTGCGAACAGCTCGCAACGGCTGATGGTCGAGTAATAGACGCTGTCTCCTCCGAACCGGAATTCCCGTGCGCCACGTAGATGGTCGACGAAGACGTCCGTATCGACGAGCAGGTCAGCCATTCCTTGCCTTCCGCTCACGCTCGGCCCACTCCTGGCGGGGCGGGACCTCGAATTCAGGAGCGATACCGAACGTCTCCTCGAGCGCCTGCCCCGGATCCGGCGCCGCACGGGTGAGGTAATCCTCGACGGCATCCCTGATCAGCGCGGCGAGCGGCCTTCCCTCTCGCCGTACGAGGGCGTCCAGCCGCCTCCGCTGCTCGTTGGTCAGGTAGATCTGCGTGCGGGTCGCCGCCATATACAGCGCAGTATACAGTGGATACCTGGATAGAACCGTGGCTAGAACAGCTTCGGCTGCAGTCCGTCTGGGGCCGGCGCCGGGTCGTCGCCCGCCTCCTCGGCGGTTCCGCGGAACCGCCCTGGGCGCCCGCCGGGGTTGCGTAGTCCCCCTCGCTTGCGCGCGCCCCGCATGCCCCCGCCGCGCCGCACCATCCCGCTCAGTCGCTCGGCCTCGGCCCGCGGCAGGTAGGCGCCCCACGCGTACAGCTTCTCGTAGCGCGGGATCAGGTCCGGCCGGTGCGAGCGCAGCCAGTCGAACCAGATCTCCCGGACCTCGCCCCGCAGGTGCAGCCCGACGCCGCCGATCGACTGCGCCCCGGCCTCGCCGGCGAGCTGGAGGATCTCCTCGACCTGCTCCGGCGCGTCGTTGACGCCCGGGATCAACGGCGCGACGAGAACCCCTGTCGGGATGCCCGCGCGGTTCAGCTCCCCCACCGCTTCCAGGCGCTTTCGGGGATGCGGCGTGTGGGGCTCGGTCTCGCGCCACGCCTTCTCGTCCAGGGTCGGGACGGAGAGGTTCGCGGTGAAGTCCGTGACCTCGACGAGCTGCTTCATGAGCTCGAGATCTCGCAGCAAGAGCGGCGACTTGGTGAGCACTGAGCAGGGATTCGCGAAGTCGCGCATCGCCTCCCAGATTCCGGGCATGAGCCGGTAGCGGCCCTCGACCCACTGGTACGGGTCGGTGTTCGTCCCCAGCGCGACGTGCTCTCCCTTCCACGAGGGCCTTCCGAGCTCGGCGCGAACCAGCTCCGGCGCGTTGACCTTGACGACTATCTCGCGCTCGAAGTCCTCGCGTGCGTTGAAGTCGAGGTAGGTATGCGTGGGACGGGCGAAGCAGTAAAGGCACGCATGAGTGCATCCTCGGTATGCGTTGATCGTGTACCGGAACGGCATCCGCGAGCGCTTCGGCACCTGGTTGATGGCCGAGCGCGCCTTGACCTCGTAGAAGCGGGTGCCGAGCGCCTCGGGCGCGTCGAAGGTGCGGATCAGCGCCGGATCCTTGAATCCGGGCAGCCGAGCGCCCTTCTCCTGCTCGACCGTGAGGTTCTCCCAGCGCACGAACACATGTTCGCAACCGGGCCGGACGTAGCGGGCCCCGCCGGCCCTGGCCGCGCACATCCCTACAATCGAAGGCGATGGCGCCAAAGAAGGCGCTGGGGGACGTTACGAAGGCAGTACCTGTAGAAGAGAAAGAGCGGGTCGTCGTCCGGTTCGCCGGCGATTCGGGCGACGGCATACAGCTCGCCGGCGACCGCTTCGCGGCGGCGACCGCGTTGATCGGCAACGACCTCGTCACGCTGCCCGACTTCCCTGCCGAGATCAGGGCCCCCGCCGGGACCCTCGCCGGAGTCTCGGCGTTTCAGATCCACTTCGCCTCGCGCGACATCCTGACGCCCGGCGGGCGGCCAAACGTGCTGGTCGCGATGAACCCTGCGGCACTCAAGGTGAACATCGGCGAGCTGGAGCGCGGCGGGATCGTGATCGCCAACGAGGACGGCTTCACGGACCACAACCTGCGCAAGGCGGGGTACGAGGCCAACCCGCTCGAGGACGGGGCGCTCGACGACTACCAAGTGTTTCGCGTGCCGATGACCTCGATGACGGTGCGCGCAACCGAGGGCGTGGACGGGATCACCGCCCGCGAGGCGGCGCGGTCGAAGAACCTCTTCGCGCTGGGCCTCGTCTCCTGGATGTACAGCCGCCCGACGGACGTCACGTCGCGCTGGATCGAGGCGAAATTCGCGACGGCTCCGCAGGTGATGGAGGCGAACCTCGCGGCCTTCCGTGCGGGCTACAACTTCGGTGAGACCGCAGAGCTGCTCCAGGTCCATTACGAGGTCAAGGCCGCGCCGGCCGAGCCGGGCACCTACCGGGGAGTGAACGGCACCACGGCCGCCGCGCTCGGGCTGATCGCGGCCAGCGTCCGCAGCGGCCTGCCGCTGTTTTACGCGAGCTATCCCATCACCCCCGCATCGGAGCTCCTCCACGAGCTCTCGCGCCACAAGCGCTTCGGCGTCCGCACGGTGCAGGCCGAGGACGAGATCGCCGCCTCGAACATGGCCCTCGGGGCCGCCTTCGGCGGCCACCTCGGAGTCACCGCCACGAGCGGGCCCGGAATGGACCTGAAGGCCGAGACGATCGGGCTCGCCGTCGCCCTCGAGCTGCCGCTGCTCGTCATCGACGTCCAGCGTGCCGGGCCCTCCACCGGCATGCCGACCAAGACCGAGGCGGCCGACCTCCTGATGGCGCTGCACGGCCGTCACGGCGAGTCGCCGCTGCCCGTGGTCGCCGCCGCGACCCCGGCCCAGTGCTTCGACGCCGTGTTCGAGGCCGCACGCATCGCCATCACCTACAGGACGCCGGTGATCCTGCTCTCGGACACCTTCCTCGCGAATTCATCGGAGCCGTGGCGCCTTCCGGACGCCACCGATCTCCCCGAGATCGATCCCGGCTTCGCAACGGGCCCGAACGCGGACGGGGAGTTCCTGCCGTACCTGCGGGACGAGCGTGGCGCGCGGCCATGGGCCCTGCCGGGCACCAAGGGCCTGCAGCACGTGATCGGCGGCCTCGAGAAGGAGGACGTCACCGGCCACGTCAGCTACGAGCCAGACAACCACGCGCGGATGACCCAGCTCCGCGCCGAGAAGGTCGCCGGCATCGCGACCGACATCCCGGATCTCGTCGTCGACGGCCAGGAGGGCGCCGAGCTGCTCGTCCTCGGCTGGGGATCGACCTATGGCGCGATCACGGGGGCCGTGCGGCGCCTCCGGCGCCGGGGCAAGAAGGTGGCCGCCGCCCACCTGCATCATCTCAACCCGCTGCCGCGCAACACCGGCGACGTCGTGCGCTCCTACCCGCAAGTGCTAGTGCCCGAGCTCAACACGGGGCAGCTCGTGAAGATCGTCCGCGCGGAGTTCCTTGTGGACGCCGAGAGCTACACGAAGGTCTCGGGCCTGCCGATCTTCGCCGAGGAGCTGGACGAAGAAATCGAGAACAGATTGTGAGCGGGAACGGAAACGGCGCCGGCCCACTGGGCCTCACCAAGAAGGACTTCGCCTCCGACCAGGAGACCCGCTGGTGCCCGGGGTGCGGCGACTACGCGATCCTGGCCGCCGTCCAGCAGTACCTGCCCGAGCTCGGCATTCCGCCCGAGCGCCTCGTCTTCGTGGCCGGGATCGGCTGCTCGGGCCGTTTCGCGTACTACATGAACACCTACGGGATGCACGGCATCCACGGCCGCGCCCCCGCCCTGGCCACGGGTCTCGCGCTCGCGCGACCGGACCTCTCGATCTGGGTCGTGAGCGGAGACGGCGACTCCCTGTCGATCGGCGGCAACCACTTGATCCACGCGCTGCGGCGCAACGTCCCGATCAAGATCCTGCTCTTCAACAACCAGATCTACGGGCTCACCAAGGGCCAGTACTCGCCGACGAGCGAGGAGGGCAAGGTCACGAAGTCGACGCCATTCGGCTCCCTGGACCACCCCTTCAACCCGATCGCGCTCGCGCTTGGCGCGGAGGCCACGTTCGTGGCTCGCACGATCGACACCGACCGCGACCACCAGACGAAGGTGCTGCGGGCCGCCGCGGAGCACGACGGCTCGGCCTTCGTCGAGATCTACCAGAACTGCAACGTCTTCAACGACGGGGCGTTCGATGCCGTGCGCGGCAAGCAGGGCCGGGCCAACCAGATCAGGCTCGAGCACGGCGAGCCGATCCGCTTCGGCGCCGAGGACGAACGAGCGGTCGTCCGAGATGGCGACGATGGGCGCCTCTCGATCGCGAGCGGCTCGGAGGCCGGCGACGACGCCGTTCTCGTCCACGACGCGCGCGACCCGAACCCCAGCCAGGCGTTCGCCCTCGCCCATCTGGCCGACCGGCCCACGGGCCCCACCCCGATCGGCATCTTCCGCGCCGTGGAGCGTCCGATCTTCGCCGAGATGGTGACGCGCGAGCTCGAAGCGGCCCGCGAGGGCTTCGGCACGCCAGAGCTCGACGCTCTCTTGCGCTCCGGCGACACCTGGACCGTCGACTAGCGCCTTAGGCCACCTGGACGGATAGTCGAACCGCCCGCAGGAGGCTGGGTCCGCCGTGCCTGCCGTGCCGATCTAGCAAGCAGAAGAGCGTCTGAAGGAGGATCGGCTCGCACAGCGAGCCCCAATCGCATGTTCGACCGTGGAGAGCACCGCCTAAAGCCAGGCGCCGGCTACCTGTGGCGGCTGACGCTCGTTTGCGCGGCGTACTTCGGCCTCGCGAAGGCCGGCCTCGCCTTCGCCTTCGCGAACCAGAGCGTTACCTCGATCTGGCCGCCGACCGGCCTGGCGCTCGCGGCGGTCGTGATCTGGGGCTACCGCATGTGGCCCGGCATTGCCGCGGGCGCCTTCCTCGCGAACATCACGACGGCGGGCTCGATCCCCACGGTCCTCGGGATCACGACGGGGAACACGCTCGAAGCCCTGATCGGGGGATATCTCCTTGTCGAGGTGGCCGACTTTCGCCCCTCCATGGAGCGTGTCCGGGACGTCCTTGCCCTGGTCGTCTGCGGCGCACTCATAAGCACCATGATCAGCGCGACGATCGGCGTCGCGAGCCTCGCCGTATCGGGATTGGTGCCCGCCGGCGAACTGGCCTCGACCTGGAGGGTGTGGTGGTTCGGGGACGTCGGAGGGGATCTTCTGGTCGCGTCCGCGCTGCTGATCTTGGCCTCACGCCCGCTTCTTGCGCGCCGTCCCTCGGTCCGGGCCGAGGCGGTGGCGCTTCTGGCGGTCCTGGTCGGCGTCGACGTCGTCGCCTTCGCCGCGGGCCAGAAGATCGTGTACACGATCTTCCCCGTCCTCTTCTGGATCGCTTACCGGTACCGCCAACCGGGAACGGCGATCGCGGGTCTGATCACCTCCGGCATGGCCGTGTACTTCACGGCCCACGGCCAGGGCCCCTTCATGGGCGGTTCCGAGGACACGGAGCTATTGCGCTCGCAGACCTTCGCGGGCGTGGCGACGATCACCGGGCTGCTCATCGCTGCCCTGGCCACCGAGCGACGGCACGCCGAGGAGGAGCTCCGGCACCGTGCGGAGCATGACCCCCTCACCGGGCTCGTGAACAGCAGGCGGTTCACCGAGGAGCTCAATCGATGCATCTCCTACAACGCCCGCTATCGGGGCGAGGGCGCGGTCATGGTCCTGGACCTCGATCACTTCAAGCGAGTCAACGACGCGCTGGGACACACCGCCGGCAACGAGCTGCTCGCCCGCGTCGCCCACCTGCTGCGCGCGCGCCTGCGAGAGACGGACGTCGTGGGACGCTGGGGAGGCGATGAATTCACCGTCATGCTTCCCCAAACGAGCGAGGAAGATGCGGTCCGCGTCGCGACGGACTTGCGCCAGATGATCGCCAGCGAGGCGGCGATCGTGAGCGGTGGCGAACGACTGGCACTGACGGTCAGCATCGGGGTGGCGCTATTCGGCGATGGCGACGGGCTGGAGCCGGAGCAGGTGCTGAGGACCGCCGACGCGGCGATGTATCGCGCCAAGGAGGCGGGGCGAAACCAGCTCGCGCTGAGCGGACCCCGGCTGAAACGCGGCGACAACCCGCACCCGGCCCACGCCGGAGCCGCGCGCCGGCGCGCAAGCTAGCGGCGCGCGGCTAGCCGGTGCGCGCCGCGGTGCGGGGATTGACGAGCGGCGTGAGGTTCGGCTCGACCTCGTCGCGAACGTACTCGAGGAAGGGCGGCAGCGAGATCTTCTCGCCGAGGCTGTCCGCGGGCTCGTCCACCGTGAAACCGGGCCCGATCGTCGCGATCTCGAACAGCACGCCGCTCGGCTCGCGGAAGTAGACCGAGCGAAAGTAGAAGCGATCGATCACCGGCGTGGGCCTCAGGCCCGCTGCCACGACCCGCTCGCGCCACGCTTCGTGCTCGTCGGGAGGGGACGCCCAGGCGACGTGGTGAACGGTGCCGGCTCCCTGCGTACCGGGTTCCGCGGGGGGCTCGTGGTACGCGTACAACCCCCCGCGGAGCTCACCCCGCGCCTCCCACAGGAGATCGCCGCGGGGCGAGAACCCCAGCGTCTCCTCGAGGGCCTGGCGGCTTCGCTCGGGCTCCGAGGAGTAGGCGCACACGCCGTCGAATCCCTGAAGCGCAAGCTCGGACGGGACCTCGGGATGCTCAGCGACGAGTGGCTCGTCGTCGACGTCCGCGACGAGCAGCTCGTGCTCGAGGCCCTCCGGATCGTCGAAGCGAAGGGCGGGACGATCCTGCAAGCGGCGGGTCTCGAGGCTGCGCTCCCCCAGGCGCTCCGCCCAGAAATCGAGCGACTCGGAGGATCCGACCCTCCAGACCACCCTGTGGATCATGCCGTCGCCCGCGCGACCAGCGGGAATGCCCGGATACTCGAAGAACGTTATGTCGGAGCCCGGATCGCCGTCCTCGTCGGCGTAGAAGAGGTGGTAGACGGTGGGGTTGTCCTGGTTGACGCTCTTCTTCACCAGCCGCAGGCCCAGAACGCCGGCGTAGAAGTCCACGTTCGCCTGCGCGTCGGCGGTGATCGCGGTCACGTGGTGAACGCCCTCGAGCTTCATGGTCCTGACCTTAGCGCGCCGGCGCTGCGTCCAATCGGTCGGAAACAGCTTGTACGGACCCGAAGTCGATGGGGCGCTAGGCTCGCCCCCACGAACCGCGATTCAGGGAGGCCGATAACCGTCGAGACCACAGCGACCGGCTCCGCCATCGACAGCGCGCGACTCGCGGAGCTAACGAAGCGAGAACGGGAGACGTTCGCCAGCCGGACGAGCCGCTCGCGTGAGTACCTGGCGCGAGGCCGGAAGGTGATGCCGGGCGGCGTTCCGTCGTCGTTCCAGTCGATCGAGCCCTGGCCCGTCTACGTGGAGCGCGGTGAGGGGTCGCGCGTGTGGGACGTGGACGGCAACGAGTACGTGGACTTCCACAACGGCTTCGGCGTCATGTGCGTGGGGCATGCGAACCCGAAGGTGGTCGCAGCCGTGCAGGCCCAGGCGGAGCAGGGCACCCACTTCGCCGCCCCGACCGAGCATTCGATCGCGGTCGCCGAGGAGCTCCAGCGGCGGTTCGGCCTCCCCCAGTGGCGCTTCAACAACTCGGGCAGCGAGGCCACCCTGGACGCGGTCCACCTCGCCCGCGCTGCCACCGGCCGCGACGTGATGCTGAAGATCGAGGGCGCGTATCACGGCCACCACGACCACGTGATGGTCTCGGTCTATCCCGACCTGGAGGAGCTCGGCGACCCGGACCTGCCGAACAGCGTCCCATGCGGAGCCGGATTCCCGAAGGTGCTGACCGATCTGACCCAGTCAGTTCCGTTCAACGACGCCGATGTCCTGGCCCGGATCCTGGAGCGCCTCGAGGGCAAGGTCGCCGGGATGATCATGGAGCCGGCGATGATGAACATCAAGATCATCCCGCCCGTAGACGGCTATCTGGAGCGCGTTCGCGAGTTGACGGCGGAGCACGGGGTGAAGCTGATCTTTGACGAGGTGAAGACGGGCTCCACGATCGCAGCGGGGGGCGCCACCAAGCGGTTCGGGATCGAGCCGGACATGATCGCCCTGGCCAAGGCGACCTTCGCGGGCCTGCCGGGCGGGGCGATCGGGATGACCGGCGAGATCGCGGAGCTGATCGACAGCGGCATGGTGAACCAGTACGGGACCTTCAACGGCAACCCGCTGGTGATGGCGGCAACCGAGGCGGCGCTCACCCAGGTCCTCACGGACGAGGCATATGTGCGGTTCGAACGCACCAACCGGAGGCTTCTCGCCGGCTCCCAGGAGATCATGGACCGCTACGGGATCGCGGGCTATGCCGAGGGGATGGGCGCCAAGGGCTGCGTCGTCTTCGCTCCGGAGCCGATGCGCAACTACCGCGACTACCTCACCAAGATCGACCGGGAGCTCGACGAGCTCGCCTGGCTGTACCACATGAACCACGGCATCTTCATGACTCCCGGCGTAGAGGAGGAGTGGACGCTCTCCGTCGCCCACTCCGGCGAGGACGTCGACCGCTACCTCGCGGCGTTCGAGACCTTCGCCCGCGAGATCACAGGGAACTGAGCGGCCGCACTTCGCCGCCGTCGAAAGGCCGAAGCCGACCCCGGCTAGAGAACCGCGCGGGCGCTGTCCAGGTCGTCGGTTGCCACCACCAGCTTGATGCCGCCGAAGGTGGTGTAGGCGAGCTCGATGTTGACGTTGGCTTCGCCCAGGGAACGGGCAAGGTCGCCCAGGGTCCCGGGCCGATCGTTGAGGTCGATCACCAGGACCTCCCGCTCGTCCGCCACTCCCATGCCGGCGTCCTCGAGGGCCTTGTGCGCGACCGAGGCCTTGTCGTCGGGGACCAGGATATGGATGACCCCCCGGCCCTCCCCCGTCATCGCGCACATCCCCTCGATGTTCACCCCCGCCGAGCCGGTGGCCTCGCCAAGGCGCGCCAGCTCGCCGGGCCGATCCTTGAGCACGATTGTCAGGTCCGTGGGCACCTCGCCTCCGCTCCTCGGGGCGGGGTATATCAGCAGCGGAGGCTCTTCGACGCCTGGAACTGGACGGGTGTCCAGGTTCGGTTCCTCCCCCGGGTTGCCGATAGGGAGGTCGATGGGCGCAAGTTCCCCGCGGGCGCATCGCCAGGGCCAAGGACGGCCGAACGTCGTCCCCATCTCCGGAGGCTCGCCGGCGGCCGGCGGTCCGATCCCCCCGCGCTTCGAGCGCCAGCTTCGCGGCGCGGCGCGGCGACGGCGCGGCGACGAGAGCCCCTGGGTCGCGGTGGCGCGGGTGGACGGCGTGGACCACATCCGCAGGGAGTACGGCGATCCCGCCGCCGAGGAGTTCCTGCGCGGCACCGCCAGCGTGCTGCGCTCCACGCTGCGTGAGTCCGACAAGCTCGCGCCGGTGGCCCGCGCCGAGTACGGAATCCTGCTCGATGCGCCGAGCGGCGACGATGCCGTGGCCGGACTCCAGCGCCTGGTGGAGAAGGTGCGCGAGCTCGCCGGCCGCGATCATCGCTGGAGTACCGGGTCGCTGAGCGTGGGCGTCACCCCGCTGTGGACGGACGAGCCCGCCGCGATCATCGCGCGGGCGCGCACCGCCCTCGAGCGCTCCGGGAGTGACGGCGCGGCTCGGGTCGTGATGGCCACCGCGCTGCGCTGATTCTTCCCCGGTTCGACCCGTCCCGTTGAGCCGACTTGTCGTCACAACTGGACGGGTGTCAACGGGGTAAGCGGTGCGGCGGTGGGTAGCCTGACAGGGATGCCGAATCGACTCGCCGAGGAGACGAGCCCCTACCTCCTCCAGCACAAGGACAACCCCGTCGACTGGTACGCGTGGGGCCCGGAGGCGCTGGAGCGGGCGCGCGCGGAGGACAAGCCGATTCTCGTCTCGATCGGCTACGCGGCCTGTCACTGGTGCCACGTGATGGAGCGCGAGTCGTTCGAGGACCCCGACACGGCGTCCTTCATGAACGAGCACTTCGTCTGCGTGAAGGTCGATCGAGAGGAGCGCCCGGACCTCGACTCGATCTACATGGAGGCGGTACAGGGGATGACCGGCCACGGAGGCTGGCCGCTCACCGCGTTCCTCGACCCGGACGGCGTGCCGTTCTACGGCGGGACCTACTTCCCACCCGAGCCTCGCCAGGGCATGCCCAGCCTCCGGATGGTCATGGAGGCGGTCGTCGAGTCATGGGGCACGCAACGGGAGCGAATTCGTGCTGCCGCGAGGCGCATTCGCGAGCAGCTCGGCGCCGTCAGCCGGGTCGAGCCGTCGACGGAGCCTTTGAGCGCAGACCTCATCGGCACCGCCACGAGCAAGCTGCGGATGATGGCCGACATGCGTCACGGCGGTTTCGGCGGCGCGCCGAAGTTCCCACCGTCGGATGCGCTGGAGCTGCTCCTCGCCCGAGCTGAAACCGACGTGGTCGAGGTGACGCTCGACGCGATGGCACATGGCGGCATCTACGACCAGGTCGGCGGCGGCTTTGCCCGCTACTCGGTCGACGAGGTCTGGCTCGTCCCCCATTTCGAGAAGATGCTCTACGACAACGCCCTCCTCGCACGCGTCTATCTGCACGCTTGGCAGGCGCTGGGACACGAGCGGTACCGCCGCGTCTGCGAGGACACCCTGGTGTGGGCCCTGCGCGAGATGCGGGGACCCGAGGGCGGCTTCCATTCCGCGCTGGACGCCGACTCCGAGGGTGAGGAGGGGCGCTTCTACGTCTGGACTCCGGACGAGATCCGCGAGGCTCTCGATCGTGCAGGGCTGGGCGAGGTCGCCGGCGACGTCATCGCCTACTGCGGCGTCACCGACGCGGGCAACTTCGAGGGCCGAAACATCCTCCACGTCCCCGGTGGGACCGGAGCCGAGGCTCCGGCGCGCCTGGAGGAGGCGCGTCGTGCTCTCTACACCCACCGCTCGCGCCGAGTTTGGCCGGGAAAGGACGACAAGCGACTCACTTCCTGGAACGCGCTGATGATCGCCGCCCTCGCCGAGGCGGGCGCGGCGCTCCCGTGCGCGGACTATCTCGACGCGGCGGTTGCCTGCGCGGAGTTCGTCTGGCGCGACCTGCGGGACGACCGCGGGCGCCTCCTCCGCTCGTTCAGGGATGGCGAGGCGCGCCTGGACGCCTACCTGGAGGACTATGCCTACCTCGTCGAGGCGCTGCTGACCCTGTACGAGGCGACGTTCGACGTCCGCTGGTTCGACGCCGCGCGTGAGACAGCCGACCGGATGATCGAGCTGTTCGCCGACTCCGATCGGGGCGGGTTCTTCACCACCGCCCACGACCACGAGCGGCTCATCGCCCGGCGCAAGGACATCGACGACCATCCGATCCCGTCCGGCAACTCCTCGGCCGCCTTTGGGCTGCTTCGCCTGGCGGAGCTGACGGGCGAGCGCGAGTACGAGCGGCACGCGGTTGGCGTCTTTCGCCTGCTTCACGGCGCGGCGAGCCGGCACCCGCACGCGCTTGCGCATCTGCTGCGAGCGATGGACTTCCACTTCGCTTCCGTCAAGGAGATCGCCCTGGTGGGTCCGCCCGACGGTGACGGGCTCGGCGATCTGGCGGCAGTGGTGCGCACGGACTTCCGCCCCCACGTGGTCCTGGCCGGAGGTCCCGAAGGAATCGAGCGCCCTGAGCTGATGCGCGAGCGCACTGCCGTCGACGGCAGAGCGGCGGCCTACGTGTGCGAGAACTTCGCCTGCCAGCGGCCGGTCACGGAGCCGAACGAGCTCGCCGAAGCGCTAGCGTAGGCGCCCATGGGCGAGGCGCTCCTGTGGGGACTGGCGGGAGCGTCCTCGCTCATGGTCGGCGCCGCCCTGGGACTTCGGTTCACGGCCCCCGCGGTGGTGATCGGGCTGGTGCTCGGGTTCGGCGCCGGGACCTTGATCAGCGCGGTCGCCTTCGAGCTCACGGACGAGGCGTTTAGGCTCGGCGGCGCAGACGCGGTGGCGTTTGGGCTCGCGGCGGGAGCGCTCACGTACTTCGCCGGCGACTGGTACATCGATCATCGTGGGGCCGAGCGCCGCATGAGCTCGAAGGGCCACCAGCGCGAGGGATCGGGCAGTGCGCTCTTGCTCGGCGCGGTGCTCGACGGGATCCCGGAGTCCGCCGTGATCGGAATCAGCCTGCTCGGCGGCGGGACGGTTGGGGTTCCGGTGCTCCTGGCGGTGTTCCTCTCCAACCTGCCGGAGGGACTTTCCTCGGCCACCGGGATGCGGAGAGCCGGCCACCGGCCCACCAGCGTGCTACTCACCTGGCTCTCCGTCGTGGCGGCATCTGGGGTGGCCGCAGCGCTCGGCTATGGGCTTCTGGACGGGGCGTCGGGCAACGCGATCGGCTTCATCGAAGCCTTCGCCGGCGGGGCGGTCCTGACCATGCTCGCAGACACGATGATGCCCGAGGCGTTCGAGAACGGCGGCAAATCGGTTGGCCTGATCACGGTCCTCGGCTTCGCGCTCGCGTATCTGCTGTCGACGCTCGAGTAGCGACTCCTCGCCGGAGGCAACCCGGCCCGGGCCTCCGGAAGCGCGGGGGCACGCCGCAACCCAGCGGGGTTACCCCACTCGATTCCCACCGAGGAGGAGTGCGATGGCTCACGAGTTCAAGCGCGGCGACCGCGTTGAGTGGAACTTTCGCGGCGTCAGGGTGGCCGGCCGGGTGCGACGCAGGCTCACCTCCCGCACCGAGATCGGCGGACAGGTCGTCGCGGCGTCGAAGAGCGACCCCCGCTATCTCGTCAGGACCGAGAAGAGCGGGAAGGAGACGGCGCGTCGGCCGGCCGCGCTGCGGAAGCTCCCGTAGCGCCGGACAGGAAAAGCAGGGCGATCGCGAGGGCCATCGTCACCACGAATCCGCCCAGGCTGGCGACGTTGTCGCTGCTCGAGTAGTGCCCGGTGGTCGTCAGGTGGTAGACGAAGTGCGGGATCGAGTAGGCGATGAACGCGATCAGCGCCACCTGGACGATTCGGCGCTCGAGGAGGATCGCCGCCGCGATGAGGAACACGACGATCGCCAGCGACGCTGCCCCGAAGTCGCGGACCAGGTGCTCGTTGTACGGCGGCAGCGCCGAGACCCAGTGCCGTCCGCCGCCGGGGAAGTCATCGTAGAACGAACGCGGAGCGACGAGCGACCAGGCGGCGATCACCGCGGACGGCAACGCCAGCAGCACCAGGCCGGCGCGCATCGTCCACCGCGGGGTTGGCGCCCGCCGGCTCACAGGCGGCGATTCTGGCGCCGGCTCAGAGGATCGGCAGGAACTTGTCGATCTCCCACGGGGTGACCTGTACCCGGTACTCGGCCCATTCGGCGCGCTTGATCTCGACGAAGCGCTTGAACGTGTGCTCGCCCAGGATCCGGAGGACGAGCTCGGAGTGGGCTGCGATCTCGATCGCCTCGCCGAGCGTCTCGGGCAGCTCCTCGATGCCCCGCTTCTCGCGCTCCTCCGGGGTCAGGTGGTAGAGGTTCTGCTCCATCGGCTCGGGCAGCTCGTAGCCGTGCTCGACGCCCTCGAGGCCGGCATGGAGCATCCCAGCGAAGCACAGGTACGGGTTGCAGGCCGGATCCGGGCACCGAAGCTCGGCGCGCGTGGCCTGCTCCTTGCCCGGGTGGTAGAGGGGCACGCGGATCAGCGCCGAGCGGTTACGCCGCGACCAGGCGAGGTACGTGGGCGCCTCGAATCCCGGCACTAGGCGCTTGTAGGAGTTAACCCACTGGGCGAAGAGCGGCGCGATCTCGCGCGCGTGCTTCAGCTGTCCGGCGATGAACGCCTTGGCAGTCGGCGAGAGGTAGAAGGTGTCGTCGGCGTCGAAGAAGGCGTTCTTCCCGTCCCTGGTGAGGGACTGGTGCACGTGCATGCCCGAGCCGTTCTCGCCGAAGAGCGGCTTGGGCATGAAGGTCGCGTGCCAGCCGTACTTCATCGCGTACTCCTTGACGACGATGCGATACGTCATGCAGTCGTCGGACATCGAGAGCGCGTCCTTGTAGCGCATGTCGACCTCGTGCTGGGAGGGCCCCACCTCGTGGTGGGCGTACTCGACGTGGATGCCAAGCTGCTCCAGCGCCAGGATCGTCTCGCGCCGCACGTCGGAGCCGGCATCGAGCGTCGTCAGGTCGAAGTAGCCGCCCTCGTCGAGGATCTCCGGCGGGCCGTCCTGCGGCTTCGCCGAGCGAAAGTAGAAGTACTCGAGCTCGGGGCCGATGTTGTAGGTGTCGAACCCCATCTCCTGCGCGCGCTTGAGCGCGCGGCGCAGGATCCAGCGCGGATCGCCCTCGTACGGATCGCCGCCGGGGACCCGGATGTCGCAGAACATCCGCCCGGTCGCCTTCTCCGCCGGGCGCCAGGGCAGGACCGCGAAGGTGGCCGGGTCGGGCATCGCGATCATGTCCGACTCCTCGATCGGGTTGAAGCCGGTAATCGAGGAGCCGTCGAAGCCCATGCCACCCTCGAACGCGTCGTCGAGCTCCGCGGCGTTGATGGAGAAGCTCTTCAGCTGCCCGAGCACGTCGGTGAACCAAAGGCGGATGAAGCGCACGTCGCGGTCCTTGACGACCTTCATCACGTCGTCGGAGGTCTCGGTCCTCACGGCGGCTGCGCTCGCGTGCATGTGTCCTCCAAGTCGGGTCTGGTGTCCGGGCGGCGCCGCCGGCCGGGGCCGCGGCGAGGGCGGAACCATACCTGCGGCGCCACGCTTGGACGGTGGCGCGTTCCGGGTCCCGGCAAGCGACCCCGGCTCGAGCCAGCGCGGCGCAGCACGCTTCGGCGGTGGTCCGTTCTGGGTCCGGCGAGCGACCCCGATCCGACCCACCGCGGCACAGCGGGATGAACCGGAAGGCGCGGGGCGGAGTGAACCGGGAGGCACGCAGCGGGGTGAACCAGAAGGCGCGGAGCGCCGTAGTCCCGTATAGCGTTGAGCGGGCTTGCGCGACGCCTGCCGGTGCGATATAACTTACGCAGAGTAAGTAACCGGCTAAAAGTAAAGTTAAGGCCCGGTTAACCGCCCTTAAACCCGTCGCGGCGCAACCCGAGCCAGACTAGGAACCAACTCGATGACCGTAAAGACAGACATGAGCCGCTTCGACATCCACGACGAGCTCACCGCGCCCGACGAGAGCGCCAGGCTGCTCAAGGGCATGTCCAGCGCTGGGGGCTCGGTGTCGAAGTTCGTTGGCGTCCTCGCCGGCTCCCCCGCCGCGCTGCGCGCCTTCGCGCGCATGCGCCACGAGCTTCGCGAGGGCGCGCTGCCGCTCGCCAGCCGCGAGCGGATCGCGCTGGCGGTCGCGGAGCGCCGTGGCGATACCTACTCGATCGCGCAGCACGCGAAGACCGCCCGCGGCGCCGGGCTGGGCCTCGACGAGATCTCGCGCGCCCGCAGCTGGAGCTCGGGCGACCCACGCGAGGCCGCGCTGCTCGCCTTCCTCCAGGCCCTGTACGAGGCGGATGGCCGCCCGGCTGCGCATCTGCTCGAGGAGGCCCGCGAGGTCGACTGGAGCGACGAGCAGCTGCTCGAGGCGGTCGCCCATCTGGCGCTGAACGAGTTCCAGAGCCTGATGTCGAACGCCGCCGCCCTGCCGCAGGACCAGTCGGACCCCTCCATCCTGCCAGTTGCGGCAACTCCCGCCGCGGCGTAAACGCCGCGCGAGCTGTCGCTCGCCGCGGCGTAAACACAGCGCGAGCACCAGCGGGCTGATGCGCGCAGCGGTCTGCGGGCGACCGGGGAAAGTCGCCGCGCGACCGCGTCTTTGTGAATCGACCCTCGCCGCCCCAGCGAGGGGCATCGCTATCTGATCGGGGCGGCCCGGATCGTGTCTGTGGTGGTGAGATTGAGCTTGCGAGCGGTCTTCTGGGTGAGGTCCCAGCGCGCGCCGTTCGTGTAAGGGCCGCGATCGATCACGCGGGCCCGAACGTAGCGGTGGTGGTACTTGAGCGTCACCTTCGTCCCGCACGGCAGGCGCCGGTGGGCGACCCCGATCGTGCGGCGGGTGAGCCTCGTGCCGCAGGCCGTCCGCTTCCCGAAGAACCCCGGCCCGTACCAGGTGGCGACGCTCTTGGGCATCGTGCGGACGATCTCCTTCCGCGTCGTCCTGCCCACGACCCCGTCCGTATCGAGGTCGTGCCGTTTCTGGAAGGACCGCACCGAGTCGTCCGTGGGGTTGTCGAAGTCCTTGTCGAGCGACAGCCGGTAGCTGTCGGCCCTCATGATCCAGTGGAGCGTCTTGACGTCGTCGCCGCAGTCGCCGAGCCTGAGGGCGCGGGCGCCGAACCGGGTGTCGGAGCACGAGGCGGAGGTGCCGGTGCCGCCAGAGCCGGCGTGGGCGCTCGTCGCGGCCGCGACCATGGCGATCACGGCCATCGCCACCGCCCACAGGGCGATGCGGTCAGGGCGCCTCTCGATCGGCGAGGCCCGCTGGCGCCGGCGGTATTCGGTTTCGGCCCCACGCCGGGGCATCCCTTCGTACATCCGCTCTTTCGGTTGCTTACGGGGTTAGCTGACGGGCTCGCGCCGAAAGAGGTGGCGCTACGCGGCAGTCGCCTGCGATTCGCCCCAGTGAGTGGGTTCCCCCGATCCCCGCAGTATGTGGCGGGAACTCAGCTGGAAGGTCGCGGCATGCTAGCAGAGCGTCAGACGGAAGTTTGCATTTGCTAATGAACCGTTCGGCGCTCTTTGCGTGGTTCTTCGCACCCCGCCACGCTCCTTCTCGCGCATATCCTCCGCGACCGTGGGGGCCGCATTGGTCACCGGAGCCGGTCGGGGCCTCGGTCTCGAGATCGCCCGCGTCCTCGCCGCCCGCGGGCTCACCGTTCACGTCACGGACGTCGACGAGGCCTCGGCGGCCGCGGCCGCAGCCGCCATCGGAGGGAGTGCCTTCTTCTCGAAGCTCGACGTTCGCGATCGTGAGGCCTGCGAGTCCGCCGCCGCGATGACCGCCGAGCGCACCGGCTCGCTCGACGTCTGGGTCAACAACGCCGGCGTCCTGGTCACCGGCCACGTCTGGGAGCACGACCCGGACACCTCGCGCCTGTTGTTCGAGGTCAACACGCTGGGAACGATCAACGGCACCCTTGCGGCGCTCGGCCCCATGCGCGAAGCCGGGCGCGGGCACGTGATCAACGTCGTCTCCCTGGCCGGCCTCGGGGCCCCGCCCGGCGAGGCTCTCTACTCGGCGACCAAGCATGGGGCGCTGGCGTTCAGCCTCGGCACGCTCGGGGACCTACGGCGGGCCGGTTACCGGGGCATCCACATCTCGACCGTCTGCCCGGACGGCATCTGGACGCCGATGATCGCCGACAAGCTCGACGACCCTCACGCGGCGCCCTCGTTCTCCGGCCAGCTGCTTCGACCCGAGGTCGTGGCCCCGAAGGTCGCCGAGCTCCTCGACCGGCCCCGGGCCGTGCTGGCGATTCCGCGCTGGCGGGGGGTCGTGGTGCGATTGCTGGACGCCTTCCCCGGGGCGGCGAGCCGCCTGACGCCGCTGTTCATGGCCGACGCCCGGCGCCGCCAGCGGCGCTGGAAGGAGCGGATCGAGTCCGGAAAAGGCCCCTGAGCGCGGTACCATCACCCAAGGGGTACGCAAGGACGCTTCAAGGAAAGGGATTTGACTCGCTTTCTCAGGTTGTTTCGTCGGGGACGCGGCGCGGGTGCAATCGCCTTCGCTGCCGCCGCGCTGGCCGCGCCAGCCACCGCTCAGGCAACTGACTATCCCGTCACGAATGCGAGCGACACGGGTGGCGGCTCGCTGCGGGAAGCAATCACATTGGCCAACGGGAATGCGGGGCCGGACTCGATCACGATCAACGTCCCAAGTCCCCCTAACACCGTCACGCTCGGGAGCGCGCTTCCCGCCATCAGCGGCGACGTGACCATCGCCGGCCCGGGCCAGGGTCAGTTCACGATCGACGGGGTCGACACCTACCAGCCGTTCAAGGTGAACTTTGGCCCGACGGTCTCGATCTCGGGGCTGACCATCACCCGCGGCCTGTGCGACGCGGGCTGCGGCTTCAGCGGCGGCGGCATTCTCAACCATGGGACCCTGACACTGAGCGGGGTGACCGTCAGATCGAGCACGAGTACCGAGGGCGGGGGCATCTACAGCGATGGCACGTTGACGCTCGATAGCGCGACAGTGACCTCGAATACCGCGGCCGCGAGCGGCGGCACGGACGCCTTCGCTATTGGCGGCGGCATCGCCAACAACGGCGGAACCCTGAGCCTCGTGCTCAGCACCGTCAGCGGGAACACCGCGAGCGCGACCGGCGCCACGAATCAGAATGCCCCCGAAGCCGGAGGCATCTTCAGCAACACTGGCGGCCCCGTCACGATCGACCGCTCGACGGTGAGCTCGAACAGCGCGACCGCCGTGGCCGGCGCCGGCGGGACGACGAACGCAAACGGCGGCGGGATCGAGAACCGCACCACGATGACGCTGTTCCGCAGCACCGTGAGCAACAACACAGCCAGCGGGACCAACGGCACGACGAATACCGCGAGGGGCGCCGGCATCACCAACTCTGCCACCGCCAGCGTAAGCGTCGACCGCAGCACGGTGAGCGGAAACACGGTAACCGCCTCCAACACGAACCAGGGTGGCGGCATCCTGGCGAATGGGACCGCGTTCAGCGTCACGAGCTCGACGATCGCGCACAACTCGGCTGCATTCGGAGCGAACATCGAGTTCGACGCCGCTACCACCGTCAAGAACTCGATCGTTTCGAGTCCGGGCAGCGGCGCCAACTGCCTCGGCGGCGCCAACGTGACCTCACAGGGTTACAACCTCGAGGACGCCAACAGCTGCGGATTCGGCCAAGCCACGGACCACCCGAGCACGAATCCGATGCTCGCTGGAAGCCTGGCCTCGAATGGCGGCCCGACGCAGACCTACGCGCTCCAGACGGGCAGCCCGGCGATCGACCAGGGGAAGGCCTCGGCCGGCGAGACGGTCGACCAGCGCGGCGAGGCGCGGCCGAGCGACTTCGGCGCGATCACGAACGCCAGCGGCGGCGACGGCAGCGACATCGGAGCCTTCGAGGTACAAGACACCGACCCGCCAGACACCAACATCACCTCCGGTCCCGCGGACGGCTCGACGATCAACGATCCCACCCCCACCTTCGGGTTCACGGCCACGGAGGCGGGCTCCCACTTCGAATGCAAGGTCGACTCCGGGTCGTACGCCACCTGCACGAGCCCGTACGCGACAGCGACGCTTGCGGACGGCTCGCACACCTTCTATGTCCGGGCGGTGGACGCCGCCAGCAACCCGGATCCGAGCCCGGCCTCGCGGACCTTCACGGTCGACGCCACCCCACCGGACACTGCGATCACCTCCGGCCCGGCGAACGGCTCGGTGACCGCCAACCCGAGCCCGAGCTTCGACTTCGCCGCCAACGAGGCAGGCTCGACCTTCGAGTGCAAGGTCGACTCCGGTGTGTTTGCGGCCTGCACGAGCCCCTTCAGCCCGGGGCTGCTCACCGACGGCGCGCACACCGTCTCGGTCAGGGCCACCGACCCGGCCGGCAACGTCGAGGTGGACCCCGCCACCCGCTCCTTCACCGTGGACACCACGGCGCCTCAGACGACAATCACCAAGCACCCGCCGCGACGGACCCATAGCCGCCGACCGAGGTTCGTGTTCAGGTCCTCAGAGGCTGGATCCAGCTTCCAGTGCAAGCTCGACCGCAAGCCGTTCAAGCCGTGCCACTCGCCGTTCAGGCCAAAGCGAAAGCTCTCATTCGGTCCCCACACCTTCAAGGTCAGGGCGACCGATCAGGCAGGCAACGTTGACAACACGCCCGCCAAGAGCCGGTTCACGATCGTTCGCCTGGTCTAGCGGACAGCGCGTTAAGTCACCCGGCGCCGCGACACTGCCCTCGGGCCCTGCGCAATGGGAAAACCCCGCCTAAGCGGGGCTTTCCGTTAGCCAGCGGCGCTGGAAGGAGCGGGTCGAGGCGGGCGAGGCGCCCTGAGCGCGAGCCTCAGGCCACGCGCAACCACTACTGGACGACGACCTTCCCCTTCATCCCCAGGGTGCGATGAAAGCGGCAGTAGTAGCGAAAGGTGCCGCGCTCGCCAAATCTCAGCGAGCGCCTCGGATGGCTCTTGCTCAGGACCTTGTCGAAAGAGCCGTCCTTGAGCGTGACCGTATGGCGACCCTCGACCCTCCTCCAGGTGACCTGGTCCCCCTTCTCGATGGTGATCGTCCGCGGCTTGAAGCTGTAGTTCGAAGCACTGACGCGATTGCCCCCGGCGCTCGCCACGCCCACCGCGAGGGCGAGAGTCGCGACGAGCGTGATGGCTCCGATTTTCCGCGTTCGAGCTCCTTGAGCACCCATCTGACCTCCTCCGCCTTGGACTGTCCCTACCAACCAGTACCGGCCTCCGCGGGCTGAGGTTCAAGCACCCACTCGACGTCGGCAGCCCAGAGCGAGTGTCGGGCGCCATAGGAAAACCCCGCCTAAGCGGGGCTTTCCCTTAGCAGGCCTGTAAGCCGGATTCTGTCGTGTGCAGCCATCTGTCTGTGCGGCCTACCTGGACCTACCCGGGCCGGGTCGACGGTCCTGCTTGGCCTTGCACCGGACGGGGTTTGCCCTGACGCGCCGCGTCCGTTACCGACCGTCCTTGCCCTGTGGTGTCCGGACTTTCCTCGAGGGATCACCTCCCCGCGACTGCATGGCCTACGCAGTCAAGTGTAGGGGCAGCGCCTGCAAATGGCGCCTTTTGGACGATATGCGTCCCAAAAGCGCCAATCCCGCGGTTCCGCGGAACCGCGGCTCGCTGTTTGAGATGCCAGCTTGGCTTCTCAGGGAGTGTCAGCTGAGCTCGGAGCCGCAGGACTCACAGCCGCCCGCGGCGGACATCGAGCCCCCGCAGACGGGGCACTCGGTGCGCCCCTCCCCCGAGAGCTCTTCCCAGGACGGGAGTATGCGGTCCTCGAGCGTCGGGCCCTGAGGGTCGAAGAGCCGGCTGGTCCGCGACTCCGCGGAGCCGCGCCCCACTGCGCCCCGCGGTTCCGCGGAACCGCGCTCGGCGCCGATCGCGGCGCGCTCCCGTGTGGCGAGCGCCGGTGTCATCACACCTTCCTGTAGACCCCGACGACGCGGCCCAGGACCTTCGCGTCGCGCGTGCGGATCGGCTTGTAGGCCTTGTTGGCCGGCTGGAGGCGCACCCGGTCCTTCTCGCGATAGAAGCGCTTGACCGTCGCCTCGTCCTCGATCAGCGCGACCACGATCTCCCCGTTCAGCGCGTGGTTGGACTTCTGCACGACCACGTAGTCGCCAGCGAGGATGCCCGCGTCCTTCATCGAGTCGCCCTTCACCTGGAGCACGTAGTCGCCCTTGTCGCCGCCGATCGCCTGTGGGATCTCGACGTACTCCTCGACGTTCTCCTCCGCGAGCACCGGCTCGCCCGCCGCGACCTGACCGACGAGCGGCAGGCCCGGGCCGCGTATCGCGCGCTTCGCTCGGTCGACGAGGAGCTCGATCGCCCGCGGCTTCGTGGGATCGCGACGCAGGAGGCCGACCTTCTCGAGGTTCGCGAGGTGCGCGTGGACGGTCGAAGACGAGTGCAGACCCACGGCCTTGCCGATCTCGCGCACGGTGGGCGGATAGCCCTGCTTGGACGCGTAGCGGCGGATGTAGTCGAAGATCTCCTTCTGGCGCTTGGTCAGGTCCACTGTCTAACGCTCCTCACTGCGGCGATCCCTCGCCGCGGGCCTGGATGACGGGAACACATGTTCGTAGAGTAGCCCCCTTCGCGGACGGAAGCAAGTCACGCGGGGCGCCCTCTAGAATCGCCCCCAAAGGCGCCTGTGGCGGAACTGGTAGACGCGCAAGGTTGAGGGCCTTGTGAGCTGAACAGGCTCGTGGAGGTTCGACTCCTCTCAGGCGCACTAAAACCCCTGCGAAGGCTGCTTCGTCTACGTCGTCCAGCTCTGAGCGAACCCGCGTCTCGGCGGACGAGGGTGAGGAGCGCTCGAGCCGCTGTGGAACCTGTTACAGCTATTGCTACTTGGAGCCCCGCGCTGGACAAGCGACTTCGACCCGCGGAGGCGCGATGGATGCGGCGGCGGCCCTCCCGGGCTGGATCGCCGATTCGTCGCTGCTGTCGCGCGCCTATTCGCTGGCGGAGCGAGCCCACGGCTCGGACCGTCGGCCGACGGACCGTCGCCTCTTCCTCGAGCACGTGACCGAGGTCACGACGTTCCTCCATGAGGCTGCGTTCGACGAGGACCTCGTCGCGGTCGGGCTTCTGCACGATGCCGTCGAGCGCGGAACACTCACTGAGCTGGAGCTCAGAGCCGAGATGGGGGAGCAGATCGCATGGCTCGTGATGGCACTCACCGAGGACGTGAGCATCGACTCGTTCGAGGAGCGGAAAGCACGCCTCCGCGATCAGGTCCGGGATGCCGGTGGGCTTGCGATAACCGTGTTCGCCGCCGACAAGCTCTCCGACATCGCGGGCCTTCGACGCGGCATCCAGGAGTCCCGCGATGGAGTCGAGTCGCGCATGAGTACGACCGTCGCCGGGATGGCCGGTCATTACCGCGAATCCGTTGAGCTGATCGAATCCGTCCGGCCCGGCTCGGCGTTCCTTCCTGCGCTTGAGATGCAGCTCCACCGCCTGGCGGAGGAGGCCTCCGGCACCTAGCTCCCGCTCGGCGGCACCTCGATATCGCGCTTCAGGATCTTGCCGGTCGGACCCTTCGGTAGATCGTCCACGATCCATACGAGGCGCGGGTACTTGTACGCGGCGACCTGGCGCTTGACGTGGTCGCGGATCTCGTCGGCCGTCGCATTCGAGCCCTCGCACAGGGCAATCGCGGCGCCCACCTCCTCGCCGAGCTCCGGATGCGGAACGCCGACCACGGCCGCCTCGCGGACCGCCGGATGCTCGTAGAGAACCTCCTCGATCTCCCGCGGATAGACGTTGTAGCCGCCGCGGATGATGAGGCCCTTCTTGCGGTCGACGATGAAGAAGTAGCCGTCGTCATCGACCTTGGCGATGTCACCCGTCTTGAACCAGCCGTCGGCATCGATCGCCGCAGCGGTCGCTTCGGGGCGCCGCCAGTAGCCCTTCATCACGTTGTGTCCCCGGATCACGACCTCGCCGGGCTCTCCCACTGGCGCCTCGTCGCCGGCGTCGTCGATCACCTTCATCCCGACGCCCGCGATTGGCGTCCCGATTGACCCCGGCTTGCGCTCGCGGTCGGGGTGATTGAACGATGCCACCGGCGACGTCTCGGAGAGCCCGTATCCCTCGAGGATGATCGTGTCGAAGGCCTGCTCGAAGCCGCGCATGACCTCCAGCGGCAGGGGACCGCCGCCCGAGACGCACATCCTCAGGGTGGAGAGGTCGAAGCGGTCGCGCTTGGGGTGGTTGAGCAGCGCCGCGTACATCGTCGGCACCCCCTCGAAGATCGTCACCCGGTCGCGGGCGATGATCTCGAGCGCCTTGCCCGCGTCGAACCGCGGGATCATCGTCAGGCAGGCGCCGCCAGCGACGGCCACGTTCATGCCGCAGGTCTGCCCGAAGGAGTGGAAAAGCGGCAGGGCGCCGAGGATCACGTCGTCCTCCCCCGCCGTGATCAGCGTCTCGCGGGTGACCTCGACGTTGCGTGCGAGATTCGAGTGCGTGAGCTCCGCCCCCTTCGGCTGGCCGGTCGTGCCGGAGGTGTAGAGGACCACCGCGGTGTCGTCGCCGGACCGATCGGCGACTTCGGCGAGCGGCTCCGCCCCCGCCAGGATGTCCTCGAACTGGCCGGGCTCGACGACGAGGCACTCGGCCCCGGCCTCATCGGCGCCAGCGCTGGCCGCGGCGGCGAAGTCATGCCACGCGAAGACCGCCTTGGCCTCGGAGTCGGAGAGATAGAACGCCGTCTCGCGCTCCTTCAGCAGCACGTTCATCGGCACCACGATCCCGCCGGACCGCAGAACCCCGTAGTAGACCATCGGGAAGTAGGGGACGTTCGGGAGCATGATCCCGACGCGATCGCCCGGCTCGAGCCCGATCCCCGAGAGGAGCCCCGCGACGCGCGTGCTCGCGTCGTCGAGCTCGGAATAGGTGATCTCGAGGTCGTCGAGCTTCAGCGCCACCTGGTCCGGGTGCTTCGCGGCCGTCCGCGAGAGGATCTGGGCAAGGTTCACTCGTCTCTCCTTCGATCATCACGTCGCGAGCACGTACGTGCCTGGCGCCCTGCCGCGAGGCTTGAACTTCGGGTTGCCGAGTTTCCTAGGCGCGTCGCGCATCGGGCCCGACCGGTCCGCGAGCCAGTCGTTCCAATCCTCCCACCAGCTGCCCGGACGCTTCTCCGCCTCGGCCAGCCATCGCTCGGGGTTCTCGTGATCGCCCCCCTCGGCGACCCGGTAGCTCGCCTTCTCGTTCCCGGGCGGGTTGACGATGGCGGCGATGTGGCCGCTGGTCGACAGCACGAAGCGAACGTCGCCGCCCAGCATCCGCGTTGTGCGCTGGCAGTTCTCCCAGGGAGTGATGTGATCGGCGACGCCGGCCACGACATAGCTCTCGACGGTCACCGCGCCGAGGTCGATCGGGGTTCCCAGGAGCTCCAGTGCGCCCGGCTCCACCAGCGGGTTGTCGAGGGCAATCTGGATGAAATCGCGGTGGAGTCCGGCCGCGAGACGCACCGTGTCCTGGTTCCAGAAGAGGATGTCGAACGCCGGGGGACGGCGGCCGAGCAGGTAGTTGTTGACCACATAGGACCAGATCAGGTCGTTGGGACGAAGCCAGGCGAACATCTCCGCCAGCGCCCGGCCGTCGAGGTAGCCCCGGCGTGCGGACGCCGCGAGGGCGACCCTCGCCACGTCCCGGTTGACGAAGGCGCTGGGGACTCCCGCCCGCTCGTTGTCCAGCACGCAGACGCCCAGCGTCAGCCCGGCGAGCCGCTCCTGCTCGTCCTTCGCGGCGAGGTGCCCGGCGACCGTGGCGCCGGCGATCCCGCCGCCGCAGAACGCAAGGAGCTGGGCCTGCTCGGACGCGCCGACCTCGCACGCGGCGTCGAGCGCCGAGAGGATCGCCTCGGCATAGGTGTCGAGCCCCCAGCTTCCGTGCTCGGCCTCGGGGTTACGCCACGAGATCGCGAACACCTGCTGGCCCCGTCGCACCAGGTACTCGATCAGGCTGCGGCCCGGCGAGATGTCCGCGATGTAGTACTTGTTGATCATCGGTGGCACCAGGAGCAGCGGCACCGAGCGAACTTCGTCGGTCTGCGGCGCGTACTGGATGAGCTCGAAGGCCTCCTCTCGATGGACGACGGCTCCGAGTGTCGCCGCCAGGTCCTTGCCCAGCTCGAACTTCGAGGTATCGACCATCGCGGGAAGGCGGGGCGGCGTCCGCATGTCCGACGCCAGGTGGCTGGCGCCGCGGACGAGGCTCATCCCGCGCGTCGAGACCCCGGCGTTGATTGCGGCCGGGTTCGACCACGGGAAGTTGGTGGGAGCCAACGCGTCGAACAGGTTCTCGACCGGGAATCGCACGCGCCGCTCCGTCTGGATGTCCAGGTCGGCGTCGCGGATCAGCCCGTCGAGGGCGTGGCCCGTAGCCAGGTACCCCTGCATCAGGCGGCGGAACAGGGGGTTCTCCTTCCAGGCGGCGTCGCCGAAGCGCCGATCGCCCCGCTGCGGTGCGACCTCGCTACCCCCGACCGCCACCCGGCCGAGCTCGCGCCCGAACGCCGCCGCGCGCCGCGCGACCGTCCGCGGACGTCGCGCGAGCGAGACCCCAAGTCTCAGAGTGGCGTCGGGGGCGAAGAAGCGCTGGCGCGGGCTATAGGTTGCCTCCGTGAGGAGCACGTCCAGGGGCGCGCTCAGCTCTCGGCGATCGGCGGCACCGTTCGTCTCGCCGCCCGTTGTGGTCTTGCTCGCCGTCGCCATCGTCGGTCTCCTCTCGGTGTCTCGTGCACCTAAGCAAAGGCCCCGTGGCCGGTGATGTCCCGCCCGACGACGAGCGTCTGGATCGTCTCCGTGCCCTCGAACGTGAAGATCGCCTCCATGTCAGCCATGTGTCGCATCACGTGGTTTGAGAGCAGGATCCCGTTGCCGCCCATGAGGTTGCGCGCCTCCGCGACCACCTCGCGGGCCTTGACGGTGTTGTTGAGCTTGGCCAGCGCCGCGATCGTGTCGGAGAGCCGCTCCTCGTCGGTCAGCCGGGCGACCCGAACGCAGTAGAGCTGCATCGCGGTGATCTCCGCCAGCATCCGGACGAGCTTCTCCTGCACGATCTGGAAGCTCGCGAGCGGCCGTCCGAACTGCTCTCGCCTGCGGACGTAGGTGAGCGCCGCGTCGTAGGCGGCCACGGCATGGCCAAGCCCGGAGAAGGCACAGGTGACGCGGGTCGCCGCCAGCACCCGGCCGGCGTCCTTGAACCTCCGGGCCCCGGGCAGCCGGTTCGCCGCTGGCACTCGAACGCCGCTGAGCCGGATGTCGGCGTTCCAGATCGCGCGAACCGAGCCCTTGCCCTCGATCACGCTTGCGTTGTACCCCGCGGTCGGTGGCTCCACGAGAAAGCCCTTCACCTGGCCGTCGTCAGCGTCGCGCGCCCAGACCACCACCACGTCGGCAACCGTCCCGTTGCCGATCCAGCGCTTGGCCCCGTCGAGGACGTACTCGTCGCCCTCGCGCCGCGCCGTGGTCTCGAGCGAGACCGAATCGGAGCCATGGTCGGGCTCGGTCAACGCGAAGGCGCCGAGCTTCTCGACGCGCGCCATCTGCGGCAGCCACGTCCGCTTCTGCTCCTCGGAGCCGAGCATGTGGATCGAGCGCATCGCAAGCCCGGCCTGAACGCCGAGGAAGGTCCCGAGGCTTCCGTCGCCCCGGCTCAGCTCCATGTTGATCAGCCCCGCCGCGAGCGGGCTCATCTCCGGGCACCCGTAGCCCGCGAGCCCATCGCCCACGAGGCCCAGCTCGCCGAGGCGCCGGCAGAGCCCGAGCGGGAACTCGGCGCGCTCCCAGTGGTCGTTGATCACCGGGAGAACCTCGTCCTCGACGAACCCACGGGTCCGGAGCAGGTAGTCGAGCTCGGACGATGTCAGGTCCTCGCGCAGCAGGAAGTAGTCCGTGCCCAGAGCCCTGCCGACGTCAGCGATGGCCGCTTGGCGGGGCTGCGCGGTTTCGGTCGTCGACACGCTCATCTCCTCCGTCCTCACTCGGGCTGAAGCTACACCGCTCACATTCCGGCATCCACCAATCGGCTCACAAAGATCGATGGCCATCCTTGTGGTTGACACACAAACCCCCGGTGATAGCGGCGCCCGTAGAATGCGGGTGGTTAGGGAGATGGCACAACCCGAATCAAAAGCCGTCGTGCCCACCACACAGGCGTCGCCTGGCGTGATGCGACTCGTCGAGGCGTTCCAGGCGGGTATGGACGAAACCCTCGACCGGTCCGTCAGGGCGATGCAGGAGGAGATTCCGTCCTACCGCTCCGCCGACCGGGCGATGCTGGACAGCATCCGCGAGCATGTGAGGCTCCACTTCGAGGCGCTTCTTCGCACCCTGTCCGAGGATCGCCTGATCACCCGCGAGGACCTGCTGTTCATCCGCCCCGCCGCGACACAGCGCGCACGGACCGGCGTGCCGGTGGCGGACTTCATGCAGGCCTTCCGGATCGGACAGCGCGAGATCTGGAGGGCGCTGGCGGCCGGCGCCACGGACGACGAGACCCGAGACGCCGCGCTCTCGGTCGCGGACTACGTCATCGAGTACATCAACTTGGCGTCGACCCATGCGGCGGAGGTCTACACCGAGGTCGAGGCGCTTCTTCAGGCGCAGGGCGAAAGGGTCAGGCGGGATCTGCTCTCCGACCTCCTCGAGGGGCGCCTGCCCGAACCCGGGCCTCGTCGCGATGCCGCACGGGATGCCGGCCTCGAACCGGGGGCGCCGTGCTTCGTCGTCGTCGCCGCCTCCCGTGCACAGCGGGCCGAAGAGCACGCGCTGCGCTCCGCGGCCAGCGCGATCGCCCGCGCATGCGGCGGAGCGGTGGCGCCGCTCACGGTCGTCCGCCGCGACGAGATCGTCGTCGTGGCGCCGACCGCCGGCCGCGAGATCCTGGCCGTGTCCCGGGCGCTCGAGTCCTCACAGGCCAAGCTCGCCGAGAGCGGCCTCTCGCTCACGATCGGGATGAGCACGGTGCGGGACCGTCTCGCCGGAGTTCCCGCCGCCTACCGCGAGGCCTGCGCCGCGCGGGAGCGTCTCGACGGCGGAGGAGTCCTTGCCCTCCCCACTCTCACGGCCTTCGACTACCTGACCTTGATCGGCGGCGACACCGCGAGAAACCTGATTCCCAACGCGGTGTGGGAGTTCGTCGAGCGAGATCTCGCCGAGGGCGGCGCCCTCTCGGAGACCCTGCTCGCCTACGTGGACGCCGACCTCAACGCTAAGGCGGCCTCCCAGCGACTCCACATGCACGTGAACACCGCCCACTACCGGCTTGGCAAGATCGCTGAGCGAACGAGCTGCGACCTGCGCAAGGTCTCCGACGTGCTCGAGCTGCTGATAGCGATCAAGCTCGCGCGGGGCGGGAAGCTCGCCGCCCCGACCGGCGCCCGCGACGGTGTCGCGGGCGCTCCCGAAGCGCGCTAGGCGTACGGGGCCAGATAGACGAGCACCAGCACGTTGGCGATCACGATCGTCAACAGCATGGCGCCGAGAGAGACCTTTTCGCGAGCTTCGGTCAGCTGCTTGCTCTTCTGCATCGTTCTCCTCCTGTCGCAATGAGTCGTCGCTGTTGCTGTGCGCAAGCTACGCGGGGGGAAAGCGGTTGTCGTTGGGTGTGGAGGGGGAAATGTGCGCTGCCGGCTTGTGGGCCAGTCACAACGGGTCCATCGCGATCGAGGCCCATACTTGTCAGCGCCGTGTCATCGGGTGCCCGAGACGCCGACGATGTGCCCACGCGCTGGTGGGGAAACCACCTCGGCGAGCTTCGCTGGCAGCTCGACGCCGCCCGCCTTTTCGCCCACCCGGTTATCCGCGGGCGCGGGATTCCGCGGGGAGATGGCCGCTCGGTCCTGCTTCTGCCCGGCTTCGTCGCCGGGGACTACACCCTCGCCACGCTGGCGATCTGGCTGCGCACGATCGGTTACAAGCCCCGCCGCGCCGGCTTTTTCACCAACACCGGCTGCTCGGAGCGCGCGCTACGCCGAGTCGAGGCCCGCGCCGACGCCCTAGTCGCCGAGGAGGGCAGACGCGTCGCCCTGATCGGACACAGCCGCGGCATCCACCTGGCGAAGGCGCTCGCGGCGCGCCGTCCGGAGCTGGTCTCGCACGTGATCGGGCTCGGCGGCGGCTTGAGCCGACAGATGGCGATCAGCGCTCCGACCGCGGCCGGCGTCGCGCTCGTTCGCGCCTGGCACAGCCGCACCACCGATCGCCGCGAGCGGCTGGGGTGCCTGACGGAGGAGTGCCGTTGCGCGTTCACCCGCGATTACTCGGCGCCGTTCCCGGAGAGCGTCAGGTTGACAAGCATCTACACGAAAGCGGACGGGGTCGTGCGCTGGGAGTCGTGCGTGGCCCCGTACGCGCACAACTTGGAGGTCCGCGGAACGCACGTCGGCCTCGTGCTCAACCCCGAGGCGTACGTGGCGATCGCGGCTGCGCTTGGGGCTCCGGAGCGCGAGCCGGCTCCGGCGGCTGGGCCAGCGGGGCGATGAGCTCGGTGACCGATCGCTCTACGCCGGCCGTTAGGACGTCGATGTCGTTCGAGCTGTCGTAGTCGCCGGTGACCCCGAAGTACAGGCCGCCGTCGTAGGAGAAGATCGCGATCGAGACCCGCACCTTGCCGATCACGGGCACGTAGGGATAGGACTCGAGCAGCCTTCGTCCGAGGGTGTACAGGGGCTGCTGGGGTCCCGGCACGTTCGTGACGCCGGTCTGCAGGCCGAGCGTCGGCGAGCGCGCCGCGAGGCGGGCGCCGAGGGCGAGGAGCATCGGCGGGGCGAACCCGGAAAGCGACGCGAGCACGTCGCCCGCCACCGCCTGCTTCGACTGCTTGAGGCCGTGCATCTGCGCCCGCAGGGACTCGAGACGCGCCGCCGGGTCGGCGATGCCCACCGGCAGCTCGGCGAACATCGCGGAGACGCGGTTGTGTAGACACCCCGCTCGCCCGGGCGGCGGACCGAGACCGGGACGAGCGCGCGAATGGTGCGCTCGGCGACGCTCTCGCCCCGGGCCTCGAGCAGGTCGCGCAGCCCGCCTGAGACGAGGGCCAGTACGACGTCGTTGACCGTCCCACTGAGCGTGGCGCGGACCGCCTTCACGTCGCTCAGGCGCACGTGCGCCCAGCTCCAGGTGCGGTGCGGCCCCACCGGTCCGACCAACGACGAGCCGCCGAGCGGGCGCAGCACCCGCGCGCCAGACGCGATGCCGCGGACCAGATCCCGCGCCTGGTCGAGCGTTGCGCGGGGCGCCCGCGCCGCCGCGCTCAAGGTGCGGAGCTGCTCTCACGGGTTCAGGGTGCGGTGCGTGAGGGTGCGAAGCACGAGCTCGGCGCCGCTGGGCTCCGGGTCCGCCTCCCAGGCGCCGCCGTTCGCCGCGGCATCGCCCCCGAACATGATCGACATCAGATCCGTGGCGGAGACCCCGTCGACCATGCAGTGATGGACCTTTGACAGCAGCGCCCAGCGGCTCTGCGACAGCCCCTCGAGCATCCAGATCTCCCACAGCGGCTTGCCGCGGTCGAGGCGCTGGGCAAAGATCCGCGCGGCGGTGCGGCGAAGCTGCTGGTCGCTCCCCGGCGGCGGCAGGGCGCTGTGGCGAACGTGGTAGGAGAGGTTGAAGTGGGGATCGTCAACCCAAACCGGACGGCCAAGGCCGAGGGGTATGAAGCGGACCTTCTGGCGGTAGCGCGGGACGAGTCCGAGCTTCCGGTCCACCATCTCCTCGAGTTCCTCGAAGGGCGGAGCGGGCCCCTCGAAGATGCTCACGCCCCCGATGTGCATCGGATTCATCGGTCCCTCGATGTGCAGGAAGGATGCGTCCATCGGGCTCATCCACTCCATCGGTCCCCCTCCTCGTCGAGGATCCTCCCGAGGATCCGGTAGACCCCCGGGTTCACCGACATTCCGGCGTGGCTGGAGTCGACCGCAACATGCTCCGCGGAGGGATCGAGGCACGCCTCCCAGGAGACGATCCCGTCGCTTCGCGAGTAGACCGCCACGGCGCGCACCTCTCCCGGAAGGGGAGCCCGCAGGTCCCGGCGAAACGCGGCACAGCACGCGCCGTCGCCGCATTCGCTAGACAGCATCCCGGGCAAGCCCAGGTCCCCGAGCCGCGCCACGGAGCGCACCGCCCGGAGCATGGCCGGGCCGACGCTGAGCGGGTCGAGGACAGGCGAGCCGAGCATGACGAGCGTGCTGACCAGGTCCGGGTTGCGCAGGGCCACCACCCGAGCCAGCTCGCCGCCGCGGCTCTGTCCGATCAAGACGACGCGGCCCTCGCTGCCCGCGGCGAGCCGCCGGAGGCGCGACTCGATCCCACCCGCCGCGCGCTCGGCGCAGTCCGTGTTGAGCACGATCCCGGCTCCCGCCGCTCTCGTGCCACGCCTGCGCAACCAGCCGGCGAGCGTGCTCAGCGACTGATCCCCCGCCATGAACCCCGGGACCAGCAGGACCGCGGGCTCCTGCGCGCGGCGGAAGGGACGACGGAAGTCGCGATCGGCAAGGAGGCGCACGAGCTCGAGGCCGTACCGCAGCTCACCACGAAGCGGCGCGGCCGGGGTCGTTCCCGGCGCGGACGTCGGGGGCATCTGCCCAGCGTACCGCGCGCTGTCCTCACGGCTGATTACGCGGCGTCGGCGACTGCTGCAACGGGCGGCGCGAGCAGCCGCTCGTAGATGCGGGCGTAGTGGCCCGCTTGTGGGCTGAGTAGGCCCGTGGAGGTTCCACTCCTCTCAGGCGCATTAGGAACCCGGCAGGATCCATCCTCCATCGTTCCGGGTGCGCGCTCGCCCAACATGGCGCTGGAACCGCCGCGCGGTCAGAGCGGGCTCAACCCGACGGTCTCGCGTCCCAGTGCCGGATCGCCTCGACGATCTCTTCGGCTGCGTCTTCTTGGATGAAGTGGCCAGCGCCCTCGAGGATCACGGTGCGGTGATCGGGGAAGCACTCCTCCCAGCGCCGTCGCTCGGGGTCGCGGAAGGCGATGTCCCTGGTCGGCCAGACGATGAGCGCAAGGCCCTGTTCGACCTCCGCGAGAACGGGCGGCTGGCGAGGATCTCGCGCGGGAACACGTGGACGGGACGGCGCGAGGCCGGGTTCGGGAAAGGCCCGCGGTATGCGTGCATTACGGCGTCCGAGAGCTTGTTGCGCTTGACGTTTGAGGGGAGGATCCTTTCGACGGCTGTTCAATCGTTTCGATCACGTCGTTGAGATAGTTGGCCATCTCAGGATGGCCTGCGAGCACATGGTCCTACGTTCCGGCACCGAGCTCCGCTCGGCGTTCATCGGGACCGGTGGCTGTCGCAATGACGTCCGTCGGTGACACTCTGAGACGGTAGGCACCGAACCGGCGGCGCACGCTTCGAGAATTCGACCGGCTGCGGGAACGGTACGAGTGCCCCCACGCGCGAGGAGGCGCGGTCGCACTCGTGGCCCCATTCGTGGCCCCAAATTGAGCGAAACTGAGCGAACTGAGCCGACCTGAAACGGCTCTATAGAGCCAAGTAGGACCTCACATGACCGCCAGCAACAAGGTTGAGGGCCTTGTGAGCTGAACAGGCTCGTGGAGGTTCGACTCCTCTCAGGCGCATCGAGCAGGCCAAAGGCCCTGCAGATCTCGCACCCGGATCCCATTTCCTATGTCAGCCCGAGCTTCCGGCAAGCCTCCCGCGCCGTCATCGCAGGCGGGCTCAACCTGGCGTGGTCGAGAAGGTCGTGGTCGCCGGTGACGATCGCCTCGGCATCCGCGCTGCGAGCAAGCGCCACCAGGTAATCGTCGTCAGGGTCCCGCAGTACGGCAGGAGGGGACTCGGGGTCATCTTGCATGACTGCAATCCGCTCGAGAGCTGCCACGACCTGTTCGCGATCGTCCTCCGGCAGCCGATCGCGGAAGTAGGAACTCTCCAGCCCCCGTCTCACCTCGTCGAGGAGGCGGTCGCAGACGACGATCTCTACGTCGCCATCCTCCACCGCGGCCATCAGCAGAGAAAGCGGCGTCCCCGGACCCGCGACGGACGCGGATAGAAGGACGCTTGCGTCGAGCAGATACCGCGTCAACCCTGCGTACGTCGCGTCTCGTGCACGGCGCGAACACCAAGCTCAACCGCCTCCTCCTCCGAGAGAGCGTTTCGCTGCTGAGATCGACGCAGCGCGGCGAAGCCGAGCTGGATGTGGACCAAGTCCTCGATCAGCTGGCGGTCGGACTTCTCTGGCCAGCGCTGTCGCAGCCGCGCGAGCAGCTGGCTGTCGATCTCGACGGAGGTTGTCGGCGATTGAGCCATAAACCGATTCTAAGGCGGATTGACGATCTCAAAGTGATCGAGAGCACCAGCCGTTACGGTGTGACGGCCGGCAGCCGCCGGCTCACGCACCGACCGTGACCCGCTCGATGTCTGCCCTCGGAGCCGAGGTGCCAATCGAGGTGCCAAATTGAGCGAAAGTCAGGTCACCTCAGAGCATCCAACATCGCTTGACCAAGCCGGAGTCGACCTCAGCTGGCCCCCGACCACAAGGTTGAGGGCCTTGTGGACCGCAAGCTCCGTGGAGGTTCGACTCCTCTCAGGCGCATGGGAAGTCCCTGGGGGACCCTTGACCAGAGCTTAGGTCAGGATCTCGCTGCGACCGGCACCTGCGGCGACACGCCGGCGGGAGCGCCTACGGAGTGAAAGCCCCCATCCACGTGGAGGATTTCGCCGCTGATCCCGCGCGACATGTCGGAGAGGAGGAAGAGGGCAGCGTCGGCGACCGCGCTGGGATCGCCGTGATCCCAGGCAAGTGGCGCCGAGCGGGACCATGCCGCGGCCAGGTCGCCGAACCCTGGAATGCCGGAGGCTGCCGGGGTCGAGATGGGCCCGGCCGAGATCAGGTTGACGCGCACACCACCTGGGCCGAGGTCGCGAGCCAGGTAGCGACCCACCGACTCGAGCGCGGCCTTCGCGACCCCCATCCAGTCATAGGCAGGCCAGGCGACCGAGGCATCGAAGTCGAGCGCAACGACGCTGCCACCCGCGCCCGCGACGCCATTCTCGCTGGGACCTGATGAGTCTGGCCCAACCATTAGTGGCGCGAGCGCTTCGGCGAGCGCCTTAAGCGAATAGGCGCTGGTCTCGAACGCAGCCTTGGCGCTCTCGCGGGGAGCGCCAAGGAAGTTTCCGCCAAGGGCATCGGGGGGCGCATGGGCGATCGCGTGCACGGCGCCGTCGACGCGACCCCATCGCGAGCGCAGCTCCTTCGTGAGCGCCGCTAGGTCCTCGTCCCGGTTGATGTCGAGCTCGAGCACGTCGGGCGCGTGGTCGAGCCTAGCCGCGGTGCGCTCGGTCATCCGCCGCACGCGACCGAAGCCCGTGAGGACGATCTCGGCGCCTTGGCGCTGCGCGCGCTGGGCGATCGAGTAGGCGATCGAGTGGCGGTTGACGACGCCAGTGACAAGGATCCGCTTGCCCTCGAGGATCAAAGGAAGACCTCCTCGAACTCGGGCTCAGCGACCGTCGCTCCGTTCCCCGCGGCAGCGCCGCCGCCCCGCCGGGAGACCACGCTAAGGGTGATGCGGGCGACGCTTTCGTCGGACTGGTTGAGAACCCTCAACGCGAGCCTCACCAGCGCCGTTTCCTCGTCCAGTGGCCGAACGCCGTCGACGCGGCTTGCGACGCGGATCGTGTCGCCGATGCGGACCGGGCGCTTGAAGGTCACCGACTCGACGCCGCGAAGGGCCACGACCAGCTCCGGATCGAACGACACCAGGCCGACCGCGTAGGAGAGCACCAGCATTCCGTGGGCGACGCGACCAGCGAAGCGGCTTTGAGCCGCCCACTCGGCGTCGGAGTGCTGCGGATGCCAGTCGCCCGTCAGGGCCGAGAAATTGGTCAGGTCAGCCTCGGTGATCGTCCTGCCGCGGCTGGTGAACTCGATCCCAGGCTCGCGTTCGCCGACCTCGTTCATCGGTAGCTGAGTGGCGCTCATGCTGCGTCTCCTTCCAGGTGCCCGATCGGGATTTGGTAGTGCTCGCGAAGGACCTGTGCGAAGGCCCGAGCGGCGTGTGCGTGGCCTCGCGGCGAGGGGTGGAGCCCGTCCCCGGCGAAGTTCCCGCGGTCTCGCAGGCCGGGATGCCCTGCGACGTCGAGACACGGAATTTGGTGCGCCTTGGCCACCCGCTGGGTTACGCGGTTGAAACGGCGCATGCCGGTCTCGATCCGCTCGCGAGTGCGGGGGCCGAGGCGAACGAACTCCCAGCAATCAGGCGAGGTCGCAGTCATGACGATCATTCCGGGCACGGCGGCGCGAAGACGGTGCAGCACGGTCGTCAGGCGCTTCGCGTAGGCGAGCGCATCCGGGCGGGTCGAACGGAGGACGTCGTTGGCGCCGCAGACGACGGTCACCAGGTCGGGCTCGAGCTCCACTGCCTCGTCGAGCTGCGAGAGCACCTCGGCGCTCGTCGCCCCGTCGGTGGCAAGGTTCCGATAGGCGAGGCCGGGATTGCGGGCCCGCAGGGCCACAGCGAGCCGGTCAGCCCAGCAGAGGCCCGGCTCGGAGCCCGTCCCGGCGGTGAAGCTGTCGCCAAGCGCCACGTAGCAGGAGAGGCCTGGCCGACTCACCTCTTCTCCCCCATGCTGCGCCAGCGCCCGCGCGATCATGACGAAGGGGTCCTCGCTCATTGCCGCTCCAGGCTCGTGAGCGCCCAGGCGAGCCGTTCGCGCGTCTGCCCCGGTTCGATCACCTCGTCGACGAACCCCGCAGCCGCCGCGGTCTCGGCGTGAAGGTGCTCGCCCGCGTATCCGGCGGCGAGTGCCGCGAGCGCCGACTCTCCGTCGTTCGCGGCGGCGAGCTCGCGCCGATGGACGATGCCCACCGCCTGGCGCGCGGCCATGATCCCGATCTCGGCCTGCGGCCAGGCGAAGACCAGTTCGGCGCCGAGCTCCTTGGAGTTCATCGTGATCACGGCCCCGCCGTAGGCCTTGCGCAGGATGACGGTGAGCTTCGGGACCCTGGCGCCGGCGAAGGCGCGAAGCAGGGAAGCGCCGTGGCGAATCACGCCCCCGGCCTCCTGGCGCGTTCCCGGCATGAACCCCGGCGTGTCGACAAGGACGACCAGGGGCAGCCCGAAGCGATCGCAGGCATTCACGAACAGCGCCGCCTTCTCGGCGGCGACGGCATCGATCACGCCGCCGAGGCTGCGCGGCTGGTTGGCGACGATCCCGACGGCCCTGCCGTCGATCCGGGCGAGCGCGGTGACGATGTTCGTCGCCCACGAGCGCGAGAGCTCCAGCAGGCCATCGTCGACGATCGCGCGCGCCACGTCGCGGACGTCGTAGACCCGGCGGGCCTCGGACGGCACCGCTTCGTCCGGCGCGACGGCCGGTCGGGGCGCGGACTCGGCCCGCGGCGGCGGCGCGTCGCCCAAGCGCTGCGGCAGGAACCCCAGTAGCTGGCGCGCCAACGACACCGCGTCGGCGAGGTCGGTGGCGACGAGCTGGCAGACGCCATTTCCCGAATGGACCTTGGGGCTGCCCAGCTCCTCCATCGAGACCTTCTCCCCAAGCGCCTCGTGAACGATCTTCGGCCCGGTGAGGAACATTCGCGCCGCCTCGGTCATGACCACGAAGTCCGTGAGGGCAGGCGAGTACGCGCCGCCGCCCGCGGAGACCCCGCTGACGACCGAGATCTGAGGCGCGCGCGAGGAGAGCTCGACGCTGGCCCGAAAGATCCGCCCATAGCCGGCCAGCGCGGCATGGCCCTCCTGCAACCGGGCACCACCGGACTCGATGAAGCCGACCACGGGCGCCCCGGCCTGCCCGGCAAGGTGCATGACCCGGACGATCGAGTCGGCGTGGGCAGCGCCGAGCGACCCGCCCATGAACGCCGGATCCTGCGCGTAGCAGAAGACCGGCCGACCGTCGACCTGGCCAGCCCCCGCAATGACGCCGTCGCCCGGCCCGGCCCGGTGGCCAAGATGCGGCGAGAGGACCGCCGTGCGAAGGGGCGCGAACGAGCCTGCATCGCAGAGCAGCTCCAAGCGCTCCAACGGCTCCGAGACCGGCGCCACCGCGGCCTCTTCCCTGACGGCCAGCGTCGTCATGCCGCCAGGCAGAGCACCGCGTTGTGGCCGCCGAAGCCGAAGGAGTTCGAAAGCCCGACCAGGGGCTTCGCGCCGTCCCCGTTTCGCCGGCGCTTCAGTGGTCGGGCCTGGCCCGGGACGTAGTCGAGGCCCAGATCGGGGTCGCGCTCCTCCCAGCCGACGGTTGGCGGCGCAAGCCCACGCTGCAGCGCCTCCACCGTGGCGATCGCCTCCACGGCGCCCGCCGCCCCCAGAAGGTGGCCGATCGCGGATTTGGTCGAGGAGATTGGGGTCCGGTGCGCGTCTTCACCGAGCGCCGCCTTCAGCGCCTCTGTCTCGCTGCGATCGTTGAGCGGGGTCGAGGTCCCGTGGGCGTTGACGTAGTCGATGTCCTCGGGCGCCAAGCCGGCGTTGCGCAGCGCCAGTCCGATCGCCCGAGCGGCGTGGCGGCCTGACGGCTCGGGTGCCGTGAGATGGTGGGCATCGGAGCTCGCGGCGTAGCCGAGGATCTCGCCGAGCGGCTCGGCCCCGCGCGCGTGAGCCTTCTCGGCGTCCTCGAGCACGAGCACACCTGCCCCCTCCCCCATGACGAAGCCGTCGCGGCGGGCGTCGAACGGACGCGAGATGCCGGTCGGCGAAGTCGCCCCCATAGCTGCGAACGCGGCGATCGCAACGTCGGCGAGCGCCGATTCAGCCCCGCCCGCGACCACCACGTCCGCCTCGCCGGCCTCGATCATCCTCAGAGCCGCTCCGATCGCGTGGGCTCCGGCCGCGCACGCCGACATCACGCCGAACGAGGAGCCGTGGATCCCGTGGCGCATCGCCACCGCGGCCGCCGCGGCATTGCCCATCAGCAGCGGCACCGCGAGCGGCGAGACCGCCTTCGCACCCCGATCGCGAAGAACGTCGTGCTGACGCTCGAGCGAGCCGAGGCCACCGATCCCGGTCCCGATCACGCAGCCGATCCGGTCGGGCTCGTACGGCAGCGCATCCTCCCAGGCCTGGGTGAGCGCTTCGTCGGCCGCGACCATGGCGAGCTGCGTGAAGCGGTCGGTGCGCCTGGCCTCCTTCCGGGCCAGGAACTCCGTGGGCTCGAAGTCCCGACAGCGCCCGAATCCATTTTCGATCGCGCACTCGCCGCTGCTCCAGCGCTCGATCAGGGGCGCCGTGCCCACCCCGAGCGGGGTGACCGCGCCCATCCCGGTGATGGCCACACGCGGGGTCACTGCGCCCGGGCCACCACCAGGTCGATCACGTCGCCGACCGTTTGCAGATCCTTGACGTCCTCGCCCTGCAACTCGACGTCGAACTCGTCCTCGACGATCTGAGCGAGCTCGACGAGGTCGAGCGAGTCGACGTCGAGATCCTCAAAGGTCGCTACCCGCGACACCTCTCCCTCGGCGCCGAGCTCGGCGAGACCATCGAAGATGACCTGCTCGACGCTGTCGGCTGTGGCTTGTGTTGGCATCACTTGTCTCCTTTCGTTTCTCTGGCCAGGCGCTTACGCGCTCAGGCCCCCGTCGACCGTCAGGGTCGTCCCGGTTACGTAGGAGGCCTCTTCCGAGGCCAAAAAGCGCACGCAGGAGGCGACCTCCTCAGGAGTTCCGGCCCGCCGTGCCGGGATCGCCTTCAAGAGACCGTTTCCGACGCCGTCCGTGAGCCGGGTCTCGACATAGCCCGGTGCCACGGCGTTGACCGTGACCCCGCGTCTAGCCACCTCGACGGCCACGGTCTTGGTAAGGCCGATCAGTCCGGCTTTCGAGGCCGCGTAGTTCGCCTGTCCTGCGTTGGCCCGGGGCCCGACGATCGAGGCGATGTTGACGACGCGCCCGAAACGGGCCCGGAGCATCGGTCCCAGGGCGCGCCGCGTGGCCCGAAAAGCGGCCGAGAGGTTGGTCTCGATCACCCGCGCCCACTCTTCGTCCCCTAGCTGAGGGGCGAGGCCATCGGCCCTCACGCCGGCGTTGTTGACCAGCACCAGCACCGGCCCGAAGCGCTCCTCGACTGAGCGAAAGAGCTCGTCGATCGCGTCCGGGTCGCAGACGTCGGCTTGGATCGGCGCCGCCCGTCCACCGGTTTGCCCGATCGCGGCGGCGACGCGTTCCGCGCTCTCGGCATCACTTCGGAAATTGATCGCGACCGGCCAGCCGGCACCTGATAGTGCCTCCGCGGTTGCGGCGCCGATTCCGCGCGCGCCGCCGGTAACGAGGACACACCCCTCAGCCACAGCCGCTTCCCCATTCGATCACCGTCGCCCCCCAGGTCAGCCCAGCGCCAAAGGCGGCTAGGAGCACCACCGCTCCTTCTCGCAGCCGTCCCTCCTCCTCGGCCAGCGTCAGAGCGATCGGGATCGTCGCCGCCGAGGTGTTCGCGTAGCGGGCCAGATAGTCGACCGCGCGCTCGCTGGGCAAGCCGAGCTCGGCGCCGACGGCCTGGATGATGCGGCTGTTGGCTTGGTGGTAGACGAAGAGGTCGACCTCGGTCAGCTCGCGCTCGGCGAGGGCCAACGCTTGCAGCGTGGCCTCGGACAGGCGGGCGACGGCGTGCTTGAAGGTGTCGTGGCCATTCATCCGGATGACGCGGTCCTCGTGGCAGGCAGAAATCAGCGAGGCCTGGGCGCCGTCGGAGCCAAGTACGACCGGTCCGACACGGCCGGGCGAATCCATCGCGCGGATGAACGCAGCCCCGGCCCCGTCGGCCAGCAGCCCCGCGGTCGAGCGGTCATCGGGGTCGGTCAGGCGGCTGAGGAGATCGGCGCCGATGACGAGCACGCTGTCGGCGCGCCGGGCCTCGATTTGGGCCGTGGCCAGCGCTAACGCGGAGAGGAAGCCCGTGCAAGCCGCTCCGATGTCGATCGCACCTGCGCTCTCGGCTCCGAGCTCTGCGGCAACAAGCGGGGCCGCATTGGGCGTCAACTCGTCAGCGGACATCGTCGCCACGAGGACCAGGTCAAGCTCGCCGGCGCTCGCCTCGGCTCTGTCAAGCGCGATAGCGCCCGCCTCGGCGGCGAAAGCGCTGAGGCGCTCCTCGGGCCAGGCGATTCGCCTCTCCCGGACCCCGGTGCGCCTGGCGATCCAGCTTTCGTCGACGCCGAGCCGCTCTGTGATCTTTGCGTTGGCGACGATGCGATCAGGAACGCACATCGCCACCGATGCGATCTCTGCGCCACGTAACGGGTGCTTACCCACTGCTTCGGTCTCCCCAAGAGGCTGGCTGGCAAGCTCAGGCATGGGCCACCGCGAGCTCGGTCAAGGTCTTTGCCTCGACGTCTGGGATCGTGCGACGGACCAGTCCCTTGAGGACCTTGCCCGGACCGACCTCAACGAAGCGGTCGGCGCCAAGGGCATGGAGGGCGAGCAGGGTCTCGCGCCAGCGGACTGGCCGGACGAGTGCCTCCGCTAGCCGTCTCCGGATATCGTCGAAGGGCCGCGCGGTAATGCTGGAGAAGACCGGCACCTTCGCCGCCTCGACATCGATCTGGTCCAGCGCCGCCTCGTATTCGGGGAGCGCCGGAGCCATGGCCGTGGTGTGGAACGCACCGCTAACCCGCAACAACATGGCCTTGAGTCCCTGGCGCTTCGCGTCGATGCCGGCTGCCTCGAGATTCTCGCCATGTCCGGAAACGACCAGCTGTCCAGGAGCGTTGTCGTTGGCCACGGTCAGCGCATGGGCGGCGGCGATCTCGCGAGCCGTTGCTTCGGCGCCGAGCAAGGCCAGCATGCCGCCGACCGCCTGCTCCTCGGCGACCTGTTGCATCAGGCGCCCGCGGCGGGCCGCAAGCCACAGCCCGTCGGCGATGCTCAGGCTGCCAGCGGCGACGAGCGCACTAAGCTCGCCGAGCGAGTGACCGGCGATGAGGTCAGCGTTCGGCGAGCCAGCCCGAAGCCACAGCGCCACACTCGCGCAGTAGAGGGCCGGCTGGACAAACCGCGTTCCCTCGTTGATCCGCTCAAACGGATCGAGTCCCACGGTGGTCACGGCGCGATCGAGTAGTTCCGGGCAGACGTCCTCGACCAACTGCCTCATGCCGGGCGTCTGGCTGCCCTGGCCGGGAAATAGAAGTGCCGTTGCCATGACCAGCATCTCTACCCGGCGCCAGACGGAAGGTGAAGGCCATTTCGTCCCTCACCCCCTGGTTCGGGGGGTATGGACCGAGGGTCGGGGGGATCCCTAGGCGATCAGACCGAGACGCTGAGCGCGTTTCACGGCCTCGGCGCGGTTACGGACGCCGAGCTTGCGATAGACGCCGCTCGTGTACTCCTTGACCGTGTGCGGCGAGAGAAAGAGCTGTTCGGCGATCTCGCGGTTGGTCGAGCCGGTGGCGATCAAGCTGACCACCTCGCGCTCGCGCTCGGAGAGCGGCACTTGCGCGGTCTCTTGGGTCGGCACAAAGACGTCCATCCCGAGTCCAACCATGCGCACCGCCTTGACCACGTCTGGGGCGCCCCAGTCCTTGGAGACGAATCCTGAGGCGCCGGCGGCGCGGGCGGCCCCCGGCGAGATGGTTCCAGCGCCCGAGATCAAAAGGATCTTGGTCTGGGGCGAGACAGAGCGAAGCTCCTCACAGATCTCCGCTCCCGACTGCCCACCGAGGAAGAGGTCTACGAGCGCCACTTGGGGTTTGGCCTCGACGGCCAGCGCCACGGCCTCCTGGCCGTTACGGGCGGCCAGGCAACGCTCCACCCAGGGTTGGCGCTCGAGCAGCAGACGGAACCCCCAGTGGACGATGTCGTGATCGTCCACCACCAGCACCCGGAGGCCAGTGCCCTCCTCGCTCATGTCGCGGTCGGAACCAGGAGACGGACGTGCCAGCGATCGGGGGGCAGCGGACCGAATTCGACGATCCCGCTGTGCTGCAAAGCCTCGATGGATGCCATCCGCAACCCGAGGCCGGCTCCAGGGCTTGCCGCGCCGACGCCATCGTTGGCAACCTCGAGGATGAAGGCCTCCTCGCTGGCCTCGATGGTGATCGCGACGCTCTGGGCCTCGGCGTGCTTTTCGGCGTTGCGCAAGGCCTCGAGCAGAACCGATTGGGCCAGGGACTCGAGCTCGGCGGGGACCTCCACCCCCTCGGCCCAGGAGACCGTAAGGCGATCCTGGTGAGCGGCGACGCGATCGACGATTTGGCGAACCGTTGCCGTGCTGGGCTTGGCGGGAGAGGCAAGGGAGCCACCCAGGGAAGCGCGCAGTTCACGCAAGACCTCACGCAGTTCGTCATGACAGACAGCGCGCTGGTCACCCGACAGCGGCTGGTCGGAGCCCAGCACCAGCAAAAGGCCGAAGAGCCGCTGAATGACGCGCTCGTGGATCTGCCGGATCAAGGAGATGCGCTCCGAGAGGCGCCGCGCCGCCTCGCGTTGATTCGTCGCCTGCTGGACGCTGGCGGCCAAGGCCGCGAGCTTGCCCAGCGTCCACATGGTCTGTCGTTCCTCGTCAGTCACGCTGAAGCGGCCTCCGCCACGGTCGGCGAAGATCACTCCGAACCAACGACCGCCGGCGGACACCGGCGTGCAGGTCAGAGTCGTGATCCCCGCAAAGCGCGCATAACGCGGGGGAACCTCCCGCTCGAGCCGTTCCGAGGCCTCCATCACTCCGTCCTCCGCCAGTGCGCGCTGGGCGATCGGCGTCTCCTCGAGCGTGCCCTCAACGCCGTCGAGTAGACCCGGGTCGACACCGGCGCAGCCCACGGCGAGGACCGTGTGCAGGGTCTGGTCGTAAAGGAACAGCCCGGCCCGCTCCATCGTAGTCAGGCGACAAAGGCCCTCGCAGACGCGGTCGTAGAACTCGTCCACCTCGGTCGCGGCGTCAAGTTCTGCCAGCAGCTCGACCAAGACATCGACGGTCTCGGCGCTTGGGGCTGGCGAGAGGGTACTGATGCCCTGATGTAACCAGCCCGGCAGCCGGCGTTA
>WNGA01002255.1_pt1 | contig 53571 bp, 40 predicted proteins | sample 5400061 | NCBI WGS metagenome assembly WNGA01 (sample SAMN13153366, study PRJNA577476) | soil metagenome | isolation source: 100 cm soil or saprolite under grassland replicate 2 | place: USA:California | collected 2016-06-15
CGTTCATCGACGAGCTCGTCTCCTCGGTCGTCGCGGAGAGGTCCTCGATGTTCTTCGCGACCTCCTTGATCGAGTAGGTCATCTGCTCGATCGCGGCGGTCGTCTCCTCGACGGACGCGGCGAGCGCCTGGATGTTCTCGGCCACCTCGTCGTTCGTCGCCGCCATCTCGAGGATCGAGGAGGAGGACTCCTCGGCGCTCTGCGCGAGCACCTCGACGTTGTCCGCGATCCCCTTGAGCGACGCGATCATCTGCCCCATCGAGGAGGAGGTGTCGACGACGCGCGCGGTCACGGTGCCCGCGCCCGAGGAGACGGCCGCGCCGGTCTTGCCGATGCGCTCGATGACGGCCGCGACGCCGCCCGTCACGTTCTGCACGCGCGAGAGCGTGACGGTGAGGTTCTCCCCGATCCGGTTGAGCGACTCGGCGAGCGTGCCGAGCTCGTCGTCCCCGAGCTTCTGCGCGCGCGCCGTGAGGTCGCAGTCGGAGACCCGGCGCGCGACCGCGCTCATCGCGTCGAGCGGCCGCAGGAGCAGCTGCGCGACGAAGTAGTACACGAGCGCGCCGAGGAGGAGCCCGCCGAAGGCGAGGAGCCCGAGGATGATGTTGCGCACCTCGTTCACCTGGTCCTGGAGCTGCGCGCCGGAGAGCCCGATGAGGACGTACCCGACGGTCCGCTCCTCGCGGCCGCCGGCCGGGCGGTCCGACGAGGCGGTGACCGGACGGGTGAAGGCGATGTCGTCGCGGTGGCGGAACGAGCGCGCCATGCCGGCGCTGGTGTGGATCCGGATCGCCTCCTCGGCGTTGCTCCGGTAGCCGTGCGAGAGCCTCTTCGCCGCGACGGTGTAGTCGGCGCGCAGGACGATGACGTACGCGAAGGAGGACTCGTCCCACCCCTCCTCGACCTCCTGCGCGACCTTGTCGTCGCGCCGCTCGGCGAGCGCCTCGGAGAGCTCCGCCGCGATGACGCGCGCGTCCGACTCCCCGCGCCGCTGCATCGTCTCCTCGACCGCGTGCTTCACCTCGCGGTTCACCGCCCACGCGGTGAACGTCCCCGACACCGCGAGCGCGAGCGCGATCGAGAGGGAAAGCGTGCGCTTCACTCCCAGCGTGGCGATCTTCTGGAGCATGGAGGGGCGCGGAGCGGCGCGAAAGGACGCGGCTTTCCGGGCCGGTCGATGCTACCGGCGGGCAGGGGGCGAAGCAAGCCGGCGGCCCGGGCGCGCGTGCGCCCGGCGCCCACCCGCGACCACCGGCTACTGCATGAAGAGGTCCTTCACCTCGACCTTCTGCTCGCCCTCGGCGGGCAGGGTCGGCTGGGTCCCGAGCTTGAAGGGCTCCTTCACGCCGCGCGCCGCCTCGGGCACGGCCTTGCCGGTCTCGGGGTCGATCTTCACCTCGACGATCCCCTCCGGCGCGACGAACTCGGGCTGCTGGCGGCCGTCGAGCGCCGCCTTCATGTAGTCGAGCCAGATCGGCAGCGCGGCGTGCCCGCCCGTCTCGTAGCGCCCGAGCGGCGTCACGTTCACGTCGTAGCCGAGCCAGACGCCGGTCGCGAGGTCGTGGGTGAACCCCATGAACCAGGTGTCGAAGGAGTCGTTGGTCGTGCCGGTCTTCCCGGCGGCGGGCTTGCCGAGCGCGGCGGCGCGCGCGCCCGTGCCGACGGTCGCGACCTCGCGCATGAGCCGGACGAGGATGTACGCGGTCTTCTCGTCCATCGCCCGCTCGCGCGGCCGCGACACCTCCGCGAACCCGGCGGCGAGCCGCGCCTCGAGCGGCACCCACGGGTCCTTCCACTCGGAGTGGTCCTCGAGCACGTTCCCGTCTCGATCGAGCACCCGCTTCACGAACCCCGAAGGCCGCTTCTCGCCGTAGCGCGCGAACAGCGCGTAGACGTTCGTGAGCTCCCACAGGTTCACGCACGAGCTGCCGAGCGCGGTGCCGAGCTCGAGCTTCACGGGGGTCGTGAGCCCGACCCCCTTCGCCCAGTCCGCGAGCACCTGGATGCCGAACTTGTTCGCGAGCGCCTCGGCGGTCTTCACCGCCGGGATGTTCATCGAGTTCACGAGCGCGGTGCGGAGCGTCACGTCCCCCTTGAACGTCTCGCCGTAGTTCTGCGGCTTCCAGCTGTTCTCCTCGTCGCGGAAGACGAGCGGCGCGTCGGTGAGGATCGTCGCCGGGGTGTAGTCGAGCTTCTCGACCGCCGCCGAGTACACGATGGGCTTGAACGCCGAGCCGGGCTGGCGGCATGCCTGGAAGGCGCGGTTGAACTCGGACGCCTCGAAGTCGTACCCGCCGACCATCGCGAGGACGTAGCCGCTCCCCGGATCGACCGAGACGAGCGCACCCTGCAGCGTCGGGTCCTGCTCGAGCGAGAAGAGGAGGTCGTGCTCGGGGACGTCCTTCGGCTTCCCGCTGTGGAGCTCGACCTCGCGCTTCACGAGCTCCGCGCGCGTCACGCGCCGCAGGAGCACGACGTCGCCCACCTTGAGCGCCGTCGAGACCCGCGCGATGAGCGCGTCCGGGTAGGACACCTCCGGGTTCGGCTTGCGCGCCCAGCGCATGCCCGAGATCGGCAGGAGCCCCCGGCTGTCCCCGACCTCGACGTCCGCGACCCCCGCCTTGTCGTCCACCTTCGCGACGATGCCGAGGACATAGGCGCCCTGCGCGATGGTGCCCGGCGGCCAGGCCTTCGCGAGGCGCGCGGCGAGCGCCTTCCGCTCGTCGCCGGCGACGTGCGCCACCGGCCCACTGAAGCCCTGGCGGTGGTCCACCTCCATGAGCCCGCGCAGCATCGCCGCCTGCGCGGCGCGCTGCTTCTCGAGGTCCATCGCGGTCTCGACGCGCAGGCCGGCGTGAAGGAGCCGGTCATTCCCGTAGCGATCGACGACGTAGCGCCGGACGTGCTCGACGTAGAAGGGGGCCGTCTCGCGGAAGACGTCGTCCACCGGGAAGACCTTCACCTCCGCCTCGGCGGCGCGCGCCCGCTCGTTGGCGGTGATGAACCCCTCCTCGGACATGCGCCGGAGCACGTAGCGGCGCCGCTCCTTCGCCGCCTCGGGGCGCGAGAACGGCGAGAACCGCGAGGGCGCCTGGGGCAGCCCGGCGATGAGCGCCGCCTCCTCGAGCGTGAGGTCCTCGACGTTCTTCCGGTAGTAGTTCTCGGCGGCCGCCTGCACCCCGTAGCTGTGGTGCCCGAGGTAGACGCCGTTGAGGTACATCCAGAGGATCTGCTCCTTCGTGAACGCCCGCTCGAGTCGCTTCGCGAGGAGGAGCTCGCGGACCTTGCGGGAGAGGTTCCGCTTCGTCCCCGCCGCGAACCCCTCGGTCGAGATGAGGATCGCCTTCGCCGTCTGCTGCGTGATCGTCGAGCCGCCCTGCACCTTGCGCCGCAGCACGTAGGTGTTCACCGCGGCGCGCAGCGTGCCGAGCACGTCGATGCCACCGTGCTCGAAGAAGTTCTTGTCCTCCGAGGCGATGAAGGCCTGCACGACGCGCCGGGGGACCCGCTCGTAGGGGACGACCTTGCGCCGCTCCTCGAAGAACTCGCCCGCGATCTGCCCGTCCGACGAGATCACCTCGGTGATGAGCGGGGGCCGGTACTGCTCGGGGGAAGGGATGTCGGGGAGCCCGCGCGAGAAGTAGAGGTAACCGGCGACGAGCCCTGCGATCGCGAGGTTCACGACCCCGATGGCGAGGAAGAGGCCCCAGCGCAGCGCGGCGCGCATGAGCGACCGCTTCGGCGGGAGCCCGTCCACGACGACCCGCACATCCTCGCGCGGGGACACTCGGGCTGCGCCCTCGCGCCCCCCCGAAGGATCTCGATCTCGCTCTCCGGTATCGCTCATCGGCGCGCGAATCTATGCCCCATCTCCGGCTGAGTTCAACGCTCGCGGTGCGGCGAAGCTTCCCGCCGTGCGCCCGCAGGCCCGGCCGGTGCCGCCGGTCCGTGGAGGTTCATGCGCGAGAGCGCCTCGACGAGCGCGGGGGGCAGCTCGGCCTCGAGCCGCAGCGGCACGCCGGTGACCGGGTGCGGCAGCTCGAGCCTCCACGCGTGGAGGAACATCCGCGCGAGCCCCCAGCGCTGCTTCGCCGCGCGGTTGAAGGCGAAGTCGCCGTAGCGCTTGTCTCCCGCGACCGGGTGGCCGGCCGCCTCGAGGTGGCGCCGGATCTGGTGGGTGCGCCCGGTCTCGATCGTGACCGCGAGGAGCGAGGCGTCCTTCATGGAGGACACGACCTTCCAGCGGGTGAGCGCCTCCTGGAAGTTCACTCCGCGGACCGCCTTCGACTTCGCGGTCTGCTCGTGCTCGGAGAGCGGCAGGTCGATGGTCCCGCTCTCGCGCGGCATCTTCCCCTTCGCGAGCGCGAGGTAGCTCTTGCGGACGCCCTCGCCCGTCGTGAACGTCTCGCCGAGCCCCACCATCGCGCGCCGCGTCTTCGCGACGAGGACGATCCCCGAGGTGTCGCGGTCGAGCCGGTGCGCCGGCGAGGGCTTGAACTCGGTCGCGGGGAGGTCGTCCGGGACGCGCAGGTAGCTCCGAGCCATCTCGACGAGCGTCGCCCCCACGATGCCGGTGCCGGGGTGCGCGGCGAGCCCGGCCGGCTTGTCCACCGCGAGCACCTCCGCGTCCTCGTAGAGCACGCCGAAGGTCGTCTTCACGCGCGACGCGGGCGTCGGCGCGGCCCTCGGCGCGAGGAGCCGCTCCTCGTCGCCGCGGATCACCACCGCGTCGCCGGGCTCGAGCAGCTGCTCGGGCCGCCCGCGCGCCCCGTTCACCCGCACCTTGCGGGTCCGGAACATCTTGTAGACATGCGACAGGGGGACGTCGCGCAGCGCCTTGCGCACGAGCTTGTCGAGCCGCTGGCCGGCCGCGTCGGGCGTCACGGTGAAGGTGATCACGGGGGGAGTCTAGATCGTTTCGGCGACCGCGCCCGCTCAGAGCAATTCGAGCTGCCGCTCCTCCCGGAGCGGCTCGGCGCGGAGCCCCTCGTCGCGGAGGGCGGCGGCGAGGTCTGCGGCGAAGCCGTGCACGGTGAAGACGCGCGCCGCGCCCGTCGCCTTGGCGTAGCGGACGAGCGAGGGGAAGTCGGCGTGATCGGAGAGCGGGAAAGCGGCATCGGCCCGGAAGTGGCGCGCCCCGTCGACCGCCCAGCCGGTGAGGACGGCGGTGCGGCGGCGCCCGACGCCGCGCATCGCCGGGCTGCGCGAGAGGTGCGGCGGCGCGATCACCACCTCGCCGGCCTCGGGCCCCTCCGGCGGGAGCGCGCGCGCGTTCGGGAACACGACGCCGTGCGCCTCGTAGACCTTGTTCACCGCGTGCGCGACGGGATGCGACGCGCAGCGGTAGCCGGCGTCGGCGAGGAACTTCAGGATCTCCTGCCCCTTCCCGAGCGCGTACCCGAGGAGGACCGGCGTCACCCCGTCCCCGATCGCTCCGTCCACGAAGCCCCGGATCGCGGCGAGGGTCTCCGCCTTCGGCGGGAAGACGTAGCGCGGGTGGCCGAAGGTCGACTCGAGCACGAGCACGTCGCACGGCATCACCTCCGCCGCCTCGGCGGCGTGGGTGGGCTCGGTGCAGAGGTCCCCGGTGTAGCCGAGCGCGACGCCGTTCCGCAGGACGCGCAGCTGCGCCGAGCCGAGCACGTGCCCCGCGGGAAACAGCTCGAGCGTCAGCTCGCCGAGGCCGAACGGCGCGCGAAAGCCGGCGGGCAGCGCCTCGGTCTTGCGGCGCTTCGGCTCGCCGAGGCGGTGGCGCATGAGCGCGAGGGTCGCAGCCGTCGCGATGGTCCGGTCGTGCCGGCCGATGTGGTCTCCGTGTGCGTGCGACACGAAGGCGCACTCGACCCGACGCCGCGCGTCGAGGTGCAGGGACGATCCGGAGACCTTCATCTCTCCCCGGGTGAGCTCGACGGGCGACCGACGCATCGGCCGCTCTTCTACAACGCCCGCCCGACAGGGGGGAAACCGGGCCCCCGGTGAGCGGGGGGCCGAGGTGGCGGCGCGCTAGCGCAGGAGCAGGTAGTAGAGCCGGCCCGGCTGCCTCATCCGCCCGGCCGCGTTCTCGGCGTACGCGCCGCTCCCGAGGTAGAGGTCCACCCGCGCCGAGGTGCGGATCGCCCCGCCCGCGTCCTGGTCGAGCACGAACCGCGTGAACGGGCGCATGAGCCCACCCGCCGCGTCGGCGGGCCGCTCGGTCGCGACGAACGCGAGCGCGCCCTTCGGGAAGACCCGCGCGTCGGCGGCGATCGTTCGATCCGGCGTCACCGGCACGGCGAGCGCGCCCGTCGCCGCCTCGGCGAAGCGGAAGAACACGTAGGAGGGGTTGCGGGCGAGCAGGGCGGCCTCCTCCGCGGGGTTGTGCTCGAGCCAGCCGCGGATCGCCTGCATCGACACCTCCTCCTTCGCGAGCGCCCCCCGCCGGACGAGCTCCGCGCCGATCGCCTCGTAGCGGTGGCCGTTCTTCCCGGCGTAGGTGACGACGCGCGAGGTGCCGTCCTCGAACCGGACGATGCCGCTCCCCTGGATCTCGACGAAGAAGGCGTCCACCGCCGAGTCAACGAAGCAGAGCGCCGCGCGGGGATCCACCGCGCCGCGCGCGATCTCCGCGCGCGTCGGGTACGGCACGAGCCGCCCTCCCTCGACGCGGCCGATGAGGTCCTCCGAGACCTGCGGGAAGTCCTTCGCCCGGACGACGACGAGGTCGTCCGGGGCGCGGTGGAGCGGCACCTGGTAACGCCCGCCGCGCACCGGCGCGCCGCGGAGCTCGGGCAGGTAGTACCCCGTGAAGAGGACCTTGCCCGTGCCGTCGCCCGCGGAGCGGAAGACCCGGAACTCGCGGCGGATGACGTCGCCGAGCTCCTGCGGGGTCGGGCGCGCGAGGGCGAGCTCGCGGAAGCGCGCGAGCGTCGCCTGGAGCCGCTGGACCGGGACGCGCTCGCGCCCGAACGCGAAGGTGCGGCCGGGGTCGGCGGCGGCGAGCCGCGCGAAGTAGGCGGCCGACCGCGAGATCGCCTCGTCGAGTCCGGCGAAGTCGAGGTCGTCGGCGAACGCGGGCAGCTCGTCCCCGCTCACCTCGACGAGGGCGCGATCCGGCGTCCGCGCCGGCTCGGGGGCGAGCATCGTCCGGCAGGCGGCGGCGAGGGCCACGAAGCCGAGGGCGAGGACGAGGCCAAGGTCGGGAGCTGTTCGGCGCATGCGCTGCTCACCTCGGGACGTGAACGCGGGAACCCCCGAGCGTATGCCGTCTCGAGGTCACGCGGGCGGCCCGGTCAGCGCGCCGCCCACCTCGCCAACGACCACGCCGAGCACGACGAGGGCCCCGCCCGTCCAGTCGGCGAGGGAGAGCGCCTCGCCCCCGTAGAGGTGGCTGAAGAGGGCCGCCGCGACCGGCTCGAGCGAGAACACGAGGGCGGCGCGTACCGCGGTCGTCCGCCGCTGCGCCCAGTTCATGACGAGGAACGCGGCGGCGGTCATCGCGACGCCCGTGAAGGCGACCGTCCCCGCGAACCGCGCGAGGCCGGCGCGGTCGAGCCGCGGCGCCTCGAGCGGGAGGAGGAGGAGCGCCCCCGCGAGCACGACGAGGAGCTGCACGAGCACGAACGGCACGAGGGGGTGGCGCGGCGACCACTCGGAGGTGAACACGATCTGGAGCGCGAACGCGACGGCGCAGCCGGCCGTGAGCGCGTCCCCGAGCCGGACCGCGCCCCCCGGCCCCTCTCCGAGCGGGCGGCTGAGGACGGCGAGCCCCGCGACCGCGAGGAGGACGCCGGCCCAGGAGGAGGAGCGGACGGGCCGGCCGAGCGAGTAGCGCGCGATGAACGGGACGACGAGGACGGAGAGCCCGGTGAGGAAGCCGGAGCGGGACGGCGTCGTGAGGCGCAGGCCGAAGGTCTGGAGGACGAACCCCGCGAGCATGAAGAGCCCGAGGAGCGCCCCGTCGCGCAGGAGCCCCGTGCCGGCCCGGTCGCGGCGGAAGAGCCAGGCGAGGGCGAGGACGAGCGCCGCCGTCGCGAAGCGGCCGGCGAGGAAGACCCCCGTGGAGGCGACCTCGAGCACGACCTTCACGAAGTGGAAAGTCGTGCCCCACAGGAGCGTGAGGACGAGGAGCGCGAGGTCGGCCACGGCGCGGCGGGTCTATCCGAACCGGTAGGTGCCGTCCACGAAGCTGCGGACCACCTCGCCGCGCGCCTCCATGACCTCGAGGTTCGCGATCGTCTCCGACATGACGAGGAACGTCTCGCCCGACCGCGCGTTCGGGAAGAGCGCCCGCGAGAGCTCCCAGGGCGTCGTCGGACCGGCGGCGAGCAGGCCCCGGATCTTCTCCTGCCGCTTGCCGTAGAACCCGACGAGCCGGTCGATGACGGCGCGGTGGTCCCCGAACGGCGACCCGTGGCCAGGGAGGACGAGGTCGAGCTCGAGCGCCCGCGTGCGCGCGACGCTCGCGAGGTAGGCGACGAGCGGCTTGAACCAGTCCTCCTCGCCGTTGGGCCCGAGCTCGATGAGCGGGTTCGGCGAGACCTTCTCGAGGACGTGGTCGCCGGAGAGGAGGAGCCGGTGCGCGGCGTCGTGGAGGCAGACGAGGCCGGGCGTGTGGCCCGGCATGTGGAGCGCGCGCAGGTCGAGGTGGCGCGTCCGGACACGGTCGCCCTCGACGAGCGGCCGCACCGCCGGGACGCGACGCGCGAGCGCGAAGGACCGCTCGCCCTCGCGCTCGGAGCGCAGCAGCCCCTCCGCCGGCACGCCGAGCTTCGCGAGGTACGCGGAGTAGACCCTCGCGCGGTCCCGCCAGCGCCAGCCGTCCTCGGCGATCTTGGAGATGTCGCCGGGGTGGGCGTGGACGGGGAGCGCGCCGCCGTGGCGCTCCTGGACGAAGCGCGCCGCGCCATAGTGGTCGACGTGCCCGTGCGAGAGGAAGATCCGGGTGACCTCCTCGAAGCGCCGGCCGAGCCGCCGGAACCCCTCCTCGAGCGCCGCCTCCGCCTCGGGCGAGCCGAGGCCGGCGTCCCACAGGAGGTACCCGCCCCCCTCGTCCTCGACGAGGTAGACGTTGACGGGGCCGCCCGCCTGCGGGAACGGGATGGGGACCGGGATCCGGAAGACGCCCAGCCGAGCGAGATCGTCTTCCGTCATTCGGCTCCGAACCTAGCGACTCCCCTTCACCTTCGCCGTGAGCTCGGGCAGCACCTTGAAGAGGTCGCCGACGACGCCGTAGTCGGCGATCTGGAAGATCGGGGCCTCGGGGTCCTTGTTCACCGCCACGATCACCTTCGACCCCTTCATGCCGGCGAGGTGCTGGATCGCCCCCGAGATGCCGGCGGCCACGTACAGCTCCGGCGCCACGACCTTGCCGGTCTGCCCGACCTGCCAGTCGTTCGGCACCCAGCCCGCGTCCACCGCGGCGCGGCTCGCGCCGACGGCGGCGGCGAGCTCGTCGGCGAGCGCCTCGATGGGCTTGAAGTCCCCCTTCGTCCCGCGGCCACCCGCGACGACGACGCGCGCCTCGGTCAGCTCGGGCCGCGCGCTCTTCACCTCCTCGAAGGCGACGTAACGGGTCCGGAGCGCGGCCGCGTCCACCGCGGCGGGCGCGTCGTGCACGGCGCCCGCGCCGTCGGGCGCTGAGGCGGGGAACTCGGTCGGACGGACGGTGAACGCCTTCACCGCCGTCGCGATCTCGACCTCGGCGAGGACGTTGCCCGCCCACATCGGGCGGCGGAAGGTCACCGCCGCGCCGTCGCCGCCGAAGCCGACGACCTCGGTCGCCATGCCGGCGTCGAGGAGCGCGGCGGTCCGCGGCAGGACGTCCTTTCCGTAGGCGGTCGCCGCCGCGCCGACGAAGGTCGCGCCGACCGCCTTCGCGAGCGCGGCGAGCACCGGCGCGTGCGCCTCGGCGAGCGGGTGCGCGAGCGCCGCGTGATCGGCGACGTGCACCTCCGCGCCGTGTTTCGCGAGCCCCTCGGCGAGCCCGCGGACGCCGCTGCCGACGAGCGCGACGTGGAGCTTCCCGCCGGTGCGCGCCGCGAGCGCGCGCCCGGCCGCGAGCGCGTGGAGCGTCGCCTTGCGAAGCGCGCCGCCCGCCTGCTCCGCCACGATGAGGACGTTCGACATGATGGCTCCGTTCACCCTGAGCGTAGGGCCGCGCGAGCGGCCCGAAGTCGAAGGGCGGAGGCCCTAGAGGGCCTTCGCCTCCTCGTGAAGCTTCTTCCAGAGCTCCTCGACGTCCGCGACCTTGAGGCCCCCCTTGCGCGCGGGCGGCTCGGCGAGCCGCTTCACGACGACCTTCGGCGAGAGGTCCACGCCGAGCGAGGAGGCCTGCAGCTCCTTCAGCTCCTTCTTCTTCGCCTTCATGATCCCGGGGAGCGAGGCGAAGCGCGGCTTGTTGAGCCGGAGGTCCGTCGTCACGACCGCGGGGAGCGTCACCTCGAGCGTCTCGACGCCGCCGTCGACCTCGCGCACGACGTGGAGCGCCTTTCCGTCCGGGGTGAGCTTCAGGCCCGGCTCCTTCTTCTGCTCGGCCTCGCTCTCGAGGCTCTCCTTCTTCGAGGCGAAGGTCGCCTGCGGCAGCCCGAGCCGCGCCGCGAGGTACTGGCCTGCCTGGTTCTGGTCGTCGTCGATCGACTGCTTGCCGAGGATGACGAGGTCCGGCTTCTCCGCCTCGCACACCTTCGCGAGGAGCGCGGAGACGATCACCGGATCGAGCGGGCCGTCGTGGCGGACGAGCACGCCGCGGTCCGCCCCCATCGCCAGGGCGGCGCGGATCTCGGTGACCGACTTGTCGCCGCCGATCGAGGCCACGACCACCTCCCCGCCGTGCCTCTCGCGCAGCCGCAGCGCCTCCTCGACGGCGATCTCGTCGAAGGGGTTCATCTTGTAATTGACCCCCTCCGTCACGATCCCCGTGCCGTCGGGCTTCACCTTGATCTTCGACTCCGGGTCCTCGACGCGCTTCGCCGTCACGAGGATCTTGAGAGGCATGCGGGCACCTGATTTCTCAGTGAATACGGGAGCCACGAACACTACGCAGTGCGACAAGAGCGAGCAACGAAAAACGGGAACGACGTGCGGCAGAATGCCGACCCACCCCATCCGGGAGCGAGCGAGCGCGCCCGAGCCGCCGCGAGCCCAGGTATGGGTGTGCGGCAAGCAATCCTCGGGGATTTCCCCCCGGTCAACATCAGGAGGTCACTCGTGCGCCTCGCCATCGCTCTCGCCGTGCTGCTCAGCTCCTCCACCACCCTCGCCGCGAACAGCGGGCTCAAGGGGACCGGCACGTACGGGCTCGCCGGCTGCGGCCTCGGCTCGCTCGTCTTCGGAAACCAGCCGGGCGCGGTCCAGATCCTCGCCGCGACGACCAACGGCACGTTCGGGAGCCAGACGTTCGGCATCACTACCGGCACCTCGAACTGCGGCCCCGGCCTGATGGCGCAGGGGACGAAGAGCTTCGTCGAGGCGAACCGCGAGGTGCTCGCGAAGGACATCTCCCGCGGCACGGGCGAGGCGATCGGCGCGCTCGCCGTGATCAACGCGTGCGCGGACTCCTCGAAGATCGGGCCGGCGCTCCAGAAGAACTTCGGCGCGATCTTCCCGACCGAGGGCGCCTCGAGCGACGACGTCACCGCGGCGATCCTGAAGACGCTCCACGAGGACGCGGCGCTCGGCTGCGGCCGCATCTAGCGTCGCCCGCCTCGTTCGGTGGTAAACGGGAGCGCGATGGGCCCCTCGCTCGTCGCGCTCCTCGTGTCTCTCGCCACGGCCGCGGCTCCCGCCGCGCCCGCGCCGGACCCGGCGTACCTCGAGGAGCTCGTCGCCCGCGCCCGCCGCGAGCGGCTCTGGGAGGACCCCGCCTGGCTCCGGCTCGGCCACTGGCGTCGCACCCGCAAGGGCGGCTTCGAGAGCGAGGCGGACGGGAGCCCCTTCTTCCGCGCGCTCCTCGGGAAGACGAACCCGCGCGCCGAGCTCGAGGCGACCCTCCGCGGCTTCTTCGACGCCCGGCCGGTCGAGGACGAGCTCGCCGACGCGCAGTGCCGCTTCCCGGCCCGCTTCGCCTTCCTCGCCGGGCGGCTCGGGGCCGACCTCGCGCGCCTGCCGCCGCGCCGCTGCCCGCGCCTCGAGGCCTTCCTCGAGCGGATCCGTCCGCGCTCTGCGACGCTCGTCTTCTCGTCCTACTTCCTCAACAACCCCGCCTCGGCGTTCGGCCACACCTTCCTGCGCCTCAACAAGGAGGACGGCGCGGCCCCCGGGCGCGAGCGCGAGCTGCTCGACTACGGGGTCGACTACTCCGCCACCGTCGACACGAACAACGCGCTCGTCTACGCGGTGAAGGGGCTCGTCGGCCTGTTCCGCGGCGAGTTCAAGCACTACGCCTACTACTACAAGGTCCGCGAGTACGCCGACGCCGAGTCGCGCGATCTCTGGGAGTACGACCTCGCCCTCGCGCCCGGAGAGGTCGCGATGCTCGCCGGACACCTGTGGGAGCTCGGCGGCACCTGGTTCGACTACTGGTACCTCGACGAGAACTGCAGCTACCACATGCTCGGCGCGCTCGAGGCGGCGGCGCCGCGCCTCGTGCTGCTCCCGCACGTGGGGCGCGCCGGCGTCATCCCGTCGGACACGGTGAAGGCCCTGTTCGAGAACCCGGGGCTCGTGCGCGAGGTGCGGTACCGCCCCTCGATCCGGACCCAGTTCGTCACCCGGCTCGGGCGACTCGACGGGGCGGGCCGCGCGGGTGTCGAGGCGCTCGCCGGGGATCCGGCGGCGCCGCTCGGCGCCGCGCTCGGGCCGGCGGGGCAAGCGGCCGTGCTCGACGCCGCGCTCGACCACCTCGACCTGCGCTTCGGCCGCGACCTCGTCGTCGGGAAGGCGCCCGCCGCCGCGCGCGCGCGCCAGCTCCTGCTCGAGCGCCGGAGCGGGCTCGGCGTCGTCTCGCCGGCGCTCGAGATCCCGCCCCCGGCCCGCCGCGCGCCCGAGCTCGGCCACGGCTCCTCCCGCGCGGGCCTCGGCGGCGGCGTCTCGTCCCGCGACGGCGCCCTCGCCGTCTTCGACCTGCGGCTCGCGCTGCACGACCTCGGCGATCCGCCGGACGGGTACCCGCCGCTCTCGCAGATCGAGTTCCTCCCGGTCCGGCTCCGGCTCGCGCCGCGCGAGGGGCGCGCCGAGGTGGACGAGGCGTGGTTCGTGCGCGTCGTGTCGCTCACCGATCTCACGCGGCTCGAGCTGCGCCCCTCCTGGCGCCTGCGCTTCGGCGCGGCGACGGTGCGCGACCGCGGCTGCGCGGGGTGCCTCGCCGCGCAGGGCGAGCTCGGCGCCGGCTTCGCGAAGACGCTCGGGCCGCTCGACCTCTTCGCGGGCGCGGACCTCGTCGCCGAGTGGTCGCCGCGCCTCGAAGGGCTCGCGGACGGCCCGGCGCGGCTCGGCGTCGGCCCCGGTGGCCTCGCGCGTCTGCGGCTCGGGCCGCGCGCGGCGCTCGTCGTCGAGGGGCGCTGGCGCTGGCTTCCGGACGCGTCGCCGCGCGAGAGCCACGAGGTGCGCGCCGCTCTCCGCGTCCACGTCGCCCGCGACCTCTCGCTCTCGCTCGAGGCGCGGCGCACGCCCGTCGCCGACGAGGCGATCCTCGCGCTGCTCGCGTTCTACTGAGCGGGGGGAGGCCCGCTCCCCCGGGGCGAGGTCGGTTCGCCCCGAGCGCAGGGTCCGCTCCGCCGCCGGGGGAGATGTCCGTTCGCCCTGAGCGTAGGGGCCGCTCCGCCGGTCCCGGAGTCGAAGGGCGGGGATGGGAATCCCCGGGCCCGACGGGCTATCATGCGCGTCCTTTTGGCCTCGCGGCGGGGAGCGGGACGCGAGCATGGAGACCGGCAGCACGATGGAAAGACGTCTTCTCTCGGGCGACGAAGCGGTCGCCGCCGCGGCGCTCGACGGCGGTGTGCACCTCGGGACGGGCTACCCCGGCACCCCCTCCACCGAGATCCTCGAGAACTTCTCGCGGCTCGGCGGGCGGGCGCAGTGGGCCCCGAACGAGAAGGTCGCGCTCGAGGTCGGGCTCGGCGCGGCCTACGGCGGCGCGCGGGCGCTCGTGACGATGAAGCACGTCGGCGTGAACGTCGCGGCCGACCCGCTCTTCACCGCCGCGTACACCGGCGTCTCCGGCGCGCTCGTCGTCGTCTCCGCGGACGATCCCGGGATGGCCTCCTCGCAGAACGAGCAGGACAACCGGCACTACGCCGTCGCGGCGGCGCTCCCGATGCTCGAGCCGGCCGACTCGCAGGAGGCCTACGACCTCGCGCTCGCGGCGTTCGAGCTCTCCGAGCGGTTCAAGCTGCCGGTGCTCCTGCGCATGACGACCCGCGTCTGCCACGGGAAGTCGATCGTGACCCGCAGCGCGCCGGTCGCCGCGAAGGCCCCCGCCTTCGAGCGCGACATCGTCGGGCGCGTCATGATTCCGGCCTACGCCCGCCCGGCGCACCGCAAGCTCCGCAGGAAGCTCGAGGAGCTCCAGGCCTTCGCCGAGGCGACGCCGCTCAACGTCGGCGTCGCGGGCGACCGCAAGCTCGGGATCGTCACCGCCGGCGTCACGGCGCTCCACGCGCGCGAGGCCGCCCCCGGCGCGAGCTTCCTCGAGCTCAAGACCGTCTACCCGCTCCCGCTCGAGAAGATCCGCGCCTTCGCCGCCTCGGTCGAGCGCTGCCTCGTCGTCGAGGAGGGAGATCCGTTCCTCGCCGACCTCATCCGCGCCGCGGGCATCGCCGTCGAGTCGAAGGCGGAGCCCTTCCGCTTCGGCGAGCTCAACGTCGATCGCGTGCGTCGCATCGTGGCGCGGGACACCTCGCCCGAGCCGGTCCTGCCGAAAGGCAAGCCGCCCATGCTCTGCGAGGCGTGCCCGTACCACCCGGTTTACGGCGCGCTCCGCAAGCACGACTGCATCGTCGCGGGTGACATCGGCTGCTACACGCTCGGTGTCCTGCCGCCGTATCAGGGCATGGATACCTGCGTCGCCATGGGCGCCTCGCTCGGCGTCGGCCTCGGCCTGCGCCACGTGCTCCCGGAGAAGGACGCGAAGCGGGTCGTCTCGATCATCGGCGACTCGACCTTCATCCACACCGGCGTGAACGGCCTCATCGAGATGGTCTACAACCCGCCCGCGACCGGCCACGTCCTCATCGTGCTCGACAACGGGACGACCGCGATGACCGGCCAGCAGGAGCACCCGGGGACCGGCCGCACCCTCGAGCACGAGCAAACCGGCCGGGTGTCGATCGAGGGGCTCGGCCGCGCGGTCGGCGTGAAGAACGTGCACGTCGTCGACCCCGTCGCCGATCCGGCCGGGTTCGAGAAGCTGCTCGTCGACGGGCTCGCGAAGCCGGAGCTGTCCATGATCGTGGCGCGCCGCGCGTGCATCCTCGCCGCCGCCGACATCCGCAAGCTCGAGAAGGCGGCCGACGACGCGTGCGCTGCCTGCGCCGGAGCCGCCGATGCGTGAGGTAACGAACGTCATCGTCGCGGGGCTCGGCGGGCAGGGCGCCATCAAGGCGTCCGACATCCTCGCCGACGTCGCCTTCCGCGCCGGCCACGACGTGAAGAAGGCCGAGGTCCACGGGATGAGCCAGCGCGGCGGGTCGGTGACCTCCGACGTCCGCTTCGGTAAGGCCGTGCTCTCGCCCATGATCCCGCCCGGCGAGGCGGATTTCCTCGTCGTGCTCGCGCCCTCCGAGGTGGAGGTGACGCGCCCGCTGCTCAAGGCGGGCGGCGTCCTCATCCCGCCCGACTTTGTCGACGAGAAGACGCTCCCGAACCGAAAGAGCCTCAACGTCGCGCTCCTCGGCGCGCTCTCGCGCCACCTCGAGCTCCCCGAGGCGCTCTGGCTCGAGGCGGTGAAGGCGGCCCTGCCGCCGCACCTCCACGCGGTGAACGAGAAGGCGTTCCAGCTCGGCCGCGAGAAGGCCCGCACGGCGTAGCCACCGGAGAAGACGATGAAGACGCAGTGGAACGACGCACCCGGCGGCTTCCACCCCGCGAGCGCGCCCGACTTCCTGCCGCGCCGCGAGCTCGAGCGGCTCCAGCTCGGGCGGCTCCAGGCGGTGGTCGCGCGCGCCTACGAGAAGGTGGCGCTCTTCCGGCGCCGCATGGACGAGCGCGGCCTTCGCCCCGACGCGGTGAAGGCGCTCCCCGATCTCGGCAAGCTGCCGTTCACCGTCAAGACGGACCTGCGCGACACCTACCCCTTCGGCCTGTTCGCCTCGCCGATGGAGGAGATCGTCCGGCTCCACGCCTCCTCCGGCACGACCGGCAAGCCCATCGTCGTCGCCTACACCGAGGCGGACCTCCAGGTCTGGACGAGCGTCATGGTCCGCACGTTCGCCGCCTGCGGCCTGCACAAGGGCGACGTCATCCAGAACGCCTACGGCTACGGCCTGTTCACTGGCGGCCTCGGCGCGCACTACGGCGGCGAGGCGCTCGGCGCGACGGTGATCCCGATCTCCGGCGGCAACACCGAGCGGCAGCTCATGGTGCTCGAGGACTTCAACGTCACCGCGATCTGCTGCACGCCGTCGTACATGGTCCACCTCATCGAGCGCGCGAAGGAGGCGAAGATCGGGTTCGGCCGGCTCAAGGTGGGCGTCTTCGGCGCCGAGCCCTGGTCGGAGTCGATGCGCAAGCACATCGAGGCCGAGTCGGGCATCCGGGCGTACGACATCTACGGCCTCTCCGAGATCGTCGGCCCGGGCGTCGGGATCGAGTGCTTCCGCCAGGACGGCCTGCACCTGTTCGAGGACCACTTCTACCCGGAGATCGTGGACCCGACCTCGGGGGCGGTGCTGCCGGACGGCGCGGAGGGCGAGCTCGTCCTCACGACGCTGTCGAAGCAGGCGATGCCGATGATCCGCTACCGGACCCGCGACATCACCGCGATCCACGCGGAGCCCTGCGCGTGCGGGCGGACCATCCGGCGCATCCGCCGCATCGGCCGGCGCTCGGACGACATGTTCATCATCCGCGGCGTGAACGTGTTCCCGTCGCAGGTGGAGACCGCGCTCCTGCAGGTCGAGGGGACCTTGCCGCACTACCAGATCGTCCTCACCCGCGAGAAGGGGCTCGACGAGATGGAGGTGCAGGTCGAGGTCACCCCCGAGGTGTTCTCCGACACGATCGGCTCCCTCGAGGCGCTCCGGAAGAAGCTCGGCGACGCGATCGACCACGTCGTCGGGATCCGGGTGAAGGTCCACCTCGTCGCGCCGAAGACCATCGCGCGCAGCGAGGGCAAGGCGAAGCGCGTGCTCGACCAGCGGAACATCTGATCATGAGAGGACCGCCATGAAGATCCGCCAGCTGTCGCTCTTCCTCGAGAACCGGTCCGGCCAGCTCCGGATCCCGTGCAAGGTCCTCGGTGACGCCGGGATCGACATCCTCACCATGTCGCTCGCCGACACCCAGCAGTTCGGGATCCTGCGGCTCATCGTGAAGGACTGGGAGAAGGCGAAGCAGGCCCTCGAGGCCGCCGGCATCGTCGTGAACGTCACCGAGGTGCTCGCGGTGGACGCGCCCGACCGCCCGGGGGGGCTCGCCTCGGTCCTCGAGTCGTTCGAGAAGGCCGGGCTCGGGATCGAGTACATGTACGCGCTCGCCGCGGCGCGCGAGCGCGGCAAGTTCGCGACGCTCGTGTTCCGGCTCGGCGATCCGGAGCGCGCCTCGAAGCTCCTCGCGGACGCGGGCGTGAAGCTCCTCACCTCCGAGGAGCCGTTCGCCCGGGCGGGCGCGTAGGAGCGACCTGGATGAAGCTCGCGGTCGAGACCCGGATCTGGGACCCGGCGGAGACGCTCCCGCGCGAGGAGGTGCGCACGCTGCAGGCGCGGCGGCTCGCGGAGACGCTGCGGCACGCCGCGGGCGTCCCGTTCTACCGCGACGCCCTCCGCGCGGCGGGGGTGTCGGCGGAGGACGTGCGGACGGTCGACGACGTCCGGCGCCTGCCGTTCACGGGGAAGGACGACCTCCGCCGCAACTACCCGCTCGGCCTGCTCGCGGTGCCGCGCGCGGAGATCGCGCGCGTCCACGGCTCCTCCGGCACGACCGGCCGCCCGACCTTCGTCGCCTACACGAAGAAGGACCTCGACACCTGGTCCGGGCTCGTCGCGCGCTTCCTCGTCGCGGGGGGCCTGCGCCGGGAGCACCTCGTCCACGTCGCCTTCGGCTACGGCCTGTTCACCGGCGGCTTCGGCCTCCACTACGGCATCGAGAAGGTCGGCGCCGGCGTCGTGCCGGCGGCGGGCGGGAACACCCCGCGCCAGGTGCTGCTCATCCGTGACCTCGGCGCCGAGGTGCTCGTCTGCACGCCGTCGTACGCCCTGCACATCGCGGAGGTAGCGCAGGCGGAGGGGTTCGCCCCGGGCACCCTGCCGCTCCGCTTCGGCCACTTCGGCGGCGAGCCGTGGACGGACGAGATGCGGATCGAGATCGAGCGCGGCCTCGGCATCCTCGCCTTCAACAACTACGGCCTCTCCGAGGTGATCGGCCCCGGGGTGTCGGGCGAGTGCGGCGCGCGCGCCGGCATGCACGTGCAGGAGGACCACTTCGTCGTCGAGTGCGTCAACCCGGAGACGCTCGAGCCGGTCCGCGACGGCGAGACGGGCGAGCTCGTCTTCACGACGCTCACGAAGGAGGCGCTGCCGGTGCTCCGCTACCGGACGCGCGACCTCGCCTCCCTCGACCGCCGGCCCTGCCCGTGCGGCCGCACCGGCGTCCGCATGAGCCGCGTCGTCGGCCGCTCGGACGACATGCTCATCATCCGCGGCGTGAACGTGTTCCCGTCGCAGGTCGAGGAGGCGCTGCTGCGCGTCGAGGGGACGGCGCCCCACTACCTCATCGAGATCTCGCGCCCCGGGACGCTCGACGAGGCGGTCGTGAAGGTCGAGGTCCGGCCCGGCGACTTCCGCGACGAGATGCGCGAGATGATCGAGCTGCGCGACCGGATCGACCGGGAGATCCACGCCGTCACCGGCGTGCGGATGACGGTCGAGCTCGTCGCGCCGAACACGCTCGAGCGCTCCGCCGGGAAGGCCCGGCGCGTCCTCGACCACCGCAACCGATAGGTATTTCGACGCGTCGCGGCGGGGGTTCGCGCGCCGGCCGCGCGTCCCGCTCCTTGCGGGGAGCGCCGGTTTTTCGTACTTACAGCGCTCCGGTTCCAGGCACCTCACACAGGAGGAGTCGACCCATGCGCTTCACGAAGTCCCTCGCGGTCCTCGTCGCGCTCGTCCTCGCGGGTCCCGCGGCCGCCGCCAAGCAGACGGTCAAGATCGGCGCCGCGTTCAGCATGACCGGTGGCGCCGCGGCCTACGGCGCGGCCCAGAAGGCGGGCGTCCAGGCGGCGATCGACGACGTCAACAAGAGCGGGATGCTGAAGGACATCACGCTCGAGGCGGTCTACGAGGACGACACGTCGACGAAGGAGCAAGGCATCGCGGTGTTCCAGCTGCTCATCAACAAGCACCGGGTGAGCGCCATCATCGGGCCGACGCTCTCCAACACCGCCACCGCCGCGGACCCGCTCGCCCAGCAATCGAAGGTCCCGGTGGTCGCGGTCTCGAACACCGCGCCGAAGGGGATCACCGACATCGGCGACTACATCTGGCGCGTGTCGCTCACCGAGCAGCAGGTGATCACGCCCGCCCTGAAGCGCATGCAGGCCAAGCTCAGCTTCAAGAAGGCCGCCATCCTCTGGGGCAACGACGACACGTTCACCCAGGCCGGCTTCAACGTGATGAAGGCCTCCCTCGAGTCCACCGGCATCGAGATCGTCGGGACGCAGACGTTCGCGAAGCCCGACCGCGACTACAACGCCCAGCTCACCTCGCTGCGCGCGCTCAACCCGGACATCCTCATGGTGTCGGCGCTCGTCGAGAACGCGGCCGGGATCGTCGACCAGGCGCGCAAGCTCGGCTGGAACGTCCCGATCTGGGGCGGGAACGGGTTCAACAGCCCGAAGCTCATCCAGATCGCCGGCCCGGCCGCCGAGGGCGTGTACGTCGGCACGGCCTGGAACAAGCCGAGCCCGGATCCGGTGAACCAGAAGTTCCTCGAGACGATGAAGGCGCGCGGGGTCGATCCGGATCAGTTCTGCGCCCAGGCGTACACCGGCGTGCTCGTCATCGCCGAGGCCATCAAGCAGGCGGGCCACAAGGGCGGCCGCGAAGACATCAAGGCGGGCTTCCTCAAGGTGAAGGACCTGCCGACGCCGCTCGGGAAGTTCTCGTTCCTCCCGAACCGCGATGGCGATCACCTGCCCGCGCTCCAGCAGGTGAAGGACGGCAAGTTCCAGATCGTCCACTAGCGTCGTCGGCCGCCGGAGACGGGCGTGAACGGCCAGCAGGTCATCAACGGGCTCTTCCTGGGCAGCATCTACGCGCTGTTTGCCCTCGGCTACACGCTCGTCTTCGGCGTCCTCGACATCCTGAACCTCGCCCACGCCGCGGTGTTCATGCTCGCGGCGTTCGGGGCCCTGTCTCTCGTCAACGCGGCGCACCTCCACATCCTCGTGGCGTTGCCCCTCGCGGTGCTCGGGGCGGGGCTCCTCGGCCTCGTGCTCGAGCGGCTCGCGTTCCGGCCGCTGCGGGGGCGCGCGGACTCGAACATCTCCGGGCTCATCTCGTCGCTCGCGATGGCGGCGATCTTCGAGGCGATCGCCCTCGAGCTCTGGGGCCCGAACGTCCTCCGGTTCCCGGTGGGGACGATCCCGGACAGGCAGGTGCAGCTGCTCGGCGCGGTCATCTCCCGGCTGCAGCTCACCATCATCGGCATCGCGCTCGGGCTCTTCGTCGTCCTGTGGTGGCTCGTGCAGCGGACCCGGCTCGGCCGCGAGATCCGCGCCGTCGCCGAGAGCCCGCGCGCGGCGCGGATCCTCGGGGTGGACGTGGACCGCGCCATCGCCGCGGCGTTCTTCATCTCGTCGGCGCTGGGCGGCGCGGCCGGGGTCCTCTTCGGTCTTGCGTTCAACTCCATGACGATCGACATGGGGCGGAGTGTCGAGCTGAAGGGGCTCGCCATCATCATCCTCGGCGGCATGGGCTCGATGACCGGCGCGATCGTCGCCGGGTTCGCCATGGGGCTCACCGAGGTGTTCGTCGTCTCGCATCTCGGCGGCTCGTACCGGGACGCGGTCTCCTTCGCCGTGCTGTTCCTCATCCTCGTCCTGCGCCCGCGCGGCCTGTTCGGCGCGCCGTCGCTGCGGGAGGCGTGAGTGGAGGCGCTGCAGGAGCTCTACCTCACCTACCAGTCCACCCTCGGCTACATCGGGATCAACGCGCTGCTCGCGCTCTCGGTGTACACTACGCTGTCGTGTGGTCAGCTCGCCCTGTCGTCGGCCGGGTTCATGGGCATCGGCGCCTATGCCGCGACGATCCTCACGATGAACTTCGGGCAGAGCTTCCCGGTCGCGCTCCTCGTCTCGGCCGTCCTCCCTGCGCTCGTCGCGGTGCCCCTCGGGCTCCCGGTCCTCCGCATCCGCGGGGTCTTCCTCGCCATCGCCACCGTGGCGTTCGGCGAGGTGGTCCGGCTCGGCCTCGTGAACTGGGACTACGTGAACGGCGCCCAGGGGATCGTCGCGATCCCCCAGAAGACCGCGGTCGGGGTGATCTACCTCGCGGTCGGCGTCGCGCTCCTGCTGTTCTGGCGGCTGCGCGGGTCGAAGTGGGGCTTCGCCCTCGAGGCGATCCGCGAGGACGAGGCGGCGGCCCGGACGATGGGCATCCACACGACGCTCTACAAGCTCGCGATGCTGGTCCTCGGGGCGGTCCTGGCCGGCCTCGCCGGCGCCCTCGAGGCCCACTTCACCTTCATGGTGGCGCCGAACGGGTTCGCCTTCGGCCGCGTCGTCGACATGCTGGTGTTCGCGGTGGTGGGCGGGACGGTGGCGTTCTACGGCCCGGTGGTGGGCGCGGCCTTCCTGACGGTGCTGCCCGAGGTGCTTCGCGAGGTGGCGCCGCTCCTCGGGATCGAGCCCGGGCCGCTGCGGTTCCTCGTGAACGGCCTCGTCCTGCTGGTGGTGATCCTGTTCCTCCCGAACGGCATCGTCTCGCTCCCGGCACGGCTCCGGGAGCGGCGGCGGATCCGGAGCGCGGCGGCGTGACCGCGCGCCTCGCCCTCGAGAACGTCGAGCGGGTCTTCGGCGGCGTGCGCGCCGTCGACGGCGCGAGCTTCGCGGTCGCGCCGGGCGAGGTCCACGGCCTCATCGGCCCGAACGGCGCCGGGAAGACCACCATCATCAACCTCGTCTCGGGGCTCCTGCAGCCCACCAGCGGCGCCGTCCACGTCGAGGGGCGGCCCATCCGCGGGCTCGCGCCCCACCGGATCGCGGCGCTCGGGGTCGCCCGCACCTTCCAGAACATCCGACTCTTCCCCGACCTCTCCGCGCGCGACAACGTCATCGTCGGCGAGCACCTGCGGCGCAAGGAGTCGCTCCCGGCGCGGCTCCTCGGGCTCCCGGCCGCCCGCGAGGCGGAGCGCCTCGTGCGCGATCGGGCCGAGGCGCTCCTCGACCGCGTCGGCCTGTCGGGCCGGATGCGCGAGAAGGTGAAGAACCTCTCCTACGGCGAGCAGCGGCGGGTCGAGATCGCCCGGGCCCTCGCCTCCGACCCGAAGCTCCTCCTCCTCGACGAGCCCACCGCGGGCATGAACCCGGTGGAGGTCGAGGCGGTGGCGGCGCTCATCGTGAAGGTGGCGGCCGAGGGGCACTCGGTGCTCCTCGTCGAGCACAACGTCCGGCTGGTGATGGAGGTCTGCCACGCCATCACCGTGGTGAACTTCGGGAAGGTCATCGCCGAGGGCCCGCCCGCGCACGTCGCGGAGCATCCCGCGGTGATCACGGCCTACCTCGGGGGGCCGCGGTGACGGACGAGACCCCGCTCCTCGAGATCGCGGACCTGCACGTCGCCTACGGGCACGTCGAGGCGGTGCGCGGTGTCTCGCTCTCCGTCCCCGAGGGGCGGATCGTCACGCTCATCGGGCCGAACGGCGCCGGCAAGACCTCCATCCTCTCGGCGCTCGCCGGCCTCGTGTCGCCCGCGAAGGGGCGCGTGCGCCTCGCGGGGAAGGACGTCACGGACCTCCCCGCGCACCGCGCGGTCGCCGCCGGGCTGTCGCTCGTCCCCGAGGGGCGCGCGATCCTCGGCCGGATGACGATCGAGGAGAACCTCGTCCTCGCCGGCGAGCGGCGGCAGGACGCGGCGGCGCTCCGGGTCGCGATCGAGGAGCAGTACCGGCGCTTCCCGATCCTGGGCGAGCGGCGCGGCTCGCTCGCGGGCTCGCTCTCCGGCGGTCAGCAGCAGATGCTCGCCTTCGCGCGCGCGCTCCTCGCGAGGCCTCGGGTCCTGCTCCTCGACGAGCCGTCGATGGGGCTCTCGCCGATCCTCGTGCAGCAGATCTTCGAGACCGTGCAGGCCATCCACCGCGAGGGCGCGACGATCCTGCTCGTCGAGCAGAACGCGCGGCTCGCGCTCGCCATCTCTGACTACGCCTACGTGCTCGAGCGCGGGCGGGTCGTGCTCGAGGGCCCGTCGCGGGAGCTCGAGGCCGATCCGCGCGTCCAGGCTGCGTACCTCGGACGAGCGCGGTAGCCGGCCGCGCTCGCGGCGCGATGCGTTGCGCGCCCGTTGCGGCGCGCGCGCCCGTACACCCGGCCGAGCCGAACTCCGCTACCGCACTCTGGAAAGTGTTTCCGTCGCGCCAGCACGCGACCGAGTCTCACCACGCTTCCTCGACGCACGGACTGCGCGTGTATGACGAAAATGCAGCGCGGTGATTGAAAAATGTGCGTCGATAGTGCGAAGTGGTAACGAACGGGTCCCCACAATCGTAGTCACGATCCCCCGTGACTGACCGTCTTCGACCCCTTGGAGGGAAACACGTGAAACTGAAAGCACTCGGAGCGGCACTGCTCGTCAGCACGACCGCGCTCGCCCAGACGCCTCCTGCCGAACCGAAGCCCTCCACGCCGGAAACCGCGGCCCCGCCGGCCGCTCCCGCTCCCGTTCCCGCTCCCGTGAAGCCGCCGCCGGCGGTCGCCGCTCCGGCAGCCGCACCCGCGCCGGCGGCTGCGCCGGCGCCGCAGTTCACGTTCGCGCTGAGGGGCTTCGTGTCGATGTCCGCCGCCTGGCAGAGCGGGTCGTTCTTCCTCTCCGAGGGTCAGCAGTCCCTCGCGGCGGCGACGCCGGCGCCCGGCACCCTCGTCGACAAGAACTCGCTGACGTTCGACGTCCGTCAGTCGCGCTTCAACTTCTCCGTGAAGGGCCCGCAGGTCCTCTTCGGCGCGACGCCCAGCGCGGTCCTCGAGATCGACTTCTACGGCGGTAACACCGGCGGCAACTTCGGCAACGTCTCGATCCTGCCGCGGATGCGGACCGCCTACTCCGAGCTGAACTGGGGCAACAACCGGCTCCAGCTCGGCCAGCAGAACGACCTCATCTTCGCGATGGCGCCGACGTCGCTCTCGCACATCGGCTTCCCGCTCGGCTACTTCACCGGCAATACCGGCTGGCGGCGCCCGGGCCTCTTCGGGTTCCACAACCTGCCGGTGAACAAGGACGTGAAGGTCGAGTTCGCCTGGGAGGTCGGCCGCAGCCAGTGGGCGGACAACGGGGTCTGCGCGGTCACGGACGTCGATCCCACCACGCCCGGGAACCAGCCGGTCGGCGCCTGCGCCGGCATCGGCGCGGGCCAGAGCGCGGCGGCGAACGGCATCACCCTCGGCGAGGCGTCGGCCGCTCCCGCCGTCGAGGGTCGCTTCGCGCTCTCCTACGGGAAGCTCCTCACGGCGTTCGTCGCGGGCCACTACAACCAGGTCGACCTCACCGGCGTCGGCGTGACGACCGCGGCCGTCGTGAACTCGATCTCGGTCACCTCGTACAATGCGGGGGCGAAGCTCTTCTTCGACCAGATGAAGCCGTTCACCGTGACGCTCCAGGGCACGGGCTTCGTCGGCAAGAACGTCTCCCCGCTCATCGGCGACTTCATCGGCTTCCGGCTCGGCTCGCTCCAGAACCCGGACGTCGAGACGATCGGCTGGTGGGGTCAGGCCGGCCTCGGGTTCGACAAGTTCTCCGTCTGGGCGCTCTACGGCGACCAGAAGCCGAACAGGACGGATGCGGGCCGCGCGGCGGCCACGGGCGGCCGCCTCGAGAACAAGACGAAGAACGTCATCGCGATGTACCGCGACGGCGGGTATGGCCTGTCGGCGGAGTGGATCAACTTCAAGACGACGAACGCCGTCACCTTCACGGGCGCCGGCGACGCCCGCCGCGTCGACACGACGTCGGAGAGCAAGGCCGACCAGTTCATGCTGACCGCGAACTACTTCTTCTAGCAGCTGCGGGGTAGGTCCGAGGCCTCGGTCGCCGTCCGGCGACCGGGGCCTCGTCTCTTCGAGCCGCCCGCGTGCGCCGCGCGCCGCCCGCGGCTCGACGCACCGCGGCGCGCCGCGCCCCCCACAAAGATCGCGGTTCGCGTTGACTTCCCAATCGGGGAATCCGGACAATCCGGAGTTCCTCGCACCACCACCTGGCTTGCTTCACGAACCGTGTCGGAGGTCGCCGATGTCCTTCCGCCGCAGCGCAGCCCTCGCCGTCGCCGCAGCCGCGCTCGTCTCCGGCTGCAAGCAGGTCACGCAGGAGCCGCCGCCCGCCGGGTTCGTCGTGGCCGCGTTCGCCTCGCCGGTGATCCCGACCCCGAACGACCTCGCGCTGCAGGGCGCCCCCCTCCTCACCGGCCCGCAGGCCACGCAGAAGGCGCTCCTGCAGGCGTTCATCGCCGCGGGTGGCTTCCCGAGCGACCAGGCCGTCCCGCTGACGGTGCCCTTCATCCGGTACACGTACACGGGCAGCGGCTACGCGAAGTCTCCCGCGCCGATCGACCTCTCGACCGTCACCGCGTCGACGTTCACGCTCCTGCGCGTGGACACGGGCGGCGCGCCGGCGCCGGTCGCGTGGGAGATCGATCCGGAGGGCTCGACCACGGGGGCCGACGGCGCATCGTGGAACCTCTCCATCCGCCGGCCGCTCACGAACGGCCACCGGCGCTGGGACGCGGGTCGCTACGTCTTCGCGCTGCGCGGCGGCGCCTCCGGCGTGAAGACGGCGACCGGCGCGCCGGTCGGCCCCGACCAGGCGATCGCGCTCGTCCTCGCGAACGTGCCGCTCACGAACCCGCAAAACACGCCCCCCGGCACGCCGCCCGCGCTCGCCGCCCAGGCGGAGGGGGTCCGCCAGGCGCTGTGGCTCCCGCTCGACTGGAGCAACATCGGAGGGTTCTGGACCCCGGCGCCGTCCGGAACCGTCACGCCGGCCTTCGACGCGGTCGACACGGTGTTCCCGTACCGCGAGGTCGCGTCGATCGCCGCGTTCGAGATCGCGCCGGCGGTCACCGCGACCGTCCCGGTGGATCCCGGCTCCGGGATCGCCCCGCTGCCGCTCGACCTCCTCCGCACCGGCCCGGCGACGGCCGCCGGCGTGAACACCATCGCATTCAACACCGCGTTCGGGGCCGCGGCCGAGGGGCTCACGAGCCTCGACGGCTTCTCGACGACCGCGATGTTGCTCGCCCCGATCGCCGGCACGCCCATCGACGCGACCAGCGTCAACGGCGCGACGGTCTTCCTGTTCAAGCTCCCCGCGGGTGGCGGCGCGCCGGTGCTCCTCAGGGAGCTGAAGCAGGAGCTCGGAATCTTCGCCGCGACGTCGGGCGCCGCGGGGAACCCCGCCGCCGCCGACTACGTGGCCGAGCCGACGCCGATCACGACCACCGCCGGCTGCCCCGCCGCAGCCTGCTCCACCACGATCGGCCTCCAGCCGGCGGTCGGCGCGTTCGTCGGTCCCCCGTTCGGCACGATCTACCTGCCGCCCCTCGACGAGGCGACCGACTACGCGGTCGTGATCACGACCGGAGTGAAGGACGCCGTGGGCCGCCCGCTCGTGAAGTCCACGATGGCGAAGATGCTCGTCGACCCGGGCTTCGACCCGATCGCGACCTCGACGTCTTCCGCCGGCGTCTCGCTCCTCGCCGGCGTGTCGGACGCGACGGCGGTCGCCCTCTGGAAGACGCGGCTCCAGCTGAAGCCGGTCGTGCTGAGCCTCCCCGGCGGCAAGACCGCGGCGGACGTCGTCCTCGCCTACACGTTCCGGACGCAGGGAAACATCAAGTCCACCGCCCTCTCGCTCGTGATGGCGCCGTACCAGACGGACACCGCCGTGCTCGATGCGACGTTCCTCCCGACCTCCGCCGTCGCCGCGCTGTACGGCATCTCGGGGGACCTCCTCGTCAGCCCGACCGGGCTCGCGTCCGTCGCGGAGGTGAAGCTGCAGACGCGCTCGTTCCTCCTCGCGAGCCAGAACAAGGGCGCCTTCGACCCCGCCCACGTCACGACGGAGGCGATCACCGCGCTCGTCGCGCTGCCCGACCCGGCGCTCGTCGCCTCGACCTGCGCCCACGTGGCGGCGCTCGGCTATGCCGCAAGCCTGAAGTGCGCGCCGCTCGTCGTCTACTCGCACGGCCTCGCGAACGCGAAGGCAGACATGCTGCCGCTCGCGGCGGCGTTCGCGGCGCGCGGCTTCATCGTCGCCGCGATCGACGCCGAGAAGCACGGCGAACGGTCGTACTGCACGAGCGACGCCCACTGCTGCCCGGCCGGCTCGGCCCAGGACCTCGCCGGGCTCTGCCTCGGCGCGACCAGCACCTGCGTGTTCCGCGCCAACCTCACGACGCCCGTCGACTTCGACACGAGCACGCTCCCCCCGACTCCGCTCGCGATCGGCGTGTGCGAGCAGGCGAACGGCGAGCGCGGACCGTACCTCAGCTACCGCAGCGACTTCCGCTCGACGCCGCTCCTCTGCGACCCGCCGACGGACCTCGCGGGCTTCCCGAAGCCCCAGTGCCTCTCGCCGAAGGGGAACGCCTTCGTGAACGGCAACGAGCTCGTGTCGCTGAACTTCTTCCGGGTGCGGGACTCGATGCGCCAGGACGTGATCGACAAGTCCGCCCTGGTGAAGGCGCTCGGACCGGTGCCGTTCGCCTCGAACGCGTTCTCGAGCGAGCTCGCCGCCCGCGGCCTGGCCGTCGACCCCACGAAGGTCTACTTCGTCGGCCACTCCTACGGCGCGATCACCGGCGCCATGTCGCTCACCGTGAACCCGCGCATCAGCCGCGGCGTCGTGTACGCGGGGGGCGCGACGGCGATGGACGTCTTCGCGAACCCCGAGTCGCGCTACAACGCCCTCCTCGTCGGCCTGCTCGGCGGCGCGGGGATCGCGCCCGGCTCGGCCGACTTCCTGAAGACGCTCCAGGTGGGCAAGTGGATCCTCGATCCCGCCGACCCGGCGAACTTCCTGTCCTATGCCCTGCCCGGCGCGCTCCCGAGCCCCTTCGCGGGGACGCCGCTCGCGACCTTCTTCCCGGCGCAGCCGCAACGAGACGTGCTCGTGCAGATCTCGCTCGGCGACGGGAGCGTGCCGAACGAGCAGAACACCTACTACGGCGCGCGCCTCGGCCTGCCGATCCCGAGCGCCGGCTCGGCGGCCACCGACTCGCGCGTGCAGTGGTTCGTGAACGCCGCCTCCGGCGCCGACCCGGTGACGGACAGGGTGAGCCACTCGAACCTGCTCGACTTCGGCGTCGGGACGCTCACCCGGAAGGCGCAGTCGAACGCCGCCGACTTCCTCGCGAGCCCGTCGGACCAGGCCGCCACCGTCCGCCCGTAAGGAGCCGACCATGCGCACGAAGATCCTCCTCCTCGCCGCCGCGCTCCTCCCCACCCTCTCGCTCGCGAACGGCTACGACGTGCCGAGCGTCACGCCGCGCGACCTCGCCCTCGTCGAGTCGGCGACCGCCGCGCAGAACGACGCCGGCGCGACCTACGCGAACCCCGCCGCGCTCTCGCGCGTGAAGGGATTCTCGCTCAACCTCGCCGGCTCGGTCCTCGACCTGAAGACGAGCTGGAGCGCGCCGTCCGACTCGGTCATGGCGGGCTCCCCCGACGCCTCGACGAGGTTCAAGCCCGTCCCGCCGGCCGCGCTCTACGCCGCCTGGGGGTTCGATCACCTCGGCAAGGAGATCGGCGTCGGGTTCGGCGTGAACGTACCCGGCGGCGGCAACGTCTACTGGAACGACGACTGGGCCGGTCGAGGCCGCATCATCACGGTCGACCGCAAGGTGTACGGGTTCTACCTCGCGAGCGGCATCGAGCTCGTGCCCGGGCTCCGCGCCGGTGGCGGGCTCGTCTACTACTACACGACCGAGTACCTCAAGATCGGCATCCAGCCGTTCCCGAGCGCGTACGGGGAGCTCTCGACGCGCGGCGGCGCCATGTCGTTCGACCTCTCGACCGAGTACACGCCGCAGCAGCTCCAGGGCCAGCCGCTCACCATCGCCCTCGACTACAAGCACAAGGCGAAGCAGGAGCTCCGCGGAGACGGCAACTTCGTCGTCCCCGACGCGCTGCTCGGCGGCTCCCCGGCGCCGGTCGACCAGGGCGTGAGCCACGACCTCACCTATCCGAACGTCCTCAACGTCGGCCTCGCCTATACGAGTCGGACACGTTCGTCGGAGACAAGGGGACCGTCATCAACGTCCCGCGCAACTACGGCGACGGCCACACGATCCGCATCGGCGCCGAGTACGACCTGAACCCGCGCCTCACCCTGCGCGCGGGTCTCCTGCGCGACCTCTCGGGCCTCAGGACCGACACCTACTCGCCGACGCTCCCGGACTCGAGCGCCTGGGCAGGCGCGGTCGGCGCCGCCTGGAAGATCTCGCCGGACGTCTCCGTCGCGGGCGCGTTCTTCTACGCGCTCCTCGACGAGGTGAAGACCACGGGCACGACGGTGCTCCCCGGCGTCTACGACACCCGCGTCTACATCGTCTCGGCGGGCGTCACCTGGCGGAGGCAGTAGCGGGGAGACATTTCGCTCCGCGGCCGCGGAATCAGGCCGACTCGGGCTCCGGCTCCTCGTTGTACTTCTTCGCCGCGCGATCGCCGAGCGCGGTGAGGATCGAGCGGGCGAGCCCGCGCCGGAAGATCTCTCCGGGCAACGGCATCTTGTCGCGCGCCCCCTCCTCCGGCGGCGGCAGGATCCGGTTGACGACGCCGAGCGCGCGCACGACGCCGCCCGGAAACAGCGCGTGGGCGAGGCGCAGGAGCTTCGCCGGCGCGCCGATCACGACGAAGCGCTCGCCGTGCTCGATGGCGCGCACGATGCGTCGCGCCGCTCGCTCCGCGCTCACGGTGAGGAGCGGGAGCGACCCCGCGAGCGAGAAGAGGCTCGCCTCCGCGTAGCGCCGCCCCTTCACGAGCGCGTGGCCGAACGAGCCCGTCCGCATGAGCCCCGGCACGACGGTCACGACCGCGATCCCGTAGCGCGCCATCTCCGCGCCGAGCGCCTCCGACCACCCGCGCAGCGCGAACTTCGCCGCGTCGTACGGCGCGAGGTGCGGGATGCCGACCGCCGCGCCGATCGAGGTGATGTTCACGACCGTGCCGCGCCCCCGCGCCCGCATCCGCGGGAGCACGGCCTCCGCGGCGTTGAGCGCGCCCCAGAACATGACCTCCATAGCGCGCCGGTAGTCGTCGAGCGTCATCGCCTCCGCCGGCCCGACCTGGATGATCCCGGCGTTGTTCACGAGGAGGTCCACCGGTCCGATGTTCTCCTCCACGTCGGCGACGAGCCCCGCCATCCCCTCCTCGTCGGTGACGTCGCAGGGAAGGGCGGTCGCGTCCACCCCGTCGGCGGCGAGCCCTGCGCGCGCCCGCTCGAGCTCCTCCTCGTCGCGCGCGCAGATCACCACCCGTACGCCTCGACGGCCGAGCTCCCGCGCGAGCACGAGCCCGAGCCCGCGGGAGCCGCCGGTCACGATCGCGACCTGGCGCTCGAGCGACGCGGCGCCTAGCCGGCGGGCGAGCGCCCACGCGCCACCCGCCACGAGGCCGGTCAGGAAGACGAGCTCACCACGGCGCACGCGAACCTCCGCCGGGACATTCTGCTCATGGAGACTGCACGACGCCGCGGAGGGCGGCCGCTCGGACACCGGCCGGCCGATCGAGCCGGTGCTCGACGACCGTCCGGACGAACGCACACGGGCGGGCGCGGTACCCGGCGAGCGAGGACGGGAGCCCGAGGTGCCACTCGACGAGCGCCTCGACTGCGTTCCACCCGGCCATCGCGCGCATCGCCTCCGTCCCGGAGAAGCGCGGGTTCACCTCGAACACCGCGAGCTCCCCGTCCACGAGCCGCCCCTGCACGTTCAGGGGCCCGCGCGAACCGACCGCGGCGGCGACGCGCTCCGCCTGCGCGCGCACCTCCGGGAAGTCGTCCACGTCGCCCTGGCTGAACCCCGAGGAGACGACGAGCTGTGGGCCGAGCTCGCCACGTCCGGTACGGTTCGGCGCGCGCGACCGGACGGAGAGCAGCGACGAGAGGTCCCGGCGAAGCGCGAACGAGCCGGCGAGCGTGCCGTCGGGGTGGTGGAGGACGCCGACCGTGAACTCGCTTGCGGCGTCGCCCACGTACTCCTGCACGATCGCCTTCGTCGACCCGCGCAGGATCCGCTCGGCGTGGAAGCGGAGCTCCTCCGGGTCCTGGGCGACGTACACGTCGGCCGAGCCGCCGCCCTTGCGCGGCTTCAGCACGAGCGGGAAGCGCAGCCCTTCGCGCGCGACTCCGGCGAGCACCGCCTCGAGGCTCCCGCAGTCGAGCGTGCGCGGCGCGCGCAGCCCGGCCCGCGAGATCGCCGCGGCGGTCTCCCCCTTGTCCGAGCAGACCGTGATCACGGCGGGGTCGTTCACGAGCGGGATCGCCGGCGTGCGACGGGCGAGCGCCTCCCGCCCCGCTGCCACCCGGAAGAGCTCCACGTCCGAGCCGGGAACGACGAAGCGCGCGCGGAACGCGTTCGCGGCGTCGGCGACCGCGTCGAGGTAGCTCGCGTCCGACGCGGGCGGCAACGCGATCCGCCGCGCCCCCGGCGCGACGATGGCCCGCTCGAGATCCATGTTCGCGACGGCGATCCGGTACCTGCGCCGTCCGAACCTCAGCGCCTTGTACACCTGCTCTCCGGTGGACCCGGGCCCCACCCCGGTCACCAGCACCCCGATCTCCATGGCGGCCCCCTCCCTCGTGCCCCGCTGCGCTCCCCCAGTCCTCGCTACTGCACGACGCCCCGCGCGGCGCGGACGCGCCCGAGGAGCGCCACGCTGCGTGGATCGAACCCGAGCGCCGCGAGGCGACGCTGGTACGAGACGTGGTCGTACCCGACTCGGCGCTGCTCCCACCTGCCCGTCGCCGTGTCGAGACGCGCGTACGCCGCCCGCGGGTCCCAGTCTCGCGGCTGCCCGACCGAGCCCGGGTTCGCGACCACGCCCGCCCCCGCGCGCAGGCGCATCGGGTGGTGCGTGTGCCCGAGCAGGAGCCAGCTCCCCTCCGGGAGCACGACGCGCGCGAGCTGCGCCGAGTCCGGGTGGAGATAGGTCTCCTCGTCCCAGGGCGAAGCGTGGCGCACCTCGATCGCGAGGCCGTCCCGCGCGAGCGCGAGGGAGGGCGGCAACGCCGCGAGCCACGCGAGCTGCGCCTCGGAGAGGGCCCGGCGCGTCCAGTCGATGCGGTAGTAGCCGGCCCGCTCCGGCGGGATCTCTCGCGCCCCGGTCGCCATGAGCTCGTGGTTCCCGCGCACGACGCGCGCGCCGAGCGTGCGGACCCGGTCCACCACCTCGGCCACGTCCGGGTAGTACCCGACGAGATCGCCGCAGCAGACGATCGCGTCGATCGTGCCGACGTCGGCGAGCACCGCCTCGAGCGCGGGCAGGTTTCCGTGGACGTCCGAGATCACCGCGATGAGCATCCCCGCAAAAGCTTCGGCCACCTCGCGCCCGCGGCACCGACGCACTTGAGCCGCGTCGCGCCCCGAGCGCGGACGCGCGAGCGGCCGCCTGCGTCCCCAACATCGCAGGGGTGGGGGCGGCGCGGGGGGCCCGCGCGGCACGTCCGCTCCCGGGGGGTCGATGGAGAGGAAGTTCGCGCTCGCGGTGAAGCGCGTCATGGACGTCGTGGGGGCGGCGGCCGCGCTCGTGCTCCTCTGGCCGGTGCTCGCGGCGACCGCGATCGCGGTCCGTGCGGTCCTCGGCCCGCCGATCCTGTTCAGGCAGGTGCGCCCCGGGCGCGGCGGGCGTCCGTTCACGATCCTGAAGTTCCGCACGATGCGCGAGCCCCTGCCCGGCGAGGTCTGGTACCTCACGAACGAGGAGCGGCTCACCCGACTCGGGCGCTTCCTGCGCGAGACGAGCCTCGACGAGCTCCCCGAGCTCTGGAACGTGCTGCGTGGGGAGATGAGCCTCGTCGGCCCGCGGCCGCTGCTCGTCCACTACCTCGAGACCTACACGCCGGAGGAGGCGCGCCGGCACGACGTCCGCCCGGGGATCACCGGCTGGGCCGCCGTGAACGGCCGTCACGCGCTGCGCTTCAAGGAGCGGCTCGCGCTCGACGTCTGGTACGTGCAGCACTGGAGCCTCGCGCTCGACCTCGCGATCCTCGCCCGCACCGTCGCGCAGGTGGTCCGCCGCACGAACGTGACGCCGACCGAGGACCTCGCGCTCGGGTTTCCGCTGCCGAAGGACGGCGGCAGCGCCAAGGCGCCGCTCGCCCCCGCCACCCCGATCGTGCCCGCGCGACACGCGCAGGAGGAGTGACCGATGCGCCACCGCGTGCTCGACGCGTCCGTCCCGGGGGAGCTTAGCGCGTGGCTCGCGCTGTGGGAGCGCTGGCCGGGCCGGGAGGTGTTCGCCCACCCCGAGTACGTCCGGCTCTTCGCCCGCCCCGGCGACCGCGCAGTCTGCGCCGTCGGGGAGGACGCGGGCGGCGTCATCCTCTTCCCGCTCGTGGTGCGCCCGCTCGCGGCCGAGCCCTGGGCGCCGCCGGGCGAGCCCCGCTCGGACGCCGTCTCGCCCTACGGCTACGGGGGACCGTTCGCGTTCGGCGAGGGCGCGCGCGACGACGAGGGCTTCTGGCGGGCCCACGAGGGCTGGTGCCGCGAGGCGGGGGTGGTGTCGACGTTCGCGCGCCTCTCCCTCTTCGACCAGCAGCTCCCGCGCATCCCGGTGCCCGTCGAGTCGCGCGGCCCGAACGTCGTGCGCGCGCTCGGGCCGGACCTCTCCGCGATCTGGATGGAGTACGACCGGCAGGTCCGCGCCAACGTGAAGGCGGCCGAGCGGTCGGGGGTGGAGATCGAGGTGGACCGGACCGGCGCGCGGCTCGACGCATTCGTCGAGGTGTACGAGCACACGATGCGCCGCCGCGGCGCGAGCGGCTGGTACTTCTTCCCGCGCAGCTTCTTCGACGACCTCGTGCGCGGGCTCGCCGGGCAGTTCGTCTTCTTCCATGCGCTGCACGCGGGACAGGTCGTCTCCTCAGAGCTCATCCTCCTCTCGCGCGAGCACGCGTACATGCTGCTCTCCGGGACACGCGCCGAGGCCTACCCGCTGCGGCCCAACGATCTCCTGCGCCACCGCACGGTGGCCTGGGCGGCGGAGCAGGGGCTCCGCGCGTACGTCCTCGGGGGCGGGTACGAGCCCGGCGACGGCGTCTTCCGCCACAAGCGGAACTTCGCGCCGAAGGGCCAGCTCCCGTTCCGCGTCGCGTGCCTCGTCCACGACGAGGCGGCGGCGCGCGAGCTCGAGGCCCGGCGGGCGGCGGGCGCGGTGGGCTGGACGCCGAAGCAGGGCTACTTCCCGCGCTACCGCGGGTGAGGGGGTGGGGATCCCGCAGGCGGCGCGCGGACCGCGTCTGCGCTATCCTCCCGACATGCCCTTCGACGACTCCCTTCGACTCCCCGCCCGCGAGCAGGTGCTCGTCCACGGCGCCTCCGACGTCGAGCGCCGCTTCATGGCCGCCGTGTACCGGTGGATGACGCTCGGCCTCGGCCTCACCGCCCTCGTCGCCTACGCGGTGGCCTCGTCCGAGGAGGCTCTCGCCCTCATCCTCGGGAGCCGGCTCGTCTTCTTCGGCCTCGTCATCGCGCAGCTCGGCCTCGTCGTGGCCCTCTCCGCGGCCGCCGCGCGCATGTCGTCGGCGGCGGCCGGCGGGCTGTTCCTCGTCTACTCCGCGCTCACGGGCGTGACGCTCTCGGTCGTGCTCCTCAGGTACACCGGCGCCTCGGTCGCGCTCGCCTTCGTCTGCACGGCGGGGACGTTCGGCGCGATGAGCCTCTACGGGACCGTGACCCGCAAGGACCTGTCGTCCTGGGGGAGCTTCCTGTTCATGGGGCTCGTCGGCGTCGTGCTCGCGAGCGTCGTGAACGTCTTCCTAGGCTCGACGATGGTGACGTTCGTCGTCTCGTGCATGTCCGTCGTCGTCTTCACCGGCCTCACTGCGTACGACACGCAGAAGCTCCGCGCGTTCGCCCGCGCGGGCGGCGGGGGGACGGGCGGCGTCGCGGTGAACGGCGCGCTCGCCCTCTACCTCGACTTCGTGAACCTGTTCCTTGCGCTCCTGCGGCTCTTCGGCGGCCGCCGGAACTAGCGCGCGCAGCTTCGGCAGGGGCGGAAAAACGAAAAGGACGCCCGGCAAACGCCGGGCGTCCTCGTGTTTCGGGTCCGTCGGACGAGCTACTTCGCGACGGGGGCAGCGGCCTCGACCTTCGGCTCCGCCTTCGGGGCGACGGCCGCCGGCTTCGCGTCCGCCTTCGGGGCGTCGGCCTTCGGGGCGACCTTCGCCTTGACCGCCTTCGCGGCCGGCTTCGCCTCGACGGCCTTCTCCGCCTTCACCGGCGCGGCCTTCTCGGCGACGACCGGGGTCACCGCGGCCGGCTTCGCCTCGGCCTTCGGGGCGACGGGGGCCTCGACCTTCGCCTCCGCCTTCGGGGCGGCGGCGGGAGCCGCGGCCGGAACCTCGGCGCGGGCCGGTGCAGCGAAGCCGATGAACGCCGCGATGACAGCCGTGAGTGCGATCTTCATTTGGTTCTCTCCTTGGTTGCGGGGCGAAATGCCCCTCGGGATGTTTCGCCCGTGCGCCTGTTCGGACGCAGCGGGCGGCGGGGAATTCAACCGCCCACCGGATGGCGTGCGGATTTCACTGCTCGTCGGGTGCGCGCCAGCGCGCAGGACGACCCGACACGTTAGCACACGCTTCGTGCGATGGAACGATTAGTCTCGAACGCGCGCTTCGATGCGCCGGTCGGGGACGAGCCAGATCAGCGCGACGAGGACGTACAGCGCGTCGGCGATCCACTCGTGGACGAAGGCAAGCGGGATCGCGGCGGCGTAGAGGAGCGGCGAGATCTTGCCCTTCACGTCCTTCCCCACCGCCGCGGCGAGCTTCGACGCGGGCCCCTCGTCCGCGATGATCGCGCTCTGGAGGAGGAAGTAGGCGATGGCCGAGGCGAGGAGCACCGCGCCGTACACCGCGGTCGGCAGCGGCGCGAAGTGGTTCTCGCCCATCCAGCCGGTCGTGAACGGCACGAGCGACAGCCAGAAGAGCAGGTGGAGGTTCGCCCAGAGGATCTTCCCGTTGATGCGCGTCGTCGCGTGCAGCATGTGGTGATGGTTGTTCCAGTAGATGCCGAGGTTCACGAACGAGAGCACGTAGGTGAGGAACACCGGCACGAGCGGTGCGAGCGCGCGGGCGTCCGCGCCATGCGGGATCTTGAGCTCGAGCACCATGATGGTGATGAGGATCGCGATCACCCCGTCGCTGAACGCCTCGAGCCGGCCCTTGCCCATGGCACCCATCGTTACGCGATGTCCGACGGTCGTCAGGCTTTTCGACGCGGCGGCGATGAGCGCACGCGTCAGCGCGCGCCGCCGCCGGGCACGCACGACCGCCCGACCACGTCCAGGAGGACGTCGAGCTCCACCGGCTTGCGCAGCCCCTTCACCCCGAGGGCCGCGGCCTTCATCGGGACCGTTCCGTCGCCCGAGAGCACGACCACCGGGATGTCCCGGAGCTCCGGGTCGAGCTGCTGTTGCTCCCGGAACTGGATGCCGTTCATGTTCGGCATCATCAGATCGAGGATGATGAGGCAGGGTCGGAGGCCGCCGCGCAGGCTCGCGAGCGCCTTCGCGCCGTCGCGCGCCGTGACCACGGCGTACCCCTCGAGCTCGAGGACGGTTTGCACCACCTCGCAGATGTCCCGATCGTCGTCGATGACCAGGACGGAACGTGACCCCGTGTTGCCCATCAGCCCGATGGCCAGCGGCCCTGCCGCGCGACGTCCGGTGGCCCCGCGCACGGCAGCTCCACCGTGAACGTAGCGCCCGCGTCCGGCGCGCTCGCGACCCGGATGGAGCCGCCGTGCGCCTCGACGATCCGCCGGCTGATGTACAGGCCGAGGCCGAGCCCGCCGTAGTGGGCCACCGGCGCTGCGCGCTCGAACCGGTCGAAGATGAGGCCCTGACGGGCCGTCGCGATGCCGATCCCGCGGTCGATCACCTCCACGTGCGCGAGGCCGCCCTCGGCGCCGACCGCGATCTCGATGGGCTTGCCCGGCGCGAACTTCAGCGCGTTCGCGAGCAGGTTCGTCATGACCTGCTCGAGCCGGGAGCGATCCCACTGCCCGATGACCGGGGCGTTCGCGCGGACCTCGACGGAGCACCCCGCGCGCGACAGGTCCGACTCGAGCCGCTCGACCGCGTCGCGGACGACCGAGCCGAGCTCAACGTCCGTGATCTCGAGGGCGAGCAGGCGGTTCATGGCTGCGGGGTCGAGCACCCTCGCCGGCCCGCGCGACGGGCGCATCGCGTCGCGCGACAGCATGAGCGACGTGATGGGCGTGTAGAGCTCGTGCGACGCGACCGAGAGGAAGTCCTCGCGCAGGTGGATCGCGTCCTGCGCCTCGCGGTACAGCCGCGCGTTGTCCACCGCGATCGCCGCGCGCTTCGCGAGCTCCAGCGCGAGCTCGAGGTCCGCGCGCCCGTACCGCCGCCCGGGCGCGGCCGAGCACAAGGTGATCACCCCGAGCGTCTGCCCGCGCGCGACGAGCGGCACGACGAGCGTCGTCCGCGTCCCGAGCTCGCGAACGAGCCGCGCATGCGCGTCGTCGTCGGTGGTGTCGCGGAGGTCCTCGTCGGACCGGTCCGGGAGGAGGAGCGGCTCTCCGGTGCGAAGGACCGCGGTCGCCGGATGCGGCGAGTCCCAGCGAGGAGGGTATCTCCGCTGCAGGTCGCGCAGCAGCGGCTCCTTCGCCGGATCCGCGTGCGCCCCACCGACGCGCCGGATCTCCCGTCCGCTCAGGAGGTCGATGACGCACCACTCCGCCGTCGACCGCACGCAAAGCCGCGCGACGCGCCCGAGGGTCTCGTCGAGGTCGAGGGACTCCGACAAGAGCGCGCCCGCCTCCGCGAGGAACGCGGCGCGCCGCTTCGCCACCTCGGCGGCCTCGCGCGCGGCCTGCTCCGTCGCGAGGAGGGCTGCGTTCTGCAGCGAGATCGCCGCCTGCGTCGCGAGGAGCTCGACCGCGACGAGGCGCTCGGGGGTGAACGCCCCGGTCACGAGATCGTTCTCGAGATAGAGGATACCGACCACCGCCCCCTGCCTCACGATGGGGAGGCAGAGGACCGACCGCGGCCGCCGCCGCGCGAGATACCCGTCCGCCGAGAATCTGTCCGCCCCGCCGCTCGCGTCGAGGATCACCCGCTCCCTCGTCCGCTGCACGTACCCGACGAGGGAGGCGGGGACGAGCGGGGACGCAGACGCGACCGGGATCGACCGCAGCAGGTTCGAGCGAACGCCGTCCTCCGCCACGGTCGCCTCCGCCTCGACGGTCAGCAGGCCGTCGCGGGCGAGGAGAAGGCAGCCTCGCCGCGCGCCGCCCTGCTCGAGGACGACCTGGAGGAGCGTGCGCGCGAGCTTGTCCGGGACGATCTCGCCCGAGATGGTCTGCGAGCCCTTCGCCACCGAGAGCAGGTCGAGCTGCGTGGCAGCGGCGGCGAACGTGGCGGTGGGCGCGATGGGTCTCGGCTCGCGCAGGCGCGCGTGCTGCTCCTCGAGCTGCCTCACCTTGCCGGCGGCGCCCCAGCGGGCGTAGCAGGCGCGGGCCTCGCGCAGGTATGCGTCCGCGACGAACTCGAGGCCGCGCGCGCCGTGGAACCTCGACGCGAGCTCGTTCGCGATCGCCTCGTGTTGTACGAAGCCGTTCTCGCGGGCGGATTCGATCGCCTGCGCGTAGCTCGCCTCGGCCTCGAGCTCGCGGCCCGCGATGCGCGCCGCCTCCGCCGAGAGCAGGGCGTGCCGGTGGAGGAAGTTCTCCCGGCAGCTCTCGGCCCATGACCGGTGGCGCTCCAGCTCCTCCGCGAGCACCCGCGCGAGGTCCCGCTGCTCGGCGGCGGGGGCGCGCCCGTGGAGCGCCGCCGCCGCCAGGCCGCGGAAGAGGTGGTGCGTGGCGTCGTACAGGAACGGCGACACGGGCTTCGGCGCGGACGCCTCCTCGACGGCGGCCGCGTACGCCTGCTCGTACCGGCCGTAGACGAAGGCGGCGATCTGCTCGAGGACCCGGTGGATCGTGAGCCCGGCGCCGAAGCGCGCCCGCTCGAACGCGGCGCAGCAGTCGGCCTCACTGAACGTGGCGTCGTCGAAGCTCCCCGGCTCCTTCGTAGTTCCTTTCAGGACCGGGACGAGCTGCCGGATGTGCCGGAGCGCGTCCCGGATCGTGTCGTTGCGGCTCTCCTTCGCGAAGGCGAGGTAGCGCTCCGAGGCGGACAGCACCTCGTCGAGCGGCTCGCCGCTCTCGACCACGACCGTCCAGGCCGCGATCACGGCCGAGATCCCCGCCCGCGAGAGATCGCCGATCTCCTGCTGGGCGCGGAACCCGCCGTCGATCGAGGGAAGGGAGGCCCGGAGGGGCCTCCACCAGGGCTCGAGGACCGCGGACAGGGACTTGATGTCGGCCGTCGCCCTGACATCCCCGAATCGCTCGGCGAGGCGCAGCGCCGCCTCGGCGAACTCCGACGCGAGCCGCACGTCTCCGGCGATCGCGATGAGCAGCATCGCGTACCCTGCGTATACGACGCTCGACTCCTGCGTCGTGCCGTGCCGAAGGCACAGGTTCACGGCCCGCATGACGAGCAGCCGGTGAGCCTCCGGCGCCGCGTTGTAGGCGGGGACGTAGGTGTCGACGAGGAGCCGGATGGCCATCCGGACGTCCGGCGCGACGATCTCGGGCGCGTCCACGAGGTCGGAGGGCCGCCGGCCGGCGAGGTTCTCGCGGCCCTCCCGGAGCTCGGACTCGAAGGCCGCCGCGATCTGCGGGGCCGTCTCCGGAAAGGAGACGCCGAACCGCCCGAGCGCCGCGAGCCCCGTCCGCCACGCGCCCTCGAACCGGCCGGTGCTCTCGTAGAGCCTGATCCGCAGCCGATCGACCTTCGCGCGGTCGAGGTCGGAGGTGGCGGTCCCGAGGAGCTCGTCCAGGATCTCGTCCGCGCGGCTGAACTCGCCGACGAGGTACTCGCACTCGGCGAGCGCGAGCTCGAGCCCGAACGCCTCGTCGTAGCACCGGGTCCAGGCATCGGCGGGCAGGAGCGCCGCCGCGAGCCTCAGGTGGGTGCGCGACGAGGCGTACGCGCCGGCGTCCCGCGCCTTCCGTCCCGCGAGGACGTCGAGGCTGCGCACCGCGTCCCGCTCGACCGGATCGCTCATGAGGTCGACGCCGCGGTTGAGCTGGTTCACGATCTCGAAGACGCGCTCCTCGACCTCTCTTCGCGGGAGGCGCGCGACGAGGCGCCGCCCGATGCGCAGGTGAACCGCGGGGCGCGACGCCTCCGCCACGAGCGAGTACGCGGCCTCGCGGACCCGGTCATGAACGAACCGGTACCCGTCATCGACGCGAAGGAGGAGTCCCTCGCGAAGCGCCTGCAACAGAACGGCTTGGGTCTCGGCCTCGGAGCGGTCGACGACCGCCTGGAGGATGCGCTGCTCGGCGGCGTTCCCGAGCGCCGCGAGCTGCGTCAGCGCGTCCTGGGTCTCCGGAGTGAGCCGCCCGAGGCGGGCCACCATCAGGTCGACCACGTTGTCCGTGAAGCTCCGGGCCCGGATTCGCCCGAGATCCCACCGCCAGCTCCCCGTGCGCTCGTCGAGCGCGAGGAGGTGCTCCTCGTGCAGCGCGATGAGGAACTGGATCGCGAAGAACGGGTTCGCGCCCGTCTTCTCCGCGACGATCGCAGCGAGGGGCGCCGCCTCGCGCGCGCTCGAGCGGAGCGCGTCGGCGACGAGAAGGCCGAGGTCTTCCGCGGAGAGCGGGCCGACCGCGATGCGCGAGTGCCGGGCGCCGGCGCTGCGCGCGGCGTCCACCGTCGCGACGAGCGGGTGCGCGGGCGTCACCTCGTTGTCGCGGTAGGCGCCGACGACGAGGAGGAAGCGCAGGTCGGGCTCGGTGACCAGGTCGTGGACGAGCGCGAGGCCGGCCGGATCGGCCCACTGAAGGTCGTCGAGGAAGAGCACGAGGGGACGCTCCTCGCAGGCGAACGCCGCGATGAAGCGCCGGAAGACCGCGCGGAAGCGGCGCTCCGCGTCGGACGGCGGCAGCTCCGCCACGGGCGGCTGGGGGCCGATGACGAGCTCGAGCGGCGGGATCACGTCGACGACGAGCTGCGCGTTCATCCCGAGCGCGCCCGCGAGGCGCGCCCTCCACTCCGCGCGCCGCTCCTCGTCCTCCGCGAGCACGTCGAGGACGAGCTGCCGCAGCGCCTGGACGATCGTGGAGTACGGGACCTCGCGCTCGTACGGGTCGAACTTGCCCGCCACGAACAGCCCGTGGCGCCGCACGATCGGCTTCTCCAACTCGTGGACGAGCGACGACTTTCCTATCCCCGCGTACCCCGACACCAGCACGAGCCCGGTCGCGCCGGTCTCGGCCACGCCCTCGAACGCGCGCACCAGCGTCGCGAGCTCCGCGTCCCGCCCGTACAGCTTCTCCGGGATCTGAAGGCGGTCCGGTTGGTCGCGCTCACCGAGCGCGAACGGCTCGATCGCGCCGTCGGCGCGCCATTGCGCGAGGCAGCGCTCGAGATCATGGCGAAGGCCGCGCGCGGTCTGGTAGCGATCCTCCGCCATCTTCTCGAGGAGCTTCATGACGATTCGCGTGATCGCCTCGGGGGCGCTCGCGACGACGTCGGAGAGCGGGGTGGGCGCGCGCGCGATGTGGCAGTGGACCCACTCGAGGGGGTCGCGCGCCTCGAACGGTCGCCGGCCGGTCAGCAGCTCGTAGAACGTGACCCCGAGCGAATAGAGATCGGTCCGGCTGTCGATGGCGCGATTCATCCGGCCCGTCTGCTCCGGGGACATGTACGGCAGCGAGCCCTCGATCAGCTCCGGGGGCCGCGGAGCCTTGAGCTCGCGCGGGAGCCGGGTGGCGAGTCCCAGGTCCGCGAGCTTCACGTCGAGCGTCGTCGGGTGGACGAGGATGTTCTCGGGCTTCAGGTCGCGGTGGACGACGCCGCTGCGGTGTAGGTCCTCGACCGCGCCCGCGACCCGGACGGCGATCTCGAGGAACTTCCCCGTCGCCATCGGGCCGGCTGCGACGCGGTCGAGCGGCTCGCCGCCCGAATCCTCGACGACGAGCGCAGGCATGCCCTGGTGCGTGACGAGGGCGAGCGGCCTCGCGACCGCAGCGAGGTCGAGCGATCTCCCGATCTCGTACTCGCGCCGCTGCCGATCGAGGGCCCGTGCGGTGCACCGCCGTGGATCCACGATCTTCAGGATGACCACTCGGTGATCCGCGCCCGAGACCGCGCGGTACGTGGCGGTCCCGCCCGACTCACGGAGGGTCTCCCCGAGCGCGTACTGCGAGCCTTGCGGCTGCTCCTCCATCGAGGAGTCCCATTATCGGGACACGGGCGTGGCGCAGAACCCTGCCGCTGCCACGGCCAGGCGAACACGCCCGAAGCTACGAGTGTGAGGCCCGTCACGTGCGGACGCGCCACAGGGCCGTGGCCGCGCACCCACACCGGCGACGGCCCGCGGGAAGATTCTCCCGGAGTCTCGCGGAGATCCTCACTGGTACGCGGTTCGCATTTCCATGTCGTGCGTCCGTGGGACGCGAGGTCACGGGAGGAAGCGCCATGCACCGCACGACGAACCACACGCCGCGAAGCCTCCGGGCCCTCGTCCTCGACGGCCACGACCACGCGCTCGGGCACGTCCAGCGCGCCCTCGAGGCGCGGGCCTTCTCGGTGCTCACGGCAACGGACGGCACCCGGGGCGTCGAGCTCCTCCTCGAGGTGCTCCTGGACCTCGACGTGCTCGTCGTCGATCTCGACCTCCCGCACCGCGATGCGCGTTCGTTCGCCGACCTCATTCGCCGCGCGGGAGGGGAGCGGGATCTCGCGATCGTGGTCCTCGCGCACGACGCGACGGCGGAGCTGCGCGCCGAGCTGCTCGCCGCCGGGGTGGACGCGCTCGTCGCCCGGAGCGCCGGGCCGGACGCTGCCGCGGAGGCGGCGCTCGAGGCGGTGGCGGCGCGGACCGGCTCCGGCGACGATTCCGCCGAGCGCCCGCCGATCGAGCCCGAGGAGGCGCCCTCGGCCCCTGCCCAGTGGCAGCCGTCGTTCGGAAGGTGGTCGCTCCTGGCCGCCTGAGACCCGAAACCGATCCACCCAACAGGCCCGTGCACGCGAGAGTGCCGCGACGACATGTGCTCGACATGAGCACCCCATCGCAAGCAGTCAGCGAGTACGACCTCACCGCGCGCTCGACCGACGTGTTCGGCCGTGTCCTGTGCGGCGTCCGAGGTCACCACTTCGTCATCGACGGCCCGGTGCAGAACGGTGCTCCGGGCGAGGAGGTGACGCCGGTCGAGGCCTTCCTGTCCGCGGTCGCGGCTTGCGGGGTGGAGCTGATCCAGGCGATCGCCCGCAACGACCAGGTCCCGTTGCGAGGCGTGGCGGTGAAGGTGCACGGCCTCCTCGATCGCGCGCGGCAGGCGCGCCCCGACGTGAGGACGCTCAACTCGGTCAGACTCGAGTTCACCTTCGCGGGCGTCGACGATCCGCAGGCGGCGGCGCTCGTCGAAGCGTTCAAGCGGACGTGACCGCTCTACGGCACGGTCGCGGTCGCGACCCCCGACGTGCAGGTGCGCTACGCCGTCGCGTGATGTCTTAACGACGCGAAGGCCGCCCCGATGTCCCGCAACCCCGCGCCGAAGCTCGAGGGCGTGGCGGCGCTCACGGCGACATGCGGACGACCTGGGCCGCGTGCGTGCCGTCGCCCGTGGTGAGGAAGAGGTCCGTGCGGCCCTCGGGGGTGGCGATCGCCTTCGCGTCGAAGATCCGGGTGAGCACCGCAGGCGCTCCGACGCCGTCGCCGCCGAGCCCGTCGCACCCCGGCGTTCCGGCGAGGCACCCGCCGCCGCCAGTGAAGTCGGACTCGAGCGCCGGGGCGGCGACGCTCGTGCGGAACACGTGGATTCCCGCGACCGGGTCGTCGAACCCGACGAAGAGGTGCGTGGGCGTCGAGACGAGGAGCGTCGCCGCCGACGCGGTCGCCTTCCCGAGCCGCGTCCGGTAGCCGGCGTCCGGCGCGACGAGGTACCAGTCGCTCGGATCGCACACGAGCGGATCCCCGCGCCGTGCGGGTTCGCAGCACCACAGCTGGGGTCCGGCGGACGTGTTGTGGATTGCGAACAGCCGCCCCTTCCACGACGTGACCTGGGGCCAGGCGCGGTCGCGTGGCTCGAGGTCGTACTGGCGTGGCGGGCTGATCGCACTCGTGAGGTCGTAGTCGATCCCCGCGGTCGGCGAGCACGGGAAGAAGTCGGTGCTCGCCGTGGGCGTCGCCGTCTTCGCCCCGAGGCAGCCGCTGTCGTTGAAGAAGTAGACGCGGCCGTTCAGCTCCGCGATCGCGTCGATCTGGGAGATGGTCGTGAAGGCGTGATACGCCCCGTCGTACGCGGCGTGCAGGCCGAGCTCGAACGCGTGCGTCCCCTCGACGACGTCGAGGCCGGGGGAGCCCTCGGGCGGCGCGGAGAGCAGCGCGAGGCCATACGGCCGGCTCCCGCCGTTGTCAGCGAACCCCAGGTAGAGCCGGCCGGCGACCACCGCGGCAGCCGTGAAGCCGCGCGTCGCAGGGCCGAGGAGGCTTCCCACGTCGACGTAGGAGAAGGCGAGCGGAGAGCTCGACGCGCGTGACAGGTAGACATAGTCGAGCTCCCCCGCGGAGCGTGCACCGCCGAGGAGGAGCCACTCGTCGCCGGCGAACGACACGGACGTGAGAAGGCCGCGGCCGTCCTCGTTGTCGGGCCCGCACGCGTTCGTAGCCGCGCACCCGGTGAACCCGATGGACGCGTACGGCGGCGCGGGGTTCGACGCGATGTTGCCGGTCACGTCCCGGCCGAACGAGAGCGAGGGACGCTCGATCACGGTGCCGTCGAGCTGCAACCGCGCGAGCGAGGTGCCCGTGCGGTTCGGGCCGACGACGAGCTGACCGTGGTAGCCGGCGAGGAACGCGAACGGGGTGGTGTCGCGGAGCGGATCGACGGCGACGACCTCGGCGCGCTCCGCGACGACCATGAGACCCGACGTCGCGGTCGCCGTGCGCACGAGGCCGCTCCCGTCGGTCCACGAGACGGCCGCCTCGAACCGAAGCGAGCCGGACGCGATCGCCTGGTAACCGTAGGTGAACGCGACCGCCGCGCCACTCGCGAGCTCCGCGGCGATCGGCGGGGCGGCGGCGAGCACGGCGGCGGCGGTGCTCGCAGCGGTCGCCACCGGGGGCGAGACCTCGACGGCGAGCGCGGTCGCGGCGCCGACGTTCGCGAGGGTGATCGTGACCGGGAACGCGCCGAGCGCGATCGGGCCGGCGGGGATCGAGACCGCCAGCATGACCTCGGCGCCGCCGTCCACGGCGAGGCGCCCGCTCGCCACGGCAGACACCCCGCCACCGGTGCGCGGGTCGGTCCCGGTGACGGTGGCCTCCAGCGCCACCTCCCCGGCGGCCGTCGCGCGGTAGCGCGACACGAAGGTGCGCGCCTCCCCCGCGGGCACGTCCTGCGGGCCCGCCGCCGCGAGGAGCTCCAGCCGTCCCGTGCCACTCGGCGCGATCTCGGGAGGAAGCGCCGCCACGGGCGCCTCTCCCAGATTCGACACGGTGACCGCGACGTCGAGCTCCGCGCCCACCGCGACGCGGCCGACCACCGCGAGCGAGGCGGCGATCGCCGCGGGATTGCCGGCAATCACCTCGAAGGCGCCCGGGAGGACGCCGCTTCCGAATGGGCCCTGCACGGCGAGATCGTGAAGGCCGAGCGGGAGGCCGGGGGGGACGTGCGCGCGGAGCGTCCGCACGTCGACCCACACGGCGTCGGTGAGCTCGGCCGTGCCGATCGAACCGCGGTACCGGGCGTCCACCTCGCTCGTGGCACGGTCGACCCTCTGGACCGGAAGCACGTCGAACGACTCGCCGAGGATCTCCACGTCTCCACCCGAGGTGAACCCTGCGGCGGGTCTCACCGCGAGGGGCCGCGGCCCCGACGAGGCGATGCGGCGGTCGCACGCGCCTGCGAGGAGCGCGACCAGGATGACGGCGGTCTCAGAACGCGTCATGAACGTACCCGAGCGCGAAGGTGAAGACCGCGAGCGAGCCGCGGAGCACGTCGAAGTGCGGGTCGGCATGCCACGAGAGGCGCACCTCGCAGAACGGCATGCCCGGACCGAGCCGCCGGCCCCAGGCCGCGGACGCCTGCAGCGCGGGCACGAGCCCGGCCTGCTCCTGCGTCGGCGTCCCCGCGGCGGAGACGGCCGCCGACACGTACGCGAGTCCCGCGCCGAGCGAGGCCCATGCTGCCTGGTCCGGCGCGAGGCGCTCGCGCCAGCGGAGCGACGCGAGGACGGGGACGTAACGCGAGCGGCCGTGGACCTCGGAGGCGCGCGCGCCGACGCGCGCGGAATCGGTCCGATCCTGCACGAACGTGGCGATGTCGCCGCCGAGCCCGAGCCGTCCGGCGAAGCGCGTCGTCCAGTAGCCCACCTGGGCGCCGACGTAGACCGAGCGGAGGCCGCCGGCCGCCGCCGCAACGCCGAGCGTCGGCGCGACCGTGACCCGCCGCTCCGGCACGAGGAGCTCGAACCTGGCCGAGGCGGCGAGCGCACCCGTCCGCACCGAGAGGACCTCGGTCGCGGCCTCGCGCGTCCGGCCTGGACGATAGCGCACCGCCCACCCCGCCCTCGCGTCCCCCTCCGTCGCGACCTGCGCACCTCGCGTGGCCTGCACCTCCGGTGCGTCCGCAGGCGAGACGTCGTTTCCGAAGCGATCGCTGACGCGCACCCGGATGCGGCTCTGCGTTCGGCCGTCCGCGACGACGGTCGTCGCCTCGGGCTCGAGCGAGAGGTGCTCGGGGAGCCCCGGCGCGAGCTCGAGGATCACCCGGTGCTCCAGGGGTCCAACCCGCGCCACGACCTCGCTGCGGCGCGAGGGCTCGAGCGCGCCCGGGACGGACAGCTTCGCGTCCCAGCGGCCCGGCCCCGCCGGCACCGGGACCGACACCGTCCCGAACGTCGCCTCGACGCGCGGCTCCGCCTCGACCGCGTTTCCCGCCGCGTCCGTGACCTCGATCCGAAGCGCGACGAGGGCGTCCTCGCCGGCCGTGACCCGCGTGCGCGAGGGTTCGAGCGCGAGGCGCGCCGGAGTGCCCGGGGGGCGCGCGACGGCGGCGGTGCTCGCCGGCGCGGGATCGTCCGCCAGGCGTGCCGTGGCGATCGCGTCGCCGGCGCGCCCCGGGGCGAGCCGCCACCTCACCGCGAACGTCCCGGGGGCGATCTCGGCTAGGGGCTCCACGATCCCCTCGGTGACGGACACCTTCACGCGCGCCCCCGGCTGCGGCATGCCCCCGGGGGTGACCGCGAACGCGAAGAGCGCGACCTCCTGGGCCGCATCGGCCGGCGCGGCGGTCCGCGCCGCCAGCAGGTGGACTCGGGGCGTCGGCGGGATCTTGAGATCGAGCGCCTTGCCGCGGTGGTAGGCGAAGCGGACGCCCGGGCGTACGACGACCGGGACGCGGGCCTCGCCGCGTGCGTCCGCGACGACCGGTCCGAACGACGCCTCGCCGATGGTGACGAGGATAGGGGACCCCGGGACCGAGCGCGCGATCGCGACCCCCTGACCGACGAGCGGGATCGACGTCCAGCCACAGCGTTCGCCCGAGAGCACGGCCACGATGGCGACCTGCGGGTAGGCCTCGCGAGGCGGGAGGTAGTCCGCGGTGAACCGGCCCCCACCGAGCGCGCGAACGTTCTCGACGCGTCCGACGCTCGCCGTCACCGAGGGCGTCACCTCCGTCCCGACCTCGATGTTCAACGTGGCCCTGAGGTCGGTCTCGACGACGAGCGCCGCGGGCTCGGCGCTCACCACGACGCTCGCGTTCACGTCGGCGCGCGCCGCGCCGGCGAGCGCGACGAGCACGAGCGCGCGAGCGGCGAGCTGTCGGCGCGGCGTCATTTCTGTGCCTGCCCCCATCGAACCGCGAAGTCGGAGACGTCATGCTCGGGGACCTCGCGCGCGCACGCGACGCGGCGCTCGAGGACGCGTCCCGAAGCGTCGCGGGTGACGACGCTCGCGCCGTGCGCGCCGCCCTTCCGCGCGGGCAAGCGGACCGCGAACCGCCCGTCGGCCGCCGGCTCCACCGCCCGGCCCTCGACGCGCACCTCGGCGCCGGGATCGACGGTCCCCTCGATCGTGCAGCCGCCCTCGCGACCGCCCGCGGAGCGTGCGACGCGGAGCAGCAGGTCGATCGGCACCCGCGTCGGCGCCGTCGGCGCCTTGCCGCGGAACGAGAGCGACTGCTGGCCGGCGCCGACCTCGACGACGCGATCCGCCGCCTGGAACCTCACGATGCCTGCGTCGGTGACCACGGCGAGGGCGGCGCCGTTCGCGAGCACGCTGAACTGCGCGACGCCCGCGCGGGCGACGGCCTCCCCGCGCTCGCTCTCCACGACGAGGACGCGCGCTCCGTCCGGCCGGTGGTCCACCGAGAGGCGCCCGCGAGAGAGCCGGAGGCGCTGCACCGCCGCGGTGATCTCGCGCACGGTGAGCTGCGTCGCGTCGGAGACGGTCAGCCGCGATCGGTCGCCGATGCCGATCGTCGCGCTGGCGCCGGCGGCGGTGCGGAGCGTCTCGTCCTCCCGCAGCCTCGCTCCCTTCCCGAGCGGCTCCCAGGTGCCGGCGCGGAGCCGCTCGACGGCGCCCTCGGCCTCGAGGATCTCGATGCGCTCCGGAGCAGCGGCGGCGCGCGCGGCGGGCGGCGCGCCGTCGAGCCCGCGCACCCACCGGTGGAACCCGACCCAGCCGGCCGCGAAGGCGGCGAGCAGGAGGATGACGAGGGCGTCCCGCGCCGCCGGCGCTCCGCGGCGCCGGCGCGGCGGCGGCTCGCGCGGCGCGGGCGCGGTGGCGCCCGCGGCGAGCTCGATCACGAACTCGGTCCGGGCCCAGTCGCGCCGCGCGGGGTCGTCGCTCCGCGCCAGGCGGACTTCGCCGCCCGTCGCCCGCAGCATGCGGCGCGAGACGGCGAGCCCGAGGCCCGAGCCCTTGCCGCGAGGCTTCGTCGTGAACCGCGGGGTGAAGAGCTGCCGCTGTGCCGCCGCGGAGATGCCTCTGCCGGCATCCGACACGCGCACCTGGGCCCGCGCCGCGTCTTCGGGCGAGCGCAGGACGCGGACCTCCACGCGGCCGCCCGCCTCGTCGACCGCGTCCGCGGCATTCGCGAGGAGGTTCGTCACCGCGTGGTGGAGCGCCAGCGCGCTCCCGTGGGCCTGCGGGACATCGGCCTCGACGACGACGGCGAAGGCCTCGCGGAGCGCCTCGAGGCGGAACCAGAGCGCACCGACGGCGCGCCGGACCGTGGGAACCGCCGCGAACGGCCCGACCTCGGCGCAACCGGGCGTCATGAGCTGCTGGTAGGTGGCGAGCGTCTCCCGGAGCCTTGCGAGCTCGGCCGTCGCGATCTTCCAGCCGTCGAGGCCCGTCACCTCCGGCCCGAGCTCGCGGGCGACGAGGCGGAGCGCAGCGTCGAGCCCGGTGAGCGGCTGGCGGAGCTCGTGCACGAGCCCCGGCGCGAGGAGGTCCCCCTCCGCCGGCTGCGGCGGACGTGACGCGGGTCTGGCGGGTCGCTCGGTCATTTCTCCGGCCGTCACGCGAGGTGCGCCTGCCCCGCGGCCGCGGGCAAGACCACCGTGAACGTGCTCCCTCTTCCTTCCTCGCTCTCGACGTGCAGCTTCCCGTGGTGCGCCTCGACGATGCAGCTCGACAGCGTCAGGCCGAGCCCGACGCCCGCGCCGCGCTCCTTGCGCGTGAAGAACGGGTCGAAGATGCGTTCGCGGAGGGCCTCGGGGATTCCCCTCCCGGTGTCGCTCACGGACAGCCTCAGCGCGCCGCCGTCGACGCTCGCGACGGTGAGGCGGATCTCGCCGCCTTCCGGCGTGGCGGCGATCGCGTTCCGGAGCAGGTGTCCGACGAGCTGCTGGATCTGGACGGGGTCGCCCTGGATCGGCGGGAGCCCCTCGTCGACGGACGTCCGCAGGGCGACCCCGGCGCGCTCGGCGTCCTCCGCGTGCGCCTCGACCGCGGCGTGCACCGCGGCGGCGAGCGGGAACTGGATGCCCTCGTCGGCACGCTGGTGCTCGGCCAGCTGCCGCAGGTCGTCGACGATGTGCGTGACGCGCCTCGCCTGCTCGAGGGCCGTGGCGAGAAGTTGCCCGTCGCGGGTGTCCGGCCCGACGTTCTTGCGGACGACGGAGACGAGCCCGACGACCGCGGTCATCGGGTTGTTGATCTCGTGCGCCACGCCGGCGCCGAGCGAGCCGAGCGCCGCGAGCCGGCGCACCCGCGCGATCTGATCGTTCGCGAGGCGGAGCTCGGTCGCCTTCTGCTCCACGCGCTGCGTGAGCTGCTCGTTCCAGGCGCGGATCTCGGCGTCGCGCCGGCGCACCTCCCGCGCCATGTGGTTGAACGACGCGGCGAGCGCGCCCAGCTCGTCGCGGCGATCGATCTCGACCTCCTCGTCGTACCGGCCCTCCGTCATGGCGCGCGCCGCGTCGGACAGGCGCGCCACCGGCACGGTCACACGACGCGCGAGGACGAGGCCGAGCACGACGGCGGTGACGAGCGCCGCCGCCGCCCAGAAGAACGTGTACGCGCGCGACCGGTGAGCTGCACGGAGCGCGACCGCCTCCCGTGTCGCGAGCACGACTCCCCACCCGAGCGTTCCCACGGGCGCGAACGCAGCGAGCCACGCCGCACCGTCGCCGCGACGGACCGACCGCACCTCGGGGCGGAGCGTCGCCACGCCGGTCTCGACGAGCTGTCGCTCGTCGGGCGAGAGCGCCGGATCATCGCCGCCGTGCGCGATGACCTGGCCGCGCGCGTCGACGACGAACGCCGCGCTGTCCGCCATGGCGAGCTCGTGCAGCCGTGCACCGAGCGGCTTGAGCGACAGCTCCGCGGCGAGGATGGGCGCCGGGCCCCCTTCGACGCGCACCGCGATCGCGAGACGCGGCACGCCGCTGTGCGCTCCGAGATACGGCGGGCCGATCGCGACGTCGGAGGTGAGCGCCGTCGCGAGCGGTACGTTCCGGGCGAACGCGTCGAGCTCGCGCGGGCCGATCCCCTCTCGCGACGGATCGTTCGGAACGGCGTCGAAGACGGGCTCCGCGACGGCGGCGCCGCGCGCCGACAGCAGGACGAGGGCGTTGATGCTCGTGAGCTGCCGGAAGGGGATGCGGAGCGCGGTCGCCGCCTCGCTCGCGGAGAGACGGGCGAACGGGAGGTAGGTCGTCGATGCCTGCAGGTGATCCACCCCGCTCAGGACGAAGCTCTCGCAATACCGCGCGAGCTCCGCTGCGGCGTGTGCCTGGGCAGAGCCGACCGTCTCGATGAGCTCCTGGCGATTGGCCTCGTACGACATGCGCCCGAGGATCACCACCGGCGCAATGCCGACGGCGAGGAGACCCAGGAGGATCCGGGTCCGGAAGCTCATCGCCGTGGTCCGCTCGCGTTCAAGCGTGGCCCCCGAAACCCCGAGGCTGTGACCACGCGATTGTACCGCGCTCAAACTTCGGGTGAAGCAACCGTAAGCCGGCGCGCGCGCGGCTAACCCGAATGGGCTCCACCCGCATCCGATATCGGGCGGGACCGTCGCCACGCGAGCTCCGGGCCGGCGTGTCCACGAGCCCACACGCGCCCGTGTCGGATCAGGAACCGTACGTTTTCCTGCTGCGAGCCGGGGTGGCGCGTCGGTTGCTGTACGGGGATCCCGTGCGCCGCGTGGCCCCTCTCGTCTTGGTCCTCCTTCTGAGCTGCAAGCCCGCCTCCGTCGCGGCCTCGAACGCGGCGTGCGCGGCGGACGGCGACCTCGTCGTCGTCGAGACTCGCGCCCACACGCTCTGGCTCTGCAGCGAGCATCGCGCGGTGGCGCGCATCCGCATCGCGCTCGGACGTGGCGGTCTCGACAAGGCGCGCGAAGGGGATGGGCGAACGCCGCTCGGCACCTACGCGCTCGGAGCGCCGAAGACGTCGTCGCGCTTCAGGACGTTCATCCCGATCGGATATCCGACCGCGGAGCAGCGCGCGCGAGGCTTCACGGGCAAGGCCGTCGGGATTCACGGTCCCGACCGCCGGGCGTCGTGGCTCGGAGCTCTCTCCACCTGGATCGACTGGACCGCAGGGTGCGTGGCGACTGGGACGGACGACGAGATCGCCCAGGTGGCGGCGTTCGTCCGGGACCGGAGCCCACGGGTGGTCCTGAGATGAAGCGACTCGTCCGGCCGGCGGGAGGCTCAGTTCGTCTTCACGTCGTCGAACGTCGCCGTGATCGCGCCCGCCGAGCCCGTCGTGAAGAGCTGCCCCGTGCCGGCGGAGTCTGCCGCCAGGGCGATCCGCTGGATCGGGACGCGCGGCCCGGACGAGATCGCATGCCCGGCCAGCACCGGATCGACGGCCACGGTCGGATGGCCGTCGAGCTGGAACTGGACCTGGTGGTGCGCCGCGTCCCAGTTCAGGTAGAGCGTGTGCGTGGTCCCCAGGGTCACCGGCCCGAGCGAGGTGAAGGGCTGCACGAAGCTGACCGTCCCGCACTGCGCGGTCTCACACCGCACCACCGCACAGGAGACGTCGGTGCCCGTCATGCTGATCGTGGCGAGCAGGTCACCCACCATGCTGTTGGCGGCGTTCGTGTCGGGGGCGCTCCCCGAGCCGTTCGAGCCGTCGTTGTACAGCGACCTGCGGAGCTGGGCGGCGACGCGCCCCGCTCCCGTGGCGCTGTGCTGGAGGACGGTCACGTCGGCCTGCAGCGCCGAGGCGCTGGTGTCCGCCAGGTTGAGCGGCAAGGACGTGGGCCGGTCGCTCTGCTCGAGGCTCATCTGCACCGCGCCGGAGGCGAGCTGGACGTTCTCGCCCCCGATCGCCCACTTGCTCGAGTCGAACGTCGTGCCTGCGGTGAAGTCGTCGAAGAGGGAGGCCGAGCCTCCGTCGACTCCGACCCTCACGTCGTCGAAGCGGGCGGCGATCGCGCCGTCGCCCCCGGTCGAGCCGCCGCCCACCTGGGTGCGAAGGCGCGCCTGGTAGAAGTTGGAGGCAGACAGATCCGGCGCCCACGGCGTGG